>Ga0316209_1000976_pt1 | contig 36147 bp, 27 predicted proteins | sample 6monopyrite_MG_FD_204945 | JGI IMG/M metagenome (GOLD analysis project Ga0316209, IMG submission 204945) | Microbial mat bacterial communities from mineral coupon in-situ incubated in ocean water Damariscotta River, Maine, United States -... | ecosystem: Environmental > Aquatic > Marine >...
ATGGCGCTGGCAGCAGACACCAACGACAGAGCGCCGCAGTAGAGGGGCGGCGCACGCCCGCCGGGCCCGACGCGGCGCCGCTGTCCCTCGCTTTCTTGGCGGTTCACACGCTTGCCGGAAGGACACGAATGATTCGGAGTAGGGTCGAGGTGCGCAAGGTGGGGTACCGGGTGGGGGGTGTGGATAACCCGAGTCTGGTGTCCTCACCGAGCGCATCAAGCTTGCACCCGCCAAAGTGCCGCCAACGCGCTCTAACCGTTCGAAAGCTGTCCGTATCCGCGCTTCAGGCTCCCACTAAAGGTGTCGGAGAGCCATATTAAAATGGCCTGCGCGCCCGTTCTTTACTTTACGCAAATCACATTTTTCTGTGCGTGCACACCAAGGGGCGTTCGCCTCAAGTTCGTGTCATGGCAGGTTCGGATCAAACTAAGCGGCAGCATACGTCATTTCTCCAGCTCCGCGTGTCAATTATGGACGTCTCAGCAGTCAGGACCCTAGCATTTGAATCGGAAATCTGAGACAGGAATCCAGCATGACTGTGCATCACGAAAACCAAGCGCACAGGGTTCAAAACCGGAACCGACGTGCGTTTTAGAACAGTGATCCGGCGGGCAAGGACCCTTCCCGTCGCGAGCACGAGGAAGAGGAGTGTCAGGCCGTCGAAGATCGGAAAGATCCAATCATGTCCCGAATTGCGAAGGTTGTAACAGGCCAAGCCTGCGAGACCTGCGGCCAGTGCGGCAGCTGCTAGCCACCGGAACAGCCGTTGTACCCCTATCTCCACACCAACAGCAGCAAGGGCTCCGAACAGCACGGACCAAAACGCCGCTGTCCACAAACCTAGCCCGACGAAGCCCCAGCCAAGAACCGGGTAGATTGTGGCGAGCAGGAGTAGCGAGCAAGCCAGGAACCCGTAGCGGCTCTCACCGAGTCGAATGAACTTGCTTTCCGCGTTGAGATCGCTCTCCATAGAAGCCTCTTTCTAGTTCTGAACTCTCGAGCGAACTCCTGTGTACAAGACGAGGCCCTAATTATCCCGCATCGCTCTCTTCACCTTCCGCTCCTGAACCATGGAGAAGAGCGTCGGTACGACGAACATCGTGATCATCGCAACGGTCATGCCCCCGAACGAGGGAATGGCCATCGGGACCATCACATCGGCACCGCGCCCCTTGGAGGTGAGCACTGGCATCAAGGCCAGGATCGTGGTGGCCGTGGTCATCAAGCACGGGCGACACCGGCGCTTGCCTGCTTCGACAACAGCATCTCGAACGCCGGCGACCGTGCTTGGAACGTTCTTTTCCAGGGACTGCCTCACGAAAGTCGCGATAATTACGCCATCGTCGGTAGCTATGCCGAACAGCGCCAAGAAACCGACCCAGACGGCGACACTCAGATTGAGCGGGCGGACCTGGAAGAACTCGCGCATGTTCACGCCGAACAGGTCGAAGTCGAGGAACCACGGCGTTCCGTAGAGCCAGACCATAATGAAGCCTCCCGACCAGGCGACGAAGACTCCACTGAAGACCATCAGAGTCGTCGAGACGGCTTTGAACTGGAAGTAGAGAATCAGGAAGATCATGAAGAGCGCCAGCGGCAAGACGATCGCCAGCGTCTTCGCGGCTCGCAACTGGTTCTCGTAGGAGCCGGCGAAGGTGTAGGAGACACCCGCCGGAAGAACGAACTCGCCGCTCTTGATCTTGGACTCGATGACCGCTTGGCACTCCTCGACGACGTCGACCTCGGCCCAGCCCGGTTGCTTGTCGAAGATGACATAGGAAGTGAGGAAGGTATCCTCCGTCTTGATCACCTGCGGTCCGCGAGAGTATTTGATCTCGGCGAGCTGACTCATCGGAATATGAGCGCCGTCGGAGGCAGGCACGAGGACCTTCTCCATCTGCTCGATCGTGTCGCGGAGCTCGCGCTGGTACCGGACACGAACCGGGTATCTCTCCCTGCCCTCGACCGTCGTGGTAATTCGACGCCCACCCAGGGCAATCTCGATCACGTTCTGCACCTGGGCGATCGTGACGCCGTAGCGCGAGGCGGCTCCGCGATCGACGTCGATCTCGAGATAGGGTTTTCCGACGACTCGATCTGCAAAGGTCGCCTCGGCTTTGACCGAGGGGATCTGTTTCAGAATTTGCTCCAGCTCCAGTCCGACCTGCTCGATGATCTCGAGTGTGGGGCCCTTGACCTTGATTCCCATGGGCGCACGCATGCCGCTCGCGAGCATCACGATGCGCGCGGCGATCGGTTGCAGCTCTGGAGCGGTAACGGTTCCCGTCAAGCGCGCGGCCTTTACAATCTCGTCCCAGATATCTCCAGGACTCTCGATCTCCGGACGCCAGTTGCGATAAGGCCGCCCATCCTCGTCGGGAATCAGCTCCCCAGAGCTGTCGCGAACGAACTCATCAGCCGATTCGTCGTACTCGAAGGTGAGACGATGGCCTTCTCTGTCCGTCTTGTACTCGGGTAGATAGTTGACCACCGTCTCCACCATCGAAACGGGAGCCGGATCGAGAGCGCTCTCCACTCTTCCGATCTTTCCGACAGCGAGTTCCACCTCAGGAACGCTCTCGATTGCCATGTCGAGCTTCTGAAGCACATCTATAGCCTCGCCGATCGATGCGTGCGGCATCGTAGTCGGCATGAACAGGTAGGAGCCCTCGTCGAGGTTCGGCATGAACTCCTTGCCGAGGCCGGGCAGGGCATCCTGCGCGCCGTGCCAGAGCGTTGTCGACCGAACCGTCTCCTCCGGAACACCGATCTTGGCCAGCGACTTGGGGACGAACCCGAAGACGCGCTCCGTACCGAGCCAGATAGTCATGCCGAAGATGACCAGCGTCATCGGCAAGCAGAGAAAGAGCAACTTATTGCCGAGGCACCAGCGCAAGATCGGCTCATACACGCGCATGAAGAGCGTGAACGTCAGGAGTAAGCCGACAATCGCGATCAAGACGAACGCCAGGTTTCGCAAGTTTCCTTGCTCGGGTCCAAGCGGCTCCCAGTGTGTTGCCAGAACCGAGGCGACCAATAGAATCGCCAAGCCGTTGATGAGATAGGGCCAGCCCAGACGCGCCGGTCGCCACTTGCTCAGGAGCTTGCGCCACGCTGCACCCAACTTCCCGCCCGTTGAGGGGAATAGGATTAGCGCAAAGGGAGGAATCAAGAGCAGCGCAACAATGATCGACCCGATGAGGGCAAACGTTTTCGTGAAAGCCAGAGGACGGAAGAGCTTGCCCTCTGCTCCTATCATGCTGAACACGGGGAGGAAGCTGACGACTGTCGTGGCGACAGCCGTGAGGATGGCGGAGCCGACTTCCATCGTCGCGTCGTACACCACTTCGAGCGGGCGCTTGCCCGATGTTGCCTCCCGCAGGCGATTCAAGATGTTCTCGCACAGAACGATCCCCATATCGACGATGGTTCCGATCGCGATCGCGATCCCGGAGAGCGCGACGATGTTCGCGTCGACCTTGAATACCTTCATGAAGATGAAGGTGAACAGCACCGCAATCGGGAGGAGTGCGGAGATCAAGATCGACGACCGCAGGTGCATCAACATGAAGATGACCACGATGATCGTGACGAGAATCTCCTCGCTGATCGCGGTATCCAGGGTACCCAGAGTCTCGTAGATCAGCCCCGAGCGATCATAGAAGGGCACCACTGTGATCTGAGATACGGTTCCGTCAGCGAGCGTCTTCCTCGGGAGACCGGGCGCGATCTCCGCGATCTTGTCTTTGACGTTCTTGATGACCTGCAGGGGGTTCTCTCCGTAGCGAACCACCACAACGCCACCGACGGCCTCCGCCCCGCCTTTGTCGAGAGCTCCTCGCCGAATCGCCGGACCAAGAGAGACGTGCGCAACGTCTCTCACGCGAATGGGTACGCCATCGACGGACTTGATGACCGACTCCTCGATGTCGGACACGTCCGCGACCCAACCGAGCCCGCGGACGAAGTACTCCGCCCGGTTGATCTCGATTACCCGTGCACCCACCTCCAGGTTGGAGCCGCGAACGGCATGGAAGACTTCATCCAAGGTGACGCGATTGGCACGCATCGCGTCGGGATTGACATCGACCTGGTACTCCCGGACGAACCCGCCGATTGACGCGACTTCGGAGACTCCATCCGCCGACATGAGGGAGTAGCGCACATACCAATCCTGAGTCGTCCGCAGCTCGTCGAGTCCCCAGCCACCGGTGGCGTTTCCGTCCGCGTCACGCCCCTCGAGCGTGTACCAGTAGATCTGCCCCAGTGGAGTTGCATCTGGCCCGAGCGCTGGCTGCACTCCCTCGGGCAACGTTCCCGCTGGAAGGCTATTCAGCTTCTCCAGGACTCGAGAGCGAGACCAATAGAACTCGACATCCTCCTTGAAGATGATGTAGATCGTCGAGAAGCCGAAGAAAGAAGACGATCGGATGGTCTTCACTCCCGGCAATCCCAGTAGCGACACCGTAAGGGGGTAGGTAATCTGATCTTCCACGTCCTGCGGAGATCGGCCCATCCACTCCGTGAAGACGATCTGCTGGTTTTCGCCGATGTCGGGGATGGCATCGACCGGGACGGGGTCTCTTGGAAGTCCACCCAAATCCCAATCGAAGGGCGCGGTCATTACCCCCCACATCACAACAAATAGAGTGAGCAGGAAGACGACAAGACGGTTCTCGAGGAAGAACCGGACGAGATTGGACAACATGACCTAGTTCTCCTGACTCAAGGCTTCGGTCTCGGATCCGCAGCGCAGCATGGACGATCCGAAGTATGGATTGTTGGTTTCTGCGCCTTGTTGCAGCCAGTCAGCGCCTTCTCCATCCAGAGCCATCGGGCAGTGGAAGACACTGACTTGCCCGCCGTCACGCTCGTACCCAAACGTCTTCAGAGCCACCTTCAGCTGGTTCGTAAACGGACTGAGAAGAGCTCGTCTGCCCTCTATGCCCTCTGACACCGAGAGCTCATCAACTGTCTTCTGCAACTCCGCAAGTTGCTTCATCCAGGTCATGTGCCCCTCGTCATCCAAGAGGGTCATATCTACAGCCTCGAGCGAATCCGCGATGGGCCCAGTGGCTGCCTGCCCCTCGTCATCCGTGGAGAGTGCCTCGTGCAAGCGGAGATAGGCGTCGACGACGTCACCCAACTGCTGGCGGAAATCTTCGGGCGCGGCGACAGGTTCCGGTTCAGGTTGGACGGCTGCGCTCTCGCCAGACATCGCGCCCATACCCCCGTGATCGTGGACCGGGGGGGCGGCTCCGCCCTCGGGGCTCATCATGCTCGGCCGAGCTCTGATTTGAAGCTCGCTGTCGATCTTGAAGTTGCCCTTGACGACGACCTCCTCGCCCTCCTCGAGTCCGTCATAAACGACATACCAGTCTCCGGCGCGAGGCCCCAGAGCAATCTCGCGTCCCTCGAACGTCGGTCGGTCTTGGTCTGGAAGTCTCACATAGACGACCGCCCGTTTTCCGGTAATCAATGGTGCCGTATGGGGAATGACGAGCGACTGCTCACTTTCGGGCTGGACTACGAAACCGAGTTCGCTCGCCGCGACCAGGTCCATCCCACACTCGCCACACTCGCCCGGATCATCCGAGATGACTTCGGGGTGCATCGGGCACATCCACTTGTCGGCAAGGTTCTTGTCGACGACCTTGCCGTGAGCCGTGAGGAAGGCCTGAGCAGTCGCAGAGACGAACATGTCTGGTTTCAGTCGCCCATCGGAGTTATCGACATTCAATCGAATCTTCACCGTCCGCGTGCGATCGTCGAGCAGCGGATCGATGAATGCGACACGTCCGTGGAAGTGCTCACTCGGGTAGGCTTCGACACTGAACTCGACGTCTTGGCCATAGCGAAGCCACAGAAGGTCGGACTCGTAGGCGTCCAGTAGAACCCAGACTTTGGAGAGGTCGGCGATCGTGTAGATTTCCGTGCCTTCTTTGACGTACATTCCTTCGAGCGCGTTCTTGTGGACCACGATGCCTCCGATCGGGGCCAGGATGACCACGTTCTCGTCGGGGACGCCGCTCTCGATGACATGCGCGATCTGCTCATCGCTCAGGCCATACAAGCGCAGCTTCTCCATCGACGAAGCGATCGTTTGGTCCGTCGTCGAGCGGATAATGTCCAGTGAGCTTCCCTCCAATTTCTTGGCAGTCGCCAGAGACTGGAGCAACTCCTGCTGTGTGGAGTAGAGCGTCGGGCTGTAGACTTCGACCATGTGATCGTTGGCTCGAACCGTGACCCCCGTGTAATCCACGAAGAGTCTATCCAGTCGACCAGCAACCCACGACGTAATGTAGGCGAGGCGAGTCTCGTCATAGGCAATCTTGCCGACCATCTCCACTTCGCGCGCAACGCTTCGCCGCTCCACCCGAGCGGTCTCGATCTCTGCCAAAGCCATCGCAACCTTGCCCATCTTCAGAGTGCGCGGCCCGGAATCATCGTCACCCTCATCGGATGCAGCAGGAATCAAGTCCATGAAACAGATCGGGCAGTTTCCGGGCTCCGGCAGCCTGATCTGCGGATGCATGGAACAAGTCCAGATCGTAGGTTCGGCGGACGCTTCGGACTTTCCCGAGTCCTCAGCCATGGGCGCATCAGGCTGACCGAATCGCCCCGCCGCAAAGGCGAGAGCCAGGAGGACTGTGGTTATTAGGACTGTTCGAGTTTTAGGAACGCGCATGTCTAGAGCTCCGGATGCAATTGGATGCCAGTGATTCGTTCGATTTCGGCCAGAGCGATCGCTCGGTCCGCCTCAGCTCTCGCAGCCTGAAGTTGAAATTCCAGAAGGACGCGCTCGGCGTCGATCAGATCGAGAAAGCCCTGCTCGCCGGACTGGTAGGCGATGTCGAGGGCCTGTACGGACTCTTCCCCCTTCGGAACCAGGCTCCTGCGGAAGAGCTCCACGCGCCGAATGGCGTCTCTGAGCTCGTAGAGCGCTAGCTCTAGGTCTGCGGACAGTCGGTTGAGAGCCTCTTCTTGATCCAAGCGCGCGCGCTCCATTCTCGCCTGCGCCTCACGAACTCCCGCGCGGTAGGAATCTCGCCAGACAGGCAATTCGAACCCGAACGTGAGCGCAAGCGCGTCGTCTCCTGACCCTGAGAGACTCGAATTTGATGCCGATCCAATGAATGTGTAGTCGGCACCAACCGCGAAGTCCGGGTAGAACTCCTTGTCCGCGAGCTCAATTCCGACCCTGGCCGCCTCCACGCGATGATTCATCGCACGCAGGACTGGATTCGTAGTGAGCAGAGAATCCATGAGAGTGCGCTCGTCCAGTTCGGGCACCTCTTGTAGCGGGTAAGTCGGACGAGGTAGGAGCGCGTCCGGTGGGCGATTCAATGCGGCATTCAACTTCGCAATGAGAGGACGACGCAGATCTACCAGAGTCTGGATTCTATCCTGGAGCTTGCCGAGCTCGACCTGAGCTCGGATCACGTCGGAGTGGCGCCCGATTCCTGTCTCCGATCGAGCGCGAGCCACGCTCTCCCAATGGCTCAGAAGCTCTTGATTGCCCTCGAAAATCAAGATCGCTTGGTCGACCCAAGCATACTCGTACCACGCTTCACGAAGACGTTGGTCCACTTCGAGTCGCGCAGCCTCGAGAAGCTCTCGCGCGGCCTGAGAAACCTCGAACGCCGCGTCACCGGCCAGATCGAGCTTGCCGAACCAAGGAAAAGGCTGTGCCACGCCGACGCGCGCCTGCATCGGCCCCACGCGCGTCTCCACTTCAGAGAGATAGACTCCAAACGTCAGTCTCGGATCGGGCAGAGTCGTAACCTGGGGCACTCGCTCGAGCGCCGCTTTCCACTCGTGAAAGGCCGCCTCCAGGCCGGGATTGTTCGCTCTCGCATAGCGAAGCAGCTGCTGCAGGTCTGCATCCTCGCGGAGGTCGTCCCGCTCCGGATCGGCTTGCTCCTCTCGCGCGTCCTGGACCTTCTTCCAGTCTGAGAGCTGGTCCTGGAAGCCCGCCGGTTGCGAGACGCAGGCCGCGAGGGCTAGTACGACGCAGACAAGTGTGAATTGGCGAAGTGTGGTCATTGCAAGCTGTTCGAGTTCCTGAATCAAAAGAGTGCGCGAGCAAGCCGCGCGAGACGGTGGGTGAACAGCGCTGCCGCTACCTACCGACCGCGGAATGAAGCTTCTGAGCGCTTCCAATCCGCCAATGCAGCTGGCCGCTTGATCGCAAGCAAGGGAGATCATTCCGAGGAAGCATCTCCGCTGAGTTGCAGCGGCGAGCTGCGCACACCGAGCCATGGCAACTGCGATTCGATCCGCAGAGCTTCTCGCGGTGTGCGTCCCGACCCTACGCATGTAGGTCGGGTTTCGCGCTCAAAGTCGGGCGACCGAGAGTGCCGCCAGGTAACCGGAGACACCGCGTAGGAGCAGCACCCAAGCCCCGACTCCGCTTCCCGGCAACAATTCCGGAAGCTGGCCAATTCCGGCGCACGGAGGACAGAGAGCTCCGGGACCGCAAACACCCGGTGGGTACTGGTTCCCCAAAGGTCCGCTCGGCGTATGCGAAGCGAGCACGGTCCGAGTTCGAAGCCACTCCGAAGCGGAGTTCGCCCCGGTCGAGTCCAGAGCGCCAATCGGAACTGCTGGACTTGGTGTCGAGAGTGGAGCCGACTCCAGATGACACTCGCACTCGCTCTTTGCGCGAGGCTCACTCGAGCCACGGAGATCGACAGACTTCTTGCTACAGCAACCTTCATCGGCACCCATCGAAGGCGCGAGAATAAGTAGTGCTTCGACGCCGCAGCAGCACCTCTCGATTTGCTCGCAGTCCCCGCGTGAGCACTGCATGCCGCCCAGCGCCAAAGCGGGCTGTGCGAGGTAGGCGAGCATGAGCGAGACGAACAAGAACATTCGGCGCCGCTGCGCCGCTCCAATGCGCCGCAGGTAGCTTGTACTCCGCTGATTGCTGGTGTTCGAGCTCATCTTGAACGCGGGTCGATTCTCCGCCCGCACCCCAATTGTGGACAGCAGCCCTCGACCGAGCAACAGCCTTCCCAAAGAGCTTTTGCGCCTTTCCAGAATCGACACATCCGGTGTGGCCCGAGAGCCTCGTGAGGGTCTCGGCACCGGATCGGTCGAATTTGCGATCTCGTCGAGCTCACCATGCGAGATACTCCCATCCGTAGATGAGCGATGCCCCCAGGTGGCCGGTTATCGAGACCAGAACGACCGTTAGCAGGAGCATGGCCCTGTAGCTCAGCTTCTGCGAGCCGGGTCCGCTTCGCCAACAGCGCTCGGACAAGACGAGGGCGATCACCGCACTCGCTGCCGTGGCAACACCGAACCAGCGATGGAAGCTGAGCAGGTCCGCGGAAAATCCCGCGTAGTTCGGCTCCGCGGAGATGGCGTTGACCCAACCGAGCGAGGCTCCGACGAGCGCGCCGATGGCCCCTCCCCACAGGCAGAAGCGTGCGGCAAAGGCTGGTGTCAATCGACTCGTAATCATCGCCAGGAGCTCCGCCATCGCGGCCACGACCAAGAGCGCAATGGGAAAGTGGACGACCATCGGGTGAAGCCGTCCCACCCACTGGAGAATCGCACCCGGCCCGGACTCGGCGCTTTCGCCGTGATCGGAATGGTCGTGTTGAGCAGCGCCGGAGCTGCCTGTCTCCATATGCGACTCATCGCCGGATTCAATTCTCGATGAGTCCTCGTGCGAATCCTCCGAGTGCTCCTCTTCTCGAGGAAGCGAAGTCGTCCGCCCGGAAGCCAGAGTCGGAAGGTTCATCGCAAACGCTTCTGGATCGGCACGGAATTGTTTCAAGCACTTCTGACAACACAGGTAGACCGTCTCGCCGTCGTACTCGGTCTTGATGTCGGGATCTATGAGTTCATCCGTAAGCACCGGACACCACTCATTGAACGGCCTCGATTCAGAACCTGCGTCCTGAACAAGAAGCTCGACACTCGAGGGGTTAGGCGCCGCCCAAGCCGGCTCGCTTCCAATGAGCGAGAGAGTAAGTACTCCCAGAAGCCGGAAGAGGCTTGAACGACGCGTAACCGATAGGTGATCTCGGAGCATGGTCACCACTAGTGGTTGTGATCGTGCCCGTCGTGTGCGTCGGGTCGGTCAGCTTCCGCGCCGCTCGCCGAGTCGAGCTTTGCCAGGTAAGCCAACGGATCCTTGGCGAAGTCCTTCTTGCAGCCCTTGCAGCACAGACGGACCAGACGGTTCCCGACGATGTAGTCGATCGGAGCGCCCATTCCGCCCAGCTTCTCGCCGGTTACGAGGCAGGTTGCCAGAGGGTACTTCGCCGTCTGACTCTCCAGGACAGCCTTGTCGATCTTCGCAAGCGCCTTCTCCGGGTTCTTGTGGAAGGTCTTCTTGCAGCCCTTGCAGCAGAAGCGCACGAGGCGATTCTTGTAGATGATGTCGACGGCTGCGCCCATCTTGCCGCCTAGCTTCTCTCCGCTGACCACGCAGGTCTCGAGCGGGTAGAAGGGCAGCTGCTGGGCGATCATCTTCTGGTCGATCGATGCCAGGTACTTGGCCGGTTCCGCTCTGAACAGTGCGGCCGTCTTCTCTCCAGCGAAGCGCAACTCGCGCCCTTCGTGCTGGATGATTACCTGCGTCTCGAGAGCGCCGAGCGCTTTTCCCGAGACCCCATCGATCTCCAAGAGGTAAGGATCGCCTTCGAGCGCCTTGGCACTCGATGGGGCGGTCAGTCCGACTCGCTTGGCCTCACCGGTCCCCAAGCTCGGGTGCAATGCGGAAGTTGCGGCAAACGTGGTGCCTGAGAGGAGCAAGGACAGGGTCGCGATCTTCAGTGTCGAAAGTCTGGTAGCCATGATTGATTCTGTGTGTTGTTGATTGAAGTAGGCCGGTTACCCGTGGCCCGAGCGGGAAGGCACGCGAGTGCCTCGAGAGAAATGTGACTCGAGGATTGGCTATCTCTTTCCGAAGGCGAGCTCGTCGCAGTCGGGAAAGGATCGGACTCGCTGATTGCGAAGTCTCGGTCATCCTCCGGTGCTTGGCGGTCGTCAAGTCAGCGAGAATCGCTGAAACCCTTGCGCGCCGACACCAAGTGTTCGCTGCTCCCCAAGCGGGAAGTAGCTAGGCTCTCTTCAACACAAGAATCGGCAGTTCATGACGAACAACGGGGGGGAGTGCCCCCTCCTCGCGTTCGGCAAGCGTCCCCGAAAGGCCGCTCCGGGAGGCTGCATCAAGGCAGCTCGAACTCGGGGCTCCTTGACTGGACCAGAGACCACTACTTTGCGGAACTCGGGCTTCGCGGCCTCTTCGACTCGATGCGCGGAGGTCTGTAACTCCACGCACTGGCAACTCTCGGAAGAATCACACTGGTGATCGGTGTGCGCGTGTTCGCCTTGCTCGTCGTGCGGTCCGGGCTGGCCTGTATGGCTGCTCTCCGCCTTGTTCACCGCGGGACAACTCTGGGGCAGGTCATCGTCACACTCCTCCTGCACCACTTCGCTGCCGTGACTGTGGTCGCACCAGCAGAGCGGTCCTCGCAATCCACTGAGCACCAGAACGGGCACGAGTAGCCACGTCATCTGGTCAGCAAGAAGTTTTGGTAGGACATGCATGAGGATTGAACGCCGAATCGGAGTTCGCGGGAAAGCTACGACTCCGCCGATGGTTTGCGAACCAATAATTCGAGATTCTCCACTCGTCGTCCGATGCCAGCGATTCGCTGGATCGAAAAAGCAAGATTGTCTTCAGTGGAACAAGTCACGAACTCATTCGCGCGGATCGGCACGGCGCCAGGTGCGAGGACCCACTAGCGACTACGTGCGCGCAGTTTCCATTAGGAGCCGTTAATTCCCCGATGGGCTCTACGTGCGCGCATTGCAAGCAACGCCGTACGTCGAAGTGCTTATGGTTCGGTGCTGCAAACCTGTTCTGCTTCTTCATGTGCCCCGAGCAGTTATGAATTACGGTCCAGAACACTCGAACCAGCTCCTTCGAGCCATCGGCGGGAGTTTCCTCGAGTGGTTGCCTCTCGACAGGCGCAAGTGCTCTGGTCGGTGACGTAGGCCACTTGGAGTTCGGAGTATGTGTCGCTTCATCTTCTACAACGGCGAAAGCCTCTCACTCTCGTCTCTGATTACCGAGCCGAAGAACTCCCTGATCTACCAGAGTGTTCACAGCAGCGAGAGACGGGAACCTCTCAATGGTGATGGATTCGGAGTCGCCTGGTATCCGACCGATGGGCTGGCTCAACCTGGCTTGTTTCGCTCCATGACACCTGCGTGGAACAACATCAATCTCGCAAACCTAGCTAAAGTTGTTTCCAGTCACTGCGTCTTGGCGCACGTTCGAGCATCCACGCAACCAGGCAGTGTCTGTGAAGCGAACTGCCATCCGTTCGTTTCCGGGCAGATCGCCTTCATGCACAACGGGCAGATTGCAGAGCTCGCGAAGGTGCGCCGAGCATTATTGGAGTCCCTTAGCGACGAAGCCTTCGAAGAGATTCAGGGACGCACCGATTCCGAGCTCCTCTTCGCCGTGTTCTTGGATCAGCTCGAGTCCTCGGCTGGGTCTGCGTCCGCCGAAGAGCTGGGTGCCGCACTCGTGGAGTCTTTTCGAATCGTGCTCGAGTTCTCGAATCGCTTCGGCGATGGAACTGAAGAGAGCTACCTGAATGTCGCCGTGACGAACGGAACCAACGCCGTCACCTCCCGCTTTACGACCGAGGATGGCTACGAGGGCGAGAGTCTCTATTGGATCGAGGGACAGCGCTACGTCTGCGAGGATGAACTGTGCCGAATGCGCCCATATGAGAACGGATCCCCTTCCGTTGTCGTAAGTTCGGAGCGACTGGACGACAACCCGAACTGGACCAAGGTCCCCCCAAATCACATGTTGCTGATCCCTGCGCATGACACGGTCTCATTGAGGTCGATCGACATCTGACTTGCGGCAGCCATATCGCACTCTGGGCTCTCCACTCTCGTGCCCGCACCTGTGCCCGAAGTGATCCGGGATAAGGGTGCCGCCAATCGGACTCACGAGCGGGCCCGGAGCCGTTCAGACCTGCAGCGCCAGCAGGCTCTCCCGTCCGGCTTCTCGGTTCGGGTCCCTCGTTGCGTTCGGGCGGTCTGAACCTCCTCGGCGACGGAGCGCGGCAAGAATCGAGCTGAGGCCGAGCAAGGCTCGGAGACTTCAGAACCACACGGAGAGCCCCAGCACCAAAGACAGCTCGCTCGCTTCTCCTCCGCCTCGGCGAATCAAGTCCTCGGTCTCTCCAAGGTTGCGAATCCAGTTGATGCCGAAGTACGGGGCGAACTCACGCACGAACTCGTACCTCCAACGCAAACCGAGCTCGACGTAGTTCAGCCCCTGTCCGACCTCGAACTTCGGGACCTCCTCCAACGCCGCTTCGGTCTCGATTCTCGGCTGCATGATCAGCCGCTGTGTGAGTAGGAAGTCCGTCGTTGCCGTAAGCCTTGCGGAGATATCTGCGTCCTCACTCACGAACAACGCCAGCTCAGTCTCGAACTCGTAAGGCGAGAATCCCTGCAGTCCAATCACACCGAACCAGCGGTCAGTCGCGGGACCTGGCCCCCACTCTCTGTCATACCGCGCCCCGATTTGAAAATCCCAGAAAGGCGCCACCAACTGACTGAACAAGGCCTGGAGCTCTGCCTCTCCCTCGGACTTGCCTTCGACGGACTGCTCGCCCTCGAGCTTCACCCAGAGCTTCTCGAAGTCCCGGCCGTACCAGCCCTGCACGTCCCATCGTGAGATGTTTGGTGCGCCATCCCGCACGCGCAACTCGAGCTGCTCGGCCCTTAGAAAGGTGAATGGCTGATTGTCATGTACAGGAGAGGGCCAATCGCTCCCCGGCACCTGTTGCTCGTCGACGGGCCGCTGCGGATCGCCGGAAACGGGGTCCTCGCGAGTACCGTGAACGACGTCTCCAAGATCACGATTCACGACTCGAGGGACGAACGCCCGCGGGGTCGTTCCCGGCGGCGAAACGCACCCGATCGGTGCAATCAAGAGAACCAGGCCGGCAAACAGCTGGATCTGTCTAGTCATTGAGAAGGTTCGTCCTATTGCCGTTCCGTTCTCTGACTTCCACCACGCGGAACATTCCAGCGTCCATGTGGTACAGGATGTGGCAATGCATCGCCCATCTGCCCTTCGCGTCCACGTTGATGTCGACGGATAGTCGTTCGGCTGGCTTGACATTCACCGTGTGCTTTCGCGGTTTGTGCTCGCCGGCCCCATTCACGAGCTCCATCCACATGCCGTGGAGGTGAATCGGATGATTCATCATCGTGTCGTTGACGAACGTGAGGCGGAGGCGCTCTCCGTAATGGAAAGCGATCGGCTCGGGTGCTTCCGAATACTTCTTCCCGTCGAAGCCCCAGATATAGCGCTCCATATTGCCGGTTAGATGCAGCTCGATCTCCCGGTCAGGCTCGCGCTGGTCTTCGCTTGCCACGAGACTTCGTAGATCGGTGTAGACCAGGACTCGGTGCCCCGCATCCTCCAGGCCAATTCCAGGCTCGTCGAGCCGACCCTTCGTGAACTCCGGGATCATTGAATTTCCGGGTCCGTGGTCGTCTGGTCCGTGAGCGATAGACCGAGCCCACTCCGGTACTTCAGCCTCCTCATCGAGGCCCATTCCGTGTGTACCATCCGCGTGGGAGCCGCCCTTCGCTGGCCCATCGCTGATCATCTCTGGCATGCCCGTCACGGAGCCCGTGTCGGCGTCCGGCGAATCGGGCTCCATATTCATCGTGCCCATGTCCATACCGGCCATGGCTCCCATGCCCATGTCCTCCATTTGGAGCAGAGGGCGCTGCCTGCGCGCTGGGATCTCGGAGGACATCCCGATCCTCGGTGCCAGCGTTCCCCGCGCGAAGCCGCTCCGGTCCATGGCTTCGGCAAATACCGTGTACGCGCGCTCTTCCGTCGGGCTCACCAGGACGTCGTAGGTCTCGGCGATCGCAATTCGCAGCTCGTCCACGGTCACCGGCTCGACATTCTGTCCGTCGACCTGCACCACCGTCATCGCTAGGCCGGGGATGCGAACGTCGAAGTAGCTTGCGGCTGCAGCATTGATGATCCGTAGCCGAATGCTCTGTCCCGGTTCGAACAGCCCGGTCCAGTTGGACTCCGGAGCACGTCCGTTCATCAAATAGGTATAGGTCTCTCCAGTGACATCGGAGATGTCGGTCGGGTCCATTCGCATGGCTCCCCATTTCGCACGGTTCGCCAAGATCCGTGACAGCCCGTCATCGGCAATGGTCGGCTTTTGGAAATTGTAGTACCCCGCGCTCTTCTTCAATCGCGCGAGAATTCGCATCGGATCTTCGAAGGTCCAATCGGAGAGCGTGATGACGTGCTCGGCATCGGATTCGATCTGGTCATGCTCTAGAGGGTCGAGTATCAGCGCGCCGAACATGCCGAGCTGCTCCTGAAACCCGGAGTGGCTATGATACCAGTAGGTACCGCTTTGCTTGATCGGAAAGCGATACGTGAAAGTCTCTCCGGGAGCGATTCCGCGAAAGCTGACACCGGGCACTCCATCCATGCTCGGCGGCAGAATCAAGCCATGCCAGTGAATGGACGTATCTACATCGAGGCGATTCTGTACTCGAAGGACGACCTGATCGCCCTCTTTGAATCGCAGAGTCGGTCCAGGTACGGAACCGTTCAACGTGGTCGCCGTTGTGGTACGACCGCCGATCTCCACATCGCGAGTCGATACGATCAGGTCGGCTGGATCCCATTCGCGTGAGCTCCCACGCGCGCGGCTCTCGCCGAGGCGGCATCCCCCGAGGATCATCGATGCTCCCGCAGACGCGGATCCCGCTAGCAGCTGACGTCGTGAAAGTTCGCCCAATGTTGATCCTCCGCCCAATGTTGATCCTCGCGGCTTCCGTACCGCCTGTGTTGTATGACTCTGAAGCGTGGATGGAACCCGTAAACGCGCGGAACTCTATACAACTTCACCATGATGGGTGCTGCCTACCCTGGCCCCGCGACGTGCCCAATCCGTGGAAGCGTCTCGAACCTCCGGCCGCGCACGAAAGCTGTCAGGCCCCTCCTTGATGACGGAAGCGAAGGTAGAGAACGGTCAACAGGCCAGGGGCCTACGCGGCGCGGTGGCGACTGCAGTCCCGCTCCGATCTCCTGCGCGCCGGCCTCGGCCTGGTCTGGGTCCGCCCATCTACTGGGCTCAGCGCTTGTCGAGCCCTTACGATTCGGATGAGACTCGGCGATGGGCGCGGCACTAACCGTCACCGGGTTCCCCTCCCCCAGCCCACTCTTTTCCCGTTCGCTCAGTCTTCGCTCTCTATGTACCCGATGCCCTCGAGCATCCCGCGCGTTTCCTCTCCCGACTCGACGGAGTAGTGGGTTCGGTTGGCGGCTTGCTGTTCGAGAGACTCGATCAGGAAGACCTTCATCTCGGCCTCGCGTGTCGCGTCGTCCGCGGGCTCTCCTTCGGGGATTCCGGTTCCGGCGACGTTGTACAGGTTGCTCTCGCCGCCTGGCGTGGGCTGCTTGGCGCCGAACTCGCCCGCCTCCGGTGCGAAGTGCAGGATCCAGTCGCCATCGCGCACGGCATGTAGCGGCGTCTGGTACCACAGCTCCCACCAACCCATGTAGGAGCTGAAGAAGACGGGACCGTTCGGGAGCAGCTCGGGCGCGGTCAGGTCGAGCCCGTCCTGCAACCCCTTCATACGAACTCCGCCGATGCGCGCGAGTGTCTCGGCGAGGTGTCGATTGGAGATCGGAGTCGAGCTGCGCACGCCGCTCGGCACTCCCGGTCCTGCCAGGACGAGCGGCGCTCGAACGACCTCGCCAAACACCGTGTGGCTGTGAGCGAGCATGCCGTGATCGAACAGCTCTTCGCCGTGGTCGCTGGTCAGGGCGACGACCGTCTCCCCCGTCAGCTCGAGCTCATCCAACGTGTCGAGCAGCTCGCCCAGCCAGTAGTCGCCGGTCGCGACACAACCGTCATAGAGATCGGACAGGTACTGCTGGTGTGCCTCCGGCACGACGCTCGCCGTGTCCCACTGGCGATTGCCCTTGAACGAGCGGCCCTTGCGCAGAAAATTCGTGTACTCGTGGAAGCCGTCCGCGCTCATGTCACTCGGCCGCGGCCCGACGAATTCCTCTCGGTGCTCCGGACGCACCGGATGTGGATCGTGCGTGTCGACGAGGTGCAGGTACATGAAGAAGCGCGTGCCCGCGTTCATGCGAATCCAGTCGAGCGCGGACGGCATGAAGAGCTCCGAGCTACGGAAGCTCGACGCGCTGTCGTAGAAGGTCTCGAAGCCCTGGTCGAAGTTTTTGGAGGAGCCGATCAGCGGATTGCCCGATATTCCGATCGTCGTGTAGCCCCCGCGCTGCAACATCTCGGAGACGGTGTTGATGCTGCTCGGCAAGTAGCACGAGCTGCCACTCGTGACGCCGTGCGTCGGCGACAACATGCCGGTGAGGATCGAAGTCGTGGACGGCCAGGTCCAGCTCGACGTCGCGTAGGCCTCTTCGAAGAGCAGGCCGCGCTCGACCAGACGATCCAGGTTGGGTGAGGTCTCCCGCTCGTAGCCGTAGGAGCTCAGCCTGTCGCGGCGCAGAGTGTCCTGCACGACGAGGATGATGTTGGGTGTGTCCGGACTCGACAAGGTGCGCTCGCTCTGCCACTCCCGTAGGAGCTCGAGGTTGGAGAAGCCGATGCGAAAGGGCTGGCCCATTCCGGTGCCGAGCTCGACCTCGTTCAGCAACCGGGTCTGAAGCACGACCTCGTCGCCGGGTGTCAGCTCCACGCCGCGCTCTCCCCCGACGGGATGCCAATAATTCTCGATCGGCTCCATGCCCTTCCGGAGCGAGAGCACCTCCTTGAAGATGGTTTCGCCGTTGAGGTCGACCTGGAACTCGAACGACATCGCGCCCCACTCGGGTTTTAGCTGTCGCAGGACCGCTTGATCGGCGCCCGCGTCGGTCCGCAGCAACACGGCGCCATCCTCGGGTTGAACACGAAAGCGAACGGTGCTGCCGGGCGGCATGACGAGCGAGGGGCGCTCGCCACCGAGCACGCGCCAGTCCACCACCGGCGTGATCACGCCGATGCTCGGCGCTTCGGAGCGGTGCTGTGCAACGACCTCCCAGGTCGGCTCGCCCTCGAGCAGCGCGCGCTCCACACGCGTGCCGCTCATGATCGACACCTGACCGGCGAGCCCGGCATGCACACCTGCAAATCCGAGCGCCATCAAGACGAGCGGAGCGAGCGCACTCCGCGGCGAGCCCGTGAGCTTCTGCAGCTTCCCTCGCGTGCTGAGCCTCGCGGCGAGCGAGACCAGAATCGCTCCGATCGCACCGCCCGCGCACAGCGCCATCCACGCGCGAACTCCGTTCTCGGTGTGAATCCCCGGTACGCGCTCGTTCTGATCGATGCCGAAGCCCGAGACGAACAGGACGAACAGTGCGCCGAGCAGCAGGAAGCCAACCACGGAGAAGCCGATCTGCACAACGAGCGAGCGGCTTGCCGACTTCTCTCCGCCAGACCCGGAGCAGAACCGCGCCACCAAGGCCGCGAGCAGACCGCCACCCACCGCCGTCGCAACGAGCACCGGAAGCAGCCGGCTCAACCGCCACAAGCTGCCGCGCAGCTCGATCCCATGCCCGAGGTGATCGATGACAAGAATCAGTCCGGCGCGCCCGACGAACAGACCGAGGGCAATCCAGAGCCCGAGCGCAACCGGGCTCCCCCGTTCGTAATTCCGTGATTCCGTCATGCCGAGTCGCGCTCAATCTCGCATACGAGCCGACACTTCACCACCGTCGATGACGAATGCGCCATGAGGAAACTCGGGCCGGAGCGCGATCTCAGATGAGAGTCGCGAATGCCGCCACCGGGAAGCCGACGAGCGCCAGGCCGACCAACCACCAGACGCCGAGGAGCAGGGCGTCCAGCGCGCCCGGCTTCGACGGAGTGGTGTCGAGCACGAGGCTGGTCCTCAGCTCACCCACGGTCTCGTCGAGGAGTTTCTCGTCGAGCTCGCGAGAACGGTAGAGCGTCTCGGACTTGCGGCCGCGCGCGAAAGCCGCCAGCACCCGCGAGGGCGACAGGAAGACTCCGTAGAGCAGCGCCATCAGGTTGAGGATCCACGCCGCGTGGTGAAGATGGCAGCTCGCACCGATCTCCCACGCGCCGATCTCCGCTTCGCCCACCCAGTCCGCGTTGTACTCGGTCGCGACGTGGTGCAGGTCGTGCATCTTCACGGCGCGAATGCGAGCGGGCGTATTGGGAAAGCCGAGCCGAAGCGGTCCGACCTTCGCGAGCGTCACCCACTTCGACGTGTAGCCACCAGCATCGAGCCCCCATCTCTCGAAGTAGAGATCTCGCGCTTGGCGCAGGCTGAGCAGATCCTCATACATCCGATGCGTTATACCCAGCCAGCCGAAGATCGAAGCTCTCGCCCCCGGTTTTGTGTCGACGAGTCCCCTGGGGGAATCTCCCCCCAGACTCGCCGTACTTAGCTCAATCGGCGAACCTGGCCATTCCAGAGAATAGCCTTCACACACAGTTTCAATCCGATTCGGTGTTTACTTGTAGACGCCCGAGCCATCGGGGAACTACATACCTGCGCCGATTTCCGCGGCGCCTTTTCCAAACAGTTCCGTCCTCCGATCGGTGCACTCCAGTACCGCCCTCGGCCCACGTCTTTGCTGGCTGCTATGAAGCGCGAACCGTTCACCATCAGCGGATCTGAAATCCGAGCCGGTACCCGTCAGACCGTGCACATCCCGGTCTCGCGCCGGTACTCGTCTGCAGACCTGCATCTTCCGATTCACGTCATCCACGGCTCCCGCCCCGGCCCCACGCTGTTCGTGAGCGCGGCGATCCACGGAGACGAGATCAACGGCGTCGAGATCGTGCGAAGGCTCCTCCGCCGCTCGTCTCTCAAGAGCATCCGGGGGACGCTCATCGCCGTTCCCATTCTGAACGTCTACGGGTTCTTGGCACAGACGCGCTACCTCCCGGATCGGCGCGACTTGAACCGGTGCTTCCCCGGTTCTCCGCGAGGCTCCCTCGCCGGGCGCCTGGCGCACACCTTCATGACCGAGGTCCTCTCGCGAGCGACGCACGGAATCGACCTGCACACGGGCTCGCTGCACAGAACGAATCTCCCGCAGATCCGCACGACACTCGAGGTGCCCGGTTGCCAAGAGCTCGCCGAGAGCTTCGGTGCACCTGTCATTCTGGATGCCGCGATTCGACCTGGCTCTCTTCGCGAGGCAGCCGGAAAGCTCGGCGTTCCTGTGATCATCTACGAGGCCGGCGAGGCGCTGCGATTCGACGAGGTCGCGATCCGAGCCGGTGTGCGCGGCGTGCTCTCCGCCATGCGCGGCCTCGACATGTTGTCCGCGTCCAGCAAACACCAGCGCGCCGTCAAGCCGGTCGTCGCGAAGGGCAGCGTCTGGGTTCGCGCTCATGAGAGCGGAATCTTGGGCACCAAGCTTCGGCTCGGCGCTCGCGTCGAAGAGGGACAGGTCATGGGGACCATCTCCGACCCTCTCGGCGAAGAAGAGATTCCCATTCCGGCTCCCAAGGATGGCGTGCTGATCGGTCGCACGAACTTGCCGCTCATCAACGAAGGCGACGCCCTGTTTCACCTGGGCGTCTTCACTCGCCCCGACCCGGTCGCGGACAAGGTCGAGCGATTCCACGAAGAGATCGACCCCGAATACTAGCGCTGAATCAGCGGCCCAACCGACCCGAGCCTCAATCATGAAAATCGCCATCCTCTCGTGTGAACCGAAGAACTACAGCACGCAGCGCCTCAAGGAGGCCGCGCAGGCTCGCGGTCACAAGGCCGTTGTGCTGAACACGCTGCGCTTCGCCATCGACCTCGACAAGGGCAGCCCGGACCTCTACTACCGGAACAAGGGCCTGTCCAACTACGACGCGATCATCCCGCGCATCGGTGCGTCGATCACCTACTACGGAACGGCTGTCGTCCGTCAGTTCGAGCAGATGGGTGTGTTCTGCATGAACGGCTCGATGGGCATCATCGACTCGCGCGACAAGCTGCGCTCCTTGCAGATCTTGTCGCGGCACGACATCGGCATGCCCGCTACCGAGTTCGTGCAGAGTCGGCGCGACATCCTCTCCGCCATCGAGCGCGTCGGCGGAGCGCCTGTCATCATCAAGCTGCTCGAAGGAACACAGGGCGTCGGGGTCATCTTGGCCGAGACGAACAAGGTCGCCGAGGCGATCATCGAGACCCTACAGAGTACGAAGCACAACGTGTTGATCCAGAAGTTCGTGGCGGAGAGCCGCGGCAAGGACATTCGCGCCTTCGTCGTCGGCGATCGCGTGGTCGGCGCGATGCGGCGAGTTGCTCAGGGTGCCGAGTTTCGGAGCAACGTCCACCGCGGCGGACGAACGGAGCGCATCGAGCTCGATGACGACTACCGGGAAGCCGCCGTTCGAGCGGCTCAGATCATGAACCTGCAGGTGGCGGGCGTGGACATGCTCGAGAGCAATGACGGGCCGCAGATCATGGAGGTCAACTCTTCGCCAGGCCTTGAAGGAATCGAGACGACAACCGAACTCGACATCGCCGGCGCGATCATCGACTACATGGCCGAGCATGTGGACTTCCCCGAGCTCGACATACGGCAGCGCTTAACCGTCAGTCGGGGCTACGGTGTGTCCGAGCTCCACGTCCCCGAGGGCTCGCACTACATCGGGCAGACCATCGCTGAGTCTCTGAGGGAGAAGGATATCGTCGTCCTCTCGCTCCACCGTGATGGAGTCGTCATCCCCAACCCCCGTGAAGCACGAGACCTCCGAAGCGGCGACCGCTTGCTCTGCTTCGGCAAGCGCGAGTTCATGAAGGAGCTCGTGCCCGATCGTCGACTGCGCATCAAGAAGCGCAAGGTGAAGAAGCTCGACACGGAGATCGTGGCGCCGCACGCCGAAGAGGGCTTGCCCGCTGAGTAGCCCCACCCAAGGGCCAAAGCTGCTCTCGTCCACGAACCCACCGACGGTCGATGTGCAGGGCACCGGAAGTGTTGAACTGCAACACCTGAAGAACCAAAATGCGCTCGACTCGCGAATGAAGAACAAATCGGAAGCCCTTCAAACTGTCGGTTGGCGCGAGTGGGTTGGCCTGCCCGACTTCGGTGTCAATTCGATCAAGGCCAAAGTGGACACGGGGGCTCGAACCTCTTCGCTTCACGCGTTCGATATCGAGCGGTTCGAAAATGGCGGGCAAAAAATGGTGCGTTTCACTATCCACCCCGAGCAGCGCTCCAAGAAGAAGTCGCAACGGGTGACGGCTCCGCTCCTCGACAAGCGCTCCGTCAGACCATCATCGGGTGAGACCGAGATGCGACTCGTCGTGGAGATCACCATCGAACTCATGGGCAAACGCCGCCCCGTCGAGTTCACCCTTACCCGCCGCGATGCCATGGGCTTCCGAATGCTCCTCGGGCGCCAGGCTCTGCGTGGATTCTTCGTCGTCGATCCAGGTCGTTCCTACCTGAACGGGCGGCGCGTCAAAGGAACCCGACGGCTGAAGAAGTAGCCGCGCTGCTTGCCCGAGGTTCGGACCGCCACCCGGGCGGCGACACGGCAGCTCAACGAGGAACGAAAGGCATGCTCGATTGACGGAACTCGGGATAGTCCTGTAATTGAATGCACCCATGAAGACTCATCTTCACAAGCCGCCCGCCTCCACGGCCTCTCGCTCTACTCGAGCGTTTCGATAATGCGTGCACGGCAAATGCTCGGGAAGTACCGCATCGAGCGGCGGCTCGCCAGCGGAGGCTTCGCGGAGGTCTATCGCGCCCGCGACACGGTTGAAGACATCTTCGTGGCCTTGAAGATCCCGCGCTCCGAAGTGCTCGGGCGAGAAGGACTGGAAGAGTTTCGCCGGGAGGTTCGACTCACCGCATCCCTCGACCATCCGAACATCCTGCCGATCAAGTCGGCCGAGTTCATCGACGGCCAACTGGTCGTCGCCATGCCACTGGGAGTGGAGTCGCTCGACTCGCGACTCGAACGGCGAATCGGAAGACAGACCGTAGTCGAGTTCGCGGATCAAGTCCTCGCAGCGCTCGCCGCCGCACACTCTCGACGAATCATTCACCGCGACCTCAAGCCGGAGAACATCATCCTGTTCCCACAGGGCAAAGCGCGGCTTGCCGATTTCGGGCTGGCCCGCGTTCTGTTGCGCACCTTGGAAGCGAGCGGCTCGGGCACGATCGGCTACATCGCGCCCGAGCAGGCGCTGGGCAAACCATCGCTCCGCTCGGACGTCTTCTCGGCTGGCCTCATCATCTATCGAATGATGTCCGGCGCACTGCCCGAGTGGCCGTTCGACTCGCCAGCTCCGGGCATCGCGCGCGCGAAGGCCAACTATCACCCCGACCTGTTGGCGGTCGTGCTCAAGGCGATCGAAGTCGATGAGCGCAAACGCCACCAGGATGCGGTCAAGATGCTCGCCGCCTGGCGCCGCGCTCGGCCGCGCGCACTGGCGACACAGACACAACGAAAGCGCGGTCGTGCGGAGAAGAAGGTCGACTGGCGAGACCTGCGCTTCCGTCAGTTCAAGCGCGAGTATGGACGCCAGCTCGAGGCGCGGGCAACCTGCGGATCTTGCAAGGGGCCTGTCTCCGAGACGATGCGGCACTGTCCTTGGTGCGGACGAGAGCGACGCGTCTACCGCGCAGCCACTCGCTTTCCCGCGCGCTGCACTCGCTGCAAGCGAGGCATCAAGCTGGACTGGACGTACTGTCCGTGGTGCTACGGAGCTGCCATCGGTCCCAAATCGGAGCGAACCTATACGGACAAGCGCTACGAACGCCGCTGTCGCGGTCCGCGCTGCACGCGACGCGAGCTGCTGCCGTTCATGCAGTACTGCCCGTGGTGTCGAACAAAGGTTGCGCACAAGTGGAAGATCGAGGGCACGAGCAAGCGCTGTGGCAAGTGCAAGTGGGGCACGCTCCCCGGCTTCTGGCAGTGCTGTCCATGGTGCGGACGGAAGGCCAGCGGTAAACGAGGAACGGTATGACTCCCAAGGCAGACGTGTTCGCCTTTCACGAAGAGGACATGGAGACTCCCGTCCCGATCGAGCTCGCCAATGCGAGCGCGCTCGTCTTCAGTCGGTGCCATCCCGAAGCCGCACGCGCGAATCAGGATGGAGCCCTCGTCGTCGCCATGCCATCCGGACGTGGGCTTCTCGCCGTCGCGGATGGAATGGGCGGCATGCCCGGCGGCGGACAGGCCTCGCGCATCGCGCTGGAGGCGCTGGCCAAGAGTGTGCTCCTGGTCGACGACGCGAGTGACGCGTCGAACGCGCTGAGATCCGCGATCCTCGACGGGATCGAGCTGGCCAACCTCGAGGTTATCGGCATGGGAATCGGAGCGGGAACGACTCTGGCGGTCGTCGAGACCGATGGCACATCGATTCGCCCCTACCATGTGGGAGACTCGTCGATTCTCGTCGTCGGACAGCGCGGCAAGATCAAGTTCCAGAACGTCGCCCACTCACCGACGGGGTACGCCCTCGAGGCCGGCTTCATGGAAGAGACGGAAGCGCTCCTTCACCAGGACCGGCACGTCGTCTCGAACATCGTGGGCGAGGACAGTATGCACATCGAGGTTGGAATGAGGATCGACCTCGACACGCGGGACACGGTGCTGGTCGCCAGCGATGGCCTGACCGACAACCTGACCGTTGCCGAGATCGTAGAAATCATTCGCGCGGGGTCGTTGGACGAGGCAGCCCTGGCGTTGGCCGAAGTCTGTCGCCAGCGAATGAGCACCGACGAGTTCGGTGTGCCCGGCAAAGCGGACGACCTCACACTCGTACTCTACCGCGCCTAGCGGCCGGGGCCGGAGTCACTCGCGGCCCGAGATATCGAGCTCTTCCGCGTGCTCGCGCAGCGCGCCGATCACGAAGTCGATGTGAGCCCCCAAGTCGACGCCGAGCAGCTCGGCTCCCTTGCGCACTTCCTCGCGGTCGACCTTGGCGGCGAAGGATTTGCTCTTGAGGCGCTTCTTCACGCTCTTCGAGGTCAGAGTCGCGACGCCATCGGGGCGAATCAGGCAGCACGCCACGATGAAGCCGGTGAGCTCATCGCAGGCGACGAGCGCGCGGTCCAGCTGCGACTCGTACGGCACGCCCCACTGCGTGAAGTGCGCGGAGATCGCGTGCGCCTTCTGCTCCTCACCCTTCTCGCGTAGCCAGGCGACGATTCGGTTCGGATGCTCGTCGGGCCACTTCTCGTAGTCCGCGTCGTGGAGCATCCCCGCGATGCCCCACTCCTCCGCGTCCGCACCGTCGCCGTACTCGCTCGCGGCTGCGCGCATCACGATCTCGACGGCGCGCGCGTGCTTGCGAAGGGAGTCCGTCTCCGTCCACTCCGTCAGGTGCGCCCAAGCTTCCTCGCGTGTGATGGTCATCTCCAGACGTTACCGAACCAGGTTGAAAAACCACCAACCTGGCCGCAAAACCGCTGCTGAAGATCAGCGATTCTTCTGCCAGGTTGGTGGTTTTAAACCTGGTTCGGTAACGTCTGGAGATGACTCATCGCTTCTCACGCCGCTCCGCTCTCATCGCTGGTCTCGGTCTGGCACTTACGCCGCGCAACGCGCACGCGTTCGCTCCAAGTGAGGACGAGTTGTTCGGCATCTCGCTCGCGCAGTGGTCGTTGCATCGCACGATTGGTCGAGGCGACCTCGACCCCTTCGACTTTCCCGAGCACGCGCGCGACGAGTTCGGCATTCGGAGCATCGAGTACGTCTCGAGTTTCTACAGAGGAATGGCGAGCGACTTCGCCGCGCTCGCACGCCTGAAGCAGCGCGTCGATGACTGCGGATCCAAGAGCCTGCTGATCATGGTCGATGGCGAGGGCAGCCTGGGAGACTCCGACCCGAGTGCGCGCGATCGAGCGGTGGAGCGACACTTCAAATGGATCGCGGCCGCGAGCTTCCTCGGGTGCCACTCCATTCGCGTCAACGCGCACGGCGATGCGGAGTGGGAGCAGCGCAGCGAGCTGGCCGCGAGCTCACTCGCACGACTCGGCCAGGTCGGAGACGAGTACGGGATCGACGTCATCGTCGAGAATCACGGCGGCTTGTCGTCGAACGGCAAGTGGTTGTCGGAGACGATCGTCCGCGCGGATCATCCGCGCGTCGGAACGCTCCCCGACTTCGGCAACTTCCGCATTCAGGGCGACGAGTGGTACGACCGCTATCAGGGGATGGAAGAGCTGATGCCGCACGCGCGCGCGGTCAGCGCCAAGTCCAACGAGTTCGCGGAGGACGGCTCCGAGAAGCACTCGGACTACGAGCGCATGCTGCGCATCGTCTTGGACGCGGGCTATCGAGGCTTCGTCGGGATCGAGTACGAGGGTGGCGGGCTCCCGGAGGCAGAAGGCATCCGCAAGACGCAAGCGCTTCTGGAACGAGTTCGCGCGAAGCTGACCCCCGAGTACTAGCTGGCGATACGGAACCAGGTTCCCCTCCGCCAGTTGGACACGAAAGGGATGCCCCAGGGGCATCCCTTTCGTGTCCAACTGGCGGAGGGGAACCTGGTTCCGTATCGCCAGCTACTGTTATCCTTTGCGCGCCTTATGACCACGCGCACAGACGAGCTGAATATCGCCCTGATCGGTCAGGCCTTCATGGGCAAGGCGCACAGCAACGCGTGGGGGCAGGCCGGGCGATTCTTCGACCTGCCGCGCAAGATCGGGATGCACACGGTCTGCGGCCGGGACGAGGCGCAGCTGATTCCCTTTGCCGAGCGCTGGGGCTGGAGCGCGTCCACGACCGACTGGCGCGAGCTCGCCGCCAACAAGCAGATCGAGCTGGTCGATGTCGGAACGCCGAACGACCTGCACGCGGAGCAGTCCATCGCGATGCTCGAGGCTGGCAAGCACGTGGCTTGCGAGAAGCCCCTCGCGGGAACGCTCGACGACGCGCGCGCGATGCGCGATGCGGCGAAGGCTGCCGGGACGCAGACCTTCGTCTGGTTCAACTACCGACGCTGCCCCGCGATCGCACTCGCGCACAAGTGGATTCGCGAAGCTCGCCTCGGCCGCATCTTTCACGTTCGCGCGCGCTACCTCCAGAGCTGGGGCGGACCCGAGACGCCGATGCTCTGGCGCTTCGACTCCGCGCGCGCCGGCTCCGGAGCACACGGCGACCTGAACGCCCACATCGTCGACCTCGTGCGCTTCCTGCTCGGCGAGGAGGTGGACGAGATCCATGGCGCCATCTCCAAGACCTTCGTGACCGAGCGCAAGCAACCCGACGGCTCGACCGCCAAGAGCGACGTCGACGACTGCACGATGTTCCTCGCGACCATGGCGGGCGGCGCGACGGCGAGCTTCGAAGCCACGCGGCTCGCCACCGGCCACCTCAACGACAACGCGGTCGAGATCAACGGCGAGAACGGAAGCCTGCGCTTCTCCTTCGACGACATGAACGCGCTCGAAGTGCACGAGGCACCGCTCGGCGACAACTCGGGCGGCTGGAAGCGCATCGTCGCGACCTCGGGAGACGACCATGCCTACGTCGGAAGCTATTGGCCCGACGGTCACTGGATCGGCTACGAGCATGGCTTCATCAGCCAGGCCGCCGACATCGTTCGAGCCCTTGGCGGCGAAGCGCCGGAGCTCCTCTTGCCCGACTTCGCGGACGCCTACGAGACGCAACGCGTACTCGAGGCCGCACTGGTCTCCGCTCGCGAACGCTGCGCGATCCCGATGTCCCAGATCACCTGATCTCCCCCATGGCGCGCCCCATCAGCTTGTTCACCGGCCAGTGGGCCGACCTCTCCCTCGAGACGCTCGCGGCCAAGGCCAGCTCCTTCGGCTACGAAGCACTCGAGCTCGCCTGTTGGGGTGATCACTTCGATGTCGGGCGTGCACTCGACGAAGCGGACTACTGCAAGAAGCAGTGGGAACTACTCGGCGACCACGGGCTGCGCTCCTTCGCCATCTCGAATCACCTCGTGGGACAAGCGGTCTGCGATCCGATCGACGAACGCCACCGCGCGATTCTGTCCGAAGAGATCTGGGCTGACGGCGACGCTGAGGGTGTGCGCCAGAGAGCGGCCGAGGAGATGATTCGCACCGGTCGCGCGGCGCGTCGCTTCTTCGACGCCGCACCGGACGACGTGAAGCAGCACTTGAAGCGCACCGGACGCACAACCGTCGTCGGCTTCACCGGCAGCAGCCTGTGGGCGGGCGCTTACGCCTTTCCTCCGCACCTGCCGAACGCCGTCGAGAATGGTTTCGCCGACTTCGCGCGTCGTTGGACGCCGATCTTGGATGCGTTCGAAGCGGACGGCGTGTCCTTCGCGCTCGAAGTGCACCCGACCGAGATCGCCTTCGACATCGTGACGACGCGTCGCGCGCTCGCGGCCGTCTCCAATCACGCAAGCTTCGGCTTCAACTTCGACCCGTCGCACTTCGGCTACCAAGGCGTGGACTATTTGGCCTTCCTGCGCGAGTTCGGCCCGCGCATCTTCAACGTTCACGTGAAGGATGTCTGGTGGTCGGACACTCCCGCGGAAGCCGGCGTCTTCGGTGGGCACACCGACTTCGGTGCGGACGGACGCTTCTGGGACTTCCGTTCGCCCGGCCGCGGTCGCATCGACTTCGAGAGCATCGTGCGCCTCTTGAACCACACGGGTTACGAAGGCCCGCTCTCGGTCGAGTGGGAAGACTCGGCGATGGACCGCGAGCACGGCGCGACCGAAGCGGCCGCCTTCGTCAAGAAGCTCGACTTCCCGCGCTCCGACGTCGCCTTCGACGCAGCCTTCTCCAACTGAGACCCGAGTCTCCAGCCTCCCCCTCCGCTATGACTCAGGCCCCCGCCGTCGTCCCGCGTCTCTCGTTGATGATGTTCCTGCAGTACGCGGTGTGGGGCGCGTGGCTGCCCGTCGCCGCGCGCTACATGTCGGCGCAGACGACGGAAGGCGGCCTCGGCTTTTCGCCCGGTGAGATCGGCGCGATCCTCGGCTTGGCCGGTTCCGTCGGCGCACTCGTCGCACCCTTCATCGCCGGCCAGGTCGCCGACCGCTACTTCAGCACCGAGCGCTTCCTCGCCTTCTTGCTGATCGTCGGCGGCGCACTCAAGTGGTACACGGCGACCCAGACGAGCTACGAGGCCTGGCTCTGGCTCTCGATCGCCTACAGCGTCGTCTACATGCCGACGCTCGCGCTCTCCAACTCGCTGGCCTTCGCGCACCTCGAAGACGAGGAGCGCCAGTTCCCCCTCGTGCGAGTCTGGGGAACGCTCGGCTGGATCGCCGCGAGCTGGATCTTCCCGATGATCTGGCTGCAGTCCGAGCTGAAGTTCCAGGCCATGCCGCCCTTCCTCGTCGGCACCGAGGTCACGGACACGACGGCGCGCCTGGCCGACTCGCTCAAGTTCTCCGCGATGATCTCGTGGGGCTACGCGGCGATCTGCTTCCTGCTGCCGCGCACTCCGCCGAAGCGCGACGCCGTCGAGCCGCTCGCCTTCCGCGCCGCCTTCGGTCTCCTACGCCACCGCTCCTTCTTCGTGCTCATCGTCGCGAGCCTCGCGGTCAGCGTCATCCACCAGATCTACTTCCTGCAGACTCCGATCTTCTTCTCGCACATCGGTCTCGCGGACAGCCAGATCGGTCCCGTCATGACGCTCGGCCAGGTGAGCGAGATCCTGATCATGGCCGGCCTCGGCTGGGGACTGAAGCGCCTCGGCTTCCGCGGCGTGATCTTCATCGGCGCCTTCGCCTACTTCGTGCGCTACCTGATCTGGGGCTTCACCGACCTGCCGGTCTCGGTGCTCGTGCTCAGCCAGGTCCTGCACGGCGTCTGCTATGCCTGCTTCTTCGCCGGCGCCTTCATCTACGTCGACAAGATCGCGAGCGACGACATCCGCAACTCGGCGCAGACCGTGTTCGGCATCCTGATCCTCGGCGGCGGTCCGGTCCTCGGCGGCTGGCTGTACGGCAAGCTCGGCGAGCTCTACACGCCCGCCGGTGCCGCAGCGCCCGACTTCTCGACCTTCTGGTGGATCCTGTCCGGCATCGGACTCGTGACCGCCGTGTTCTTCCTCTTGTTCTTCCGCGATGAAACTCGCGACGAGGCCTCCGCGTGATTGCTCTAACACTTCTGTCTCTTGCCGCTCTCGCGCTTCCCGCCGACCACTCGCACGAGCCCTGGGTCTTCCGCTCGGTCCTCGACGACCAGGCGCGCATGCTCACGGTCGCGCTCGACGACGAGCTGTGGCTCGCCTACGACGCGACCGACGGTTCGCTCTACCGCGCGTGGAAGGGCGGCGTGAACTTCGACGGCGCGGTCTATACGACGGTGCACGGTCCGCAGCCGACCTCGGCGAACGCGGGCTACCTCGGGACGCACGCCGTGGGTTGGTGGCTCACCGACGAGACGGGCGACGTTCCGGGAACGCCGATCTATCGCGGCTATCGAACGGACGGCGATCGCTTTCGACTCCAGCTCGGTCTGCGATTCGAGGACGGAACCGTGGTCGAGGTCATCGAGACACCGCACGTGAAGGTGGTCGGTGACACCGTACAGCTGATCCGCAACCTGGAAGCGACGGGCGTCCCGAGCACGAGCGAGCTCTCGATGCGCGTCTCGCTCGGCTTCGATGGCCGCACGGCCATGTCGATCGAGGCCGGTGCGACGCGCTTCACCTGGGGCGCCGAAGAGGTCACGCGCCGGATCGACCGACGCGTCCCCTTCCAGGCGGGCAACCTCCAGCTCAGCTCGATGCACAGGATCGTCGAGCTCGTACCGGAGTCCGCGGTGCCGAAGGACTCCCTCGTTCCCGAGGCGCCGCCCGCAGAGCCGCTCGGCGTCGCGCCCGGCGAGATTCACGTCGAGCTGATCGAAGGCGGCGACGACTCGTTCGGTCCGCGCGAGCGCGGCCTCTCGATGCGCATCTTCGACGTCGGCGTCGGAATGAGCGAGATCCCCGCGCTCGTCGATCGCCAGACGCCCAACGTGAATGCGATCATCCCGCGCGTCGAGCTGTTCGACCTGCACTCCTTCGGCGGCCTCGACGACACTTTTGTCACCCAGCTGTTCGGCTACCTCGAGACCGGCGCGGGCAGCTACGACTTCAGGCTCTCCAGCGACGACGGCTCGCGCATGACCCTGGACGGCGAACTGCTCATCGACAACGACGGGCTGCACGGTCACCAGGGTGTCGAGGCGAGCATCGAGCTCGAGGCCAGACTGCACGAGTTCGAGATCTGGCACTTCGAGAACTCGGGCGGCCAGTCCGTCGTCCTCGAGTGGCGGACGCCCGGCAGTGAAGAGTTCGTCGTCGTTCCGGACGAGGCCTTTTCCTGCGCGGCGGGCGAGGTGCGAGTCACGTCGCCGGGCGACAAGGAGGTGCTCGTCGATCGTACCGGCAAGGCCGGCGACGGCAGGCCGCTCGAAGACGTGCACCCGAGCTTCAGCCTGAGCACCGTGCGGCCGGCCGACTTCGAGCCGAAGGTCGGCGGGATGGACTGGACCTCGGACGGACGCTTGGTCGTCTGCACCTGGGATCCGAGCGGCTCGGTCTACGTGCTCGACGGTGCACAGTCGGGCAATGCCGACGAGGTTCGCGTGAAGCGCATCGCGTCGGGCCTCGCCGAACCGCTCGGCTTGAACGTGGTGGACGACCGCATCTACGTGCTTCAGAAGCAGGAGCTCACCGAGCTGATCGATCACGACGGCGACGGGGTGACCGACGAGTATCGCTGCGTGAGCAGCGGCTGGGACGTCACCGCGAACTTCCACGAGTTCGCGTTCGGCCTCGTCTACCTGGACGGCTTCTTCTTCGCCAACCTCGCGATCGCGATCGATCCCGGTGGAGCGAGCAGCAAGAACCAGGTGCTCGACCGCGGCACGACGATCCGCATCAATCCGGAGGACGGCAACTTCGAGGTGATCGCGCAGGGCTTGCGGACGCCGAACGGCATCGGCCTCGGCGCGGAAGACGCGATCTTCATGACCGACAACCAGGGCGACTGGCTGCCGGTGTCGAAGCTCTTGAAGTTGCACGACGGCGCCTTCTACAACTCGCGCGCAGTGCTCCTGGACGCCAGCAACGAGCTCGAGGTCACGCCGCCCGTCGCGTGGCTCCCGCAGAACGAGATCGGCAATAGCCCGGGCGAGCCGGCGCTCGTTCCCGAAGGCAACGGTCCCTACTCGGGTCAGATGATTCACGGCGACGTGACGCACGGCGGCGTGAAGCGCGTGTTCATCGAAGAGGTGGACGGCGTTCAGCAGGGCGTCGTGTTTCGGTTTACGCAAGGCCTGGAGGCCGGCATCAATCGCTTGAGCTGGGGTCCGGATGGCGCGCTCTACGTCGGCGGCATCGGTTCGACGGGGAACTGGGGCCACGAGGGCAAGCTCCACTACGGTCTGCAGCGTCTGAAGTACAACGGCGAGCCGGCGTTCGAGATGCTGGCCGTTCGCGCACAGGTGAATGGCTTCGAGGTGGAGTTCACCGAGCCGCTGCACAGCGACTGGGGCTTCGATCCGCTCGCTTGGGAGATCCAGCAGTGGCGCTACGAACCGACCGCGGAGTATGGCGGAGCGAAGCTCGACGAGACGGACCTCGAAGTCCGGGCAGTCGTGCGCTCCGAAGATGGCCGGCGTATCCACATCGAGTTGAACGGCCTTTTGCCGGAGCACGTGGTTTATCTGCGCGTCCGTCAGCCGTTCGTCTCCGAGACCGGGCGAGAACTCTGGAGCACCGAAGCCTGGTACACGCTCAACCGGATTCCGAACGAGTCCTTCTTTACCCTCCGCGAATCCCACAACCAACTCAGCGAAGCCGAACGCGCAGAAGGCTGGCAGCTCCTCTTCGACGGCGAGAGCCTCGACGCGTGGACGCCCTTCAAGAGCGGCACCGTCTCCGACGGTTGGCAGGCGCGTTACGGCGAGCTCGCGCGCGTCGGCAGCGCCGGCGACCTGGTCACCCGCGAGACCTTTCGCGACTTCGAGCTCTCCCTCGAGTGGCGCCTCTCGCACAAGGGCAACAGCGGCATCTTCTTCAACGTCACCGACGACCACAACTATGTGTGGGAGAGCGGGCCGGAGATGCAGATCCTCGACAACGATGGTCACGGCGACGGAATCACCGAGCTGACTTCGGCCGGTGCGAACTACGCGCTGCATCCGCCCGTTCGCGACGTCACGCGTCCGCTCGGCCAGTTCAATCACGCGCGGCTGCGAGTGAAGGACGGCAAGGTCGAGCACTGGCTCAACGACGTGAAGCTGCTCGAGTACGAGCTCGGGACCGACGAGTGGAAGGCGCTCGTCGAGGCCAGCAAGTTCGCCAGCATGCCCGACTACGGCCTCGCTCGAGAGGGTCGCATCGCCCTGCAGGACCACGGCGATCCGGTCTTCTTCCGCAACATCAAGATCCGCCGCCTCTAGCGCGCAGTCCTCCCGTGGCGAATCGAATCGGCGTCTGTTCCTGGTCTCTGCAGCCCGAGTCCCCCACCCAGCTGGTCGAGCGAGTGAGCGGCCTGGGCCTGCGACGGGTGCAGCTCGCGCTCGATCCGCTGCGCCGTGCCGAGTGGTCGACCGAGGAGACGCGAGTGCTCTTCGACAAGCACGGCCTCGAGCTCGCCTCGGGCATGATGCAGACCGTCGGCGAGGACTACTCGAGCCTGGAGTCCATCCGTCGCACGGGCGGCCTGGTTCCGGACGAGCACTGGGAGGCGAATCGAAACGCCGCGACAGAGAACGCCAAGCTCGCGCGCGGCCTCGGCATCTCCCTGGTCAGCTTCCACGCGGGCTTCCTCCCGGAAGAGCGCGGTTCGACCGAGCGCACCCAGCTGATCGATCGCCTGCGCGAGGTCGTCGATCGCTTCGAAGCCGAGGATGTCGCGACCGCCTTCGAGACGGGCCAGGAGTCCGCCGCCAACCTCGCGGAGGTCATGGAAGAGCTCGACCGTCCCAGTGCCGGCGTGAACTTCGATCCCGCCAACATGATCCTCTACGACAAGGGCGACCCGGTCGAGGCGCTCGACCGCCTCTTGCCCTGGGTCCGCCAGATCCACGTGAAGGACGCGCGTCGCACGCTCGAGCCCGGAACCTGGGGCAGCGAGGTCCCCGTCGGTGAAGGCGAAGTGGACTGGAAGGCTTTCTTCGAGCGCGTCCGCGCCGCGAACCAGGACTGCGACCTCATCATCGAACGTGAGGCCGGCACCGAGCGCGAGCGCGACATCCGCGCCGCGATCGAGGTCGTCCGAACGCACTGCGAAGGAGTCGAGCTCTAGATGACCGACGAGAGAAGCATCGCTGTCGAGATCGACAGGAATCGCAAGCACCGCGAAGGAGCCGAGATCTAGATGACCGACCAGCCCCCCATCGGTGTCGGGATCATCGGCCTCGGCTTCATGGGCCGAACGCACGCCGCTGCCTACGCCGCCGCGAACGAGGCCGGCTACCCGAATCGCCTGGTCGCCGTCTACGACAAGCTCCACACCCCGTCGTCCGTCGCCAAGGGCAACCTCGAGCTCAGCACCGAGAACGCCAAGCTCTTCGAGGACGAGCGCCTCCGCCACCACGCTTCTCCCGCCGCCCTCCTCGCCGATCCCGAGGTCGAGCTCGTCAGCATCTGCACGCCCACCGACAGCCACGTCGACCTCGCCATCGCTGCCCTCGAGGCCGGCAAGCACGTCCTCGTCGAGAAACCCGTCGCCCTCTCCTCCACCGAAGTCGAACGCCTCGCCGACGCCGCCCGAGCCGCCACCACCCTCTGCATGCCCGCCATGTGCATTCGCTTCTGGCCCGGCTGGAACTGGCTCGAGCAAGCCATCAAGCTCGGAACCTACGGCGCCGTCCGAAGCGCCGTCTTCCGCCGCCTCGCCTCCCCACCCACCTGGTCCCCCGAGTTCTACAAGGACGCGACCCGAACCGGCGGCGCCCTCTTCGACCTCCACGTCCACGACGTCGACTTCATCCGCTGGTGCTTCGGAGCGCCCGACTCCGTCCTCTCCACCGGCTCGGTCAACCACGTCACGTCGGTCTACCGCTACGCCAACGGCCCGGAGCACGTCGTCGCCGAGGGAGGCTGGATCGCCCCCGATGAAGGCGACTTCCTCATGCGCTACACCGTCGTGTTCGAGCACGCGACCGCGGACTACGAGTCCGGCCGCGAACACCCCCTCCAACTCGTGCGCGACGGAGCCCGCGACCCCATCGACCTGGAACCCGGCACCGGCTACGACGGCGAGATCAGGCACTTCCTCCAAGCCTGCCGCTCCGAGTCCCCGCGCCTCACCGCGACCATCGACGACGCCGTTGAACTCACCCGTCTCATCGAAGCGGAACGCGATAGCCTTAGTTAGCGAGGCTCTGGAGGAGGATAGTGACTGACTCGGTACGCCTTCTTGCTGCGGATTGGCGCCGTGGCGAGTTACTCGAGAATCGCGGCGAGAACCGCTTCGACGTGTTGCGCTGGACGTTTCCCCCTTCCCATGGAATCCTTCGTGCTACTCCCCCCGGCGATCTCGCGTTCAGTGATGGGTTCACGGAAAGTAATTTCCAGCGAGTCAATGTTCATCCCGCCGCCTACAACGATTCCACCATAAATCCACTTGTCGACATATGAAACCAGCACATCGCCCGTCTCAAATTGAATTCCATTCTTGTAGGGCCTCGCCGAATATCCGAGCGCCTCGAGCCGCCTAACAATTGCAAGGTCAATGGAGTGAGAGTCATTCGGCTGCTTCATCACTACAAACGTGGAAGTTGGCCCGAGGGCTGCGGATGCCTTTGAATAGGTAGTTACACTGACAGAATGCGAAGCCCGACAGGAGGCAGTAAGAGCTAGAGCAGTGAGAGTTAGCGCGACGAGAAGATTTAGTTTCATTGGGTGCCTCGATTAAGAATGGAGGTAACTGAATTTCAAGGGGAGGGAAGTAACTGACGCGACATGCATGCTCCAATTCAGGCCTGACTCGACATGAAGCAGTCAATTGCATTCACAAGTTCCCTGGGGCGTCGGAATACGCACTGGCTGATATCATCGTGCTTCGACCGGTGAGTGTCAAGATAGTTGCAGCTTGTGGTTGTCCGAGCATCACGCAGCGTTTTGGCTGGAATCGATCTCCTGTTCGGGGTTGAGTTCAACGGTCTCGATTGGGTCGAAGTTGCGA
>Ga0316209_1000978_pt1 | contig 36096 bp, 32 predicted proteins | sample 6monopyrite_MG_FD_204945 | JGI IMG/M metagenome (GOLD analysis project Ga0316209, IMG submission 204945) | Microbial mat bacterial communities from mineral coupon in-situ incubated in ocean water Damariscotta River, Maine, United States -... | ecosystem: Environmental > Aquatic > Marine >...
CTCGATTCTGGCCTGCACTAGCTGAAGAATTTGGCGCAGGTTTCGGTATGGGACTTTGCCCCCTTCGGAGTTCATGCTGGGATGACGGTGTGGTTTGGCTTTGGACATGTTTCTTTTTGATGTCGGAGGAAAAGGGAAGGCTTGAAGTTTGAGTTGGGCCAGCGCTGCGCAGAGTCAGGTGCGGGTGGCTTACAATCCCCCATCATGCAAACCATCCTCCTAGCGTCGGGAAATACGAAAAAACTAGCGGAGTTGCGGGCGTTGGTGTCGGATTTGCCGGTGCGCTTTTTGTCCCCCGCTGATTTGCCTCTGGGCTTGTCGGATGTGGAGGAAGACAGGCCGGACTTTTTGGGCAACGCGGAGAAGAAGGCGTTGGCGGCGGCGGCAGATGTTGCGGTTCAGCTTGGCGGCGGTGATGGCGGCGGTGATGGCGGTGATGGCGGCGGTGGGTCGGGCAGCGAATGCATCGGTGAGTCGAGCGACGCGCGCGGCGGCGGGTCGGGCGGCGGAGAAATTTGGGTTTTGGCGGATGATTCGGGGCTTTGTGTGGATGCGCTGGATGGGGCACCGGGGGTCCGTTCGGCGCGGTATTCGGGAACGGAAGGCATCGGCAAAGATGGCGCGAATAATGAAAAGTTGTTGCGTGCGATGGAGGGCGTGGCCGAGGCCGATCGCGGTGCGGCTTTTCATTGCGTCATTGCAGTTGCGCGCAAAGGGGAGATTTTGTTCACCGTGGAGGGCTCGGTGCGTGGACGGATTTTGCACAAAGCGGATGGCGTCGACGGTTTTGGATATGACCCTTTGTTTTTTCACGTGCCGTCGAACACTTCCTTTGCACGATTGGGTGCGGCGGAAAAAGCTGCGGTGAGCCATCGGGGAATGGCGGTGGTTGAGTTGCGCGCGCGGCTTGCGGAGTTGCTTGGGGGCTGAGCAGCTTGGGCTTGGCGCGCGGGTGGCGTGGCGTGGCGTGGCGTGGCGTGGCGTGGCGTGGCGTGGCGTGGCGTGGCGTGGTGTGGCGTGGCGTGGCGTGGTGTGGCGTGGCGTGGCGTGGTGTGGCGTGGTGTGGCGTGGTGTGGCGTGGTGTGGCGTGGTGTGGCGTGGTGTGGGTTTAGAAAATTGTTTGGCTGATGAGCCTTTGCGTTGCGCTGGCTCCATACCACAGGTAAAGCTGTAGGCCGGCACCGATAAGGTCTATGGCCATGGTGAGGAAGCGTCGTTGCTCGCCGCGCAGGAATTCGCTGATCACTTGCATGAACAGTTGAATCGAAAACAACATGGCTGCTAGGGCAATCCATCCCCAGAACCTTTCTACTTGGACGGCCTCGGCGGCGGACATGTAACCGACCACTGGCAGCGGCAAGAGGATCAGCGGCACAATCAGGGAAAGCATGCCGAAGAGATAGGCACTCACCGAGGTTAGGCTGATGTTGCATTCAGCCAAAGTGGGGTTTGGAAGACGACGGCGCATAGCTTTGGAAGTTCTGATTAAGTATGGCGTGGGAGGCCGTGGAGTCGCCGCCATGCTTAATCAAGGCTACCTTCGGGCAGGATGCCAGCTTAACCGATGAGAAACTTTCTCCCCATGCTTTTGCTCGCAAGCGTTTCTTGCGCTTACTTGCCGTTGAGCTCTTGCATGGCATCGTCCAGGCAAACGTTGCACATGCCGTGCGTGAACTCGGCGAAACCTTCTTGACGTAACACCGCCTCTAATTGAAGCCAGGTGTTCTCGCCATCTTTCACCTTCTTGCAAGTGGCGCATATGGAAATCAAGCCATGTAAAACGCGCAGCTCTTTTAAGGATGCTTCCAGCCTAGCTACTGATTTTTGACGTGAGAGTTCGAATAGGAAGCCAAATCCGATCGCAACCAGAAAGCCAATGACGATGTTGACGCGTATGACCCATGGGATGGCATCGACCGCGGCTTCGGTGGCGAATAGGCTGAAGGCGGCCAGGCTGAGGAATGAAAGTGCCATGGGCCAACCCCATTTCAGGCCCAGAATGCGGAACACTGGAATCGGCGCGAGGATGTAAACCACGGTGACGGTGGGGCCGACCGAAACGAACAAGAACATGGCCATAGCGGCGACGGTGATGACCGCGCCGGAAGCAATCAACGCAACGGAAGTAGGGCGGCTCCAAAGTGCGAGGGTGAACGCAGCGGAAAGTGCGGCAAAACCTAGATTGGCGCCCATGACTTGATAATGGCCGAGCGCCCACTCCAATACGCCACAGCCGAAATGGGCCAAAGTAATCAGCAGCGACGTGTAGAAAGTCATCTGCCCGGTCTCCGCGCTGACGCTGGACTTTTGCAGCAGGCTGGAATCCAAAAGAAGATTGCTCTGCGAGTCCTTAGCGGTGGAGGTGGAATCACTCATAAAAGGCGGCGCGACTCTATCATGCGCGGTCCGGCAGGCGCCTCATCCCCCCCTGCCGGACCTTTAGAAATGGCCAAATCCTTCCCGCCGGAGCGCATCCGCAACTTTTCCATCATTGCGCACATTGACCACGGTAAATCCACGCTGGCGGACCGTTTTCTGGAGATTACTGGCGCTGTGGACGACCGCGGGCGTAAGAATCAGCTGCTCGATTCCATGGATTTGGAGCGCGAGCGCGGAATTACGATCAAAGCGGCGGCGGTTTCGTTGACGTACAAGGTCGATGGCGTGGAATATCTGCTCAACCTGATCGATACGCCGGGGCACGTGGACTTTGCCTATGAGGTTGAGAAGTCTCTACAGGCTTGTGAAGGTGCGTTGCTTTTGATCGATGCCGCTCAAGGTATTCAGGCGCAGACCGTGGCCAATGCCATGCTCGCGATGGAGCAGGAAATGGCGATTCTGCCGGTGTTCAACAAGATCGATTTGCCGCATGCGCGCCCGGAAGAAATCGAGGAAGAGTTGGAGAACACTTTGCTGTTGGAGTGCGACAAGGTTTTACGTTGTTCCGCGAAAACGGGCATGGGTGTTGAGGAAATCATTCATGCGGTTGTGAATGAGATTCCACCACCAGAAGGCGACCCCAATGCTCCTTTGCAAGCCTTGGTGTTTGACGCAAAGTACGATGACTACCGCGGCATTGTGGTTTACTTGCGTATTATCAGTGGCACGCTGCACAAGGGCGATGTCACCCGCATGATTGGCGCAGGCGCCGATTATGATGCGGTAGAAATCGGCAAGTTCATGCCGAATCCGGTCCCCCACGAAACGCTTTCGGTCGGCGAGGTGGGTTATTTCATCTCTAACATTAAGAAGCTGCAAGATGTAAACGTGGGCGACACCATGACTATGGCGAAGGGTGAGCAAGCCCCTGCGTTGACCGGTTATCGCGAACCGCAGCCGATGGTTTGGTGTGGTATTTACCCGGTGAGTTCTGGCGACTTTGAAAACTTACGCGCCGCACTTAACCAACTGAAACTCAACGATAGTTCGATTATCTTTGAGCCAGAATCCTCCGACGCGCTCGGTTTTGGATTCCGCTGTGGATTCCTCGGCTTGTTGCACATGGAAATTGTGCAGGAACGCCTGGAACGCGAATCGGGCGTAGACGTGGTGCAAACCGCTCCTTCGGTGCCTTATCGGATTATTCTGAACGACGGCACGATCCAGGACATTCACTCCCCTGGTGCACTTCCGGATCCGGTGTATTTCACTGAGATTCAAGAGCCGATTGTGACCACCCACATTCTCATTCCCGCAGACAACATTGGCGCGTTGATGGCCCTTTGTTCGGAGCGTCGCGGGAAGTTTTTGCGCCAAGAACATTTGTCGGCGAACCGGGTCATGTTGACTTGGGATTTACCGCTGGCTGAAATCATCTATGACTTCTACGACAAGTTGAAGTCCGGCACCAAGGGTTATGGAACCATGAACCTTGATGCGCCGCGCTTCGAAGCTGGAAATTTGGTGAAACTACGCATTTTGGTTTCGGGCGTAGAAGCCGATGCACTTTCCGTCATCTGCCACGCCGATGTTTGTCAACGTCGCGGTCGTGCGGTGTTGAAAGTGTTGCGTAAAGAGATTCCGCGCCATCAGTTTGAGGTTGCACTGCAGGCGGCGGTCGGTGGCAAGATTATGGCACGCGAGAACATCCGCGCTTTGAGCAAGAATGTGACGGCCAAGTGTTATGGCGGTGACATCACGCGTAAGCGCAAGCTGTTGTCGAAGCAGAAGGAAGGCAAGAAGCGTATGAAGAGCATCGGCAATGTCGAAGTTCCGCAGAAGGCGTTCTTGGCGGTGCTTTCGACTGACGAGTAGGCTTAGTTCGGGGGTTAAGGCGGCGAATCGAGTTACCGGTAAACTGGGTTTGCCCTAGATAACTCCTAAATGGCTTCCCAAAAACCTAAACCCACCGCGCTCCCTCTCCTGCTGCTTGCACTTGCAGGCGTGACTTGGATGTACTTCCAAACCGCCAACGCTGAAGTGGAAGATCTATGGGAGCCGTTTCGGTCCGAGAATGCTGTGGAGTTAGAGAGCGCGTCGGATTTAGATATGCCGGCGGCTGGGAAGACATCGGAAGGAGTGGTGGAGCGGACGGAAGTGGATCCGGCGGTGGGAAGCGGATTGGAGGACATCGCGGAGGCGGAAGGTGCAATGGACCCGGTGTTGGTGCGGGCGGAAATCCGCTTGGAAAAAGATGAGGAGGGTAGTGCGCCTGAGAATGTGGAAGGATGGACCGTGGTGATTCAGACTTGGGATTCCCTCTCTGCCACAACGCCACGCTTTGAGTCCACGTGTAATGCACAAGGAATTGCGGAGTTTGAATTCCCGGGTGATGTGCACATCGATTGGGTCTCGTGTTTACCTCCGGAGGGTGCCGGATATGGACTTAGCTTTTTAGAGCAACATAGCGATTTGACGGAAGGCGATGCCTACCTTGCGATTCTGCCGTTAAGTCCCGCGCGTCTCGCTTATGGGAAAGTGGTCGATCAAAATGGCCGACCGATTGCGGGTGCCATCGTCCATGCTTATGAAGGCAACTGGACTTATGGATTGAATGAATGGGTGCCAGGATTTATGACCGCGACAACTTCCCTGAATGGGCGTTTTGAGTTTGCGCAACTTTATGAAGGCGAGAACTGGGCCTTTGCGGTGGAGCCCGAAACGTGGCTGATGGTGCATCCGACACACGGCAATCAACGCGAGTTTCTTGGCACGGTGAACTTTGAAGAAAACGAGCCCGGTCCGGCTGATATTGGAGAGCTTCAATGCGTTCCGTTGAATACCGTCGAAGTCGATTTGGTCGATGTCGCCGGGCTGCCGATCTCCTACGGCAAACTTATGGTGGAGCCCATCACTTACGATGCCAGCTATCTTCTACCTACCAGCCATGATCAAGAAGTCTTGCAACTTGAAGGGCAAGAACTAGATGCAGACTTGATTAACGTAGGCGATTACCGGGAGTCGTTTTCGGCCGATGAGTTTGGTCGGGTAAAACTTAAGCTGGTACCAGGCTTATGGAAAATGTGGATGGAATCTTTGCCAGGCATGAGTCATGAAACTTCGAAAACTCCCGTAGTAGAGTTCCATACGCGTGAAGCTTTAGTGCGCTATCCACTACCGGTTCGCTTGCAAAAAATATCCGGGCAGATTTTCGCAAGTGATGGCTCCCATCCCTATGCGGAGATTAGTTTCATCTGGACCGGCCGCAGCGATGTTGAAGAATTGGATTTAGAAACCGAGGCTTATGGGAAATTCGAATTTATGGGTGTCATTCCACCTGATGGCTATGATGTGCGTGTTTGGCCCGAATCGGCCGCGTTGCTGCCCAATAAGTGGCATTTCTCCGCGACGGATTTAGAGAGCCCCCTGCACTTAACTCTAGAAGCAGGAGCCACTCTTTCCATGCGCTTCACGCAAATGCGGGAGGAGCCGACAAGCGCTTCTTTTGGCATTCTCCGCTTGGAATCTTGGACTCCAGAAAACCAGGAGCAGGTTAATTTGGAGGCCTATTGGTGGAAGATGAAGCAGGGGCGACGCATCAATGTGACGCCGGACCGCACGGTGACTTTGGGCGGGTTAGCAGCCGGCACTTATGAGGTTTCTTTGAGCTTGCCGGAGCCACAGTACCGAGCGAAGGCAGGAACGAAACCGAACATGTATGAGCGGCAGCGCTGGACGATTCAAACTGGGGTAAACACGCATACGTTGGTTGTGGGTGAATAGGAATGTATGCGCGCATAGCATTACGCTCCATGAGCATCGGAATCCTTTGCGGTGTTGCATGGCTGCTGATTTCCAATGTGATGGATTCCGCGAACGAGGAGGCTCCCCCATCGGTGGTGGAGGAAACCGTTTTGGAGGAGCCGGTCGCATCGGTGGAGCGGGAAGTGGAGCGCTCGGAATTTGAAGGTCTGGATGAGGGGCAACGCGCATGGGCGGAAACGGTTTCAGCCTCCATGGCTGAGGTCCAGGTGGAGGTGACAACCTTAAAAGGAGAAGCGGGGCATCCACCGAAAGATTGTCAGGGTTGGAAAGTTGTGGTGCGTTATCGACAAAAACTTGGTGGCCCCATGGTAAGTCGAGAAGGGTCGCTCAATCGTAACGGTCGCGTTGAGATTCGTTTCATTGGGATGGTGATGGTGGATCGCATCACATGCATTCCGCCGCAGGGCAGCGGCTATGGTTTTGCGCTAGAACAAACAGGTGTAGAGTTGCTTCCACGAAAAACACACTCGGCCTTACTCCATGTAACGCCTGCGCAATCCGCCACAGGGAAAGTCGTCAACCACCATGGGGAAGCGGTTGCAAATGCATCGATTCATGTGTTTCCGCGCAAACAGAATCGCGGGCTGCGTGATTGGAGCCGCGGCATTCTCACCACCTCCACCGATGCGAACGGTCAATTTCGTTTCGACCGGATTCCAAATGGTGCATGGGCGTTTGCAGTCCAACCGACAGAGTGGCTGATGTACTCGCCCGGCCTAGAGGAACAATCGGAAGGTCATGGTCTGCTGTACTTTTACGGCGAAGAGGACGACGCCACCGATGTCGGAGTCCTTGGCGTGGTACCGATGTCCGTCGTCCAACTAAAAGTCACTGGCAGCAATGATGTCCCAGCTGCCGGAGTCCTAGTGGGTGCATCTTCCGTAAAAATGGATGACCCAAATGTAAAAGCTTCTGAGGAAGACGATTTCTCGTCGTTGGATGACATCCTCCTCCCCTACGACCACTACTTTTTTCAGACCGATGAGAATGGTGAAGCCGCGTTGCGTTTGGCCGATGGAATGTGGGATCTTCGCATTATGAATTTCCCCGGGATCCATACGCTGGACTTTGAAACCCTCACCCAAGGATTCACTTCGCATGAGGGAAGTCTTCATTATCAAATCCCGGCTCCGATGACTCGGGTTGCGGGCAGTTATGTTAGCCCAGATGGAGAGCCGATTCCTCACGCGCGTTTCTCAATCACCGCGGACCATGCAAAGTGGAGCTCCTCAGTGACGGGTCTCGATGGCAGATTTTCCTTCCCATCCATTCTCCTCGCAGAGGCCTATCAACTTTCCGTGCAGCCAGAATCTACTGCATGGCTGCCTGAATCTTGGACGCTTGCAGCGCAGTCCGCGCAAGAAAACTTTCGGGCGGTGGCCACTCCTTCCGCCGGTTTACTGTTTAAGGTGCGTGATTTAGAAGGACATCCCTTGCAACGATCTGGCCTATCCCTTCGCCTGATGCAACTCCAGCAAGAAAATGCGTGGCCGGAACACACCGCTTCTGATCCATGGCGCAGAACCCATGGCATGCAACGCGGCGTCGACAGCTCTGGAGTGCAAGAAATCCGTGGTCTGAAATCTGGCGAGTATTTATTGGTCCTTTTCTACCGCTCGGAGCGCCTCGACCCCATCACCGGCGTGCGTCCGGAGGCCGAAGAGGTGCGCCGTTGGACTTTAAAAACCGGTGATACCGTGCATGAACTTCGGGTTGCGGTGCCGCGCTGATAGAATCTTGCTCGATGGCCAACGCCAAAAAGGAAAAGAAGGAGAAGTCCAAGCACCCATTCCGCGACAATATTGAGGTCGTGGTTTTCGCCATTGTGATGGCGATGGGTTTGAAGGTTTTTGCCGTCGAGGCGTATCAGATCCCCACCGGTTCCATGCAGCCCACGCTGATGGGAACTCCGCTTCTTGATCCGGTCACGAAGACCACCAATGGCGGCCTTCACGACCGTGTTTTAGTCGACAAAATCAGTTATTGGTTTCGTGATCCGGTGCGCTGGGAAGTCGTGGTTTTCCGCTACCCACTTTTGGCACACAACAATTACGTGAAACGCTTGATTGGTATGCCGGGTGAAGAGCTGTGGATTGAGGCCGGTGATATTTATGCACGCCCGCTGGACAGTGCCGATGACTGGACGATCCAACGTAAGCCGTGGAAAGTGCAAGAGCATATCTGGAAACACGTGTTGCCCGGCGTAGGTGATAACCCAAACAAATGGCCAAGCTGGCGTCCAACTGGAGATGTGCGCCTTGACCAAGATGGCACCATGGCCTTTGACGGCAAAGCCACCTTGGAATATGCAGGCAGCATTCGCGACAACTACCTCCACGGTTATCCGGAGGAGATTTATTTCCGCATGCCGAATCCTGCGACGCGGTCGAGCAAAAAGGTTAGCGATCTGCGCATGCAGTTTCCGCTCACCCGCGATGGAGCGAAAAGCGACTTCCGCTGCGAACTGGAGCTCGGTGTTTTTGATTTAGCACTCGCTGTCCACGCCGACAGCACCTACACCCTGGAGCTTCCCGACGGCTCCCGCTTCGAAGATCAAGCTGATTTCGCAGCCACCGTAGATGTCGATTTAGCTTTCTGGGATCACACTGTTCGACTCGCCTTGAATGGCAAAGAAGTCCTCTACCGTGAGTTAGACTTAAACGCAGCGAAGATAAACCGCAACCGCTTAAGCTTTCACGCCGACGATGCGGGCTGGAATCTTGGGCCTGCAACCGTGCACCGCGACATCCATTACCTTCCGCCACGCGGCAACACTGCGCCGCTGTTTCAGATTCCGGAAGGCAACTACTTCATGATGGGCGATAACACCCAGAACTCCCTAGATAGTCGCGACTGGTCTTCCGAGACTCTGGAGTTTGATCCCCCGATGCATGGTGTGAGTAAATTGCGCGGCGATCGCATGGTCGGTGGCGCCGACCCGATGTTCAACAATCCACGTTGGAACCACGACCGCACGGTCATGACTTTCCGCGATGAATTCGGCGGACTCTACACTTTCACCGATGAGGAATTGAAGAGTGCCGAGCATCTCATTAGCGCTGCTGGATTGGTTCCACGCAACTACGTGCTTGGGCGCGCCATTGCGGTTTTCCTTCCAGTACCTCCGTTTGCTCCGGTCGTACGCATGGGCTTGGTGCACTAGTCATGACTGCGTTACTTTCGACGGAAGGGCTATGCAAGTCCTATAAAGGGCGTCGCGTTGTCGATCAGGTTGCGCTCGAAGTCGGCGAAGGCGAAATCGTTGGACTGCTTGGGCCGAATGGCGCTGGCAAGACCACGACCTTCCGTATGTGCATGGGCATGATCCCGCCAGATGAAGGCATGATTCAGTTTCATGGTCAAGATGTCACGCGGCTTCCCATACATCGGCGCGCGCAGCTCGGCTTAGGTTATTTAGCGCAAGAACCCTCCGTGTTCCGCAAACTGAGTGTAGAAGATAATCTTCTTGCCGTGCTTGAGCTCCAAGGTGGTTCAAAAAGCTCCCGACGCGAACGATGTAGCGAGTTGCTCGAAGAATTCGGCCTTTCCAAGCTGTATAAATCGCGTGGCGAAGTACTTTCTGGCGGTGAACGTCGGCGCTTGGAGATTGCGCGTTCATTGGCATCGCGCCCCACGCTGATTCTTTTGGATGAACCTTTTAGTGGTGTTGACCCCATCGCGGTTGAAGAGATTCAGGAGATCCTTTCGGGTTTACGCGAGCGCGGTATCGCCATTTTGCTGACCGACCACAACGTGCGCGAGACTTTGCACATCACCGACCGGGCTTACATCCTTGCACAAGGAAAGGTCCTGGCCGAGGGTGCGGCACAGGACCTTGTTTCGGATCCCCAAGTACGTAAGGTGTACTTAGGGAAACGATTCGAGCTGGGTTAACGTCGACGGCCCCTGCGTTTGCGTGCTTTACTGCTACGACTCACGCGTGACCTTTTGGCTTTCGACCTACGCCCGCCGCGCGACTTCTTGGCTTTCGACTTGCGTCCACCGCCACGCTTCTTCTTAGCTTTCGACTTCTTGTTAGAGGTCGCTTTCTTGGTCGAAGCCTGAACCGGTTGGCTTGCGTTGTTGGTGCGGTTTAGATCAGTGATCTGATTACGGTCCACAACCACTTCGTTTGCAGGAACGATTGGAATCAGGTTATTGTTTTCAGATGGTGGAGTGGTGTTGCCACCAGAACCGTCATCGGAATCATCTCCTGGAGCATCCGGGCCTGGAGCTGCTGGCGCGCCGCGAATGACAATCACCTCGTAGGTGTTTTCAATCATGTCGCCCACCGAAACGGTGACCATGTCCGTGCCAACATTGCTAGTCCAGCTGGTGTAAGGGTATTCGCTAGAACCGAACTCGGGAATGGAAACCAGAACCGCTCCTTCTCCTGCACGGAAGTTGATCTTGTCGGACTTTTGCACCTGACGTTCGATACTCTGTGGAGTGAACCCCAGAGAGTCGATATCAATGACATAAGGTAGACGCTTGCTTTGATCCTGGCTGTTTGGGTGTTCGCCGCGATCCTCCAAGTACATGGAACTCACTACCAAAACCACCAACTCTTCGGTTTCCGAACGACCAGCCATCACAGTGAAGTCTTTGATAGGGTTGGTGTTGTCCCCCATTTGACCTTCGTGGAAGGTGCCATCGACATTCAAGCGGTTGGTTGCATCTTGGTAAAGAGTCTTACCGTAGACTTCCCACGCCAAGCCGGAGTGGCCTGGCAAGCTATCCATCTGCCCGGTGTCCGGGTTGATGCCGGCGCGCCACATGTTGTTCTTTCCAAAGAACTGAGCGCCTCCCATTTCAACCTTCAAGGCGCGGCCATCACTGCGCTTCGCTTCCCCTGCAGAAACCTGGTTCATGTAGAAGAAGGTATTCATGATGTAAGGCATGGATGCATAAGAGAAAGCGTATTTCTCTAGAGTACGGTTCCATTCCGTGACCCAGATCTTTGGCCATTCCACTTGCATGTTAGGCCCGGTTTTGAAGATGTCGCGATCGTCTTCGATGCTCTGGAAGAGATCATCGTAGTACTCCATCTTCTCCAAGAACTCGTACGGATCATTGCCGTAGAAGTGTCCAACGACTGCGCCCAAGCGAGTCTTCTGCGGGTTTATTGGATCAAAGGAACTGTCCAGAGTGTTCAGGAAGTCTTCTGAGAATCCACCCACTAGGCCAGGAGCTACTGGGGTCAGCATGGTGATTTCATCGGCCAAGCCGTCACCGTTTTGGTCTAGTTCACGGTCGAGGGCAGCCAGCACTTGGATGTGCATATCGGCAAACTCTACTCCGGTTCCAGTGAAAGACTCAAGGTGTGGTTCGTTCCAAAGCTCGACGTAGCGGATTGGGTTGTTTGGCAGCGCGCGCCCCCAACCTTGGTTGTAGTGCTTCATCACACCGGCAACTACCTCAGCGAAGCCGCCAATATCGTTTGGCGTTTCATTGAAACCTGCCATCCATTCACTCGTGTCAGGGTTAATCGCTTTATCGTGCCCAACGCGCCAGATGGTTTCGTGACCCAGCATGTTGTCGACGGCATCCATGCGCTGGTCCATTTGGTGGAACGAATAGTTGTCTAGATTCGCCATTTCTGCAATTGGAACCGAGTAATCACGAACTAGGTTTGCTGGATCTAGGTCTTCAATCTCCCACAAGTAGTTCATGTCACCCGTACCTTCGGTGTGAATGCGCGAGTTTGGAATCTTCAGGTCGGTGTAACGATTCGAGAAGTCACCTTCGAAGTTGGTGAGGTAGAAGCGATCCGAGTCGAAGCGCTTGGACCACTTGCCCTTGTGTAGTGGACCGTGGTTGACGCCGTGAACTGGAGCAAACTTAGTGCCGTTAGGCGTAGCGCTCACTGCAATGCGATAAGGCAAAGAGTGCAGCGGGCGCATGATGTGCACCAAGGACCAACCTGGACGAGGATCGAAATCGGCGATGAGGACATCGCGCGAACCGTCTCCGTCGACATCACCGGCGGCGGCAAGTGCCATGCCGAAGTGATTGTCGATGCGACCACCGGTCAAAGTGTCGATGGTCGAGCCATCGGCGCCGGAGAAGATGTAAACGTTTCCTGGACCACCGACTAAGCCGGGAGCCGAAACTAGAAAGTCGGGGATGCGGTCGCCATCGGTATCACCCATGGCTGCAACATCTAGGCCGAGTCCCTCTTGGGAAGTGGTGCCAGTGAAGCTGAGGATGATGTTGCCATCGACATCGTAAACCGTGGCAGTACCTGCGGCGGTGCCGTTGGAATCTAGAGCCGGAGCGCCTACGACGAACTCATCCACGCCATCGGACCCACGGATATCGCCAACTGAAGCCACCGCAATGCCGAATTGTCCGGCCTCATTTTGCGTGGTGGTGTCTTCAATCACCAAAACCGACTGCAAATCATAAGCAGCGGTATTGGGATCATCGCGCAGCAACATGACGGTGCCGCTTGCCGCATCTTGGGTTGGCGTGGTCGTCATACGCGGAGCACCGACCAACAAATAGTCGGAGGAACTTCCCGATGCGACCCGATCCAAGTCTGCGCCAAACCAGTTTTCACCGACGCCGACCATGCGGTCAAGGGAGGTGATTTGCACACTCATGTCGCTCATGGTGCGCAGTTCATACATCTGTACCGAACCAGTGTGGTTGTTGCCATCGTCCGAAAACGAAGGATCGCCCACCGCAAGTTCGAGGATGCCGTCGCCATTCAAGTCCACGGTGGTAAGCGATTTGGCATAGTCCACTCCCACTTCCGCAGCATTCGGGATGATGGTGCCAAGCACGCTGCCATCCTTGCCGGAGTAGAGGTTTACGTATTGACCGGCACTTGCGCTGACTGCGAAGTCTGCATGGCCATCGCCGTTGATGTCGCCAAGAGTGCACAGGCCAGAACCGAGTCCATCGCCAAGGTTACCCTCAACGCGAAAGATCTCGATCGCTTCAGGGGCGCCTTTCATAGCGACCTTCCCTGAAATAATAAAGGCCGAACCCGCATCGGAGTTCGAGCCTGGAGTACCTATGAGGTAGTCGTTTGCGCCGTCATTGTTTATATCTCCGGCATTGGAGACCCGGTTCATTTTGAAATGAAACGCGGAATGATCAAGCCTTGTTACGCTTAGAAACTCTTGGACACCCGTGTATTGATTTTGAGCGGGGTTCTGAGCTGCTAGAGGGGGCGCCACCAGAAACGGGGCGAGTATGAGGAATCTCTTCATTAGGTTGGGGAATGGGAAGCAACCGCTGGGTGCGGTCAACAGGGCAATAACGGCTTCTCACATGTCACCTTGAACCTTTTTGCTCTCCCCTTATGGAGTTGGAAATATATTTCCACTCATGCTGCATTATTCCCGGCTCGACACCCAGAATTCCCATCCATTCGCGTTCTAGCTGCTACAATAATGCCCAAATTCCCGTCCAGGAGACCGAATTGAACATCATTAGCTTTGTAAAACGCGTCCCAACCACAACCACCAATGTGGTCGTAGCGGACAACAAACTTGACCCAGCAGGCGTCGAGTTCGTCCTCAATCCTTACGACGAGTACGCCGTCGAGGAAGCCCTAAAACTGAAGGAGAAAGCGGGTGATGGCAACGTCACCGTAATCACTCTCGGCACCACCGATTCGCAAAAGGAGTTGCGCACCACCCTCGCTATGGGTGCCGATGCCGCCGTTCTTTTGACTCACGATGACGCGCCAGATGCGGACGCCGCCACCACTGCGCGCGCACTTACTACCGCCATGGAGGGTCGCGAGTTTGATTTACTGTTGTTCGGCAAGCAAGCCGTCGACCGCGATCAGCATGGAGTTGGCCCTGGAGTTGCAACGCGCCTTGGCATTCCTTGCATTACCGAAGTGGTGAAGCTGGAAATCGCCGATGGCAAAGTCATTGCCGAGCGTGAAGTGGAGGGTGGTCGCGAAACCATCGAAGCCACTTTGCCTTGCGCCATCACTTGCACTAAGGGTTTGAATGAACCACGCTTTGCAAGTCTGAAAGGCATCATGCAGGCGAAGAAAAAGCCTCTCGATGTGATCGAAGTGGAGCTTGGCTCCCCCGCTATCGAAGTCGTTTCGATGGACATGCCACCCGCACGCCCGGAAGGCCGCATTGTCGGCGAAGGCGCAGCTGCGGTTCCTGAATTGATTCGCGCACTTCGCGAAGAAGCCAAAGTTCTGTAAGGGAGAATTATTATGAGCAACATTCTTGTCGTTCTTGAGACCCGCGAGGGTGCTCTTCGTCCCGCATGTCTCGAAGCCGTTGGTGCCGCACGCACTTTGGCCGATGCACGAGGTTCTTCGGTCATCGCATTCGCTCCCGAGCAATGCGATATCGATGCCGCCCTTCTTGGGGCTGCTGGCGCTGACGAAGTTTTGGTTTCCGATGCCACCCAACACTCCGCCGATGGTGCTGCAGCTGCTGCCGCCAAACTCGCTGGAGAAAAGGGCTGCAATGTCGTGTTGTTGTCCGCCACCGTCCGCGGCCGCGATGTCACCCCACGAATTGCTGCACTACTCGACACCGGCTTTGCTGCCGATTGTGTTGCGATGGATGCAAGCAGCATGGTCTTCACCCGCCCGGTTTACGCTGGCAAGGCTTTATTGCAAGTCAAGGTTTCCGGCTCCACTACGGTGGCTAGCCTGCGCCCGAACTTCTTTGCTCCGGCAGGTCGCGAAACAAGCGCTGAAGTTTCTTCGGTCAGTTGTGAAGCTGGCAAGGGACAGGTCACTGCAGTGAGTGCCGCTACTGGCGGCCGCCCAGATGTTGCTGAGGCAAACCGCGTAGTGGCTGGTGGTCGCGGACTTGGCTCCGCTGAAAACTGGACTCTGCTTGAAGCAGTCGCCGACGCACTTCCTGGTTCTGCACTCGGTGCTTCGCGCGCCGTAGTCGACTCCGGATGGCGACCGCACAGTGAGCAGGTTGGCCAAACTGGAAAGACCGTGGCTCCTGAGCTTTACATTGCGGCGGGCATTAGCGGTGCGATTCAGCATCTTGCCGGCATGAACAGCTCCAAGGTGATTGTTGCGATCAACAAAGACGCCGATGCGCCGATCTTCCAACACGCTTCTTACGGCATCGTTGGTGATCTGAATGAGATTCTTCCGGTTCTCGCCGAAGAGCTCAGCAAAATCGAGCAGTAATTGAATTGCGCTGCGCGGAGCTCTTGGCTGCCGCGTAAGTTAGTTCTCGCGTTCTTCGAAACGGGCTTCTTCTCGCTGCAACTCGCGGCGGAAGGAAGCCCGTTTCCAATTGGCAATAGAGCTCCACCACTTTTCGAGGTCGACGTCCTCCCCATAGGCGTCCGCAAAGCTTTGTTTTTCTTGCGCTGTGGTGTGATGCATAAGCGGAGTCCAAAAACGCAGTAGATCAAAGGCGCGTTTTTCATCTGCGATGCCGCCTGGTGGGTAAGTTTTACTCTTAGTGGTGTCGAGCCAGGCGATGCTGGGACTTTCATGGTCCTTGCCGATACCGTTGCCGTGGTTCTTTCCATCTCCTCCGATCATCAAATTGCGCGCGCTTAATCCCCTATGCCAGAATCCAGCGTCATGCATCTTGCGTACGCTTTCGCCGATGGCGGTCCAGTGCTCTTTACTTGGACTGGAGCCTCGCTTCAGAGTTTTGGCAAGGTCTTCCCCTTCAAATGCACGTGTAATGAGGGAGCAAGATGTCACGAACCTCAAGTGGTTGCGCTTGCAGTCCCACTGCAAAGCTTCCACAACCGGAATACCTCTGCGCTCTAAATATTTGAGTCCGGCATATTCTCTATGGGCTTTATTCCAACCGAGAAAGGTGCCGCGCAATGCACCGCGCCATTGATCCTTATCCGTTGGAAAGTGATAGGTCTTTCGTACGACTTCCTGCCCATCCTCTAAGCGCAACTTCTCCACCAAAACGGTGCGGCTTTGTGCGAGAACAGAGGAGGTGTTCATTGATTGAATCCTACTCGCTTTTTGTCTGCTCTAATAACACCCAAACTTGCTCACTCACTCCACGTGCGATGTACACGCGTTTACGTTCCACCAGTCCTGCGCTGTGGACCTCGTCGGCAAAGCACTGTTGAGTCACTGGGTAGCGTCCACGGAACTTTCCTCGGATGCGATTACGCCATGCTTGGAAGTTCGCGGAATCAAAGTAGCTGAGGACTACCCATCGAGCGCTCACGCGTGCGAGCTCTTGCAGGACGGCGGTGCGTTGGGCGGCGTGTTCGAAATGATGGAGTAATCGTGAGCAGAGGATGAGGTCTACCGCACTGTCCGCTAAGGGGATCGCATGCGCCGACATTTGCAGTCCAGTTGTAGGCGGAGCTTGCATCAGCATTTCGCGCGATGCATCGCCGCTCCATACTTCCTTGCAGTTGCGCTCCAGCATGTTGCGGAAGCGTCCGGTGCCGCAGGGTAGATCTAAGATACGCGCCAACTTTTCTCCGTTCTGCGCTTGCACGGCAGCTGCATCTTGCACGAAGGATTCGACAATCGCCTGTTCCTTAGCATCGGTGCGACGGGCACGCGGGGAACGGGTCCATCGGTTGTTGCGGTAATGCGCGGCACGGTCCTCCGACTCATACTCCTGACGCAATTCTTCCGGACGGGAATCCATAGATCAAAAACCTGGTTACAGGAAGGTGTCGAGTTCTTGGTTGGCCTCGGGGAGCAAGACATCGAGCGAACCTTCTGCCGACACGATGCCTTCCAAGAAATGGTTCACAGAATGGTAGAGGCAAGTCACTTCAGCGCATTCGACCGATGCATCGAATTGGTTGAGGATATCGGCGGTGCCGGACATGGCCTCAGCATTGGCCCAACTACCCTTATCGCCGATACGCGCTTTGTGCACACCACGATGCGCCGGGCAGTTGTAAACCCCAAGCGGACTTAACACCTGACGCAAAGCCTGCATATGGCAAACGCCGGGTTGACGTCGGTAGTTCTCCCAACTACCGTCTAGAAAGACACGCAGGTTAATGCTCTCGACTACGCGGAAGTTGTCATCGTTCCACTGCATCGCGGCGTCTACACCAGCGCGAATATCGGCCACTAGCTGTTCGTGTTCGCGTTGCGCCTGACTGGGGTTCATGACTTCGGCGCCATCTTCCGCACGAGTCAGAAACGGCTTAAACGAGATGTAATCAAAGCCCGCATCTTTCGCGCGCTTGGCGGCTGCAGCCATTTCACCTAAGTTCTCCACCACCGATGCACCGGCTTCGCGTTCCGACCCATTCCAAGTAATCACAAAGCTATATCCGAGAGAAACCTCAGCGTTCTTCTTTTTGATCTCGCCAGCACGCTCGCAAATCTCATCGAGATGAATGCCACGCCCCTTCGGGTGATGCATCGCTTGAAAGGTTTCGTCTTCCGCAGAATCCAAAGACAAACGCACCCAATCCCCTTTGGTAAAGCAATCCGCGACTTCCGTAATGGCTTCATTGCGCGAACCATTGGTGACCACAGCCACTTGCAAATCCAATCCTTTCAAGAAGCGCACAAAATCGCCAAAGCCTGGGTAGAGCGTGGGTTCACCACCGCCCAAAAGAATCACCGACTGCAAACCGCGCCGCTTCAACTCAACAATCGAAGCGCGCAACTCCTCCTCCTCGTGCTTGACCGAGATATTCAGCGCTTCCCAATCAATGCAATGATCACACGCGTAGTTGCACGCGGTGGTCAGATCTAAGTTGATGGAAATCGGGCCGATTTCAGGCAGCGCGGGCGGAGCTTCGCCGGCAGCTGCAGCGGCGCGCACCGCACGTCGCCAAGTCAGGTATTCCAACACCACCGGACGCGTGGAAGGTTGCAGCAACTTGCCGGTGAAGTCGTGCATGGAAGAGAGTTCGTTTTTAACCATGCACCGACTCCCTATAGAGTTCGAGTAAATGTTCTAGGAGGAATTGGCGTCGCACTAAGGATTCATCCAAGGGGGCGGAATGGATTTCTTCGGCGTGCAGAACACGTCGGAGGAAGGCGCGTAGATTGGATTCCATCGGATCGGGAATCACCACCGGAGTGCAGTGGTCGGAACCGTCGACAAAGGTGATGGAGTAATCGGAAGGGTCGACAACGCGGCGGCACAGGGCATTATCAAAGGCGAACTCGGCTGGGCGCGGGTAGACATCCATATCTTCCAGCATGATTTCGCAGGCAAGTTCACGGTCCATGATGCGGTAAGTGAACCGCAAACGCGTATCAACAGCATCGGGGCCGGATTCTTGATAGATGACATCGTCAATGTCGGCGGGACCAGGCAGCGCTTGTTGAATCAAACTCAACGGGTGTGACAAAACTTCATGCCAACGAGTCAGGCCGCGCATGGGAGGTGCCATCAACATGCGAAACGATTTCACTTTCTCCAAATCCACTTGCGGGTGCAGCGCATGAAAGGCCGGCAAAACTTGCGGCCACTGACAATTTTCTGCAAACACTAAATTCGCTGCGGCAAACTGTTCGAGTAAATCTAGTGCTACGCCAGCGGGCGCGGTGATCATGGGTTTTTCGCAATACACATGCGCGCCGACATCTAAAGAAGCGCCGAGCCAAGCACGATGGGTCCCTAATGGGGAAGCCACAATCACCACGTCCGGGTTCAGTTCGGCCAACATGTGTTCATGGTCGACATAGGCTGCGGTGCGCAATCCTTGTTCCGCTAACCACTCCACTGCTTTGCGCGCCGAGGTCGGTCGCGTACCCAGAACGCCTGCTACATTTGCCCCCGCACGCGCCGCCTGCAAAGCCAAATAGGGTCCCGTTCCTTGCCGAACCCGCCGCGCACCAATCACCACAACCGTCAACTCCGCAGCGAAGGGCTCGCCACTGGATTCCGGATGTTGCGCAAACTGGGATTCGGGCGCGGTCATGCTTGCGTATCCTAGCCGAGCGTGTCTCCCGATAACTCCCCTTCCGTCGCCCTCGTGCGCCTGCCGAATCCGCTTGGCGATGTGGTCATGACCACGCCGCTACTGCGTGCATTGAAAACGGCGTGGCCGAAAACGCGCATCGTGGCGGCGGGCAAGGCGCCTTATGCCGAGCTACTCCAAGGGTTAGATAGCGTCGATAGCTTCGTGATTTTGGGTGGCAAATGCCCAGACCACGAGGCCATGCAAATATCCGGCGCCGACCTCGCGCTAATCCTTCCCAATTCCTGGTCTTCGGCAATCGCTGTCTACCGTGCCAAGATTCCACTTCGCATTGGACGACGGCACCAAGGCCGACGGATTCTACTAAGCAAAGCCCTGCCACCGATTCCAGGTGCTGCGCCTATGACCGAGTTATATGCCGACTTTCTACCGGCGCTTGATTTACCGCGCAAAATCGGAGCAGCGGAGTTAGTCGCGCCTAGCAAAACGCGCACCCCTCTTCCTGAAGCGAAGCACTATCTAGCAGTTGCGCCCGGCGCGGCATTCGGACCTTCTAAGAAATATCCGCAAACCATGTTGGTGCAAGCGCTCACGCAACTTTCGGAAGTCCACGGTTTTCATCCCATTTTATTAGGCTCCCCCAACGAGCGCGCCGAGTTGGAGGAGTTAGCTGGACGCCTCCCTTTTGATGCAAGCCTCACCGCGCCAGGTGATCACGGCCTGGATGAAGCCAAAGCTCTGATTCACAAGGCCGACGTCATCCTCGCCATGGACAACGGCGCGCGCCACATGGCTGCCGCTTTAGGCACTCCGCAGGTGGTGCTTTATGGGCCAACGCACCCGCAGTGGTCGGCGCATGCTTTGGAGAAAACTACGATCCTTCGTCGCGATGAGTTGGATTGTCTCAACTGCCATCACAAAATTTGCCCACTGGGAGATCACCCGTGTATGACACGGATTGCGCCGGAAACGGTGGTTCGCCAAGTCGTTCATGCCCTTAGTTAGAGCTTTATTAACCGAAATCCGCAGAGAAGGTGTTCGAATGTATTCATTGCGGCTTATTGGACGCCTACAATCAAGATTATGGAAATCCAGGACTACGAAGATGGGCTAAAGCGCTTACGCGATTCCAGCGCCCTTGAAGCGAAGCAGATTGTCAGGTTTCACACATGGCTTGGCACTGCCATCTTCCTCCTTGCGATTCTAGTTTGGATAATCCCTGCTGGAAAACTCCCCTTTCCGTTTGACCTAGAACCACGAGTCATTGCGGCTCTCATGTTCCTTTGGAGCTCACACCATTATGGAAGGGCTGCCGGTCAACGGTCTGCGCGGCGAAAGTTTCATCGCCAATTAGAAGTCGACCTCTATTTATCCGCGGACTCGAGCGCCGATGAAAAGTCTGAGCAAGTCGAAAACAAGGTCTCGCCTGTTTGATGTTGTAAGCGATAGACTATCGGCAACATGAAAATCCGTGCCGCAGTTTTAGAAGAGTTTGGACAGCCATTGGTGGTTCAAGATGTCGACCTTGCTCCGCCTAGAGCCGGTGAAGTGTTGGTGAGGTTGAAGGCGTGTGGGGTTTGCCACACCGACCTTTACACAGCGAGCGGTGCCGACCCGAGTGGCTATTGTGATTGCGTACTTGGGCATGAAGGGGCCGGCATTGTGGAGGAAGTCGGCGCGGGCGTGCAAAGCGTAAAGCCTGGCGACCACGTGGTGACCTTGTTCTCGGCGGAATGCGGTGAGTGCTTGCATTGCAAAAGTGGCAAAACCAATCTTTGTCTCGCAGTCCGAGAGCAGCAGGGCCAAGGATTCCTGCCCGATGGAACTTCGCGTTTGTCACGAGCTAGTGGCGAGTTGCGTCACTTCATGGGCACCAGCACTTTTGCCGAGTACACGGTCATGCCAGAGGTGTCGCTTGCAAAAGTAAATCCAGACGCCGATTTCGATGCCATCTGCCTGCTTGCATGTGGCGCCACCACCGGGATTGCTGCTGCCTTATGGAAAGCAGAGGTGGAGCAAGGTTCCACAGTTGCGGTTTTTGGAGCTGGCATGGTTGGGCTCGGTGCGGTGGCGGGTGCCAAGTTGCGCGGTGCTGAAAAAATCATGGTGTTTGATCCAAGCGAGCAACGCCGTGAAATGTCGCGTCAGTTTGGAGCGACCCATATTTTTTCGGGTGGCGAAAATGCAGTGCAGGAAGTTCTAGATCAGACCGATGGCTTCGGCGCCGATTACACTTTCGAGGCCACTGGTATTGTCGATGTCATGGGCCAAGCTGTCGAAGCTGCACGTATGGGTTGGGGTATGGCCACCATGCTTGGTGTTGCTGGTAAGGGTGAGCAAATGAAAATCACCCCGCGTTTCCTGATCACCGGGCGAACTGTGCAAGGCGGCAGCTTTGGTGGTGCACGTGGTCGCACGCATGTGCCGCAGTTGGTCGATATGTATCTAAAGGGCGATTTAGACCTCGATGGATTCGTTTCGCATCGCATCACGCTGGATGAAGTGAACAAAGGCTTTGATCTCATGCACGAGCAAAATGGCATCCGCTCCGTGATTCAGTTTGACTAATGTTTGACTCCATCCGAAATCCTCAAGGCGAGTTGCTTGAGTACGACTTTCTGCCTGGCGCAGATGGACGGAAAGAATTGGTTGTCATCGGCCATGGTGTCACTGCGCATAAGGATCGTGACTGGGCAACGACTCTTTCCGACGCCTTGGCAAGTGCCGGCGTCGCCTCCCTGCGTTTTTCATTTTCCGGTAATGGTGGGTCCGAAGGACGCTTTGAAGATTCTTGCCCTAGCAAGGAGGCCGATGACCTTCGCGCGGTTTTAGAAGCTGCCGGGGATTGGCATGTGACTTATGTTGGCCACTCGATGGGCGCTGCGGTTGGAGTACTCGTTGCATCCAACGACGCTCGTATTTTGCGCTTAGTGTCTTTAGGTGGCATGGTCTATACCGCCGATTTTGCACAACGAAAGTTTGCTGAGCAAAAACCCGGCGCTTCCTTCATGTGGGAGAAACCGGAGTGTCCCCTATCGCAAACCTTCATGGACGACATGAAGACCATTGGGTCTGTAGAGCCACAGGCTCAATCCATTTCCATTCCGTGGTTGCTGGTACACGGAGATGCAGATTCCGTAGTCCCGCCAGAAGAGAGCGCGGATTTGGTGGAGCAAGCGACCTCAACGCGCACACTCATTCGTATGGCGGAAACGGACCACGTATTTTCAGGCACCTCCGCCGCAACCATGGCGGAACACGTGGTTGCCTGGCTCCATGCCCATTGAGTAAAGGGGCGCGCATCCGGGTATCGTAGAGCTCCTGCTCTTGCCGCAAAGCCCATGCCCCGCTCCCTTCGTTCGCCCTTCCCTTATGTGCCGCTCGGCCCAACCGAGCTGCACATGGATGCGTCCGGGACCTGGGATCGCTTACTCGGCGACATTGCAAATGCGCGGGAAGAAGTCTTATTCGAGACTTACATCTTCGTGGACGGAGTCGCGGCCGATGCCTTGCTTGCTGCACTCACCACAGCGAAATCGAATGGCGCATCGATTCGCTTGATGATTGATGGCGCTGGATCGCATGAGATGACATCGTCCTTGCGCGAACGCTTGCAAGCGGTGGCGGAGGTACAGATTTACCATCCATTACGCTGGAAGACTTTGTTCTTTGATTTTCGCAGCCGCTTCATGCAACGCACGCATCGTCGCTTGGTGTTGATTGACCGCATGGTGCTGTGGGCCGGTGGTTTGGCCGTGGAAGATCCGTGGTGGAAAGATACGAAGGCACCATTTTTAGAAGCCATGGTGAGGTGTTGCGGGCCGGTCGTCGCGCAAGCTCGTATTGCTTTCGAATCTTTGTGGGTAGGCACTCCGGAAATGGAGTTGGTACCGAAAGGCCAACGCGGGATTCAAGCCGAACAGGTTCGAGTCCTGCCACAACGCGCACGTCGCCTGTCTTGTTTTCGATTTTCACTCCTGCATCGGATCGGCGGAGCGCGGCAACGGATTTGGATTGCGACGGCTTATTTTATTCCACCCATCCGCCTGCGCCATGCTCTGAATCATGCGGCCAAGCGCGGATTAGATGTACGCTTGTTGCTGCCTGGGCCGAACAAACATGATCACCCTGCGGTTCGTTTTGCATCGCGACGCTATTACGCACAATTGCTGCGTCATGGAGTCAAGGTCTACGAATACCTGCCATCCTTCCAGCACGCCAAGGCTTGCTTATTTGATGACCACCTGTGCATTGTGGGGTCCCCCAACATCGACCGTTGGTCCAACCTGTGGAACCATGAACTTGCCATCGACATGTACGCCACGGAAATCAATCAGAGCCTTGCCGATCATTTTGAAAAGGCTTTTGAGGACAGTCGGCACTACACCTATGCAGAGTGGAAGCAGCGTTCCCTATGGAGCCGCTTCCTCGAATACTTCTTTGGCATTTTCGATAAAGCGTTTTAGACATGCAACTCCGTTTGATGACTTGGAATATCCACCGTTGTATCGGCTTGGACCGACGCTTTGATCCAGACCGGGTCATCGAAACGCTGCGGCATCATCAGCCGGATATTTTGCTGTTGCAAGAGGTCGATCGTGGGGTGCCGCGCTCTAAGAAGCTGTACCTCGACCACCTTATTGCCGATGCCATGGACTACCCCTTCCACACCTGGTCGGAAGCGCATGTGTTGAAGCAAGGCAGTTATGGCAATGCAACCTTCTCCAAGTTTCCGATTGTGAAGCGTCGCGTTTTGGATTTGAAGCAAGGGCGGCGGAAGAATCGTAACTGTTTGTACACCCGACTTCAGTTGCCGCACCGTGCCAATCTGCATTTGTTCAACTGGCACTTAGGCTTGTCGGCTAAAGAACGCGCGAAACAAGTGGGTCGCGTGTTAAGCAGCAACACTATGCGCGATTTACCCAAACGTCATGCTGTCATCCTTGGCGGCGACACCAATGATTGGCGCAACCTCCTGTTTCATGGCGCGGGAGTTAAGGCAGCTGGGTTTGATGCATGGAGCGAACACGGACGACGTAAACCCTTGCGCACATTCCCCAGCCCCAATCCGGTTGGCGCCTTGGATAAATTCTTTTGGCGGGGAGCACTGCATGAGGAGAACATCCACGTGAGCCGCTTGAAAGTTGCGCGCGCGGCGAGTGATCATTTGCCGTTACTTGCGGAGTTTCGGTTGGGTAAGGGCTAATCCTTCCCCAACTTCGCAGCACTCTCAGCAGCTTCCTGCACACCGCGGGCGAGCACGCTGCGTAAGCCGCCGTCTTCTAAACGTAGAAGTGCGGAGATGGTCTCATTGAATCAAAGTCATGCCAAGAGTTGACACTGTCCAAATTCTGTCAGGGCCCGAAGTTTCCTCGACGATGGCACGAGAGTAGATTTGAGTACCAAGCAAGCCAGGATTAGATGGAACCGTCAGTGCAATGTTTCCCTCTCCTACATTGTCCAATGTCGTGGTGAATGGTCGGCCTGATAGGCTCAAGCTTAGTAAAGGAGATGGGGCTAGATGCGTTCTCCATTCCCCAAGCTGCAGGCCACCCACCTTATCGAATTTCGTGGAGAGTAAGAGGGTGCAAGGTCGGTTGATGCCGTTGGGAATGCTTACCGTTGCTTGTAGGATTGCTCCCAGGGCAATGGTGTCCGGCACGAAGAGAGTTTTTTGACTGTAGATGAGGCCGGGAGTCGGATAATTTCCGGGTCGGTTGAGGCGATCGAAATCTGCAATTGGGGCTCCGTGAAAAAACTCCACGCAACCGTCGCGGTCAATGTCTCCAACTGGCATAAAGAAGGGGTCAGCGCCAACTACCGTTACATCTGGGAACCAGGGCTCCATATCCAGAGGCAAACTCTCAAATCTAATAAAACTCCCAGTCATTGCATCGAGATATGCAATACCGTAGAAATCCAATCCGGTTGTTTCGTCCCGAATGGCAACAACTTGGCATAAATCGAGTGCCCCTGGATTTCCGAGCACTGGGTTGTAGAAAGAAAAGTGATGAGGCCTATACGTGAACAAGCCCGGCGGAAACAAAGAATCCATGTAGTGAGCATTCGTTTCCCAAATGGCTGCCCCGCTCGTGCCGTCAGACATTCGGAGAAGGTCATTCGCTGGGACTAGCCCAGATGCAGTCAAACCGAGCATGGTCAACAATGCATCCCCCACGCCATCGCCATTCACATCTTTTCCACCAACGTTTGAACCAATGGTAATCGAATCTACGATTCGATTCTCCCAAAGCGCTTGGCCGTCTATGCCTGACAATGCCAATTGAATTGATTTACGTTGAAGGTTAATCGGGTCAAAAAATTCAAAGGTGGTAATCAGATCAGCAACTCCATCACCATTCAAATCCTTCGGTGGTCCAAGTTCATAATTTTGGGTTGGCTGGTAATCTCCATTGAGTCCAACTTCATAATGGGTCCATGGCACCGTCATGGTTCTGCCATCAACCATGGCGAGAACTGCTGCCCCACTCGTTGAATAGGAATTCAAAAAGAAATCGTCATAGCCATCTTGGTTAAGGTCACCCGCCCAGTGGTAACCCGTCCACAGACTGATTGCACCCCAGGTCGGATGCGGTGGCGGCGCAGCGACATGACCCAGTAGGGCTTTCGACTCCCAGTCAAGGATTGCCACCTCTAAAAGGTCGTAGTCATGAAGGACAACCCGAAGGCCGGTTGGGGAACCCAAAAATGCTACCCGAGGCTCCCTGAAGTGTGCCGCTGGGCGGTACTTGCTATTTAGTGGATCGAACGACGGGAAATCAAAGGTTTCCGCTCCTAATCCCTCAAATTGGCGAGCAGTCTGTTCACTAAACGGAGTGTGACCAACTGGCCAAATGACGCTTCCTCCAATTAGAAACTCCATTTTCTGATTGCCATCGTGGTCGCCTAGAGGAATCGCTGTCCCCCAAAGTCCGTTGGAAATGGAATCTGGCGGAATGGGCAGAATCACATCTTCAATCACCCACTCGCGCTCTGGTGTTTGAGGGAGATCACAGTCATAGACCAACGGGAAACCCAAAAGACAAATTGAGAAGATGATCATTGAACTTGATTACCTCCTTTGTCCCGATCGAAAGTTTGACTTCCGCCCAGCATGGCATTTACAGTGCCACTGGAGACGGCATTCTGGCCGCCTACGCAGAAATCAACACCCGATTGACAAAGGGGCATTGATCTTCCTTGCGGCTGCAAATAAGATGGAGAGACGAAATATTCATGCTATTAACATTATCCTCCACTCTAATGTTGCAACAAAGAAATACTCCAACTTTTCCTAAGCGAACTAATCCTTCCCCAACTTCGCAGCACTCTCCGCAGCTTCTTGCACACCGCGGGCAAGCACGCTGCGGATGCCGCCGTCTTCTAAGCGTAGAAGTGCGGAGATGGTGCAGCCGGCTGGAGTGGTGACGGCGTCGCGGAGTTGGGCTGGGTGTTCGCCGGACTCTTCGACCAAACATGCGGCGCCTTTGGTTGCGGCGGTTGCAAGTTTAAGGGCAACATCGCGGGGTAGGCCGGCCATGACGCCGCCATCGGTTAAGGCTTCGATGACTAGGAAGATAAATGCTGGACCGCTGGCGGATAAACCGGTGACTGCATCCATGTGCTCTTCATCGAGAGTGAGGACATCGCCGAATGCGGAGAAGATTTGCTCTACGGATTGAAGATGCGCGGCGGTCGCGGTCGATGCCCCGCTCAGCACAGTCATGCCGGCACCGATTTTGCACGGTGTGTTTGGCATCGCGCGAACCAGTGGCTGGCCTTCGGGCAGATGCAATGCAAGTTTTGATAAGGACATGCCGGCTGCGATGGAGACGGCGATGGCGGTGGATGGAATCGCGGAACCGATGGCATCGAAAACGCCGAGCACTTTATGTGGCTTGATGCAGAAGACGATGATGTCGGCATCTGCCACTACTGCGGCGGGATCGGCTGAGGCTGTGATTCCGAGTTCCGATGTAACCGCAGATGCAGATTCCTCGGTGCGGGTGCCGAACATGACATCAACCGCAGTCCCATTGTTGCTTAATCCTGCGGCAAGGGCGCGGCCCATAACTCCAGCTCCAAAAATGGCAATCTTCATGTGCGTAGTTTAGGCGGGCGCAGTTGGCGGAACGGTCCGGCTACTTCAGGCGTCGCCGAGCAGCGCGCGCAGTGCGGTTTCATCCAGCACCTTTACGGACAGCTTCTCGGCCTTCGCAAGTTTGGAACCGGCCTTTTCTCCCGCGACGAGGAAATCGGTTTTCTTGCTCACGCTGCCGACGACCTTTGCGCCGAGTGATTCCAAGACGGCTTTGTACTCCGGGCGTGGGCGGCTCAGGCTTCCTGTCAGCACGAAAGTTTTTCCGGTGACGCCGTCGCGCTCCTGCAAAACTTGCTCTTCCATTTCTTGCGGTTGTACACCCAACTCCACCATGCGTTCCACCGCATGACGGTTTTCCTGTGCGCGGAAAAAGCTAAGCAAACTCTTCGCCACTTCCTCCCCCACGCCATCAATCTCCACCAACGATGCCATGCCTTCTTCATCCGGCAGATCCGCAACCGCGAACACGCCGTCCAAAGATCGGTACTTGGTACTCACCGCACGCGATGTCTCCAAACCCACTTCCGGAATGCCCAATCCATAAAGAAAGCGCGGCAACTCCGGCGCCTTCGCCGCTTCAATCTGCTCCTTCAGCGCCGATGTCGATTTCTCCCCCCACCTTTCAAGCGCTGCGACTTTCTCATAATCAAGATTGAATAAATCCTCAATCTTCTGCAGCAATCCTGCCTGCGCAAACTGCACCACCGCCTTCTCCCCCAAGCCTTCCATCTTCAAGGCCTCGCGCGATGCCAGGTGCATGACCCGCCGCTGCATTTGCGCCGGACATTCGATGTTCACGCAATAGCGATATTCCCCACGCTCGACGGCATCTGTTCCGCACGATGGACATACCGTCGGCCAAACGAATTCCTTTTCCTTACCATTCCGCGCACTCACCACCGGACCGACAATTTGCGGGATGACATCGCCGGCACGTCGGACGACTACGCGATCTCCAATGCGAATGTCTAAACTGGAAATGTAGTTCGCGTTATGCAGGGTGGCGAATTGCACGGTCACTCCACCAAGGCCGACTGGTTCCAAGCGAGCACGTGGAGTTAAGCGTCCAGTGCGTCCGACTTGGATATCTATCGCGAGTAACTCGGTGGTTTCCTCACGCGGTGCAAACTTATGCGCACATGCCCATCGCGGAGTGCGTGCGCGGGATCCGAGTAAACGTCGGAGCTCCAGCGAATCGACCTTAACCACCACGCCGTCCATTTCGAAGGGGATGTCATCGCGTTTGGCTTCGAGATCATCGTGAAAGACAATCATGCCGGCGGCATCGGGAGTCATTGCACGATAGGGCGTGGTGACAAAACCCCACTGCTTGGCCGCCTCCATGGCTTCGGTGTGCGTTTCGAAACTTGGTTGGCTGCTCCCGCTTGAGACAGGGGCGGTGGCGGTGGCACCGGAGGCGCCTGAGCCGGCGAATTCACAGCGCACGACCTCCCAACACATCAGACGAAGTTTGCGCGATGAAACTACCGCTGGATCCAAGCGCTTCAAGGTTCCAGCAGTTGCATTACGGGGATTCGCAAAAGGCATTTCGCCTGCCGCCAACATTTTCTCATTGGTGGCATCGAAGTCGTCGAGGCGGATCATGACTTCGCCGCGTACTTCTAATAAGGAAGGGATGCCCAGAGAAGAGGCAGAGGCAGAGGCAGTGGCACTGGCACTGGATGGGTCGGCGGCGGCGGCCGAACTTAGCGCACCAGACAAACCAACCCCACGCAACTTCAAAGGAACGCCACGCACCGCTCGTAAATTGCGCGTGAGGTCTTCGCCTTCGGTGCCATCGCCACGGGAAACGCCACGCACAAAAATTCCGTCTTCATAAATAAGGCTTGCCGACACGCCGTCCCATTTTGGCTCACAGACATACTCCACCTCGCGTTCGGTCTCAACCGCCAACATTTTGCGCACACGCGCGTCGAAGTCTTCCACCTCGGCATTGCCGAACAATGACTCAATCGAAATCATGGGAACCGCGTGAGCGACCCGCTCGAACTTCGAACCTTCTGGCAGTGGAGCACCCACCCGCTGACTTGGACTCTCCGCGGTCACCCACTCAGGATGGCTACGCTCTAACTCGACCAGCTCCTGGAACAAACGATCGTATTCCGCGTCGGAGACCTTTGGCTCAGCGAGCGCGTAATAGGCATACTCCAACTCCCGAAGCTGCTCTTGCAACTCCAAGTAGCGGTCCTTCCTATCGCTCATGCAAGGCCGGCCGTGACCAGCAAATCACTCAGCGAAAACGTCACTCGCTCGCCGGACCCAGAGGACAAAACGATGGCCAGATTCGGGCCACCCACTTCCTGCAGGCGACGTAAAGCCACTGGCGCGATTTCCGGCAGCCCTTCACTCACTGGGGCATAAACACCCACCCGAAACGGGCGATAAGCGCCTTCCGCGCGGCCTGCGGCAATCGCGTTCGATACCGCATCTTGGTCCAGGTCAGCACTGTCATATTCCAGGCGACTACCCAGAAAAACACGTCCGTCTTCGAACAAAATTGTGGCGCCCTCGAGCGTGCCACGCTTCACCTTACTGGTAGCAGCTGCCTGTTCAGCAACCGCAATCAAGTTGCGATCGTCCATAGACACAGGATACCCCGGCGGGCCTAAGAAGCAGAAGCCTTCTTCTTGCGCTTCGGTCGGCGCTTCAATAAAGCCGCCAAAGCTTCGGGTTGTGGCGAGTTCAACCATACCGCTTGACCATTTTCCAGCTCCAGTACCAAACCGGCGCCTGGATCGGTGAAGAAAACCTGCACACCCGGCGAGCGCTGAATGCTCCAACCGCGTTTACCGATCCCCCACGGATAACTCATGTGAGTCGCGGTGGCCTTGATTTCCTCCAAAGGAATCTTTTTCGCTGGGAAAGGTGCCATGCGGAGGGAGAGGACATCGTCCTTAAGGCGCACGGTGAAACGGGTGGCAAACAACCACCACTGGAACACCAACAAAACCGCTGTCGTAATCCACAGCACCGCCCATGGCGCCCAACCAAGCAGCGGCAGCAGCGCGATCAACACGCATAAACCCAAGCTGCCCAGGCGCAATCGCTTGACTAACAAAGGTGAGGGCCGACGCTCTTGGTCAAAAGTCGCCGGCCCCGCAGAGGGTTTTGCCCCACTCATGGGGGCAGATTGTAGAAGGAAGCCTTGAAGGAATCAGGGCTTCCTTGAAAATTAGAAGATTGGATTCAGGAAACCGCGCCGGCCGCCTGTGCCACCGGGGCATATCCAGCGAAGGGCACACGATTCTGCACCCGACGAATGCCGGTCACCGGATCTTCACGCTCCTCGGGCTGGACCTGGACCATGGCCTCAAGCCCTTCCAATTCCTCCAGATTCAGGTTTAACTCGCTGGCTGTGTTCATACCCAGGACCTGGAGCACAAACTTCACCCGCGGCAGCCCGCGCTCGGACCAATGCAGCGAATCCCAACAAGCGGTGCGGCCTTGGTAGTCCCCCTCGGTGATTTCCCAGCGGATGCCCCAGCGCGTATGCCCCGCAGGACTTTCGCTTTCACGGGCTTCTGCAGCTTTACAGCGGTATTCGCCGGACGGAACCGAACGGATGTCTTCAATGTCTTCAATTTGAGAAAGGTCGATTTTCATGGTTTTAGTACCTCGCTCTGGAAGACGACACCCGCACCGCATCGACACGCCGAAAACCAATTTCTCCTTCGATTTGCCCAATTGCCCCGGTTCCGCCAAAATCGTGGTTCCGCTCTGGTGACCCACCACCCCAGCTGCATGAAACTTCAACGACTCCTCTACCTTCTCGCCTCAATTCCATTTCTTGCTACACAAGGGTTCGCCCAAGATGGCGAGGCCGCAGCGGAAGCAGGAGCCTTTGATTTCATCGACGTCGGCGCCGGCCACCTAGTCGCTTGGCTGAGCTACGTCTTCTTCGCCCCATTGCCGATCCCATTCTCCGGCGGCGAATCGGTTCCCTTGGTGGTGCTGTGGCTGGTCCTTGGCGCCATGTTCTTCACCGTGCGTATGCGTTTCATCAACCTGCGCGGTTTCAAGCACGCGATCGATGTCACCCGCGGCAAGTACACCGACCCTAACGCTCATGGCGATGGCGAGGTCACCCACTTCCAAGCTCTAGCTTCTGCACTTTCTGCAACCGTTGGACTCGGCAACATTGCTGGTGTTGCGATTGCAGTCGCCACTGGTGGCCCCGGTGCCATCTTCTGGATGGTGCTCGCCGGCTTCCTCGGCATGTCGTCGAAGTTCGTCGAATGTACGCTCGGTCAGAAGTACCGCGAGGTACGCCCGAACGGCCAAGTCATGGGTGGTGCCATGTACTACCTATCCAAGGGCCTTAAAGAAAAGGGCATGACCGGCCTCGGCAAAGTGTTGGCTACCATGTTCGCGATTCTGTGTATCGGCGGATCCTTGGGCGGCGGCAACACCTTCCAGGTCAACCAGTCGCTTAACGCGATTAAAGAGACCGTTCCATTCCTCGATGGGCATGAGTGGCTCTTTGGTGCCGTCATGACCGTCATGGTCGGCATTGTGATTATCGGCGGCATCAAGCGTATTGCGAGCACTGCTGAGAAGATTGTCCCTTCCATGTGCGGCATTTACGTGGTTGCCTGTTTGTACATCCTGGGCGCGCACGCGAGTGAGATTGGCGCGGCCTTCGCACTCATCTTCGATAACGCCATGAGCCCCGATGCAGCCTTTGGTGGCTTTATCGGCGTGTTAATCATCGGATTCAAGCGTGCCGCTTTCAGTAACGAAGCGGGTGTGGGTTCGGCTGCGATTGCGCACTCGGCTGCAAAAACGGAGTACCCAGTACGCGAAGGTGTGGTGGCTCTGCTTGAGCCGTTCATCGACACCATTGTGGTCTGCACCATGACTGGTTTGGTCATCGTCATCACTGGCGCTTACGACCCAAGCACTCTGATTGGTGGCGAGGCCGTGTTCGCGCCTTACCTCACCAATGCAAACGGCGCTGGACTCACCTCCCAAGCCTTTGGCAGTGTGATTTGGTGGTTCCCATATGTGCTGAGCGCTGCGGTTGCCTTGTTCGCATTCTCCACCATGATTTCGTGGTCTTATTACGGAGAACGATGCTGGGCTTACCTCTTCGGTGACAACGCCTCCATGAGCTACAAGGTTTTGTTTCTCACCTTCACCTTCTTAGGTTCGATCATTAACTCGCAGAACGTTCTCGACTTCGGCGACTTGATGATTCTCGGCATGGCCTTTCCGAACGTTCTCGGTGTTGCCATCCTGAGTGGTGGTGTGCGTCAAGACTTGCAGGCTTACTGGGCGAACTTGAAGGCTGGAAAGTTCGCGACCTACAAGTAGTCCGATTTCGCGGGGTGCACTGCAGATTTTTCAGTGCGCCCTTGAAATTGCAGCACTTCAAAACGTACAACTGATGCTGGCTTTTTGCCGCCCCCCCGTTGTCGCTCGAAGTGCTGCTGAACTACCTGAACTTACTCGCGCTCCTGTCCGGAACTGATCCGGCTACAGGTGTGACAGATGCAGCGGCCGCGGGCAGTACTCCTCAAGTTGAGTTGAGTCCCTTCGGCACCTTGATTACGGTGATTACCTGGGCGACCCTAATTGGGATTAACCTGTGGTGCTTCCGCAAGTTGCTGAAGCATAAGCCCGATAATGCGGGCTAGCCCCGGTGCCCTTCGGGGCCATTAGAGGGCAGATTAGTAGTGTCTATTCCCTCTCAGTAGCGTCTGAGCAAAAAAACGCCGATTTCTCCTGAAGTGGTCCCCCGAGCGGCCGCGAATGGATGGCTTGAATCCCATCAAGGACCATCCATGACCCAATCTCCCCCATTAGACTCCGCCCGCGTCGATGAACTCGCTGAACTCTTTGGCGACAAAGAAATCTTGCTTGAGATCTACGACGAATTCCTCGAGGAATGCCCGACCCGTATCCAAGCGATGCGTGACGGCCTCCTGAAGCAGCAGGCCGACCTAGTCGACACTGGCGCACATGCCATCAAAGGCTCGAGCGCAAACCTTGGTGCTCAAGGCATCTTGGAAATGGCCACTCATCTCGAAGGTCTAGCTCGCGCCAATGACCTGGACGACGCTGGTCAGTTCCTTGACCGTCTAGAAAGTGAGATCGAACGCCTTCAGGCGCATCTGAAGGACGTCGGTTTGGAATAGGGCATTTCGCCCGAGTCCATAACAACCTCCTTTAGTTCGTAGCACCAACCTGCGCGTAGAATTCGGCAACCGCGCCGACTAGCTCTTCACGCTGCTCCGTAGTCACGCCGGGATAGATTGGCAGTGCCAGAACTTCGGCGGTGGCGGCTTCCGAATGTGGAAGATCACCGAGTTTACCGCCCAAGTTTTCAAAGCACGGTTGAAGATGCAGCGCGAGTGGGTAGTACACCGCGCAACCAATTTCACGAGCGTGGAGGAAGTCCTTCAGTGCATCGCGTTGTGCGGCGCGCATCACAAATTGGTGATACACGTGTCCAAGGTGGGCTTCTGGGAGGACGATGGCATCGGACAAGCCAGCTGCGGTGAACAGTTCGCGATAATGTTCTGCGCCTACGCGACGTGCAGCATTGAACTCGACTAGGCGTGGGAGTAACTCAAGTACTCCTGCAGCGACCAGGCTGTCCATGCGAAAGTTGTAGCCGACTTCATCGTGGTAGTACTGACGTCCACCGCCATGCTCGCGTAAACGGCGCATGCGGTCGGCGACATCGTTATGACTGCTGGTTGCAAAACCTGCATCGCCTGGAGCGCCGAGGTTTTTGGTCGGGAACAAACTCCAACCTGCCGAGATGCCCATGCCACCCACCGGGCCTGCCGGATGTGCAGCGCCAACCGCTTGTGCAGCGTCTTCCACGATGGGGATAGGACGGCCAGCAGCGCTTTCTAAAGTTTTCGCAAGAGCCGGAATGTCGACTGGATAACCGTAAAGATGCACCGCCATGCACGCTTTGGTTTTAGCAGTGATTTTGGAGGCCGCATCTTCTGCATCCACGCAGAAAGTCACCGGATCGATATCCACGAAGACTGGAGTGGCGCCGCATCGGGAGATGGCGCCGGCCGATGCGAAAAAGGTAAATGCTGGGACTAGAACTTCATCGCCAGGGCCGATGTCGGCGGCGCGAAGTGCGAGGACGAGAGCATCCGAGCCGTTGGAGCAGCAAATCACTTCCGGCACATCTAGGAAGGTGGCTAAATCAGCCTCCAACTCCCGCACTTCCGGGCCGTTGACGAAACCGCCATGCTGCAAAATGCGCTGCCATCGTGCGAGTAATGACTTCTGCGCGGCACTGTTATAGCTGTGGTGAATGCTGAAGAAGGGGACGGCCATGGAGGTGAATTCTACCGTGGCCGCAAAACGCGGAAGGCGCGTCCCTTCTCAGCTTATTTCATGCGCGGACGGTGAGGAGCGCCCAGCTCTTAAACCATTGGCCACCGCTAAAAGCTCGCTCGCTTCATGGACAAGAACGGCCACCGCTACCGAAATATAACCGACGACACCAGCAGGAATCAGGATGCACAGAATGAGCACTGCAAAAACGATGTTTTGACGGCTCACTCGACGCGCCTTCAAGCCGATTTCCATGGCCTCTTTCAGTTTGCTTAGATCATCTGCCATCAAAGCAATGTCTGCCGCCTCAATCGCGGCATCGGTTCCGGCAGCCCCCATAGCGATTCCGCAAGTTGCGGTAGCTAAGGCCGGCGCATCGTTCACGCCATCGCCCACCATCAGGGTTGGGCCATCCTCTAGCAAAGCCTGTATCGCGCTTACTTTGTCATCAGGCTTTAAGTTGGCGCGAACATTCCCGATGCCTAGCGCCTCCGAAACTCGTTGTGCAGTTCTTTCGTTGTCACCGGTCAGCATAGTCGTGGAAATTCCCATTGCATGCAGTTGCCGGATGGTTTCTGCGGCATTTTCACGAATCTGGTCCTGCAAGGCCATAAAGCCGAGAATCCGATCCCCCTGACCGAGCAAAATGACGGTCTTCCCATCTGACTGCATGCCAGAAATCTCACCCTGGATTTTGTCAGTGAGCTCCACCGCGGACTCCCGAAAATATTTTGGACTAGCCAAAGAGTAAAGATGCTCACCTATTGTTCCTTGGATCCCCGAGCCGAGCATGGTTTCGATGTCCTCGGCAGCTGGAATGCTCATCTCGTTTGACTCTGCATAGCTCACAACAGCCTTTGCCAAAGGGTGGGTAGAGAACTTTTCAAGTCCAGCAGCGATACCCACGATGGCCGCTTCATCTTGTTCTAAAACGACGACATCGGTAACTTTGGGTTTTCCATAAGTCAGCGTGCCGGTTTTATCAAAGGCGATATTTTTGATGATGCCCAAATGCTCAAGGTGGGCGCCACCCTTAATCAAAATACCGCGTTGCGCAGACCCGCTAATGCCCGCCGCCATCGCAATCGGCAATGAAATGACTAGGGCACATGGGGCGGCGGCAACAAGAAGGATGACGGCTTTTTCTATCCAGTAAGAAGAATCGCCTTGGGTGAACAGCGGGTAGAGAATGAAAGCGGTGGCCGTCAAGAGCACCAGGGGGCTATACCTTTTGCCAAAACGCTCCATCCACTCTTGAGCACGGCCCTTTTTGTCTTGTGCATTTTCCACCAGATGAATGATGCGAGAGATGGTGTTATTTGAGAACTCCGTCGTCACCTTCACGGTCAACGGCGCCTGCCCATTGATGGTCGCAGAAAACACCATGTCACCAGATTCTTTATCGACTGGAACGGATTCGCCCGTCACTGGCGATTCGTCCAAACTTGATGCACCTTCGACAATCACTCCATCTGTCGGCATAGACTCGCCTGGCAAAACAAGGAACTCGTCATCGATTTGAAGCTCTTCCGCCGGCACCATGAAAGTCTTGCCTTCACGCAGGATTCTTGCCTCCTTGGGAGCCATGTCCAAAAGTGCGCGGATGGCATTTCTGG
>Ga0316209_1000979_pt1 | contig 36024 bp, 31 predicted proteins | sample 6monopyrite_MG_FD_204945 | JGI IMG/M metagenome (GOLD analysis project Ga0316209, IMG submission 204945) | Microbial mat bacterial communities from mineral coupon in-situ incubated in ocean water Damariscotta River, Maine, United States -... | ecosystem: Environmental > Aquatic > Marine >...
TTTATCAGCACTGGTCTTTAATATTTCTATCATAAGCGCGTAAGCCTCTTTCTTATCCCCTTTATCTGTCAGTACAAAGGCTGGCATTTGCTCCACCCATGCAGGTTTATTTGGGTCTTTGGAGCTAGCGAGTATGTGGGCCAGTTCTAGTGCCTTATCCTTGTCACCAATATTATTCTTGGCCATCTGCACTCCATAAACGAGCCAACGCCATTTATCCCCATAAGGACGCATTCCTATTTCTTTTAGATATTCAAGGACAGGGCGGAACTTCTCTGGCTCTTGAACTGCGCCAAAATAAAATGTCGCAAGATATGGCACATAGTTAGATCTTGGATCAAGGCCGTCTTGCAGGAAAAACCATTTAGTTAGACGGTCATAATCATAATCTTTTAGTGAAGTTGTACGTCCACCTGTATCGCCCATATTCTGCAACATTATGCTATTAAGGCGATATGAAAAACTGCTATCACCCAGACCATAAATAGCCGCAGTTTTTTTGTCTGGCGGCGGCGGAACATTATCCCAGCTAGCTTGAAGAGTACGTACATGAAGCCAAAACATAATATTTAAAGCTAAAGCTAGCGCCAAAGATAAGCTTATGAAATTCTCAGTTTTTTTGTTATGGGTCATATAGTAAAGCCCCTCAAAACTGCCTGCGGACAAAGTCTAAGGACGCGGCTAATAAAACAAGAGCAGAAAATACTACCCCTTGTATAATAGCCTCAACTAATCCATAAGAACCATCATAGCCATATATAAGCCAAGAGGTCTGACCTAATAAATCAAGGCGCGGGGTTATCATTGACACTAACTGTAATGCCATAGCATAAATCCCAGTACTATCTACCAACGTAGAGTCAGATATCCCAATTAGCTGCCCCATTAAGCGGCCAAGCACGTACACTCCTAAAGTAGCCATGCACGCAGTAGATGCACTTGAAATATACATTGCAAAGAATAGAGCAATGTTAACCATAATAATGGATTCAACTATTATGCTGACAATCCATATAACGTGGCCATAGCCGAATAAATGTGGAGAAACCGAATATATTGCTAGACCTACAGCTAGGCCAATTACAAACGATAATATTGCAAAGGCAAAAGCATAGGAAAATATTATGTTCAAGCGAGATATAGGGCGCGAAAGTAAATATTCAATATCCTTGCTTTCGAACGACCTCCTAACAAAGAACACGACAAATAGTACTAGGCCAAATACGGAAACTATTCTAAGGGCTGCGCCAGCGAATATTACAGTGAATTGATCTTTTTCAATAATGGCAGAGCTACCCAAGAAAATAGCAAGAGACGAACCAACGACCATTACCAAGGCTAACGATAATATAAGTTTATCTCTAAAAGCAGCCGTAAGTACATATTTAACCAGAGGCAAAGACATTACAAAGCTCCATTACATTTTGAATGGCCTACGATCACCAGAAAATGCCTTGTACAAATCCTTATCAGTATTATGGATTGAATCACCTGGAGCATCTAAAATAGTAGCCTTTAAGAATATAACCAACTCTGTTTTACTAACTAAATCGTTTTTCTTTTTAAACAAATTACCAAAGACAGGAACCTCCCCAACTACCGGAACTCTCTCATCTAAGCTTGCAGATCGATCTTGTAATAAACCACCCATAACTATTGGCTGCCCTGAATTAACTTTAACAACTGTATCAATTTCTTGAACATTTAGCTCAGGAATTTCCGAAACAATCCCACCACCACCGGCCAAGAATAGTACGGCAGGATCCTGAATACTACCAACAATCCTTGTTATAGATGGGCGCAGGAACATAGAAATAGTGCGATCATCAAGATTGATAGATGGCTGTACATTTATTAACACCCCTTCAGGAATGCTCTTTGCTTCTGAATCTAATTGAAATGACGCTGGAGCCGTTGCGGTTGCATCTGTTCTATCAACATCAAGTTCAAAGAACACTCTGTTAGTTGCAACATTAAGCACCGCAGACTGATTATTCAAAACTGTCAAACGAGGGCTAGCCAAGGCACGAACAGTTCCAAAGCCAGATATAGCCTCTAAAAATGCTCCTGCATCACTGCCTAAATATCCAACACCAAAATTATTCTGATTAGCAATCACACCTGTGGGAGTACCTAAAGTTCCAATTAAACCACCTGTAGGATCAAGAAACTCCACTACAGCATTTCCACTTTGGGATAATACTTGCCACTCAATACCATTTATATATTCGTCCTTCAAGCTTACCTCAAAAATCTTTGCCTCAACAAGAACCTGTGAAGAAACTGAGCGTCTTAAAATATCTAAATACTCAGATACTGACTTATGAACTTTCTCAGTGGCAAGAACATTAATAAGGCCAGCCTGTTTATTTATGCTGTAAGTCATTCCATTATCATCATCACCACCACCAAAGCTGTTATTATCTTCCTCATCATCAACAGGTAGAGAATCTACTCTTAAAACAGCCTCAGGGGGCTGAACATTGACACCGTCTCCTTCGCCATTGGCCTGAGGAGCAACCGCCCCGACATCAGGGTTTTGATCAACCGCAGTAATACGCGGATCTTTCTTGGTTTTTAAACCACCTGTAGAGGCACCGCCCAGAATTTGGGATAAATTCATTTCCATCTCGCCCCAAAAATCAGATGCACTTTCAGATGCTGCTTCATAAGCTGAACCAGCCTTAGCTCCACCTGTTTTAGAGCCTTGAGAAGAAGCCACAGAAACTGTTGTATTAACAACACCGCTATTTGTACGTATAAAGCTCAAATAATCAATTTTATAAGTTTTAACATAGGGGTTATCTAGCTCAACGCGCACGAATCCATCTTCAAATTTATAACGAAGTCCTGCAACATCAGCAATACGCTTAATCACCAAGTCAAAAGGCTTATTACGAGCAGTAAAAATTATTGATCCACGAATACTAGGGTCTAGTTCAAGATCATATTCAGCTTGTTCTGCAAGTTCGTAAAGAATATCACGCAATGGTACTGATTGATTTACGGATACAGAAACCAAAGGCATTGATTTCATAGATGAGGGTGTTAAAGATACATATGGCTGAAGATCAGGGATTGATCCAGTGTCACCACCAGCTTTATCTTCCTTTTCAACTTCAGGTAATCTCTCAGTCAAACCATCTCTAAAATCTTGGATTTCCATATTTGAAGCGCGATCTGTCTTAGTATAATTAGCGGCCAAATCACACCCAGAAAGCGGAATACTGGCAACAGCAAAAACAGAAAGATAAAAAATTCCACGATTTAAACGTGAGGTTATGCCCTTAAAAGAAAACATGGTTCAGATTACTCCAACATAGCAAAATATATTATTATGATTTAATCGGCACGGACGCACCGAAGATGATTCTACTCTACCATTATAAGAGCATAAATATTAGAAAACAAAGATTTCTTTTATATTTTAAGACAATAAGTCCTGTGTATAAAAACCAGAATCGCTTTTAGTGGCAAATACTACTCACTAAATGACATTCTAGATGTATCAACAGCATCAAGAACTCCACCCTGCCCCCTAGAATCTTTTATCATTTTAGATTGCTGAACCTTGATTTTCATATCAGAAGGTTTATCAGAGTTTGTTATCGCACTATCTTCTGTGATTAGCCCATCCATATATAGGCGCATCAATGACTGATCAAAAGTTGACATGCCGATGGAGTTATTCTGCTCCATTACATCATGTATTTTACCAATATCACCTTTAAGTATCAACTCACGCACAAGCCCCTGATTAAGCATTACCTCAATAGCAGGAGCCATTCCACCGCCTTCACTTGGTAGTAATCTCTGAGAAATAATTCCCTTAAGATTCATTGATAAATTCAATCTAATTTGGTTGTGATAATCCTCTGGAAATAAATTCACAATACGTTCTATCGCCTGATAAGAGTTATTAGTATGAATTGTGGCTAGACATAAATGTCCCGTTTCTGCAATAGATAGAGCCTGTTCCATCACTTCGCGATCTCTGATCTCCCCAACAAGAATAACATCAGGTCTTTGGCGTAAAGAATTTTTCATAGCCGTAGCAAAAGACTCTGTATCAACTCCGATCTCGCGCTGAGTGACCACGCACCCCTTATGCTCATGAAAAAATTCAATAGGGTCTTCAATAGTAATTATATGACCTTTACTATTAACATTACGCTGATCAATCATTGATGCCAATGTCGTTGACTTACCAGACCCTGTCATGCCTGTAACAAGGATAAGCCCGCGTTTTTCCATTGCTAGATCACCAAGAATCTGTGGTAAACGCAATTCACTAAAGCTTGGTATCTCTGAAACTATGCGCCGTATAACAAGAGCTGGAAATTGACGCTGGCGCATAACATTAACGCGGAAGCGGCCATGTCCCCCCATATCAAGAGCTGTATTAAGCTCATTTTGGGCATCAAAATCGCGACGCTGGCGACTGGTAAGCATTGAATTTAGTATTTCTTCTATGCTATCTGGAGTTAGTACCTCATCTGATAATTTGATAAGGTCTTTATCACCACGTAATGTAGGCGGAAGTCCAACCGTCAAATACATATCAGCAGCATCATGTTCGCCCATTGAACTAAGATATTGAAAAATTAATGGTGCATTCAAAATGAATATCCCCCCTCATTTTTCTTAGGAGTAACAATATCGCCACTATCACTATCGCTAGCATTTAGGTCAAACTCATCATCGCCTGACATTTTACCACCTCCAAGAGAGCCTGAGGCATAATCTTCATCTCGCTCACCATCTTCATCAGCGCTCTCATCTGTAACTTTTAACATTGCATTATGGGCTTCTTCTTTATCAATTATTCCTGCTTCCAGTAAGTCTTTAACACAATCCTCCATAGTTATCATTCCGTAGCGTGATCCTGTCTGCATCATAGAAAACATTTGAGGAATCTGGTTCTCACGGATCAAGTTCCGAACTGCGTTTGTACCAACTAATATTTCAAACGCTCCAACGCGCCCTCCCTCAGCTTTACGAAGTAAGGTTTGCGCGATAACCCCTTGTATAGAGCTAGATAGCATGGCACGTACCATTTCTTTATCCCCTGTTGGAAACACATCAATAATACGATCAATAGTTTTAGAGGCTGAATTTGCGTGCAAAGTACCAAAAACCAAATGCCCAGTTTCTGCGGCGGTTAGTGCCAAGGAAATAGTTTCATGATCACGCATCTCCCCAACTAAAATAACATCAGGGTCTTCACGAAGTGCGCTTTTCAACGCGCGTGAGAATGAATTAGTATCCTGCCCGACCTCTCTGTGGTTAATCAAAGACTTCTTTGATTTATGAAAAAATTCAACTGGATCTTCAACAGTCAAAATATGCTTAGATTGAGTTAAATTTATATGATTAACCATAGAGGCAAGTGTTGTCGATTTACCAGAACCAGTAGGCCCTGTTACTAATATAATACCCTTTTCAAGCTCTGCAAATCTGCGCATAACAGGCGGCAGACCTAATTGATCCATAGTTGGTATTTCAGTTGGGATAGTACGAAATACCGCTGCTGCTCCAAGGCGAGTTGTAAAAGCATTAACACGAAAACGTGCCTTTTCCCCCAAAGCAATCGCAAAATCAAGCTCCATATTCTTTTCATATTCTGCGCGCTGTTCCTCCGCCATTACGGAATATAACATAGTCCTAATATCATCACTGCCCAGCATTTCACCTTTAACACGCTTCATTTGTCCGCTAACACGAATAATCGGCGGGTTTCCTGAACTTAAATGTAAGTCAGATGCGTCATTTTGCATAGTAAATGCAAGAAGTTGAGTAAGATCCACTGGTTTGTGCTCCTCTAAAATATATGCCCCGTATTATGTTTACCTGAATAAAGTGAAAAGAAAGTAAACATATTTGTAATTTATAGTAATAACTTTCGTCATAAAAAAGAACCTTGTAATAGCAAAAGTCCGAAAAAAGAAATAATCAGCGCAGGTCCAAAAGGAAAAACCTCTTTTTTTCTAAAATATTTCCACAAAATAGCAAAAATTATAGCTCCAGAACCTGACAATATTAAGAAAAATGGTAGATAATCAAATCCCAGCCAAACACCTGCAACAAAAAAGAATTTCACATCACCGAAACCAAGGCTCTCCTTCTTAAGCACTTTAGTCATAATTAAGCCTGATAACCATGGAATCAGTGCGTAGAATAATGCTCCGGTTATATAGGTGAAAAAGATATCTTCCGCCTTTAATGAATTTCCATTTAAATATATGTGAAACAATCTAATAACACCAATTATAAGCACGATAAGAACTAACTGATTTGGTAAAATCATGTGTTTTAGATCAATCACAAACAACGCCAATAAGAATGGAAGGGCAGCAAAAATTATAAATGCTTCGGCTGTTAAACCAAAAACGGCATATACGCATAGACATAAAACCGCGCTCACAACTTCTATCAAAGGATAAGTATAGGAAACACTTACTTTACAATGCCTACATTTACCGCCTGATATCAACCATGAAAATACAGGTATCAAATCAATAACGCCCAATGCGTTATTACAAGCGGTACAAATAGAGCGCTCAACTGTCCAAGATAAATGTTTAGGAATTCGGTATATTAAAGCTGTTGAGAAACTTCCTAGAATAAGACCTAGTAAAGTTACGGTAATAATATCTAAAAATAATAACATATGAACTGCCCCGCCTATTATTGGGACTTATCTAATCTGAGCAAGTCTTTCATAAACACTTTCACGAGGGATTGAGCGTCCCGATCCGTGTATAGTATCTACCTCTAATGCCTTCTCATAGTATGAAGCAGCGGCTTTAAGATCACCGGATCTATCGGCAATAACCGCCATATTGAAGAGATGATTAGCATTATTAGGCTCTATACTTGCCGCAGAACCTAAATATTTCAACGCAGATTTGCTATCACCAACATTGGCATACGCAATAGCAATTTGAGCAGTCAACCCAACATTACTTCTGTTCTTTTCATGCAAATCAAGTAACCTACGCAAAGCTACGGAAGGATAACGAGTGGATAGCAACCCAAGCATATTGACCTTAACTTCAACATTATCGGGTTCAACTTTCGACAGTTTTTCATACATTCCCATAGCCTCGTCAAATCGGCCAAGCTTTTGAAGAACCACAGCTCTACCCATCAGTACGCGGGAATCTTTTTTATTCACCTCATATAGGTTCTCAAAAAGCTGCAACGAAGAATCATAACGTCCTAATTTCATAGCACGCTCCGCAGATACTAACAGAGCATCTCTAGAACCAGCATCATGGTTTTTAGTAACAATTATATATTTAGACGCAGGTTGTGTCCTTGGGTTAACCTTAACAGGGCTACTACGTGCCATTTCACCTTGAGGCACAAGATCATTAGCATCGAAAAAATCATCATTAATCTCTGGCTCAGCTATTGCTGAGGGTGCAGAAATAGTTCCCGATGCAGTTGATCTTTTTGGCATGGGATAATCAGAGTTTTCTAAGGAAGAATTATCTGGCGAAGAAGTATCGCTTCCGCTTACAACTTCCATATTATCTTGCGCGTAGGAAAAAGAAACAAGCGAAAGAGCCATAGAAAAACAAACGAAAAAACCTAAGAACCGTAACACAGACATTATTATATATCTTTCAAAAAAAATTGTGAGAACTCACAAAAAGAACCAAGGCGAATCAATACGCCTATTTAATGCAAGGATTCTAGCATACTAGCTTCTTATCCTCAATAAATTCAAGATAAGCTTGTTCAAGATTATCTGTATTTGTTTTACGTTTCAATTCATCAGGAGTCCCCACATAGCGTATTTCGCTATTATGTAGAACAGCAACACGATCACATATCTCGTCCATATCAGCTAGAATATGTGAGCTTAAAAATATAGTTCGGTCTTTATGCTTAATTTCATTTATCATTTTCTTAACTAGAGCCCGCGCCCGTGGATCAAGCCCGCTCATAGGCTCATCTAATATAAATAACGAGCAGTCAGTCAGTAATGTTCCCATAAGCCCTAGCTTCTGACGCATACCTTTAGAATATGTATTCATTCTCCGCCCGAGAGCATCAGTATCTAATGATAGCTTGTTCGCCGCCTCTATAATATCGTCTTTTTTAAATGGACGTTTATATAGCTGAAGTGAAAACTTCATAAACTCCATACCTGTTAAAAACCAAGGCGGCTCAAACTTCTCGGGTAAATATGCAAGCTTTTCTTTACTATTTGCATCGGATTTATCCTTACCATAGATCATTATCTCCCCATTATCCTGATCTCTTAATCCTAAAACAGTTTTGATCAGAGTTGTCTTACCCGCGCCATTTAGTCCCATTAGACCAAATATTTCCCCCGCATATATATCAAGATCTATATTTTCAATAACAGGCTTATCCGTATAAGCTACGGATACATTGTTTATGGACAAAGAAATTACTTGAGAACACATTTTTATATATTTAGAAGCCAATAATTAACCAGGTAGAAAAATACGCATATCCAAATTAAACCTTTGATGAGTACGCAAACGTATAGGGAATACTTGATTTGTCGTTTCATCAATCCACTTAACTTCTATATGATCTTTATAAACGCGTAGATCCAAAACCTCTTTTGGAACAGCCGAAGGGGTTACTCGCTCACCATTAAGCCATATAGTCCAATCCTCTTTTCCTTTGTAAACAATACCGCCAAGGGTGATATCCCTGATTGCTGGAGGAATATCATCACCCCGCTCAATCGCTTCTAATTCAGCAGGTGTTGGTGGGCGCACAACCCCCCTCTTATTCTTTGCATCTATAATTGACTGATGTTGCCAATACGTAAAAAGAAGAGAAGGTATGTGATCTACATTAAAGCCCGCCTTAGGCTCTTTAACACTGGCAAGCCGTTCTTCCTTTTCTACAGGTTGGCTAGACTGCTCTTGAGCATAAGCTCTAATCTGGAATGAGGTTATCAAATCCAAAGCAATAAATATTATTTTATAAATATTATTTTTCATTCTACCCTCCTCATTCTACCGTTTTAACTTTTGGTTTATAATAACTTGATCTAGTGGAATCATAGTGCGCCAAGACATTCTAATACTCGCTGTTACAAGTTCAGGACTTGCTCCACTAGCAATAGCACGAAGCAACACAGAAGTAACTTCCCTACTACGCTTGATAGATATTTCATCTAATGATAAATGCCCGGGAAACTGCTTTTGAGCAAGATCAATATAACGATAGACATCACTATCATCAAAAGCCTTGATCTCAACTTCTACAGGACTTACCAACATTTTATGATTTGATTTTTGAGCGTCAATATTATCCTCAATAGAGCCTGCCTTTACGCTTACTATCGCAGAAATGACCTTGGATTGTTTCTGTACAGAACTAAGAAGCTTTTTGGCGTCCCCCCGATCTTGGTCAGAAAAAAAGCCATGATCCTTAAGATTATCAAATCGGTCTTGACGTTTTTCCAATTGCTCAAATTCAATGTGCATTTTATCAAGGTCACTCTGCACAGTAGATAGCTGCCCACGCAAGCTCCTCAAATTCTGATCCGCAGTCTGCTTTTCAGGTAGCACATACATATAAATAATTGCGCCCAATAATAAGTTAATAATAATAAGCACCAATAAAATCAAAAGGCGCTTAACCCCTATAATACCAATCATTCTACCGCTGGCCCCTCAATACTAATTTCTGCAATGTAATCCTGCGACGATAACGCAGTATTTTCATCACCGGTTTCAACTACAATTTCTTCACTATACTCATAATCTTCCAACATTTTGGATACTTTAACGATATGATCAGGCAATAATTTTTGAAGCCTTGTGCGTAATCCCTCGACTTCTTTATTCCCCTTATCTGCATCAGTAGTACTGGGAAAAGTCATTTGCATGCTTGATAAGAATAGAGGTGTCTTAGGCTTGTTACTAATTATCCTACTGGTAATACTAGGCTCACCTCTTGATATTTGGATCCTATCAATTCTCATATCCTTGCCAAGGGCCATGCCAATTTTATAAAAAAGCGGTATAGTATCAATTTGATTTTTTAACAACTGATCATAAACACCTAAAGAACTTTGTATAAGTTGAATATCAAAACCTAGATCCTTCTTTCGCTTAACTTCTTTTTCATACTGCAAATCCAGTTGAGATTTCCTATGAGAAACTGAGCTGACATCTTCTTTAGTTTCCTCAAGCTGCTGGTAATAATCCAGAAGTTGATATGATTGAAACCCGCCCCCAAGCAATAACAAAACAGATATAATAACAGCCATTTGCCTAGGCTGAGAAACATTGTCAATTTGCTTGGCCTTCATAGGCAAAATAAATTTACTCTTACGCCCTATCCACGCCACATGCAGAGTATCCGCCAGATGAGAAGAATTTTGAACGCCGACAGGAAGCTTTAATGCACGAGCAGCTTCATCTGATGATAATGCGTGAAAATTACAGGGCGTCTCAATTAACTCGCTTACAATATCCCCAGCCGAAGGATCTGATATCAATATTACGTTCAAACCATCGGAAGAATCAAAACCAAAACGTGAAAGATAACTCATTGTTGCTTGAAATTCTTGATGAACTTCGTTCGCCCAAAGAGAAGGATCGTCGTCAGTCTCTATAATAGGTGTCATTCTAGTTAAAGCTAGCTCACCATTTTTGATAACTATCTGACGTAATCCACCGCCCTGATGTTGGCCAATAAATATTGTCCAAGTTGCCTTTTTATCATTTTTAGAAGAAAGCTTATCAGAAAGCTTCTTTATCATATCAGAAGCTTCGATAGGCAGAAGAGAGAAGCCAACTATTGTAGCCAGAGATCTAGTAGCAGCGGCCATTGTCTTCTTGAAAGCATCACTAGCAGGAACAGCAGCAAAAATATAAATGCTTCCGGCCATGGATTTATCTGTCTTGGCAATTTTTTCTTTCAATGGCAAAGCGGCGCGCACAGGATAATTAGGAAATGCTACGTTAAGTTTGCGCTTAACCACATTTTGCTTATCCATCATACTAACACGCGGGATTTTTTCTTTTCTATAGTGCTGTTCAACCATATCATTCATTATAAGAACTGGCTTTCCGCCACATTCTTTTGAAATAATAAGAGACACATTTTCTTCAAAGTTTTCAGCTGACCACGGAACAGCCTCAACCATTTTCACACCCTTTGTGCTGATGCTATAAATAAACAAAGCATCATCGGATATCATTAGAATAGTTCTTGATGGTGTTAAAATTGATAAAGACATTTTATTGAAAAACTCAAATTAATAATTAAAAATCGACCATATTACCCAAGTTGATATAAATAGGTCCAAGCGAACCAGCAGCAATCCAGACAATTACCGATGCTAGTATAACCGTTAACATCGGTTGAATCATCTCAATTAATCCTTCAATTGCCTCATCTACATCTTTTGTATAAAACTCTGACACCTGATCAAGAACTGGAGAAAGATTACCTGACTCTTCCCCAATCTTTACCATACGCACGACCATAGAAGGGAACTCACCCGAAGCATTCAGCGCATCAGAGAGCGGGCTACCAGACTTCACATAGACTTCAACCCCCTCCATAGCATCGATCAAAACTAGGTTACTAACCGTATTTCTTGCCGATTTAAGTGCCTTAATCACATCAATACCGCTCGCAAATAAAGCACTAAAAGTCTGTGCATAACGTGCAATAGTTATCTTTCGAATCAAATTACCAAGGATTGGCATCTTCAAATAGAGCGAATCAATCTGATAAGCGATGTTTTCAGATGAACGTTTTAAGGTGATAAAAGTAATTATAAAAATGGTTGGGACAACGGCAATAATAATTACACCATATATAGGCAAACCAAATATATGAAATTGAGGCTCAATAAAGAAATTTGACGTTGCAATTAACGCAACTGAATACCATGGCAATTCAATATCAAGATATTTCAAAAACCCTACGATTTGTGGAACAACAACGCTCATCATAAAAACAACAACAAAAATAACTACAAAAGTAACAATAATTGGATAGCGCGTAGCTTTCCTAATTTTGGATTGCATGGCATCAACCCACTTCAAATATTTAACCAACTGCAAATAAGAAGAAGTTAAATCACCAGTATCCTCACCTGCTTTTATTAAAGACAGATATAGAGCCTTAAATACCTTAGGGTGTTTGGTCATAGCCTCGGATAACGATGACCCATCACGCACATCACGATGAATTTCACTCATCATATCACGCATCATATCGTTTTCTGCGCCATCACGAATATCTGACAGCGCATCAAGAAGCGGAACGCCTGCGCTCTGCATTTGTTCCATATGAATGAAAAACTGAATAAGGTCTCTTAGCTTTATCTTATTAAAATTAAAACCAGATATTTTGGATTTTCTTTTACTCAAGTTAGTACATTGCACAAGCTCAAGCCCAGCGCTTTGAAGCTGATTATATAAATCAACCTCATTAACAGCAGAAATCGTGCCTCTTACGGGGCGACCCCTGTTATTAACAGCTCTGTATTTATAGCGTTCTATGGCCTCAGCCCTCTTAGGTAAAAATAATATTCAGACAGAAAAGACAGAAAGAGTAAAAGCCGTTACTTCATTAAATCCACTACTTTACCAATAGCAGACAAATCAGTAACACCTTCAAGCACCTTTAGAATGCCATCGTCTTTCATGTTTTTGAAGCCTTTTTTTACTGCCATGTCTTTTAATTCAGCTTTTGACTCATTTCTTGCCAAAATTTGATCCATGTCCTCATCAAATAACAATATTTCAACAACTGCAACGCGCCCTTTATAGCCCGTAGAATTACACATATCGCAACCGCCATCTTTTGCCCTGAATATTTGAGGTGGATTAGACGGATCAACCTTCATCAATTCACATTCCGCAGCATCAGGTGTGTATTCTTCTTTACAAGAGCTACATAAACGCCTTGCTAACCTTTGGGCAAAGACTGCAATAATTGCTCCTGATAACATTCCGGGCTTAAGACCCAAGTCCAGCAAACGCGGAATAGCACCAAATGAATCATTCGTATGTAATGATGTATAAACTTGGTGTCCCGTCATTGCGGCCTTCAATGCCATTTCTGCCGTTACATGATCTCTTATCTCACCAATAAAAATTATATCTGGATCCTGCCTTAGAAGAGCCTTAATACCGTCTGCAAACTCTAAAACTCCCTCACGTACATGAGTCTGCCTTATCATTGGCAAAGAATATTCCACGGGGTCTTCCAATGTCTGAATATTAACCTCAACATCGTTTATCTCATTAAGTATAGAATAAAGAGATGTACTCTTACCGCTCCCCGTTGGGCCCGTAACAATAATTATCCCCTCTGGCTTAGATGTCGCTATCTTTAATTTCCTGCGGTTTTCTTCACTAAAGCCCAGATTTTCCATTGGCATAATTGCTTCACTTTTATCAAGTACACGAAGCACAATATTCTCACCATGAACTGTCGGCAACGATGAAACACGAAAATCTGCCTCACGCCCACCGACATTAAGGCCAAAACGACCATCTTGCGCACTAAGTTTATCTGCAATATTCATCTCTGAAAGAATTTTTATACGTTGGGAAATGCCGTTCCAGTGCTGCTTATGCAAAATCTGTGCAGTAAAAAGAACCCCATCTAAGCGATAACGTAAACGCACAAAATTCTCTTCTGGCTCAAAGTGGAGGTCAGACGCGCCTATTTTTACAGCATCAAACACAAGCGCATTAACAAGGCGAACAATCGGGTGTGTAAAGGCATCTTTCTCATTTAACGAGGCAACCTCTTTTTGTTCTTTCCCCTCCTCTAGCTCATCAAGAATATCCTTAATGGAACTGGCATATCCATAGGAAGCATCAATGGCATCTGATAAGATTGAGGACGTTGTTACCATTGGTTTTATCTGAAGATTTTTATCTTTTAAAAACCTTTTAAGCGTGTCTAGGGCCACAACATCATAAGGGTCAGACATCGCCACATATATAGAATCTTCGGAAAATGATATGGGTAAAATCTGATGTTGTTGTGCAACCATTTTATCAAGAATAGATAAAGCCTCACCATCAACAATAGTATTTCTAGGGTCAAAAACACCAAAGCCAGAACTTTCAGCTAGAAATAAAGTTAAAGTATCTTCCTCAATGAAACCCAGAACAACAAGAATCTCACCGAGCATCTTTCCTGATATTTTTTTCTCTTGCAGGGCAACATTAAGCTGATCCTCTGTAATCAGCCCCATCGCGACCATGCGCTCACCCATGCGCCCCTTACCAATGCCTGGTCCATCTTCATCATCAATATTATTACTACCAGTTTTTTGAACGCTGCCGCCCATCGTTTGAAGCTCTGTGCCTTTATTTGTATCAACAACATTAGAGTTATCTTCTGCGCTTTCAACTTGCTCCGATAAAGAAACAATATCCCCTTCCAACACTTCACCTGAATTATTAGATGAATTATTCTCTAATGATTCATCAGCAAAAAAATCAACGGCATTATCTTCTGTAATTTGATTAGGTTTTTCCTGATTTTCATCGGAAGAACCCTTTTCATTATTGTTATTATCTAGCGTTTCCAGCTCTATCTCTTCCATTTTACACAACCATATACAGGATTATTTCCCTGCCTTATTATTAAGTTATAAATTTAATCTACCAAAAAATACTCAAGTAAGAAATACGGTTGCTCAAACCGCTCTATTCCTTATACAAAAGAATAGTTAATATTTAATATAAACTATAGCTGATATTTAAAAAGAAAAAATGCACGATTCATCAAGAACCGTACATTTGTAAAATATATCGTATTATAGCTATTATTCAGCAGCGACTGAAGAAAGCTCATTATCCTCACGTGGCCATGAAGAAAACTTCATAACTCTTTCATCAACACCACAAATTGTTGCGCATAGACGTGCAGACACCAAATATGGATCAGCATTTGCGCCAGGGCGACGATCTTCAATATAACCATAGCCTTTTTGTGCAACAAGTTGTGGAATACGGATTGAACACCCACGATCAGCAGTTCCTGCCTTAAATGTGTGAATATCACAAGTTTCATGAGAACCTGTCAAACGGCGGTCATTCGCATGGCCATAAAGCTTAACATGTTGCTCATGCTTCTCAGATAAAGACTTAACCGCTGCATCAATAGCCGCTTTACCTTTTTCTTTATCACGCAAGTCACTAGTGGAAAAGTTTGTGTGCATTCCAGCACCATTCCAATCACCTGAGATAGGTTTATTATGAGTCGAAATTGTTACACCATAATCTTCCGCAATACGGTACAGCAACCAACGGCCAAGCCATGTATGATCAGAGGCAGTCAAAACACCATTATCCTCATTTGGATCACCGCGATAACCAATTTGAAATTCCCACTGACCTGGCATAACTTCTGCGTTAATGCCATAAAATAACAAACCAACATCAATACAAGCTTGTGCATGCTCTTCAACAATCTCACGACCATAAGTTTCATCAGCGCCAACGCCACAATAATATGGTCCTTGAGGGCCAGGGAAGCCTTGTTCCGGCCAACCAAGAGGCTGACGGCCTTTAAACATTGTATATTCCTGTTCAAATCCAGCCCAAGGATCTTTATCCGCCGCACCAGCATCTAAAACTGCGCGCAATTGAGCGCGTGAGTTAGACTCATGAGCAGTACCATCAGGATTAAAAACTTCTGTCATGACAAGGTAATTACCTTCACCGCGCACAGGGTCTGTTATAAACATTACAGGTTTCAGAATACAATCAGAATCGTCACCGCTTGCCTGATTAGTAGATGAGCCATCAAAGCTCCACTCAGGAAAGTCTTCTATTGTTGGATTAGATCCGACATCAATAACACGCGCCTTAGAGCGCAAATGACGCGTTGGAACCGCACCATCAAGCCATATATACTCGGCCAAAGTAAATTTAGACATATAATTTCTCCATTGTTCAATATTTTTTTATATGCAATGCACAATTACACTTTTATGGCAGAGAATCAACAGTTTTCAGCTATAAATACGCTGTAAAATATAGAAATAATGTAACCTTATAATAATAAAGAACTTTTTATAATGATGGGGATTCGCCCCTCAAATAATCTTTATATTTTTCATCTGCATGATCACTCTCATAATCAACGCGCTCAATATAAGCTTTAGCAACCAATGATGCGGCTTGTTTTATCTGCTCCCCTAGCTTTTCCGCTGCAAATATCCCTGTTTCTTTCAATCGTAAGATTTGTTCATCAGTGGAAAGAACAAAGTTTGAACTTGGCCTAATTTCCTCAGGCACATCTTCCATAAAAATATCAAAATTAAAGAAATGTTCGAGCTGCCTTTGCCCCTCTCTCAAAGAGTATTTACTTACAGACTCCATAGATGAAGATACCAATACATCTTTCATAGATAGAAGGTTATTTTTAAGCGCATCTTTATATGAAGCCCCAATATTAAAATCACCAGTTCCCCAATGTATATGAACGACATCATGATCTATGCCATACATACTCTGATTTTGGGTGTTTATGATAAGGCAGTCATCTTCATCGTGCGTTTCATAGCCAAACATGAAAGTTGCTTCTGCTATTGTTGGAATAGATGGATTATTCCAGCCTGATTGACCGCCATCAACAACTACTATTTTATTATCTCTTTGTGGATTTGTTAGAGAAATACCAGGAAAAAAAGTTGTAGGAGATGCACTACCTAAAGCCGCCTCCCATACTATCCAATCTTTGCGCAAGGCCTCATCAACACCATCAATTTCCGTGGCATCACCGCGCGCAACATGGCTCTTGGCAAACATGGCGTCAAGGCTTGGGTGTACCTTTGTCATAGTAAGCATAATATCATCACCAACATCTGACATACGTGTATTAGAACCAACTATATCTTGGATTATACCCTTTAACGGCTTGTTACTGAATTTTGTTGTCCCTGCAATACCATTAAGTATCTGCCGTGGATTGTTAAATAATTTATCAAAAAATGATTTATTGTAAGGAAATATATCACTAGCAGTCTTATCAATAAACTCACCAAGTTCTGATGGCGAAGAAAAATAAGGATCACGTCCATTAATTTTACTCATTCCAACCGTAGAAAGAGCACCAAAAGACGTACCAGCAGATAACTGAAATAAATCACTATATTTAATATTATCAGCTAGTTCTCCACGACCATTTTCTCTTAATTGGTTTATAACCTCATTAAAGAAAACCTGCTTCAGCTCAACAGACATGCGGCCATGAAGCCCTCCACCACTGTTAGATTCCGTAACGATCACACCCATAACAATATTCACCAATAATTATTATAATTTTCTTATCGGGAGGAAGTATAGGCAATAATATCAAATGATGCAAATAGCCTTAATATCTGTAATTTAAGATTTTGGATATGAACCAAAATGGAGGGTTAATTCTTTCTCATGTATCTTAACAGCGCTTTGATCTTCCAGAGATACCTCACTAAATGATTTGAGCATATCCATCATTCCCTGCATCTTAGCAGAAGTTTCTTTTGTCATTTGGCTCATCATTAGCAATGGCGCAGCTTTTGCCTGTAAATCCTTGAACTTACGCCCTGAACCATCGGATTGTGACGTATAAAATGCAAGCATAATTTTATCGGCCTTCCTTGCCCAATCCTCAAGGCTTTTATATGGTTTAGCACCACTTTTTTTATCAAAAACAAATGTAGTAATTATAGCTTCTGTCTTCTTATAATATTCAGGATAATCTTTCTTGAGGTTTTCGACAGCCTTTAAATGTGAGGGAACATTTTCTCCAAGCATACTCGTAGGGTTTACCTGAAAATAATGAGGGATTTTCTTTGCTTCCATTTCTATTACCACAGGGCGAAGCAATCTGGAGCTTTGCAAAAATTCAATAACATCACTAGATTTAAGACCATCGCCATCAGCAGCAAAAGAGCTTGCTGGACTAATAACAAAAATTAAAAATAATGCGCATAAAATCTTTGAAAACTTCATATTTCCATTCCTTACAATTACTATTGGTAAAAAGATACTTTTACGTATCCAAAAAGCTACGCAGTTTTCTAGAACGGCTTGGGTGTTTAAGCTTACGTAAAGCTTTTGCCTCAATCTGACGAATACGCTCACGCGTAACATTAAATTGCTGCCCCACCTCTTCCAAAGTGTGGTCTGTATTCATACCAATACCAAAACGCATGCGAAGAACACGCTCTTCACGAGGCGTTAACGATGCAAGAACGCGCGTTGTTGTTTCGCGTAAATTAGAATGAATAGCACTTTCCACTGGTAGAATAGCATTCGTATCCTCAATAAAATCGCCTAACGAAGAATCTTCCTCATCACCAATAGGAGTTTCAAGAGAAACTGGTTCTTTGGCTATTTTCAATACCTTACGAACCTTATCTAAAGGCATATGTAAACGCTCAGCAAGTTCTTCGGGTGTAGGCTCGCGCCCTATTTCATGCATCATCTGACGAGATGTGCGAACAAGCTTGTTAATAGTTTCAATCATATGAACTGGAATACGAATAGTACGCGCCTGATCCGCAATAGAACGCGTAATCGCCTGCCTAATCCACCATGTAGCATAAGTTGAGAATTTATAACCACGGCGATATTCAAACTTATCAACTGCCTTCATAAGGCCAATATTTCCCTCTTGGATAAGGTCAAGGAATTGTAATCCGCGATTTGTGTATTTTTTAGCAATAGAAATAACCAAGCGTAGATTGGCCTCTACCATTTCCTTCTTCGCGCGCCCTGCCTCTTTTTCACCTTTTTGAACAGTACCAACAATACGTCGCCATTCAGATATAGGGAGCATAGATTCCTCAGAAATCATATTTATTTGATCGCGCATTTTCTGCACTTGATCACCATGTTTTTCGGCGAAACTTTTCCAGCCTTTACCTTTTAAGGCTCCAACGCGCTCTAACCATGCCGGGTCTAACTCAGACCCATAGTGCTCTTTCAAAAACTCTTCGCGCTTAACCTTACAAGAAACAGCAAAACGCATGATTTTACCTTCTATACTAACCAATTCACGGTTAATACTATATAGGCGATCAATAAGCTGCTCAATACGAGCATTATTCAAATGAACCTCGTTCATATGCTCAATCATCTCGTTTTTAAGGTCATTATATTTCTTATCTGTAGCCTTATCTGTATCATCACCTTTTTGAAGTGCATCTAAACGCTTTTGCTGCACCTTACGCATTTTCTTATAAGTCTTTTCAATCCTACCAAAGATCTCAAAAACTTGCGGAGCTAACTCTTCTTCCATAACAGACAAAGATACATTGCCCTCATCTTCGTCTTCTTCGCTATCGCCTTTTTCTTCGCCTTCTTTTTTAGTAGCATCTTCAAGAGCATCTTCTTCATTATCTTGCTCTTCTTCTTCAGCCTTTTTAATAGTAGCGTCGATCTCTGGCCCTTTATATGTAGTATCAAGGTCAATAACATCACGAAGAAGAATATCCCCCTCTTGCAAAGCCTTATACCAAGCAATTAAGGATTCAATAGCAAGCGGGCTTTCACACATACCGCCAATCATCATTTCACGGCCGGCCTCGATGCGTTTGGCAATGGCAATTTCGCCCTCACGAGATAAAAGCTCAACAGCCCCCATCTCACGCAAATACATACGGACAGGGTCATCGGTGCGTCCTGAATCATCATCGGCTATATTCCCACCGGATTCATAATCCCCGTCCTTATCCTTGTCTTTATCTTTGTCTTTTTTATCTTCTTTACCATCGCTAGCAACCTCATCATCATTTTCTACAAGCTGCACGCCTTTTTCAGATAAAATTGCCATGGCATCTTCTATCTGTTCTGAAGAGAACTCTTTTTCCGGTAAAACTTTATTAAAAGAATCGTAAGTTACGAAACCTTTTGACTTACCCGTTTTAAGAAGTTTTTGAACTACATCAGCGACTGATCCTTTTGAAAGACCACCCTGACTATCATCATTATTTTGTTTATCACTCACAACAGCACTTCCAACCATAATAGGTACACCTAATTCTACAATCCGTTAAAGATAATTCCTAATAAATGAATTTCATAGCGTTATCACGCATCTGACATAACTTTTCCAACAAAAAAAGCCTATTCCTCTTTTGACTTCATTGATAACAGCGATCTTAATTTATCTTCTTCCTTTTCATCGGAGTCAAAGTAAGCTCGCTTCCATCCATTTTGTATTTCTTCTTCCAATCCCGCATCATTACAATCATTCCAATATCCGAGCCATCTGCTCTGTATATTCCCTTTATCCGCGGACGGAGAACAAAAAGATGCGTGAACATATACAGATTCGTTGCAAATGTCACGAATTTCTTGAGAAAAACCTGTTTTTTCAAGATGGTCGATAAGATTCACCCTCTCAGCATCATTATTTTCATATAAAAATGAAATTAAATTCTGGCGCAATTTATCCATTCTTTTATCTCTTACGACCATATTTGATAGTACTTCTTCAACAGATTCGAATATATGAGGGTGATTTATAATGGCTGAGAGCAAGACCCTTGATACTAAATGCTGCTTTTGCATTTTCTCTACGTTAGGAGTTCGTGGCTTGACAGAAACTTGGCTGGGTCGTTTCATGCCCGCAATATTGCCCTTATACCCATATTGACGAGGAGGATAAAATACCTTTGAGACTCTAACCCTCAAGTCAGATTTATAAAAATCTTGAACATCTTTATTAGTAATTCGCGCAACCTCATTTTCCAGCTGTTTTTTTATTGAAGCCTTCATATCTGGAGTATTTATATCCCGACCATGCGTATGAGTGCTCCACAGAAAATCAAATAATGAAATTGACCTTTCAATAATTTTTTTAAAACCTAGCGCGCCCATAGATTTTATTAAACTATCAGGATCTTCACCATCAGGCATAAAAGCAAAACTCACACTTTTCCCTGGCTCAAGCAATGGTAACGACCTATCACATACACGAACAGCAGCCTTGCGCCCTGCATTATCTCCATCAAAGCATAGAATTGGAATCTTTGATTCGCTGGGGATCATCTGCCACATTGACATTATTTGTTCTTCAGTTACAGCCGTGCCCATTGGCGCAAGAGCGCCTTTAATACCTGCCTGCACGCAAGCAATAACATCAAGATACCCCTCAACTAGGATAATATCCTGACCATCTGCTGCTGCTCTGCGTGCTGTTGGCTCGCCATATAGCATACGCCCCTTATGAAATAATGGAGTTTCTGACGAGTTTATATATTTAGGGGGAACAAAATCCCCACGTTGCGGCGGGCGCATATGTTCAGGCAGTACACGACCACCATAGGCAACTATTCTCCCCCTTCTATCGGGTACAGGAAACATTATACGATCACGAAAAAACGCATAAGGCTCACCTCCTCGCGTTGAGGGACGTAAAAAACCTGCCTTTATCATATCTTTATCACTATAGCCCTTTTGCAAAAGAACTTTGCGAATATACTGCCCATCTTCTGGCGCAAACCCAATTCTAAATTGCTTGATTGTTTCTCTAGTAATCCCACGATCCAACAGATAGCCCAGTGCGTCGGCATTACGCGGATCATCAAGGCATTGCTCCATTAAAATAGTAGCCTCTTCTAGAAGGTCGTATAAATCATTTTCTTTTTTTGCCTGCTGTGCTGCTTGAGGAGATTGTTTGGGAACTTGCATTCCAGCCTCGGCGGCTAACATCTCTACTGCGTCCATAAAACCAATATTATCATGCTCGGTTACAAACTTTATAACATCGCCATGCGCCCCACAGCCAAAGCAATGATAAAACTGCTTATCATCATTGATAGTGAAAGACGGAGTCTTTTCATGGTGAAACGGGCAACATGCTTTATATTCTCTACCTGCCCTCGTAACCTTAACACGCTTACCTATCACTTCTGATAAAGTAACCCTGTTTCGTAGCTCGTCAAAAAAATTAGCACCTAAAGACATAGAATAACTTGTAGCATAAACATTCCATAAATAACCATAAGCCAACAAAAATATTATTCAAAAATTATTTAGACATCAAATTTGCATAATAAACCACAACCATGTATATTAGTTTTAATAAATATATATAAAAATATACTTGATTTAGTGATTTATAATCATTAGACAATGGGTGAAAAGAGCAGGAGCGTACAAAAAATGCCTGATATATTTAACAAAGATAAAAAAATAAATATTATAGAATACGGTGAAAACTGTAGCTCTTTTCCATTATGGGATCGTATCAAAGATAAAATATCAATATTTCTAAAACATTAGATATAAACTGACCCTATAATAATTTAGCTCTAGCAATAGTCCCTGCTTTACCCATATCGACCTGCCCTGCGTAATCCTTTTTCAATACGCACATGATCTTGCCCATATCCTTAATATCTTTCGCATCAATATCTTTGATTATATCATCTATAATATCACCAACCTTCGAATCAGAAAGCTGTTCTGGCATAAAGCTGCGGATAATATCAATTTCAGCTTCCTCACGTTCAGCTAAATCACATCTACCAGCATCGCTATAAGTTTTTGATGATTCGTGTCGTTGCTTAATCATTGATTGCAACATAAGTAATATACTGGCATCATCAAGGCCTTCTGCATTGCCTTTTTCCCTTACTGCCATGTCTCTGTCCTTTAACGCAGCCAAGATTAGGCGCATAGTTGCAATTTTGACACTATCCTTGTTTTTCATTGCATTTTTAAGTGCCGAAGTAAATTCTGTACGCTTTTCCACTTTTTTTCCTTTTCTTTTGTTCCAAAACATATTAGGAACTGTGGTTCTAGCAGGTATATATAAAAACTCATTTGCTGGAGCGCAACATCTAATGTCTAATTTTTCTAATATAAACACACCACAAAACGCAACCGCCGTTATAATTTTATCTGACGGATCCTTATTTTGGGGACGCGGAGTTGGAGCTGAAAACAGTGCTATCGGCGAGATTTGCTTTAATACATCAATAACTGGATATCAGGAAATAATGACTGACCCTAGCTACGCTGGGCAGATCATAACATTTACTTTCCCCCATATCGGTAATGTCGGAACAAATAATGAAGACATAGAAACGCTAACTCCGGTTGCTCGCGGTCTTATTATTCGAGAGGATATTACAACGCCATCAAACTGGAGAGCTAATACTCATCTCAATGATTGGCTAAAAAGTCATAACTTAGTAGGCATTAGCGGAATTGATACCAGAGCCTTAACCAGACGAATAAGGGATAATGGCGCGCCTAATGGGGTAATAGCCCATAATGCACAAGGTGAATTTGATCTTGAGAAGCTACATAAACAAGCAAAAGACTGGGCAGGGCTTGAAGGATCGGATCTTGCAAAAGAGGTTACTTGTTCTAAGAGTTATAAATGGAATGAAAGCCTATGGTCACTAAAAAATGGCTATGGCAAACAAGAAAACCCTTCGTTTAAAGTTGTTGCCATAGATTTTGGTGCCAAGCGCAATATATTACGCTGCCTTGCGTCTGCGGGTTGTGATGTCACCGTTGTTCCAGCAAATACTACCATCGAAGAAATAGTTTCACATAGCCCTGATGGAGTATTTTTATCCAACGGTCCCGGTGATCCCGCAGCCACTGGGCAGTACGCCGTTCCTGTAATTCGTGAACTAATTGAAAAAAACATACCAATCTTTGGAATTTGCCTTGGGCATCAACTTCTTGCTCTGTCCCTAGGATGTAAAACCCGCAAAATGCACCTAGGTCATCGCGGAGCAAACCAACCTGTAAAAGACCTTAAAACTGGAAAGGTTGAGATCACCTCTCAAAATCATGGATTTGAAGTTATTGCAGAAAGTCTTCCTAATGGTGTTGAACAATCACATATAAGCCTTTTTGATGGCTCTAACGAGGGAATATCAATTAAAGGAAAACCAATATTTTCAGTGCAGTATCACCCTGAAGCCTCCCCAGGGCCACAAGACAGTCATTATTTATTTGATAGATTTGTAGAAAATATTAAGGAGAATAAGGCAGCTTAATGATTCTAGAAAAAACAATAGCAAAAATAATTTAAAAAATAGAGAATTATTATGGATTCAATAAATTTCATAGAAAAACTTAGAGGTGGTTTTAAAAAATACCTTAAAGAATTCTATATAGATCAACAAATTATGCAACGCCTTGTCAATGAAGGACAATCTCCTAAAGCAATATTCTTTGGATGCATGGATTCTAGAAATACACTTGCAAGCATATTTAACTTAAAGCCTAATGACGTTTTTATTGTAAAAGGAATAGGTAATATACACCCTAAATATAATGAAAATGACACTTCCTCTATGAAGCTTAGCGCTGAGCTATCACTTGCTATAGATCAATTCAAAGTTAAAGATATATTTACAACAAGCCATACAAATTGTGGTGCAACTGCAATACTTTCAAAACAGAATAACGATAAGTCAATAATATCTGACTGGTTAAAAATAGTTGGTAAAGACATACTCGAAAAATCTTTACAAGATAGCATTAATAATAAAACGCCTCTTACACAAATAATTGAACGAAATATTGTTAAGAGTAACTATCAAAGGCTTATTGAATACCCTAGTGTTAAAGATGCTATATCTGAGAACAGAATAAACATACACCCGTGGCTATTTAACATGAAAAAAGGGCAAATTAGCGAATATAATGTTAAGACAGATGAATTTGAAATTATATCAGGATTTGACTTAAACGAGTTAGAGAGTGAAATTAAGCATTCAACCTGTTGTGGAGTTAAAAATATTACCGATAATGATAAATAACATAAACCACAGATTTTCATTGAAGTTTATAGGTTATTATATTACACAGTTGTTCTCGGTACGTATAAAAAATACAAACGAAAAGAGCCGAGAATCATGCCAAAAAGAACAGACATAAAATCCATCTGCATAATCGGTGCGGGTCCTATTATTATAGGGCAAGCATGTGAATTTGATTACTCTGGAACTCAGGCCTGCAAAGCATTAAAGGAAGAAGGCTATCGCATAATTTTGGTAAACTCTAACCCCGCCACAATTATGACCGACCCTGATATGGCAGATGCAACATATGTTGAGCCTATAACCCCTGCTATCGTTGCTAAGATCCTTGAAAAAGAAAGACCTGACGCACTACTTCCGACAATGGGGGGGCAAACGGCTCTCAATACTGCTTTAGCACTAGACGAAAATGGCACGTTAGATCATCTGGGAGTAGAGCTTATTGGCGCGAAAGCAGGTGTCATTGATAAAGCCGAAGATCGTGAAAAGTTTAAGGTATGTATGGACGAGCTGGGTTTAGAATCTGCACGTTCTCAAACTGTGCATAATATGGAAGAAGCGGCAGAAGCCCTTGAAAAAATAGGCCTACCTGCAATTATGCGTCCATCATTTACTATGGGCGGTACAGGCGGAGGTATTGCATATAACCGTAAGGATTACGAAAAAATAGTTCGTGATGGCCTTGATGCATCACCAACAACAGAAGTTTTGGTTGAGGAATCTCTACTCGGCTGGAAAGAATATGAAATGGAGGTTGTGCGCGATAAAAATGATAACTGCATTATTATTTGCTCAATCGAAAACGTTGATCCTATGGGTGTTCATACTGGCGATTCTATTACCGTAGCCCCTGCCCTTACACTTACTGATAAAGAATATCAGATCATGCGTAATGCTTCGCTTATGGTTCTAAGAGGTATTGGAGTAGAAACTGGAGGATCTAATGTGCAATTTGCGCTTAATCCAAAAGATGGTCGTATGATTGTAATTGAGATGAACCCAAGGGTTTCACGTTCTTCAGCTCTTGCATCTAAAGCAACGGGTTTTCCCATTGCCAAAATTGCGGCAAAGCTTGCAGTTGGATACACCCTAGATGAACTAGGCAATGATATCACAGACGGAAAAACCCCCGCTAGCTTTGAGCCTACTATTGATTATGTAGTTACTAAAGTCCCACGCTTTGCCTTTGAAAAATTCCAAGGTAGTGAGGCGACCCTTACCACAGCGATGAAATCTGTTGGCGAAGCCATGTCAATTGGCCGTAACTTCGAAGAATCATTGCAAAAATCCATGAGGTCGCTTGAAAAAGGGCTTACAGGTTTATCGCCAATATATGTTTCAGGTGCAGAAGATGATGATCCTATGGCGCAACGTGATGCAATATTGGCCGAGATAGCAAAACCAACACCGCAACGCATTTTATATATTGCGCAAGGATTTCGTCATGGTTTAAGCCTAGAGGAAATCAAACAAATATCAAAATATGATAGCTGGTTTCTTGAGCGCATTGAAAATATTGTTACCATGGAAAAAGCAATTCTTGAAAATGGTCTTCCTGTTACCCCGCAAGGCTGGATAGAAATTAAGAGGCTTGGTTTTTCTGATGCTCAACTCGCTGATCTTGTAAATGTTTCAGAAATTAACGTAAGAAATGCACGCATAACCCATAATATCCACCCCGTATATAAACGCGTTGATAGCTGCGCTGGTGAAATTCCGTCTGAAACACCCTATATGTATTCCACCTATGAAGGAAATGGAATCACCCCCGCTGAAAATGAGTTAAACCCAACGGACAAAGAAAAAATTATTATTCTTGGTGGCGGGCCAAACCGTATTGGTCAGGGAATAGAATTTGATTATTGCTGTGTTCATGCGGCTTATGCCTTAAAAGAAGCTGGCTACGAAACTATTATGGTGAATTGTAATCCAGAAACGGTTTCTACTGATTACGACACATCAGATAGGCTGTTTTTTGAACCATTAACCGAGGAAGATGTAATTGAGCTTATTAAGGCTGAACAAACTAACGGCACAGTAAAAGGCGTAATTGTTCAACTTGGTGGCCAAACCCCGCTTAAACTTGCTAAAGCCCTGCTAGATAATGATATTCCTATTCTAGGCACAGATCCCGATGCAATTGATTTGGCAGAAGACCGTGAACGCTTTCAACAACTTTTGCATGATCTTGATCTAAAGCAACCACCTAATGGCCTTGCGCGCACAAAAGAAGAAGCTCTAAGCATTGCCGAAGATATTGGTTTTCCTATGGTAATCCGCCCATCTTATGTTCTTGGCGGGCAAGGAATGGAAATTGTTCATTCCCTTTCAGAACTTGATCATTATATTAACACAGCTGTAAAAGTATCAGGGGATTGCCCTGTGCTGCTTGACCGCTATCTAAAAAGTGCTATTGAGCTTGATGTTGATGCGCTCTGTGATGGTGAAGATGTATATGTTTCCGGAATTATGGAACACATCGAAGAAGCAGGTATTCACTCTGGTGATTCCGCGTGTGTAATACCACCGCATTCATTATCAGAAGAAATAATAGAAGAGCTTAATATTCAAACCGTTAAACTAGCCAAAGCCCTTAAGGTAAAAGGACTTATGAACGTACAATTTGCTGTACGAAAAGATGACGAAACAGGCGATGAGGTTATATATATCATTGAGGTAAACCCGCGTGCATCACGTACAGTACCTTTCGTTGCCAAAGCAACGGGCGTTCCCGTTGCTAAATTAGCAGCGCGTATTATGGCTGGTGAAAAGCTTGACGATTTCAAAGATATACTCACGGGCATGCAATATGATCATTACGCCGTGAAAGCCCCAGTATTTCCGTTTAACCGTTTCCCTGGTGTTGATCCTCTATTAGGGCCAGAAATGAAATCAACTGGTGAAGTAATAGGGCTTGATAAAGACCTTGCCCATGCTATTGCAAAATCACAGCTTGGGGCTGGAGTAAACCTGCCAACTAGCGGCACTGTTTTTATGTCAGTTAAAAATGAGGATAAGCAAGCCCTACTCCCCATTGCAAAAGAGCTGTTAAATATTGGCTTTGAAATAGTGGCTACTGGCGGAACATGCTCATTCCTTAATGATAACGATATTAAAGCAAAGCGCGTAAATAAGGTTATGGAGGGTCAACCCCATATTGTTGACTCAATTATCAATGGAGATATTGATCTAGTTATCAATACTACAACCAAAAGCGCACAAGCCTTGTCTGACTCATCATCTATACGTTGCATGGCTCTAATGAATAAAATCCCCTATTACACTCTCATGACCGCAGCAAGCGCGGCAACGCATGCCATTCACGCATTAAAAGATCGTGATCTTGATGTTGCTAGTTTGCAAAGCTATTTCAAGAAGAAAGATAAAAGCAAAGCTGCTTGACGAGCATAAAACTTATAATTATAGTTCTACCAATTCCCGCCTGAAGAAACTGGCGGGTTTTGTTTTTTAACAACCAATATTAGAGAAGAATAATGGATCAGATTCCTGTAACAAAAATTGGCCACGATAAATTAGCAGCAGAGCTACACCAGCTAAAAACTGTTGCACGCCCCGAAGTCATCGAATCAATAGCTGTTGCGCGTGAGCATGGTGACTTAAAGGAAAATGCTGAATATCATGCCGCAAAAGAACAGCAAAGTTTTATTGAGGGGCGTATTCTAGAACTGGAATCTGTTACAGGTAGAGCTCAAATTATTGATCCTACAACACTAAGCGGTGATACGGTAAAATTCAGTGCCACAGTTACCATTGTAAACGAGGAAACCGACGAAGAAGAAACCTATCAAATAGTTGGTGACTATGAATCTGATATGGAAAAAGGCAAACTTTCAATTAGTGCGCCTGTTGCCCGCGCCTTAATCGGTAAAAGCGAAGGTGATTCTGTTACTGTCAAAACGCCTAAAGGCGCTCAAGATTATGAAATTTTGAATGTTGAATATAAATAAGAATCTAAACCAAGCTATTCAAACGATCAATATCAGACGATAAAGTAAGATTACTGTTAGATTCTATTTGCGACCTCGTGTCTTGAGCAATATTTTGTGCCGCAGATAAACTCAAAGCCTCATCAGATATGGCAACATCATCAGATGAAGATGCGTTAGAGCTAGCCTGCTCAACCTTATTTCTATCTACTTGTTTTTGCACTGGTGACGAAGACTGGACTTTTGGAATATGCCCATTTGAACCGATTGAATCAACCATTTTACCCTAACCTTTTTTACTCAAAAAAAACTTTAACCACCCTATTAAAATACTAAACTACAAGTAAAAACTTAACATACCCATAATACACTTATTTATACATAGTTACAGTATTTTTGTTTTCCAAAAAACCCTAAAGACTTTTAATGAAGGCTCACGTTTAATTGCAGATGATAAAACATCATAATCTAAGGATTCAATTTGCTTAAAATATATCCCACTTATGGCTTGCGCTGATTTTAAAAAGATATTATCAGAATTTAAAATTGCTAAACGACTTTCAACGATTTCTTTAACAATAGACTTTAAGCTTTCACTATTTTCCTCATCAAAGAAACTTTCTTTTGTTATTGAATATTTATTCATTAAATCCTCAGGCAACAAAAACCTATTTTGACGCGAAAAATATCCAGTAGAGCGCAATATTCCAGCCAAAGCATAATTTACGGCTATGGGCTGCACCACTTCTAAATCAGAATCAGCGCCCGTTATTATAAGCGCAAGTCTAAATAAAGGCTGAGTTGTAAAATCTGCATAATTCATCAATCCTTCAAGATTGGCAGGCAATACATCTTCTAAATCAAACTCTCTAGCATAGAGTAATTTATCAAAATGCTCTCTTGGTAAATTATATTTTTTTATTGCCGTAGATAAAGGTTTTAATATTTCATGATCTGTTACGGCTCCCTGATCATATATCTTTTTAATTTCATCGCGCCACCATTGCAGACGAATAAGACCAAGGTTAGAGTCACTTACGACCTCTCTGGTTTTGGCTATCTCATGATTAAAGGCAAATAAAACCCATAAATCTTCACGAATATCAGCTGGAAAAAACATAGATTGTAAAAACCTATCGCGATCATTACAGCGCACCAGCTCCCCGCAATAAGATAAATTACTTCTCGGCTTATTTTTCTGTGCTTTCAAAATAGAAAAACCCTTTAACGGCTGATAAAAAAAGACTAGGTTAAGCACTTATCAGTTTTTACTAGCAATGAAAAGCAGGAGATACGCATGACCTTAGAATTACCAGAGCTTCCCTACGCCTATGACGCTCTTGACCCTTACATGTCCGCAGAAACGTTGGAATACCATCATGATAAGCACCATAATGCTTATGTGACCAACGGTAATAAGCTTTTAGAAGGCTTACCTGATATGGGGGCAACACTGGAAGAAGTTGTTGTTAATGCTCATAAAAAAGGTGAACAAGGGTTATTTAATAACGCCGCTCAACACTGGAACCATAAATTATTCTGGCAATGGATGAAACCAAATGGCGGCGGATCACTACCTGGAAATCTTGAGGCGGCCATCAATGACAGTTTTGGATCTTTTGATAGTTTTAGAGATAAATTCCTTACCGCTGGCGCAACACAATTTGGCTCTGGCTGGTGCTGGTTGGTTATGAATGCAGATGGTAAGCTAGAAGTTACCAAAACCCCAAATGGCGAAAACCCGCTTATCCACGGTCAAACAGCACTACTTGGCTGTGATGTTTGGGAGCATAGCTATTACATTGACTACCGTAATGCACGCCCAAAATATCTTGAGGCTTTTGTAGATAGCCTTGTTAACTGGGAATTTGTAGCCGAATTATTTGAAAATGCAAAATAAAATATCAACATATCAATAACTCAAAAGAAGGGAGCATAAAAACTTCCTTCTTTTTTTATGGCATATTTTATAACATAAATAATTTACGGCTGAATAGCACTAGGCGCGACGACATCTTGCTGTTGCTGCGCGGCTGCGGCTTCTTCTGCTAACCTTTGATCAACAAGCTCGATAACTTGGGCTCCAAAATCATCTTTAGGTAGAGCTTCTTTCATGGACTCAACAGCTTCGGGTCCAAGTGCACGCATATTCAAAATAGTATCAGCAGCACTGATTACTCCGGCATCATATTCTTTTCTAAGCTCACTGTTAGGGTCAGATGGTAATTCACCATTTTCAAGATAATTATTAGCTTCACCCAACCTGTTAGCAGCATCTCCAAATTTTTTTTGTATGCGCTGATCTGCGGCTTCAATTGACTTTGTAATTTCTGACTGTATTGCATCATCAATCATTTTAGGGAAATTTTTGACAGCCTTATCAACTGTTTCGTTAATTACATCTTCTGGAGATCGTTCCATTTCAGGCATAATTTTTAATATACCACCCATTTTTTCCTGCAAAGCCTCTACCATTTCAGGCTTTTTAGATTCAAGATCACTAGCTGATAAACCACGTTCCTCTAGTTTAGTGGCAACGTCCTCCCCCTTCATGGCATCATCTATTTTCTGCTCAAGGAATTCTGGAGTTATTGCGTTAATCTGCTCTCTAAGCAAAGCCTGTTTTTCTTCTATAGAAAATTTTTCTGTATCACCCATGATATATTCTCTTAATTATTAGTTTTTTCAAATGATAACCCAATTATGACTATTATTGCAAATAAAGCTTCATTATTCTTTAAAAGGTAATAAAGCGCAAACGACACGCCGCCCCTCAGCCATAAGCACGTTATAGGTACGGCACGCAGCCCCCGTATCCATAACATCAATATTCAAGCCGCTTTCTTTTAAGGTTATTTTTAGATCGCGTGGCAAAAAAGCCATTTTAGCCCCTGAACCTAACAGCACTACATCAATATCATTGCAGTCATTTATCAAATTTTTAAAATGCTCCAACTTAAGGTCTAAAACACTTTCAACATTGGGTATTTCCCAAATAATTGTTTCATCAGGCGCAACAATAACTGGAGATTTATAGATAACTGAACTTATCTTGAATACGCCATTAGAATAGGATTGTATAACCTGCTGATTTGCTCTTATAAGAGGAGTAATATCCATATAAACAGATCTCTAGAATTATGTAGCCACAGGCTCTTTTTCTTGTGTTCCCTTTTCTTTCTCATCAGTAGAAAGAACACCTCTTTTTATATTCATCATCAATAATGTCGGTGATGCAACAAAAACAGAAGAATAAGTACCAATAACAATACCGAATATCAACGCGTAAACAAAGCCACGTATAACTTCGCCACCGAATACATAAAGCGCGATTAAAGCAAGAAGCGTAGTAACAGAAGTCATCAATGTTCTTGATAGAGTCTGATTGATTGAAAAATTGAACAGTTCATTTAGAGGTTTCTTTTTATATTTACGCAAGTTCTCACGAATACGATCAAACACAACAACTGTATCATTGATAGAATAACCAGCAATCATAAGAATTGCTGCAACAGTAGAAAGGTTAAACTCCATTTGAGTCAAAGCAAATAAACCTATCGTAGCCAGTGAATCATGCGCAAGTGCAATAATAGCGGCCACACCGAACTGCCACTCAAATCTAAACCATATATAGGTCATGATACCTAGCAGCGAGAATATTATGGCATAAAGCCCTTTCATTTTAAGCTCTTTACCAACTTGAGGGCCTACAAACTCAATGCGCCTATAATCAATTTCTTGATCTGTAAATATGTCCTTCAAGTTATCTTTAACAATAGTAATTGCCATATCATTTGCAGTTGGACATTTATCACGCTTATGCGGATTTGTTTCCAGACACTTTGTTCTTGCTATTGTTTCTTCCTCTGTTTCCTCTTGCTCTGGCAAACGAATAAGAAGATCATCGGACCTTCCAAACTCCTGTATAGATATAGCTCCTAAACCAAGGTCATTTAACTTTGATCGCATATCTTCAATATCAGGTTGAACAGGCGTACGTATTTCAATTACAGTACCGCCTGTAAAATCAATACCCATGTTAAGGCCATTTTTGGCAATAAGAAAAATAGAGGCCAGCATTACAAATGCTGACAATGCAAATGCGCCGGCTCTAAGGCCAACAAAATTTAAATTACTGTCACTAGGTATAAATCTTATTCCACGCATTAAACTAAATCCTTATTATATGGGAACCACTTTAGGCTTTGTCTTACGCAGCCATAAAACAACCAACAATCGCGTAACCATAATTGCAGAGAAGAACGAAGTCATAATTCCAATACCCATGGTTACGGCAAAACCTTTAATTGGGCCTGTACCGAATGAAAATAAGATAAACGCTGCGATCAAAGTAGTTAGGTTAGAGTCAATAATAGTAGACATAGCCCTTGAGTAGCCAGCATCTATGGCTGATATAGCCGACCTTCCTCCTGCTATCTCCTCACGTATGCGCTCAAAAATAAGCACGTTAGCATCAACGGCCATACCAACAGTCAAAACAATACCTGCAATACCCGGTAATGTAAGAGTTGCCTGAAGGCTTGAAAGTATAGCCAAAATAAGAGCAATATTAACAATCAAAGCAACATTGGCCATCAAACCAAACAAACCGTAACTCACAAACATAAATACCAAAACAAAGGCAAGGCTGATGATACTGGCAATCTTACCAGCAGCGACCGAATCCGCTCCTAAAGAAGGCCCAACCGTACGTTCCTCTATTACCTCAAGGTCAGCAGGTAATGCCCCAGCTCGGAGCAACAAAGCAAGTTCTTTGGCTTCTTTTATATCAAAATCACCAGATATTTGTCCTCTACCACCGCAAATTGCTTCGTTAATACGCGGGGAACTTATTATCTGATTATCAAGCACAATCGCAAATGGCTTGCCAACATATTTACGCGTTACTTCACAAAATTTCCTAGAGCCGATAGAATCAAGAGTAAAACTAACAACTGGCTCTCCTGTTTGACCGAAAGACGGCTGGGCGTTTACAAGCATTTCACCAGTAATAACAGCTGTTTTTTTAACGTTCAACTCACGCCCCGGATCATCAACATAAGGTAGCATCATTTCTCTAAAATTCTTACGCCCCGGATTACCTACAATGTGAAATCCTAATTTTGCAGTTTTACCTACAAGATCACGAACCTGATCTGAACTTGCACCTGGCACTTGAACAACGATGCGATCAACACCTTGCCGTTGTATTATCGGCTCTGTTGTGCCCATTTCATCAATACGTCTTCTAACAACTTCAATAACCTGAGATATAACCTGATCTTGAACTTTTGTTACAAAATCATCTTCCATTGTTACATTTACGGTTACTCCATCGTCATCAGCAAATACATAAAGCTCAGGATTATTTTGCCTTATCATTATTTTAAGGGTATCTGCTTCTTCGGCCTTATCCATAACAATAACCAAGCCATTATCGGTAATTTCAAAGCTCTTGCTTGTCAGCTCTTTTTCCTTCATGAAAAGGCTAAAATCTTCTTCAAAACGATCCTTGCGCTCTTTAAAAACTTTATCCATATCAACCTGATAAAGTAAATGAGCCCCACCACGTAAATCCAAACCAAGATTTACCGTTTTATGCGGAAGCCATGATGGAAGGCTCTGCTCCATATAATTATGCGTTTTCTCACCAACAAAGTTTGGAGAGCTATACGCAAAACCATATATGCATACTAAAAGAATTAAATAAATTTTCCAGCGGGGTATTTGTACCATAATAAGCTAACTATACTTTTTTCTTGTCTTTGGTTGTTTTTGTATCTTTTGACGACTTTGATGTTTTAGAGGGTTTTTTATCATCTTTGGCTTTTGCTTTATCTTTAGTCGATGGCAGATCATTAGCAGCCAACTTAGGTTTAAGCTCCGTCTTGCCTTGAATCATAGAGCGCAAAGCCGTTACTTTGATATTATTGCCAAGATCAATAACAACTTCTTTCTTATCAAGAATTTTATCAATTTTACCAACCAGACCACCACTTGTTACAACGCGATCACCCTTTTTTAGATCATTAAGCATGTCGCTATGTTCTTTAAAGCGTTTTTGCTGTGGCATAATTAGCAACACATAGAATAACAAAACAAGAACCACAACCAGCCCTAAGTTCCACATCAAAGCTTCGGCAGGTGTGGGAGCACCAGCAATATCAGCAAGCGCATCAGCATTTTCAGCAGCAGCGGCATAAGCCTGAGAAATCAACATAAATCATGCTCCTTTAATTAAAGTTTCTATTACATAAAATATAAACAACGGAACTATAAAGATAATGACGCTAAAGGCAAGGGGTAGAAAACATTAGAAACTAATAAATTCACATACGCGCACGATAACGCGTCCCACCATAACGACGAGCGAACACTATTGATTGGGATCCGCCAAGCAAAATAAGCAATGCTCCAACAGCAAGTCCACCACTTAACCCCCAATTCATCAGGCCTCTATCGATAATTGCCCCTTGCGGATCATCAGGCAGATACAATACCTGCACTTGATCCCCTCCTTTATATATAGGGTTACTAGAGCCAACACTATCTTCAAAACGAACCGATTTGCCATTATTGTCCGTATAATTAACTACGGCATGATAAGTATAACCTCCACTTGAACTTCCAGATGAGCTAGAATAACGGCTTTTTACATCAACAACCTTGCCTGACGCGGATATACCATTTCGTGTCATATCAAGCATTTTTATACCTGTAAAATAAGCCCCACCAGCAAGACCAAGAGCTATAACAAACATAACATACCCGCCAATCATAGAATTTCTTGCCTGAACTTTAATGCGTGCCATAATTTCAGACTTATCAAGAATTCTCTCACCTTTATCGCCCCTAGAGTAAGAGCTGGCCACCTCTACACCTTCTTTTTTAAAATCAGACCAACCTTTCTTAAATTCAGCAACAGGAATCTTCTTAACAAATGACCATATCTTATATGTAACAAAGCCAATTACAGCCAAGACCATAAGCACAGTAAAAATATTAAACTCAAAGCTTGTTAGCGCCGTATTCATTACAAATATTCCAGGCATAAGAAAAATCAGACCAAATATGAGCATAAAGCGTGAAGGACGTTTAACATTCTCAGGGTTTTTTTGCGACATTAAAAGAGTAATACGTGTCCCTGGAATTTTATTAAGCAAAGAATTTGAGCTAACATCGCTGACGATTTGATTACGATCACCGTTAGGCATTTTATACTCAAACACTGCCCTATACATTTCATTGTAAAAATTATTCTTTTTACTTGATGAAGATAGGTTTTTATTATTTTTACCTTTTTTA
>Ga0316209_1000980_pt1 | contig 36014 bp, 30 predicted proteins | sample 6monopyrite_MG_FD_204945 | JGI IMG/M metagenome (GOLD analysis project Ga0316209, IMG submission 204945) | Microbial mat bacterial communities from mineral coupon in-situ incubated in ocean water Damariscotta River, Maine, United States -... | ecosystem: Environmental > Aquatic > Marine >...
AGGGTTATCAATGTTGTCGAAGTCCAATGCTTCACCGTGTATACTAACCTTATTTCTCTCTTTTGTTCTTTCTATTTATTATCAAATTTATTAAAAAACAAACTTAAGCCGTGTATAATTCATTGCTTCTGATTTTCCTCGCAGAAAATCCTCGCGCTGAATTAAAGCCAGTTTTTATTTAGTAAATTAGTTGCCGAAACACGCAACGAAATCATACACAAAACCGCTATACGTATTGATTTTATCCTTTTAAAAAGTTACCTTCGTTTAACGATGGATATAAACAATTAAAAAAGTTTATATCAAGGCATTGTACTTCATTACAACCAACCGCTTAACAATGATAAAATTCTTTAGAAAAATTCGCCAAAACTTGCTTATGGAAAACAAAACTCGGAAGTATTTTAAATATGCAATTGGAGAAATTGTACTTGTAGTTATAGGAATTTTGATTGCGCTTCAAATTAATACTTGGAATGAACAGCTAAAGAAAAGTAAACTCAAAAATGAATATGTCGCTTCTCTGGTAAATGATTTAACAAAAGACACAATACAACTAAATAGTAGGCTTAGTTTGAACAAGCAAATGATTAAGGACTTAGCTTTAATAAAAGATGACATTACTAATGGAAATATTAAAACCATTGAAGGTTTTATTACACTTTTTACAAGTATTAAGGGAGGTGGAGTTAGACTTATCAACACCTATAATACTAACAGTTTTAATTTATTAATTTCTAGTGGAAATATTGATTTATTAAACAAACAACTCAGAGAAGATATTATGGAACTTAATAGGCTTCAAAAATTCCAAAAGGAAATAACTACTTCAAATAGAGATTACTTCTTTAATTTTATGGAAAGAATATCCATGAAGTATCCTGATTTGAATAATCCATTTAATACCGAAATTATAAATAAACTTTTGTGGAAAGGCATCAATTTAGATGAATTACCAAGGGATATAACTTCGTATTTAGGGCAAAGGGAATACACTATTGTTAGATACATCGAACTTACCCAAAATGTCTTAAGTCAAACCGAAAAAGTATTAAAACAACTAAAAGTTCGAGATTAAGGGAAATTAAAATAATAAAAATAACGAAAGCACAATAATGGCTATAATTTATTGTGGTTTTGCGCCACAACAAAACAAAAGTATAAATTAAATAGTTGGATTTAAATTATGCTAATAAAGTATCTGAATCTTTTCAACTTGAATCAAAATAATACTGATGCTTTTATGAAATCGTTTAGATTAATGAAGTAAACAGTTTTAAATACCTCAAAAAAATCAATATACTTGTAGTAGTAATTAACAGGTTCCCATTTGTGGGAACATAAGCAAATTTATTAATAAGATTCCCTATTTCAAGGGAATGAAAAAATATTTTCTATGAGATTATTAGGCATTGGTTCACGAATTAACCATCAAGATTACGGCAAAGGCGTCGTTACTAACGTCACATCAAGACACTATTGGGTTACATTTATAGATAGAGGTTTAGAAACTATTGAGTTAGACAGTGAATTTGAAGTGATAGAACACGCTGCAGCAGATGCTGTAGATACCGTTAGTTTATTTGATGTGGAAAGCAGTTTGGTACAAATACTTAAAAAATGGAGTGATACCAGCGAAATTGTACCAATTGCCGATAAATGGAAAGGAGGTAAGCTTATTCTTGAACCAGCCGATACAGCACTGCAAAGTAAAGAAATACCTATAGATACGTTTTTTCATAAAATAGTGATGCTTCGTGATAGGCTTCGTGTGATGGAACAAAAAATAAACTCTAGCAAAAATCTTGACGAGCAGGAAAAAATAGACTTACAACAATACATAACTAGATGCTATGGTAGTTTAACAACCTTCAATGTGTTGTTTAAGCAAAAAAATCAACAATTTTCAGGGCAGAGTAGTAAATAACGTGAGTTCGATATAAAAGTCATTGACTATAAGCTGATTGAAATAAAAACACCCCTAATGAGCTTCGCTCGGTATCTTCAACAAAAGCTGTCGCTTTTATCTCGATAATCCTCAAGGGGACAATGTCATCTTTGGGAATTCCTCCCTTGAGGGAGGAGCAAGGAGGGTGTTTACAATAAATAAACACATATCATACTAGCAATCAAGTAATTATACTTTGACTATATACTTTTAGTTATATCGAACTCACGTTAAATAGATTTACCTAGTCGTTTTAATATGGTTAATCTTAAAACCAAAAAACAACACCTTATGAAAAGTTGGGAGTTGTGCTCCTGTTGAGGTGGTCGTCCAATCGGTCCATGAGGCTTCAAGTCCATCCATAGGTAACAAATCTGTCCACATTTTAAACTTTAAAGGTTTTCCTGTAGTATCAAAAGACCATAAATAAGAATCACCATGAGTGGTGCCTCCTTGAGTATAAGTCACTAACAGTGCATCTTTCCCCTCTCTTTTTACTAGGCTACGTTTAACGCCATCGTCATACACTTTGTAAGGAGCTACTAACCAAAAGGAGTCGTTATTAAAGTAATTGAGTGCTATGGTGACGAGTTGTTCTTTTTGTTGGCCAATAATATTAAAGCTGTGAACGTAGGCTTTACTACGTTCAGGGAAATTAAGATGTAAATCTACTTTGTATTCTTTCCAGCGAACAGTACATAAATTGTTGGTTTTATCCCATTCGTAACGACGCTTATTCTGGTAAGTCCACTCGATGTAGTCTGTTTTTTTGTACGCTTCGTAATTCAAGGCATCTAGCATGTTATTGGCTAAAGCATCAGCAGCTTCTCCTTCAATACCAATAGGTACATCTTCGCTATATTTAAAATAAACGTATCCTAAAAAGAGCAGGGTAGGAAGCGTAAAGAATATTATAACGCCTGCAATAATTTTTATGGGTTTTTTTAGCTTCATTATACAATGTTTCTAATAGCTTCTCTGTGACTTAAAGGCTTTAAACTGGTTGAATTTACAAAATTTAATACGGATTGAGGGTTAGTTTTTCCATATTCTCGAAGTGCCCAACCTATGGCTTTTTGTATAAAGAACTCGTTAGATTCTTTATGAGCCATACATTGTTTAAACAATAATTCTTCGTTGGTATTGTGTTTATAACCCAACTGAAAAATGATGGCGCTCCTATTTAGCCACATATTATCTACGTTAGAAAACCTAGTAATGGTTTTTTCGACCATTTCTGGATACATGGTTAGGTAGTTGCCTAAAATTTGTTTTGCGATAAAATCAACTGTGTCCCACCAGGAGTTTTCAGTGATTAATCTTTCTACTAAAGCAATATCGTTTTTTAAATATTTTTTGCGAAGTTGCCTATCGAAAATCTCGTTGGCTGTAAGATGTAATTCTCGTTGAGGTAATGCGTATAATTTAAAGGTAAGCTCACGAACATTGGTAGCCAATTCTTCTTTGTTTTGCTCTATGGTCTGTTTTAAAAGTACACGACGTTCTTTAGTTTTTATGCCATAAAATTCAAATTTGCCTCTCATATAATCTTTCATGTGAGAAGCGTTTTTGGCATTGGCATGCTTACTAAAAAGGCTAGTGAGGTCTTCTATAAACATTTTTAATTACAAAGCTTTTTGAGCAGATAAGAACTCTAATTTTTCTTTTGAAAAAGCAATTAGTTCTTTAAAAAAAGAAGTGAATTCCACTTCAAACTCTTCATAAAATTCTACAAGCTCGTTAACTGCTAAATTCATTTGAGACTTATTATGCGTTCGGTTGTTCATTCCTTCCAGTACTTTAGTAATCCCATCAATTGATGCATAACTCAGCAACCAATTATTGGTAATCATATATGGTGTCATTTTTTTGATGCGTAATGGTAAAACGTCAAAATGTTCTTCTAACGAACCATAAAAATGGTCCACGTACTTATCTAGAGGAATGTTGCAATAGTTACTCCAATTTTTAGCTAAAAAATGATCATATAAAATATCGACAATCACACCAGAATAATGACTGTATTTTTTGTGCAACCGTTTTGTGCTTTTTCTAACTGTTTCATGCGCATCGGTAAAGGTGTCAATTTCACGATGCAGTAAAATTCCAATTTGGAGTTCTCGGTTGTATTTTCGATAATCTTTTCCTTTAATACCATCTGCCATAAAATTGCCAATGGTTATTAAATCGCTATCACCTGAAAGATAAATATGAGCTAAAAAATTCATTATTCGAATTTACAAATTCGTAATGAGGAATACGGTTTTGAAATATTATATTTGTTCAAAATTAAAAGGGACTATGACACTTATAAAATCAATATCAGGAATTCGAGGAACCATTGGAGGGAAAGTTGGCGAGAACTTAACACCTATTGATGCTGTTAAATTTGCATCAGCCTATGGTATGTGGATCAAGCAACAACGCAATAAAAAAGATTATAGAGTTGTGGTTGGTCGTGATGCGAGAATTTCTGGTGAAATGATTCAGAATTTGGTAATGAATACGCTCGTTGGTATGGGAATTCATGTAATTGATCTAGGCTTATCAACCACACCAACGGTTGAGGTGGCTGTACCCATGGAACATGCCGATGGTGGCATAATATTAACTGCCAGCCATAACCCAAAGCAGTGGAATGCCCTTAAATTGTTAAACCATAAAGGCGAATTTTTAAATGGTGCTGATGGTGAAGACATTTTAAGATTGGCTGAATCTAATAATATAACTTTTAGTGAGGTAGATAACTTAGGTAAAATTACCATTAACGAGGCCTATATCGATATACATATTGATGAAGTATTAAAATTGCCTTTAGTAAATAAAAAAGCAATTAAAAATGCTAAGTTTAAAGTGGTGGTCGATGGTGTAAATTCTACTGGTGGAATTGCAATTCCGTTGTTGTTGGAAAGACTTGGCGTGCATGCTGTGAAATTGTATTGTGATCCAACAGGACATTTCCCGCATAATCCAGAGCCTTTAAAAGAACATCTAGCGGACTTATCGAGGTTGGTTGTAAAAGAGCATGCAGATTTTGGCATTGTGGTCGATCCAGATGTTGATAGGTTAGCTTTTGTGAGTGAAGATGGAGAAATGTTTGGTGAAGAATATACCTTGGTTGCTTGTACCGATTATGTGTTGAGCAATACACCAGGAAACACGGTAAGTAATATGAGTTCTACACGCGCACTTCGTGATGTGACCGACACACATGGTGGAACCTATGAAGCAAGTGCAGTAGGAGAAGTAAATGTAGTGGAGCTAATGAAAAAAAACAACGCCATTATTGGAGGCGAAGGTAACGGCGGCATTATATATCCTGCATTGCATTATGGAAGAGATGCCTTGGTTGGTGTAGCCTTGTTTTTAAGCTTATTGGCAGAAAAGAAAATAATGGTAAGTGAGTTGCGTAAAACTTATCCATCGTATTTTATGAGTAAGAACAAAATACAATTAACACCAGAGTTGGATGTGGATGTTATTTTAAAAGAAATGGAGCAGCGCTACTCTCATGAAAATATAACCACCATTGATGGTGTAAAAATTGATTTCCCAAACAGTTGGGTGCATTTACGTAAAAGCAACACAGAGCCAATAATAAGAATTTATACAGAAGCAAAATCGCAGCAAGAAGCAGATGATTTAGCTTTTAAAATAATGGGTGAAATTAAAGAGATAGCGAATATTTAAGCTGTTTATTGAAATTTCTCTGGAACGTTGTTCTTGTGCTTCCAGCGTTTATGTGTCCATAGATAAAATTGAGGTGCTTTCTTAATTTGCCGTTCGACCAATTTATGGAACATATCGGTTAATTCATAGTCCTTAAAGTCTTTAGGCGTTTTTGTAATGGTGCTAAAAGTAGCTTTATAAAAGCCTCTTTTTATTTTTTTTATTTCTAAAAAAAGTAATGGTAAGTTAAGTCGTTTGGTTATCAACTCTGCGCCTGTATAACAAGGCACCTTAACTCCCATAAACTCGGTCCAGTGATGAGCTTTTTTTAGTTTTGGTGATTGGTCGGCAACCATTCCACACAAAAAAAGCTTGCCATTTTCTTTGGATTTAACTAAAGTGGAAATGGTTTCTTTAGTATCAATTAAGTAACTGTTGTACCTGCCTCTTACGCGCTTAACTAATCTATCAAAATAGGGGTTTCTCAATCTTTTATAAACACCATAGCCAGTAAAGTTAATGTGTTTTTGTATGCTCATTGCCCATTCCCAGCTTGCATAATGCCCACATAAAAAAATAACACTTTTATTTGCTTTTTCGTACTGTTTTATTTCTTCGATGTTTGTTATCTTAAAGCGCCTTAAAATTTGTTTTTCTGAAATTGTCAAAGACTTAATAGCCTCAAACATCATATCGCAAAAATGATGGTAGAACTTTTTTGAAATTTGTTTAATTTCTTGCTCGTTTTTTTCTGGGAATACCAATTTGAGGTTATCTTTTACTACTTTTTTTCTATAACCAATCACATAGTATAGTAATACATAAACACCATCAGACAACATATATAAAAGCCTAAATGGCAGTATGGAAATAATCCATAAAATGGGATAAATAATTATGTATGCTAGAAATTGCAAATGCTTAATTGTTTTGGCAAATATATGCTATATTTTTTCTTCAAAAACTAAATTTGATTTAATAAAATGTGCAAATTTTAATTTTGCTTCAGTAAATACTTTGTTGATTTATAATTTTTTTTCATTTGCTTCTTGTTAATTTTTAAATGAGAAAAAATCATGTACTTTTGGCTTTTTACGTTTATGGTATATGGGCAAAATAGATTTAATTACAATCATTATTATAGGAGCTAATATTTTAGTCTCTTTAAAAGGGTTTAATGACTTTTCTTTCTTTGAAAAATATAAGTTCAATATTGGAGGCATACGACGTGGTGAGCAAGTAAGAATGCTTAGTTCTGGGTTTTTACATGTAGATGAGATGCACTTGTTTTTTAATATGTTTACCCTCTATTTTTTTGCTGATGAAGTCATAAATTATTTAGGTTCGTTTAATTTTTTATTAGTTTATTTTGGAAGTCTTATTGTTGGTAATTTGCTTTCTTTTTATTTTCATAAAAACGAATATCATTATAGTGCAGTCGGTGCAAGTGGTGCTGTTACAGGTGTTTTATATGCAGCCATATTATTGAATCCAAATATGAAATTGTTTATGATTTTTATTCCCATTCCCATTCCAGCATATCTCTTTGGTATTGGTTATTTATTATATTCTATTTATGGAATGAAAAAGAGAAGCGGAAATATTGGTCACGATGCGCATTTTGGTGGTGCTATTGGTGGTTATGTGATTACCTTGATTTTGGCTTCATGGTTATTTACAGAGAATACACTTATGGTAATTTTGTTAGCTATACCAATAGTTATCTTGTATGTTATGAGAAAAACAGGAAAAATATAAAACAAATACACCTACAATTTAAGAGTGTTTTTGTTAATCCAGCATTTTAGAAATTTGGTCTTCCAATGCCTTTCCACGTAATCTTTTTGCGACAATCTTACCTTCTTCATCAAGAATGAATGAAGCTGGGATAGAGCTTATATTATACATTCTAGCTACAGGATCGTTAAAATATTGTAAACTACCAACATGGTACCAATTTAAATTGTCGTCTTCAATAGCTTTTCTCCATCTCTCTTTTTGTCCTGGTCTATCCAAAGATACACCAATAATCACCAATCCTTTATCTTTATATTTTTCGTAAACCTTCACAATGTTGGGGTTTTCGCGTCTACAAGGTCCACACCATGATGCCCAAAACTCAACAATAGTAGCTTTTCCTTTAATGTCATACAACGAGATCATTTCCCCATCAATGGATGGTGCTGTAAAATTTGGTGCAATTTTACCAATGTTTAAGTTGGCACTTGCTTCAATTATATCTATTTCGCTTTTTATTTTAGCACCAATAGATTTATAAGCGGCATTTTTATCTATAACATTTTGTAAAGCACTATAGTTGCTTTTTAATTTTTCTAGATTAACATCAGAGGTTGAGATTTGGGTCTCTAACAGTAAAAGAGATAAGGCCGAACTTGCATTTTTGGATATAAATTCCATTGCAAATTCTTCCATTTTGGTGTTTAATTTCCTTGCCTCTTCAATGATTCTGTTTTTAGACTCTTGGTCAGAAACATTTCTGTATTCAACATTTAAATCATTAATAGCTTTCGGTATTTTATTATATTCAGACTTGTATAAATTGAAATCTTCATTGTTTTTTGAGCCTAAAACAGGAGAGGAATATAAGTTGTCTTTACTAACATTTATAGCTATTCTTCCAGGTTCTAGCACAAAAGGCAAACTACCATTAATGCTGTTTATGGTAATTGTTTTAATAGAAGGAGTAGCAATTTTTCCACTAAAAGTAAACGCTTCGTTCATGATAATTGCAGTATCAATAGTCACTTGACGATTGTTTTCAGAAGAATGTATATAAGCCCTAAGCCCATTAACAACACCTTTTGCGGCACCCTGTATTTCGTATGTGTTAGGAGGTAAGGACTCTTCTTTGGTATTGCAACTGTAAAAAGCTATGATTGAGACTATAAGTAGGATTGTCTTTTTCATTTCAGTAAATTTTATGCAAATATACAGCGATTTTCTTTACTTCCGAATTTTTAAGTTAAGATACCCTATAATTAGGTAATAAGTATAAAGTCAATGGTCAATTTCCTATTTTTGCTTAAAATTTAGATTAGTGATACACAATGATAACATTGTTGCATTAGCAACACCTTCGGGAGCTGGAGCTATTTCGGTTATAAGAATTTCTGGTAAGGATGCTATAGAGATAGTTGATGGGTTTTTTAAGTCTGTGAAAAGCCAAAAATCGTTATGTGACCAAAAAACACATACCATTCATTTAGGACATATATTAAAAGAAGGGAACACTTTAGATGAGGTTTTGGTTTCTATATTTAAAGACCCACAATCTTATACTGGTGAAAATGTTGTTGAAATATCTTGTCATGGAAGCCCATATATTCAGCAGGAAATCATTCAATTATTTTTGCGAAATGGCTGTAGAATAGCAAACCCAGGAGAGTTTACATTGAGAGCGTTTTTAAATGGAAAGCTGGATTTAAGTCAAGCTGAAGCCGTTGCCGATTTAATCGCTAGCGATAACGAAGCGTCTCATCAAGTAGCTATACAGCAAATGCGTGGTGGTTTTAGTAATGAAATAAAAGTGTTGCGAGATGAGCTTTTAAATTTTGCGTCTTTAATAGAACTAGAGTTGGATTTTGCCGAAGAAGATGTGGAGTTTGCAAATCGCAATCAGTTTAAAGATTTAATTGAACGAATCACTAAAGTTTTAAAACATTTAATAGATTCTTTTGCAGTTGGAAATGTTATTAAAAATGGTATTCCTGTTGCTATTGTTGGCGAGCCTAATGTTGGAAAATCTACTTTGCTCAATGCTCTATTAAATGAAGACAAAGCTATTGTTAGTGACATTGCAGGAACTACAAGAGACGCAATTGAAGATGAACTGAATATAGGAGGCATTGGCTTTAGGTTTATAGATACCGCAGGCATTAGAGAAACAAAAGATGTGGTTGAAAGTATTGGCATTAAAAAAACCTTTGAAAAAATTGACCAATCGCAAGTGGTTATTTATTTGTTTGATAGCGCTTTGAGTATTGATAGCCTAAATAACGTTAAGCTTGAGATAGAAAAAATTAAAAACAGACATCCGCAAAAACCATTAATTATCATTGCCAATAAAATAGATAAACTCGACGATATTCAACTAGCAAAATTAAATGCTGAAATACCGAAAGTACATTTATTATCTGCAAAAACTGGTTTTGGTGTTGAGCAACTCACTAGCTCCTTACTTAATTTAATTAATATAGGAGCACTTCGAAACAATGAAACCATTGTTACTAATTCACGCCATTATGATGCTTTGCTAAAAGCCCTCGAAGAAATACAAAAAGTAAAACAAGGCTTGGATGAAAATTTATCTGGAGATTTGTTAGCCATAGATATCCGTCAGGCTTTATACCATTTTGGAGAAATTACCGGAGAGATTACTAGTGATGATTTATTAGGTAATATCTTTGCTAATTTCTGTATCGGGAAGTAATTAAGCTTCTTTTTATTGGTTTTTACTTGTTTTTCAGAGGTTTACATATTCTTTTTTGTTGCCTAATTGCCCTTTTTTAACTATATTTGTTTCATATATGTTGCCCAGTATACGGATTTGTTGCCCAAATCTGTTGGCAAAAATAGTAGCGAAATGATGCACCATATTGCCCCACGTTGCACCATAACGCTACATAAAGCACCATTTATGAGCAGTAATTTATACATCCCGAAAACTTGTAAGCATTGCGGAAATGCTTTTACAGCACGTACAACAGTAACTCAATACTGTGGTAATTCTTGCGCTAAAAAAGCCTATAAGGCCAGAAAGCGTAAAGAAAAAATTCAATCAACTCTTAATGCTGATATGAAGCAAAAGAATGAAGTGGTTGAGGTTCAAAATCCAAATGCTGGCAACAATAAAGATTTTTTAAGCGTTACAGAGGCTTCTCAATTAATTGGTGTTAGTAGATGGACCATTCAAAGAATGATTCAACAAGGACGTTTAAAAGCTGTTCCTTTTGGAAGAAAACGTATTGTAGCCAGATGGCAAATAGAAAACCTTTTTAATTAGCATCCTATGAAAGTGACATTAAGACAACGCAAGAAGAATGACAAAATAAGTTTGTATTTAGATTACTATCATAAAGGCAAACGTAAAACCGAGTATTTGCGTTTATATCTTACACCTAACCCTAAAACTAAAACCGAAAGAGAGGTTAACAAGAAAACTAAACAATTGGCGGAAACTATTTGCGCTCAAAGACAGATTGAAATTCAAAACGGTATTTATGGTTTCCAAGATATTGAGAAATTAAAAGGGAGTTTTATTACTTATGTAACAGCATTAGCAGAGAAAAAGAATACAAGCTCTGGTAACTATGGTAATTGGAACAGTATGTTAAAGCATCTAAAAACTTTTTGTCCAACAGACGTAAGTTTTCAAGATATTGATAAGGATTTCGTAGAACGTTTTAAAGAGTATTTAGATAAGGATGCAATGGCAAGAGCAGGTAAAAAACTATCTCAAAATTCAAAATATTCATATTTTGGTAAATTTTCAGCTGCATTAAAACAGGCTGTAAAGGATGGCATATTAAAAGTAAATCCTGCAAATGGTGTAGAGTATTTTAAACAAGGGGAACCTCAACGAGAATTTTTAACGCTTGATGAATTACAAAAGGCAGTTAATACAGAATGTGAACTGCCTATTTTAAAGAATGCTTTTATTTTTTCAGCTTTAACCGGATTACGTTGGTCAGATATTGAAAAACTGATTTGGTCAGAAATACAACATTCTAAAGAAATGGGATATTATATTCGATTTAGGCAAAAGAAAACAAAAGGGGTTGAAACTTTACCTATTTCAGACCAAGCAGCAGAATTATTAGGAGATAAAGGTAAACCTGAAGAAAAGGTTTTTCAAGGTTTACATTATAGTGCTTGGTCAAATTTAAAGTTACAACAATGGATACTTAAAGCAGGAATAACAAAAAATATCACGTTCCATTGTGCGCGTCATACCTATGCAACTTTACAATTAACTTTAGGAACAGATATTTATACTGTTTCCAAGTTATTAGGTCATAAGGAATTGAGAACTACACAGATTTATGCAAAAGTTATTGATGATAAAAAGAAAGAAGCTGCTAATAAAATTAAATTGGATTTATAATGGCTAAAGACCTATTTATTGACTTACTGTATGTAGAAAAGGTTACTGACGATAAAAGAACCGACAACCAATTTAAAGAGCTTTTAAATGGCTTTAAAAAAGAATATCCTATAACCACGTCTAATTATGAAATCGACTTTAAAAAAGCATATTCAAACAAGCGTAAATATTACTTTAAACTAATTGAAAACGATTATATCAAAAAGTTTAATGCTATTAATGATACCCTTGAAGCAAATTCAACACCTGGTCATTTGTCTTTCCTCTATGACAAAGAATTTAATCGAATTACAAATTATTTAACCCAGATTAGCAATTACATTTCTGAAAATGATCTTGATGAAAGTTTATATTTAAAGCCTACTAATAATGACAAATCAGATGAAGCTTATATCATTTCATTTTTAAAGGCTAATGCAATGATGCTTTTTATGGAACTTCAAGAACGATTTTCAGAATTAAGTGATACAGAAATTTATACTATCGAAGAACTACACGAAGTATTTTTTACCGAAGAACCACCTCAAGAATTAGTTGTAAAAGTTTATAGCGGTGCGGAAATAAAGACAGTTAGAAAACCTAAAAAACAAAGTTCAATATTTAAAGCTATACAAGGCGATTTTAGAGAAGAAAACAGCGAAGTATTATCATATAACGAGTTAATAGACAAAACCAAACAAAGAGAGTTTTCTAAATTAGAGGAAACCTTAAATGAAAAATGTATTATAGATGATAATTATTATTTTATCAAAAAGCGAGGTAATAAAAAGTTACTTGCAGCTTTTATGTTAAAATTAACAGAGGCTAAATATTTTAACGAAAGACTGTTTTTTGATGATAAACCACCAAAAAAAATACAGCGTAAACACATTTATAAATTCTTTGCTTATCGATATGGACCAAGTAGTAATGCTGGTAAAGAATACCGTAGATTTTTAGGTGCTGAAAAAAGAGCCTATCAAAAATTAGTTGATGCTAATTTTTGGCTTGACCAAATCAAATAAATCTTCATTTTTATAAAGTGGTATTTTCTCAATTTAATACCAAATAGATAATACCAAAAACGATATAACTTATTGTTTTGCAACGGTTTAATAATACCATTTTTTCTCTTTTCTATTATACCAAACACCTTTTTCCATATTTGCTATGTCCTTGACAATCAAGGATGACTTTTGCGCAGAAGTCCATTTTTAAATTAAAATTATAAAAAGATGGACGTTAAAATTATAGAACGTTTAGAAAGCATCGAAAAGTTGTTAATAGAACAACAAACGTTGCAAAAGCAAGTATTGAACTTCAATGAAACTTGCAAGTATTTAGAACTATCACAATCGCACTTGTATAAACTTACAAGTACGGGAGCCATTCCACACTATAAACCGAATGGCAAAAAAATCTATTTCCAACGTCAAGAGTTAGATCAATGGTTACTGCGTAACCGTATGGATTCCCAAGATGAAATCGAACAGCAAGCTGCCGATTACCTAATCAAAAAAGGAAAGGTAAAGTTATGACTGAAATCATCGATTTACTCTTGGCACTCTCACAAGAGATTAAGGACATAAAAACACGTATTGAATTAATAAGAGCATCGAGAGCAGAATGCTTAAAAGATACGTGGATTGACAATCAGGACGTAATGCAAATGCTACATATTAGCCAACGCACACTACAAACGTTCCGAACAAATGGTACGATTCCATATAGTAAGGTACAAGGTAAATTTTATTACAAGGTATCTGATATTGAGGAACTATTACAGAGCAATTATTACAACCCAAATTTCAAATGCGATGGTAATAAGTAGAGAAAACATCTTGAAGAAAACGCATTACGGGTTAAATATCTATGCGTATGTATTAAGGCAGTATTATCCCAAATCAACAGTCCTTTCCTTAAAAGGAAGGGACTGCGGGATAACCCGTAACCCATTTAACGGTGGTAAATCAACATTACAAATTAATGTTATAGATAATAAGGCAGTGCATTACGATACAGAATTAACCGATTTTAAAGGTGATGTATTCGATTTTGCATCCTATCATTTTAAACTCGTAGATGAAGAAGAGTTGTTACTAAAAATCAACACTGAATTACATCTAAATATTGAAGTTAAAAAGGAAAATGAATTGTCCTGGTTAAATGAACCTGATGATACTTGGTATGCTTACAGCAGTTTTTATAAAGCACCTATTAGAAATGTATTTCCAACTGAAAAAGTACGATTACATCAAATATTTGAGCGTATTACAAGCGATAAGTATAAAAGTATCACAGAACAATTTAGAGCGATTAAAGACCCTAAAGAAGCACGAAAATTTAAAGCAAATCATTTTGATTATGTAACATTTTCAGGCGTGTTTTCTAAACGAAATGATGATAGTTTAATTGAACACTCATCATTATTGACAATCGATTTTGACCATTTAGAAAATCTTGAAGAACTAAAGCAACAATTATTAAACGATGAATATTTCGAAACTGAATTATTGTTTACATCACCTTCAGGAGAAGGCTTAAAATGGATAATTAGAATCGATTTATCCCAAGTGTCACACAATGAATATTTTATTGCGGTGGCCAATTACATAAAGCAAACATATAACATTGAGGTAGACCAATCAGGTAAAGACATTTCCAGAGCGTGTTTTTTATCCCACGATTCATTGGCATACTTACATAAAAGACATCAAAAGTTATGACAAAAATATTTAACCCAAAAGATTGGTTAGCTGTTCCAGAGCAACAAAACAAAATAAATAAACCAATCAACAACAACCCAACAACGGTTGTTGCAAATGATATTGAATCATATGTCAGCGCATTAGAACAATCAGGTATAGACATTACAGATACGTATGAAAAATGGCGTGATATTGGATTTGCAGTTTCAGAAGAATACGGAGAAGCTGGACGTGATTACTACCATAGAATAAGTAGAAATTATTCAGGTTACGACCATAAAGAATGCGACGAACAGTATAATAAATGCTTACAGGCAAAAGGACACGGTATAAGCATTGGTACTTTATACCACCATTTACATCAAGTTGGTATTAAACCACAACAGCAACAACAAGTTGTTGAAGTGTTGCAACAGTCAGAAGAAGTAAAACAACCATTGCCAACAATACCAACAACAGTTTACAACAATATTCCAACATTTTTGCAACAAGTAATACAACCTTCAAGCAGTAATGAAGAACGTGATATTTTATTGTTGGGAGCATTAACTGCATTTAGTGCCTGTTTTCCAAAATTATTTGGTGTGTACGACCAAAGTAAAGTATTTAGCAATTTGTATCTATATGTTACTGCACCAGCTTCAGCAGGGAAAGGAAGATTAAACCAAATTAAAAATTTGGTAAATCCTGTTCACAAGCAACAACGTGAACAATCCAAAATCCTAAAACAACAACATCAAGTTGAAATGGCAACTTATAATATGAATAAGGGTAAAAGTGAAACAATGGAGAAACCAAATAAACCACCCGAAAGGATGTTGTTTATACCTGCTAATAATAGTGTAACAGGTGTTTATCAATTAATATCTGACAATGAAGGTAGAGGGTTAATTTTTGAAACCGAAGGTGATACTTTGGCACAAGCCTTTAAAAGTGATTATGGTAATTATTCAGATGGTTTTCGTAAAGCATTCCACCACGAAACCATTAGTTATTATCGAAGAACGGATAGAGAATATGTAGATATTGAAAGACCTTGCTTATCAACAGTCCTATCAGGTACACCAAAGCAAATTCAAGCATTGGTTCCAAGTGCTGAAAATGGTTTGTTTAGTCGTTTTATGTTTTATTATATGAATATTAAACCGACTTGGAAAAACGTTTTTCAAACAGACACAGCAAATGGTTTAGATGAATACTACGACCAATTAGGAAAGGAATTTTTTGAGCTATATAAAACTTTAAAAAACAACCGACCTATTGAAGTAAGGCTAACAACAGAGCAACAACAAAAATTTAATGTGTTTTTTGAAAAGCTACAAACCAAATATCTCAATCTACAACCAGATGATTATATAGCAACCGTAAGACGTTTAGGTTTAGTTTCATTTAGAATTATGATGTTATTTTCTGTGTTTCGCATTATGGAAGATGGCGATGTCAACCAAGTTAGACATTGTGAGGATATAGATTTTGAAAACACATTGGAAATAATTAGCGTATTAGTAAAGCATAGTAGTAAGGTTTTTAACGATTTGCCTATTGAACAAAAGCAGGTTAAACGAGCCAATCGAAAAGAGCGTTTTTTAGAAGGATTACCTTATCAATTTTCAAGACAAGATTACCTAAATATAGCCGACAAAAACAAAATACCTCACAAAACAGCTGAAGGCTATATTACCAAATTTGTTGGTGCGGGATTAATACATCGAGAAGCACAAAACAATTATACAAATCCTGCAAAAGCGCAATAAGGTTATTGAGGATTTTAAGGATATGAGGATTTACAGATTTACTGCATATCCTCATATCCTTAACTTCCTCATTTCCTGTTTATAATTGTTAATATCTTTTTGTTGGTTCTTATTTTCTTTTTCTTACATTAGACAAATATTGACAAGTCAAAATATCCCCAAAATGACGTTTGGAGAATACATCAGAGAAATACGAGAAGAAAAGCAATTATTGTTAAGAGAAGTTGCTTCTGAAATGAATATTGATACTGCACTTTTAAGTAAAATTGAACGTGGTACTCGTATAGCTCGTAAAGAACAAGTTGAAGCATTAGCCAAAGCATTAAAGCAAAACAAAAGCGAATTACTTCAATATTGGTTAGCAGATAAAATTGTCTTTATGTTAAAAGAAGAAAAAAACATTACGGAAATCCTCAAAATTGTAGAACAAAAAATTAATAGATTGAGCAAGAAGTAGAATTAATAAACCCAAGTATTATGAGTCAGGAACTTTATTTCAATATCATAACGTTTGATTTACCAGACAAACCAATAACTTTTTATTTAAGTAAGGAGAAAATTGGTAATGCTCAAAAGCTCTATAAAACAAAGTTTCCTACCAACATTGAAGAATTGTTTCCTGGTATTAAAGAAGAAAACCCTGATTTCATATACACATCGTTTATTTACGAAAAAGAAGGCTATCATCCCTTATCACTCAATCTAAAGGAACAACCAACCGACTTAATTAAACACTATTATAATTGGCGTATCAAAAAATTCTTTAATAGCATTAAAAAACTTGTTGGTCAAAACTTTGTGAATGATAATCAAATTTGGATTGGTAATAGATCATATCAAAATAAAAGTTTCGCGCAGTATTATAAGTTTACGGTCAAAGTACAAATTAAAGAAGTTAGTGAATATGGCGAATTGGTTATTTCTTATGACGGTATGGCCAAAGTGTTTAAGAAACCTATTTCTGAAATTATAAAGCATACCTCAACAACAAATCTTAATAAAGTTGTTTATAAAATGAGGTTATTAAAATACCATAAGGAGAAGGAATTTATTGACGATAATACGAAGGCTTATGCAATTTTAAATAATGATTTACGTAATGCGTTTAAAATTAAACCAGAACCCAAAGATGATACCAATAAATATATTGGGTACAAAAACAAAATTGATAAGTTTATTCAACATTTCATTTTAAGTGATGAATTTAAGAAAGTTATCCCTGTAAATAATGATGATTACCTGCCAGTAGAAATAAATCGCATTGGTGAAGTAACTGATGAAAGTAATGATTTATTGTTCCAAAATGGTGTTGGTAGAAATCCCAAAATAGATTTTAAGAACTTAAAACCTTTAAATCCTTGTCAGTTAGATAATGTGCATTTCTTCTTTATACATCATACAAGTTATACTAAAGAAGTAGAAACATTGCAAAAGTTATTGGAAGATGGTACAAGTTGGTATAAAGGTTTGAATATTTATGCAGGTGTATTAGCACATTTCGATAATAATGTAAATATAGTATTTGATGATTTGGAAAATCCTTTACCTCAAATTTCACAAGGTATAAAAGACTTTAAATCAGACCCTAACATTAATTACGTTGCTATTTATTTAAGCCCTTTTAACAAGCACGAACCTAATCTTGAAAAAAAGTTAGTGTATTACAAGGTTAAAGAACAGCTATTATATAAAAGAATAATATCTCAAGTAATAGAGTTTGATAGATTTAGAAGAAACCAACATAAATTTATTTACGATTTAACCAATATATCATTAGCCTTATTAGCAAAATTAGATGGTACACCTTGGCAACTTAATGTAAAACCAAAAAATGAATTGGTAATTGGTGTTGGTGCTTTTAAAAATACCGAAGAAAACATTCGTTATGTAGCAAGTGCATTCAGTTTTAAAAACAATGGAAGGTTTAATGAATTTCATTATTTCAGTAAATCAGATGTTAAACAATTAGGCAATGCTTTAAGTGATGCTATTTGGCAATATGTTCCAACGAATAAGTCACCCGAAAAAATAGTGATTCACTTTTATAAGGATATGAAGGATGAAGAAATACAACCTGTTTTAGAAATGATGGATAAACTTCAATTGCCTTGTCCTCTTTTTGTTCTTAATATTAATAAAACAAAATCACAAGATATTATTGCTTTTGACCAAAATTGGAATGGTGAGTTAATTCCAATGAGTGGCACATATATAAATATTGGCCCTAAAGGAGAATATAAATATTTACTCTTTAATAATTTGAGGTATAACAATACTGTAAAATACCCAAGTCATTCAAGTTATTCATTTCCAATAAAACTTAAAATATCAAGTCCTACACCAGAGGCTTTAAATGATAGTAAAATGATTAGAAAGCTAATAGAGCAAGTGTATCAATTTAGTAGGCTATATTGGAAATCATTACGACAACAAAATGTGCCTATAACTATAAAATACCCTGAAATGGTGGCAGAAATAGCACCTCGTTTTAATAGCAAGGAGATACCACCTTTCGGTCAAGAAACATTATGGTTTTTGTAATGATTATTCTTTTAGTGTAAAAACATAACGCAAAACAGTGTATTTCTATAAAGTAAATAACTATATTTATCGTTCAATTTTCTCATATGAATCGCATTAAAGAAGTTTTAGAAGAAAAAGGAATAAAACAAGTTTGGCTAGCTGAACAGTTAGGAAAAAGTTTCAACACTGTCAATGGTTATGTGCAAAACCGATCACAACCAAGCTTGGAAGTGCTTTATGAAATAGCACAAATATTAAATGTAAAGGTGAGTGACCTTTTAATTGAAAACTAAAAGAAGTAAATAAAAAATATGTCAAATATCGACCAAACAGACTTAACGTTTTTTACTAATGAAGAAGGTCATAGTTTATTAAATAGATTCAAATCAACTTTACGGGATACACAATTGTTCGATGTGTTAGTTGGCTACTTCAGGTTAAGTGGATTTCATAGATTATATGATTCTCTTGAGCCTTTAGAGAAAATTAGAATTTTAGTAGGGCTAAACGTAGATAAAGACTCTTACGACATTATTTCGCATCAGCAAGAAATGGCGGTGTTAGATTTAGAATCTCATAAAAGGACCAAGAAAGTATATCAAAAAAACTTACTTGAAGAAATTGAAGACACCGAAGAGCCTGAAAATAAACTACAAGAAGGTATTGAAAAATTTATCGAGTTTCTAAATGCAGAGTGTTCAGACCCTGAAATAGACAAAGCTTATCACGGTAATGGCAAGAAACTTGAAATAAGAGCCTATCCTTCTAAAAACATACACGCTAAAGTGTATATCGGAAAGTTTAAACCAGAAGATAGAGACTATGGGTTTGTGATTACTGGTTCAAGTAATTTCTCTGAATCAGGTTTAATTGCAAATCGTGAATTTAATGTAGAGTTAAGAACAAAACGGGATGTATTATTTGCTGAAGACCAATTCAATAAACTTTGGGCTGAATCTGTAGATATTTCAGAAGACTTTATTGATACCATTGAAAATAAAACCTGGTTAAGTGAAAATATCACACCTTACGAATTATACCTAAAATTAATTTATGAATACCTAGAAGAAGATATAAACCTAGAAGATGAGTTCGACCCATTTTTACCTGATGGGTTTATGAAACTTAAATACCAAAGTCAAGCAGCTATTCAGGCAAAAAAAATATTAGACAGGTATAACGGAGTTTTTTTAGCTGATGTAGTAGGTTTAGGTAAAACCTTCATTACAGCATTGTTATTACAACAGTTAATAGGGAGAACATTAGTAATATGTCCACCAGTATTAAAGGAATACTGGAAAGATTCTTTGTTTGATTTTGGAATCAGAAGTTTTGAAGTTGAGTCTTTAGGTAAATTAACCCACATTATTAAAAAAGGCACAGAGCGTTATGACTATATTGTCGTGGATGAAGCGCATAGGTTTAGAAACGAAGGCACACAAGCCTATGCAGATTTATTAGAGATTTGTAACAACAAAAAAGTAATTCTTGTTACTGCAACACCGCTTAACAATACCATTAACGACATTTTTGCTCAATTAAAACTATTCCAATCCCCAAAAAACTCGACCATTCCTGGAGTAGTAAATCTCGAAAAATATTTTGCAGGTTTACGTACACGATTGAATAAAGTTGACAAAGCAGACCCAGAATACAAGCACATTATCAAAGAAATATCAGATGACATTCGTAATAACGTACTGCGTTATGTAATGGTACGTCGTACGCGTAATGATGTTATGACCTATTTTAAAAACGATATGCAAAAACAAGGCTTGGTATTTCCAACCCTTAACGACCCAAGTAAAATTGTATATCAATATGAGGGTGATTTAGAGAATATCTTTAAATCCACCATTCAACAACTATTAGAGTTTACTTATGCACGTTATACACCATTACTGTTTTATAAAGGCAATAAGCAATTAACCGAATTTGAAAAGCAACAACAGCGTAACGTTGGCGGTTTTATGAAAGGTATTCTCGTAAAACGTTTAGAAAGTAGTTTTTTCGCTTTCCGAATGAGTATTACGCGTTTTATTAAGTCTTACGAGAATTTTATCGAAATGTATAAATCAGGCACAATCTACATTAGTAAAAAAGTAGATGTATATGATTTGTTGGAAAACGATGATATTGATAAACTAGAAGAGTTGGTAAATGAAGATAAAGCGCATAAATACAAATCAGATGACTTTACCAAAAATTACCCAGATTTACTTCAAAAAGACCTTGATATTCTTAAAGGCATAAACGAATTATGGTCAAAAGTTGATGAAGACCCTAAACTAGAAAAGTTTATCGAAGATTTAAAAACCGATAAAACCCTAAAAAAGAATAAGCTTGTCATTTTTACAGAATCTAAAGAAACTGGCGATTATTTATACGAAGCCTTATTAGAACAGTTTCCAGACAAAGTAATGTTCTATTCTAGTAAAGGTGGTAGGCATACTAATGACACCTTGCTTTCCAATCACAATGTATCAAGAGATATTATTCAATGTAACTACGACCCAAACCGAAAAAAGAAAGACTGGGTTAATGATATCCAATTCTTAATTACTACAGATGTTTTAGCAGAAGGTATCAACTTACATCGTTCAAATGTATTGGTTAATTACGATTTACCTTGGAATCCTACACGTGTATTACAACGTGCGGGACGTGTCAATCGTTTAGGTAGTGCGTTTCCTTTTGTATATATCTACAACTTTTTCCCTACTACGCATTCCGATGCACATTTAGGGCTTGAAGTAAATATCACGAATAAAATTCAGATGTTTCACGATATTTTAGGTGAAGATGCTAAATATTTAAGTGATGGTGAAGAGTTTGGTAGTCAAGAGTTATTCAATACCTTAAATAATAAAAAAGCGTATTCAGGTGAAGATGAGGTAGGTGATTCTGAATTGAAGTATTTAGAAATCATCAGAAACATTAGAGACAATGAAGCTGATGTATTCGAGCGAATTAAAAAGCTACCTAAAAAAGCACGTAGTGGTTTTAATGATAAAGAAGTGGAATTGCAAAAAATGTTAACCTTTTTCCGTATCGGAAAGCTTAAAAAGTTCTATCAATTTCATAGTGGTAAATCTAATGAAGTGACTTTTTTTGATGCTGTACAAGAATTAGAATGTACACCAAAAACGCCAAGAGCTAAAGTGCCTGACAATTTCTTTACAATGTTACAAACCAACAGAGCAAAATTCACGCTAGATACAACAGCAAAAGAAGAAACAGGTGGTAACAAAGGGCGTTCCAATGCCAAATACATAGAAGACCGCATTATAAAAGATAAGCTATTTAGAAATTTTAAAGGCTTTACAGAAACCGATGAAGAATTTATAGTGGCAGCAAAGGCAACCTTAAGAGAAGGTAAAATGGCAAAGAAAACGGCTCAAATTGTAAAAAAGGAATTAGAAAAAGTCATCGAGCCTTTACAAGTATTACAAGTATTACGCAAGTATGGCCGTATTCAGTTAGACATTACTAACAAAGACCATAAAAAGTTTCAAAAACGAGAAGTCATTCTTTCAGGATATATTACCAATACCTAATTATGGATAAAAATTCAGCGATTAACCTTATTGATAAAACGTTTAACAATGCGTTTGAGGAAGCACAGTTTACAAACTTCATTCAAAACCTATTAAACGATTTCGAAATAAAACCGAATAAATATAGTGGTAACACCATTTGGGAAGACCAACGCGACCACGTAAGTTATTACAAGCGTATTGGTAAATACATAGACCCAGAAGGCGAAGCATTAGATGTGCTTATAGTGCAGGTTAAAAACGTGTCCAAACTAGAAAGAGCGCGTACGGCTTTACGAAATTTTGTAATCAAGCACCTCAATAATTTCGAAAAAGATTATGCGTTAGTGGCATTTTACTCTAAAGAAGATGAGGGTTTCGATTGGCGATTTTCGTTTATAAAAATGGAGCACCAATCCTATTTAGATGAAGAAAAGCAAAAAGTAAAAATGCGTAAGGAGTTTACACCTGCAAAGCGTTATTCCTTTTTGGTGGGTAAATATGAAAAATCGCATACAGCCAAAACACAATTATTACCGCTACTTCAAAATATTGCCAATAACCCAACTATATCAGAGTTAGAAAAGGCATTTAGCATAGAACGTGTTACCGATGAGTTTTTTGAACAATACAAAAGCTTATACATCAAAGTCTATGAGTATTTTGAAAAGCAAGATTTATCTATTTTCCAAGACAGCCAATTAGATGCTTCTGGATTCACGAAAAAGTTATTAGGCCAAATTGTATTCTTATACTTTTTACAGAAAAAAGGATGGTTGGGTGTACCTAAAAATGAAAGATGGGGTGCTGGTAAAAGACACTTTCTGCAACAACTTTTTGATGAGTCTTTAGAAAAAAACAAAAACTTCTTTAAAGACTATTTACAATACTTGTTTTATGAAGCATTGGCAAAAGAACGTGATAATGACAATTCGTTTTACCCACGTTTCAACTGTCGTATTCCATTTTTAAATGGTGGACTGTTTGAAGCGCAATACGATTGGCAAAATGCCAATATTAGTATCCCTACCGATTTATTCCGTAACGATGAGAAAAACAAGTCTGGAGACATAGGCACAGGTATTCTTGATGTGTTTGACCGTTACAACTTCACTATTAAAGAAGACGAACCTCTTGATAAGGAAGTAGCGGTTGACCCTGAAATGTTGGGGAAGGTCTTCGAAAATATGTTGGAGATTAAAGAACGTAAGAGTAAAGGAGCGTTCTATACACCTCGTGAAATTGTACATTATATGTGTCAAGAAAGTTTAATACATTATTTAGATAATGCATTAAATAAAGATAATCATACAACCGCACCAAAAGAAGACATAGAGCAATACATACGAGAAGGGCATTTAGCACTAGAAAACGATGTCCGTGTCGCAGCAAGGGGAGAAACCAAAACCTATCAATTTCAATTGCCCGAAAGCGTACGTAACAATGCAGATATTATAGATAAAAAACTAACCGAAATACGCATTTGCGACCCAGCTATTGGTTCTGGAGCATTCCCTGTGGGCTTATTACACGAGTTGGTAACAGCACAATTAGTATTAAAACCGCATTTAAGTAATCCGTATTTAAACAATAAACTCATTGGTTTTGGCTTTAATGAACGAGAAAGTATTAACGACAGTCGGTATGTGTACCGTCTTAAAAAGCACATTATTCAAGAAAGCATTTACGGAGTAGATATAGACCGTTCTGCTATAGATATTGCACGTTTACGTTTATGGCTGTCTTTAGTAGTGGATGAAGACGATTTAGAACCTATTGAAACCTTACCAAACCTAGATTATAAAATTGTATGTGGTAACTCATTAGTTGGTTTACCACCACAAGGAGCAGATAGATACCCGGCTTTAAAAGATGAACTAGAAGCTTTAAAAAAGAAGTTTTATATAGAAACCAATGAGCAGGAGAAGAAACGTTTACGAAACGAAATTAACAACAAAATAAAAACCGTTTTAGAAGCAGCTGAAGATTTTGAAGGTTACCCAATAGATTTTGATTTCGAGTTATTTTTCTCTGAAGTATGGACAGAAAAAAATGGATTTGATGTAATAATTGGCAATCCGCCATATGTTTCTGTTTCCAAGATAAATTACAAAGAAATTTTAAAGAAAATAGAATATGACACTTTTGTGTCTTCAGGTGATTTATACGTACTATTCTATGAAAACTGTTACAGAAAACTTAGAGAAAAGGGTAATTTAAACCTAATTACTTCTAACAAATGGATTAATGCTTCTTACGGTAAGAAAACCAGAAACTTTTTTGCATCAAAAACAAACCCAAAACTTCTAATTGATTTTGCAAAGGTTCGCATTTTTCCTAATGCTACAGTATTTGTAAATATTTTAATGCTCGAAAAAAGTCAACCTGATAAGTTGATAGAAGCAATCTCAATTGATGGAAATAAATTACCTGATGAAGCATTGGAATCATATTTCAATAAAAACAAAGTTAAACTTACATTAAAAGGAGAAGATGTTTGGAAAATCGGTTCGAAGGAAGAATTACTAATTAATAGGAAAATTGAAAAAAAAGGAGTTAAACTTAAGAAATGGAAAACTGTAGACTTTTATGCTGGTATTAAAACTGCATTTAACCCTGCCTATCATATTACAGAAGAAACTAAAAAGGAATTAATAGAAAAGGATAAAAAAAATGTAGAAATCATTGTCCCTTTGCTTCGAGGGAAAGATATTAAAAGATGGGTTTATAGATTTCAAAATTACTATATGATTAATGCACATAACGGCGTTTCATCCTCTTCCATTTCACCCATAAATATTAAGCAAGATTATCCTATTATATATGAATTTCTCGATAAATGGAAAGATGATCTTCAAAAAAGAAAAGATAAAGGTCATCATTGGACCAATCTTAGGAATTGTGCTTTTCTGGAGGAATTTGATAAACCCAAAATAGTTTGGATTGAAATTTCTGATAAAGCTAACTTCACCTATGACAAGAATGGCTATTTTTTAACTAATTCGGCCTATTTTTTAAGTGGTGAAAATTTAAAATACATTTTAGCGATTTTAAACTCCTCAGTTTCAGACTATTATTTTTTCCAAATTACTGCAAAAATAGCAGGAGGCAGAAAACGATATACCAAACAATATGTCGAGCAAATTCCTATTCCTCAAATTGCAAAAGAAGAACAAATACCTTTTGAAATTTTGGTCGATTATATTATATTTTCAAAATCTTTGAATCAAGATGAAGTATTTAACTTTTTTGAGTTACTATTGGATTCAGTTGTATTTGAGCTTTATTTTCAAGAATCATTTCAATCCGCCAACAAAACCATTCTAAAACACCTTTCAGACCTCAAACCTATCAATGATAATATGAGCGATGAAGAAAAGTTAGGCATTATACAAAGTGAGTATGAGCGTTTATACCACCCAGACCACCCAGTTCGTTTTGCTATAGAAACTCTAGATAGTATAGAAGAGGTGCGTATAATTAGAGAGGCTTTACAATGAGTAATAAAATATAAGTTTTAAGAGATGAGTTTATGGCGAAATCGATTTTAAAAGACAAGTCTTTTCTGTTTGCATTAGAGACTGTAAAGCTATATAAGCTTATTGTTTCTGATAAAAAGGAGTTTGTTATGAGCAGGCAGTTGTTAAAGTCAGGTACTTCAGTAGGTGCAAATATTAGAGAATCTCAAAATGCCCAAAGTCGAGCTGATTTCATCCATAAGTTGAGCATTGCTCAAAAGGAATGTGATGAGACATTATACTGGTTAGAGTTGTTGTATGAATCAGAGTACATTGATGATTCTCAATTCAATTTAAATCATTCATTAGCTGAAGAGCTTCTCAAGATGTTACGTTCAGCAATTATTACTACCAAAAACAACTCATAATTTACTATTCATAACTTATAACTATGCAAGAAAATCAAAACATAGAATGGAAAGAGTCTTGGCGAGACGAATACTTTAAATGGGTCTGTGGCTTTGCCAATGCCCAAGGAGGTACATTGTATATTGGTATAAACGATAAGGGCAATACCAAGCATTTACCCAATGCCAAAAAACTGTTGGAAGACATACCTAACCAAGCTAGAGATATTTTGGGGCTAATGGTAGATGTAAACCTACACACCAAAGATGGCGATGATTATCTCGAAATTGTGGTAGAAGCTTATCCGTTTCCCATAAGTTTACGCGGTAAATATTATTACCGTTCTGGCAGTACGCTACAAGAGTTAAAAGGTTCAGCATTAACCAAGTTTTTATTGGAGCGCCAGGGTAAAAAATGGGATGGTGTAGCTGTGCCCAATATTTCGGTAGAAGATTTAAAAGAAAGCACTTTTGAGTTTTTTCGTAATAAAGCATCAAAAAGTAAACGTTTAGAACCTGAAGATTTACAAGGCACAAATCAAGAATTATTGGAAAGCTTGCATTTATATCTCGAAGAAGAAAAAATGTTAAAGCGAGCAGCTGTATTGTTATTTCATCCCAATCCAGAAAAATACGTTACAGGAGCATACATTAAAATCGGCTTTTTTGAAAGCGATGACGACTTAAAATACCAAGATGAGGTAAAAGGGAATTTATTAGAACAAGCCGAAGAAGCATTAGACCTATTAAAAACAAAATACGACAAAGCAGAAATCACCTACAACAATGGTGTACGTGAAGAATCCTATACCTTTCCGCAAGATGCGGTTCGTGAAGCATTATTAAATGCCATAGCCCATAAAGATTATAGTAGTGGCATCCCCATTCAAATAAGTGTGTACAGCGATAAAATTATTTTTTGGAACGAAGGGCAATTACCTGCCAATTGGACGGTAGATAGACTAACACAAAAACATCCTTCCAAACCATTCAATCCAGAAATTGCCAATACGCTATTTAGAGCAGGTTATATTGAGTCTTGGGGTCGTGGAACCATCAAAATAATTAATGCCTGTAAAGCCCATAAAATAGCACCACCTATATTTTCTAATACACCACCAGATTTTCAAGTGGAGTTAATAAAATATTCAGACCAAAGTTTAAAAACTAAAGGGCTCAAAGAAGAATTACGAAAGATTGTTTTGCACGTTCAAGAATTTGGAGAAGTCACCAATTCAGAAGTTCAAAAAATATGTGACGTAAGTAAAGCAACGGCCACCAGATATTTAAACGAGCTTGAAGAAGTGTATTTAGAAAAAATAGGAACAACAGGCGTGGGTACAACCTATGTGTTAAAAGGGCTCAATATCGGCTCATAATTAACAAATGATAAGGGCTCATTTTTTTTATAGACTTAAACCGAATATATTCGAAACAGTAGTAAAATTAACAGGTTCAAGCATTTTATAAGGGCTCATAATGGACTCAAAAAAGAAATAATAAAGGGCTCACTATCGGCTCAATATAAATTGAGGGAATAAGTGAGGAAGTAAATAAGGGAATAAACAATAATGAAATCTAAAGTTACTTATTACGATTGGATACCATATTTTAAAGCCGTAGCTTCTAAAATGTTTGATATTAGCAAAGACAATGCTAATAGAAATAACTTGTTATTTAATCTTGCTACAGAACTATTTGAAGAGGGTGGGCCAATATTAAATTATCCCATTACAGACCCATTTTCAATCATCTATTCGCTAGCTCAAAAAAACACAAAAAATCAACGTTTAACTATTTTTGAGTCTATAAAGCAGGTTTGTAATCTTCAAGAAAATTTACCAACCGATTTTACATTTCCAACGCCTACACCAAATACCAAAAGTTTATTTTTTAATAAAGGGAAATATATAAATAAGGAAAGCGAAAAAATTGGTAATGACTGTTTATGGTTGCTTTTTAACCAAGTATTCAAAGGTGTAGAAATTAATAATGATAATTTCTTAAAGGTATTGTCTCTTAAAAATGTTGGGGTAACAAAGCTAACGCAAGCTATGTTTTTAATAAACCCTAAAACATATATGCCTTTTGACACGCAAATGAATAAACTTCCATTAGATTCATTGGAAAACTTAAAATCTGTAACCTTACAAATTGAAGAAAAAGGAATACAGCCATATTATGATGTGTTAGAAACATTGAAAGCTAACTTTTCTGGATGTTATTTCTACGAATTAAATGTACTCAATTATCTACTTAACACGACATCACAAGAACAGTTAAGGGTGACAAATACGTATTGTCAAGTCAGTAGTAATGCACAAGGTCAAAATGAAGGCGATTATTTTGATGATTTTGTTGAAAAGAATGGTGTATATACAGGAAGCGCCTTTTTAAACGAGCATACTAAATACCCATTGCAAGATTATAAAAAAGGAGATGTGGTTTTAGTAAGAAGAGGTACGAAAAGATTGGGAGGTATCGGGATAATTATAAATAACGAATACATACCAAATGGCTATGAAGATGAATTAATGATTAAGATTATATGGTTGGTTAAAGACAACCGTAAAATTCAATCTACAGCGTTAGGTCAGTGGGATGGTTTTAGTCACGCAACAGCCAATACCGTAGATAGGTTTAAAGAATGTTACCCTGAAACTTTCAAAATATTAGATTACATAAGAAATAAGCAAAAAACTATGGTAAATCATTCAGTAGTTAAGTTTAAGAATTTAATTCTTCAAGGACCACCAGGTACAGGAAAAACAAGATTAGCCAAACAAATAGCAGAATGGTTAACTGATGAAACTTCGGATAAAGAAGTATCTATTCTTGAAGCAATTGAAAACAAGATATTCAATAAAGAACCTGAAGTTGAAGATAACCCTTATGTAGAGGTTATCCAATTTCATCCATCATACACCTATGATGATTTTGTAAGAGGGGTAAAAGTAAATGTCGTTGATGAAAAAATATCCTACGATGTTGAAAATAAAATTCTTGGGCAAATGGCTTTCGAAGCTGTTAAACCAGAAAACCAAGATAAAGCTTATGTGCTCATTATAGATGAAATTAACAGAGCAAACTTAAACAGTGTTTTAGGTGAGTTAATTTATGCTTTAGAATATAGAGGTAAAATGGTTAACAGTATGTACAAAACGAAACAGGGGTATGGTATAACAATACCTCATAATTTGTATGTTATTGGTACTATGAATACAGCAGACAGAAGTGTAAGCCATTTAGATTATGCAATACGTAGAAGATTTACATTTGTACCAGTGCCAGTAAATGATGAGGTAATAACTAATATAGAGTCTAAAAACATATTCAATATTATTAGAAATATTGTAAAAAACAACATTTCGCCTGAATTTAATGTAGATGATATTCAAGTAGGTCATAGTTATTTTCTTGTCGAAGGAAAAGACCTGTATTACAAGACAAAGTATGAAGTTATACCATTATTAAAAGAATATATTAATGATGGGATTCTGTTACCTTCAGCAGAAGATGAGATAAAGGAATTATTGTTTAGTAATTTTTAATGAATGCAAAAAAAATACATATTAAAGAGCATTCATATTCCTATGACTTAAGCGAAGAGGAGTTAATCGACTTATTAAAAAATCCAAATCAATTAATACAAGAAATTAATATTGAAAAAGGGTTTTTTAAAACAGGATATTTTATAGGTATTTCTAGGATAGGTTCAACACAAAATATTCTAAATGTAACCCCTAAATTAGATACAGAAACAACTAAAATCAATTACCTGTCTATGTTATCAAAAGGGATGCAACATCCTGAAATGGCTAGTTTCGGGAGAGATTTGTTTTATGTGGATCTAGATGCTAAACCTATTAAAGTTAAACAAGATCAAGATTTAATTACACCTTTAATAATTGTAAGCTTTTTGCAACTGCTTTCCATTATAGTAAAAAAGGGGTTGAGGAAAAGTTATTATAAAGTTGAACAAAATATTTACGGAAATGTAAGAGGTAAAATACTAGTATCTAAAACCATAAAACAAAACCTATTTAAAAATAAAAATCTGTATACTTATTGTGCATTTGATGAGTTTGGTGTAGATAGTCCTGAAAACCGAATTTTAAAAAAAGCCTTATTGTTTTCAATTAAATACTTAAAATCATTTAATACTTCGGAAAACAGGTTTGAACCTTTAATTAAATACATTTCCCCAGCTTTTAAAACAGTTAATTCAAGCGTAACAATATCTGAAATCAAGAATTTTAAAAACGATAATTTTTTTCCGGAATACAAAAGAGGTTTGGAATTAGCTAAAATGATTATCAAAAGGTTTGGATATAATATAAATTCAATCTCTAATAATCAAGAAGTAGATGTCTATCCGTATTGGATAGATATGCCTAAACTATTTGAGTTTTATGTATTAGGTATACTAAAGGAAACATTTGGTCGCAAGGATATAGTTTTTCAATTCGGTGCAAATTATGGAGAGTTAGACTACTTGCGCATCACAGAAGGTAAAGAGCTAGTGATTGATGCCAAATACAAGAATCTATATGTAAATAATAATTATGAAATTGAAGATATTAGACAATTAAGTGGATATGCAAGAGACAAAAAAACACTTGCGAAAACTAAAATAAATAAAGAATTATGGCAATCAACATTATTAAATTGTTTAATAGTATATCCTGACCAAACTTGTGATATTTTTGAAAACCTTGATGCTAAACTTTTTATCAATCCAATAAATCAATTTGAGAATTTCTATAAAATAGGTGTTAAGATTCCAACAAAAGTTATAGTATGAAAATTAAAAATATTACCATAAACAAATACAAAGCGTTTCAACGTTCAGAAGATATTAAAGTTGGTGGCAAAAATGTTTTTATTTATGGCGAAAATGGTAGTGGTAAGAGTTCAGTATATTATGCTTTAAAAGATTTTTTTCAATCTAGTGTAGAAAATATCAAAATGTCAGATTTGCGCAACCTTTATTTGAATGATGGTCAAGCCGATTGTTCAATTAAGGTTGAATTTGATAATAATACTACTAATTCATTGTCCGAATCTGGAAGAAACACAAATATTCCAAGTATAATAGATGCAAATCGTCTAAAAAGCTTCGTGACTTATAAACACCTTTTAGGAGTTCATAATGTAAAGTTGGATAATGAACTTAATATTTTTGATTTAGTAGTTAAAGGGGTATTAAAACATTATAAATCCCAAACAGTTACAGGAGGTGTAGAGCTTGGTAAATTGTGGGGGGATTTGTTAGCAGAAAGCAAAATTCCCTACGGGAGTGGTAAATATTATCACGCTACTAAAAAACGTAAGGCTGTAGAAGAAAAAGCTATTATTTTTAATAATGCATTAGATAGTTTGTTTTTTACAGGAGGTAGTGATTACTTGGGGCCAGTAGTAAATAAAATTCTAGACACTTTAATTCCTGGATTAGAAATAAATTTTTTAAGACATCGAATAAATGTAAATGCAAAAGGTGAAATTACTGTGCCAAAAATAGCCTTACTTATTACAAGTGACGGTATGTCTTTAGATACCCATTACCCTCATTTTTCATTAAATGAAGCAAAATTATCAGCTATTGCAATTAGTATATTTTTAGGGGCAATAGTACGTCAATCAAGCTTTTCACAAGACATTAAAATTCTGTTTTTAGATGATATACTAATAGGTTTAGATAATGAACATCGTTTAAAACTATTAAAACTTTTAAAAGAACCAGAGCTTCAAGACTTTCAAACATTGATAACAACGTACGATAGGCATTGGTACGAAGTAGCAAAGCTTCAATTAACCGATTGGAAGTTTCTAGAGTTTTATAAAGGGTCTAATGGTCCAGCTATAATTGATAATGAAAAAGATGATTTAAAAAGAGCAAAAGATTATTTTGATGCTTATGATTTTCCTGCTGCTGGAAACTATTTGAGAAAGGTTTTAGAAAAAACCTTGAGAGACAAACTTCCTAAAACCTATACACATAGTGAAGAAAAAAATGGTTCATTAAAGCCTTTAAAATTGGACACTTTGATTGATAGGTTAAGATTATATTATTCAGATATTGAAGTAGAAGTTCCAATTCAATTAATTGATAGTATAAAAATTTATAAATCAGTTCTATTTAATCCAATGTCGCACGATGATATTAAAAGCCCTATTTATAAAAATGATATAGAAGATGGATTTAAAGTTATTGATGAATTACAAAAGCTACAGTTACCAATAAAGGATATTGTAATTGAAAAAAATAAAACATTTCAAATAGACTTGCCTGTTATTTCCTATAAAGCAGAAGTTGTTGTTGTCGAAAACGTTTACAAGGTGAATAATAACGGAACTATTTCATTTACAGCTTCAAAGTTCTCATTTAACCTATGGACTAGAGAAACAGTTAATTTTGCCAAAAGCACAGGTAGACCTATCGAAGCTTATCCACCTGGTGCTCGATTAGATAACATTTTAAAGGGACCTTATGATTTAGAATGGGTAACTAAAGCCATAAATCCAACTTATAAAGAAAAAGGATTAGCAGAGATTAATGTTGAAGATTTAAAAAGCGCAATGAATTGCGATGGTAAAACACTAACACAATGGTTGGCATAAATTATAATAGTGGAAATTATCAATTCAGAAAAATATACGGCTACGATTACAATTGGTTTGCAAAAAGGTTATACTCAATATTTATGGTCTAAATCAGAGGTTGTCGTAAAACTTCAAAATATTCAAAACCAACTAATTAAGGACAAGAGCATCTATTTAAGTGCAGCAATTTCAGAATGTGATATAATTTTGAGTGGTCAAATTGAACCCTCTTTAAAATTAGATTTTATTAACTATCCAAAGTTTCCTTTAGAAGAAAAGACATTTAAGGAAAATGTATTGTTATTAACGAAAAGTTTAATGAAGGAGTTAAATCAAAATAGGGTTGTAATAGTATTTCATAATGATATTATGATGTTAGAAAACAGTTCGGATATAGACCCAAGAATTAATGTAAAATAAAGTCCCCACAAAACAAAACCCAGTTTTTTCGTACCTCAAAATCCTCTGTCTTTTGTTTTGTTCCGCTATCCAATGCGCTTGTAGTTTTTGGTTGCCAACCCACACACAGCACATTGCTTATTTTGTCTAATCTACTATTGATTTTAATTGGTACAACAAAAAAGACAAATGCGCCGCATTCACGAACACCTTAATTTAAAATAGAAGTGACGTGAGTAAAGAGCTGTTGCCAACGCGCACACCAAAAACTACCCCAAGCTATGTTTACATAATACAAGTTATAGTAGCAAACGGCACTTTTCAAAGGTTTGCTATCGCAGTTTTAATGCATTTTGTAGCTATAACTGGTATTATGTAAAATATCCGCTATTCCAACGCTCAAATCCGTACATATAATGATATTTTGAACAAGCATTAAACAATAGCAAATTTAAAAGATTGATTAAGTTTAGTATTATATTGGTTATCTCATTCAAGCTGCACAAAACCATCGTTAAGTCCAAGTATTCCTTACCTCAAGTCTTTGTTTGTTTCATTTCGTTAACAAATATAATAGTCCACTTTTCCCCACCACCCAAGTCAGCGGTTATAAAAAAATAGGTTAATAAAATGTAGTAATACGCCATAGCATATTGCTTTTTCTCGTTCCTCAAAAAAACAAAAAGCTATTGCCTAAAAGTCCTGTATAAGTAGCTTGTTTAAATGCTGTTTTATCAAACAACTATTTAAAACGCTACCCATACAAACGCTTCATCCCACGCTCAAATTGGAAACAACCTATTTTTTTAAGAGTTTATGCCCCAAAAAGTGTTATTCAATTAATTAAATACATTTCAATATGATTACAAAAACAATCCAAATTACAGAAGTCACAGTTGATGAATTAGCCAATAAGGTAGCAGATAAATTGTTGTTTAAAATTGAAGACTATCTTAAAGAACTATCAAAACCAAAAAATGATGAATTACTAACACGAAAAGAAGTAGCTGATTATTTAAGAATAAGTTTAGTAACAATACATTCTTGGAATAAACACGGTATTTTAAATCCAATTCGTATGGGCAACAGAATCTTATATAAAAAACAAGATATTTTAGATGTTTTAGAAGAACAGTCAATAAATAAAAAAAGGTAGCAAATATATGTGGCTACCACAGCCAACGCGCAAGGCTATAAAGGTCAAGCCCTACGGGTTTTGAATAAAACTTTTTTCAATAGCATTTTTCACAATCATTAAACAATTAATCTCAAAAAACTTTTATCCAAAAACCTTGACAGCCTTATCCACGCCACAAGAGCATTAGGCTTTCTTTTTTTATTGTTTTTCTTTTAAAAAATTAATGGTGCGAAGCGTAGCGAAGCAATTTTAAATTGGATAGCTATGTCAACTTTTGAACTAAAAACACACCAAATAGGAAGAACCTACTCGCAACCTCATTTTTTTATTCTGAACAAAGGGCAAAACAGCGGAAAGCCCTTAATAAATCCTTGTCCTAATTGTTTTGTGGTATCTACATCAACCGAAGAAGAAAAACAAACCCTTTACTATTTATCAATGATGTTGCAAATAGGCGGTTTTTACGCTTACTATTTAAAAGGTAGTGTTATTCCGTTTATCTCAATAGATGATTGCCGAAACACCTTAAAAAATAGTTACACCTCGTTGTTAAATGATGAATTTGAGTTACAAAAGCATATTAATATAGTGTCAGCAATTTGTAAAAAAGAAGCTGAACTTAAAAAAGTGATTTCAAAAATGGCAGATTTAAAAGTGTCATACATACAAAACCTATTTTCTAAAAAGCAAAATCGGGCAACAAAGGGCAACAAAAACCAAATCAATCTATTAGCATAGTATTTGCCATATATTAATTGTGTTGGTTAAAGACCGTACCAAGTCCGAACCAACTTCGAACAAGTATTAATTTTAAATTTTATATACAATGGGTGTTATTTCACAAGGAATCCTGGGCGGTGTATCAGGTAAAGTAGGAAACGTAGTTGGTGCTTCTTGGAAAGGGATTGACTATTTGAGAATTAAACCTTCAAGTGTGGCAAATCCACGAACAGAAGGGCAAGTTAACCAAAGAAACAAGTTTACAGTTACTTTGGAGTATCTTCAACCGAATTTAGGTTTTATCAAGAAAGGGTATAAATCTTATGCGGTGCAAAAAACAGAGTTTAATGCAGCAATGTCTTATGTATTGAATAATGCGATTACAGGAGCTGCACCAAACTTTACTGTAGATTATTCTTTAGCTTTATTAAGTAGAGGTAATCTATCTGGAGCATTGAACCCTGCAACAGATTTAGCAACTGCGGGACAAGTCGAATTTACTTGGGATGATAACTCTGCTGAAGGTAATGCAAATGCAACTGATAAAGCAATGATTTTAGTTTACAATCCAAGTAAAAAGGAATCAATGTATATTCTTGATGGTGCTGATAGAACTGTAGGATCTCAAATCATTACAATTCCAAGTACCTATGCAGGTGATACAGTCGAGCTTTTTATGGCATTTATTACCGCTGAAGGTAATACCGTGTCAAACAGCGTTTATTTAGGCTCTGGAACAGCTAATTAACGGTTGTTGTTTTTATGTATGAAACCACTCTTTATGAGTGGTTTTTTTATGCTATATTCGTAATTGAATTTATTAATAATTGCCCTTAATTTACCCTTTTTGGGTGTTTTTTGTATCCTATTTGTTGCCCAAATGCTCTAACCCTAATAAATATAAGATAAGTTACATATTGTATCGGGAAGTAACCAGCATTCATTTACACAAGCTCTTTTTATTATACTTTAATTTATGGTAAAATCATAAAGATAGCTTTTTAGAGAGCTTGCCGAAATAATTTACTAGAGCATATTTCAACCCATA
>Ga0316209_1000982_pt1 | contig 35987 bp, 40 predicted proteins | sample 6monopyrite_MG_FD_204945 | JGI IMG/M metagenome (GOLD analysis project Ga0316209, IMG submission 204945) | Microbial mat bacterial communities from mineral coupon in-situ incubated in ocean water Damariscotta River, Maine, United States -... | ecosystem: Environmental > Aquatic > Marine >...
CGGACACGTATCAGATCGATGTCGACCAGATCGAGAGTGCGATCGGCCCGCGCACGAAGGCGATCCTGGTCCCCAACCTGATCGGCAATTGCCCAAACTGGGACGACATCCGCGCGATCGCGGATCGTCATGGCCTGCAGGTCATCGAAGACTCGTGTGATTGTCTCGGCGCGACCCTCGATGGCACACCGACGGGCACCCGGTCCGACATCACGGTCACAAGTTTTGCCCTGTCGCATATCATCACGGCGGCAGGGACGGGTGGGATGGTCTGCCTCGACGACGAAGCGCTCGTCGATCGGGCGCTCACGCTCAGGCGATGGGGACGGCGCTCGGAGCCCAAGTTCTTTGGCTCCAAGAAGGGCACCCGCACATTCTTCAGCGACCTCGACGGAATGGAATACGACGATCTTTTCATCTTCGATGAGGTCGGTTGGAATTTCGAACCGAGCGAACTCTCCGCGGCCTTCGGCTGCGTGCAGATGAAGAAGCTGCCCGGGAATCTCGCGCGGCGTCAGCGCAACTTCGATCTGCTCGCCGAAGCCCTCGCCACACGGCCCGACGTCTTCGTCCTTCCGCGTCTCACGCCGGGCGTCGAAACCGGCTGGCACATGTTCCCCTTCCTGATCCGAAAAGAGTCCGGCGTCTCACGCGGTGAGTTCCAGAAGCACATGGAATCGAAGGGCATCGATACCCGCATGGTCTGGAGCGGAAACGTCGCTCGCCAGCCCGCCTTTCGTGACAAACCCCACCGCATCGCCCCGGGCGGCCTCGGGAATTGCGACATCGTCATGGAGTCGGGACTCATCCTCCCCTCCAATCACGGGATCGACGATGAAGGCATCACGTACATGATCGAAACCATCGAGGATTTCTTCGCATGATGAACCCGCCCGACGCGCCCGGCTCCCCAAATCCTGCCGGGGCTCCCGTCGGGTCTCCTGCTGCGGCCTCCGCCGCGACGGAAGATCAAGACTATCGCCTCGCCTTCGAAGGTTCGGGCGGCGAGTATTTCTTCATCTTCTTGAAGCATGTCTTCCTGACGCTGATCACCTTCGGCATCTACTTTGCCTGGGCGAAGACCGAACGCCGCGCCTACATCTGGAAGGGATTCTCCTTCTTCAATCATCCTTTCCGATACACAGGGACGGGGATCGAGCTCTTCAAGGGCTACATGCTCGTCTCGATCGGCTACATCGTGTTCCTCGGAATCCCGGCGCTAATCGCCACGGTGGCGCCGGAGCTTGCGGCGGTGGTTGAAGTCGCGCTCTTCCTGGCGCTCTTCGCCGTTTCTCCTTACGTGATCTACCGCTCGCGCAACTTCCTCTATAGCCGAACGACGTGGCGCAGCATCCGCTTCGGCCTCGATCAGAACTCAACGCCGTACGTGCGGGAATTCTTCAATGGCCTCGTGATTACAATCATCACGTTAGGCCTGTACGCGCCGATCTATACCAACCGACTCCATTCGGCGCTGATGAACAACACCCGCTTCGGCAGCCTTGCGTTCCACTACGATGGCGATGACAAGGAGATCTGGTTTCTGACCGTGAAGGGGTGGCTCCTCACGTTCGTCACGTTTGGGATCTACTATTTCTGGTATCGCGCCGAGCTTGAGCGCTACCGGGCCGCGCATACTCGAATCGGTGACACGGCCCAGCTCGTTTCGACAGCGACCGGGGTTCAGCTCCTCATCCTCTACTTACTGAACGTCTTCGGCACGACGATGACCCTCGGCCTCGCGTTCCCCTGGATCCTCATGTACACGCTCAAGGATCTCGCCGGCCGCTACTATGTCACGGGCTATATCGACTTCGACGACGTGATGCAGCGCGCCGAAGACGAGAGTGCGATCTCCGAAGGACTCGCCGATGCCCTCGATCTCGACTTCGGCTTCTAGCCCGTGCTGAATTCGCGCTGGCAGGGGAGTTTTACCGACGGCCAGACGGCAGCACTTCATCGCGTGGACGTCGGCTTCGACGGCCTCTTCCTGCTGATCCGGGATTCCGAAACCGGGCACGAATACGATCGCTGGGAGGTGCGGCAGGTCCGCGCCGAGTCTGGCTCAGGGCCCGATGCGATCGACCTGCGATGTGAAGCGACCCCCGATGCGTTCCTCTCGATCGCCTCGCCCGGCGTCGTCGCCGCGTTTCGCGAAATAGGCATCGGCGTTCGCGGTCTTCCCGAGGGCAGCGCACGCCGCGCCATGATCGGTCTCGCCTTCATGGCGGGTATCGTCGGCGCCGCGAGCCTCGTCTGGATGGGCGTCACGCCCTTGTCCCGAGTGATCGCCGGCTGGGTCCCCCTCGAATACGAGCGCGCCTTGAGCGGCGAGGTCGAGGAGGCTTTCTCTGAGTACCACTGTGAGAGCGAAGAAGCGGCAACCGTGATGGCGGGCCTGGTCGAGCGCCTCGCCGGACCGGATCACGGGCTCCCGACGGTTCACGTCGTCAACCTGGACCTCCCCAACGCCTTCGCCATGCCCGGCGGCGGTGTCCTTTTCACACGTGGACTCCTTGAGACCGCGGAGTCTCCTGACGAAGTCGCCGGCGTGTTGGCACACGAGATCCAGCACGTCGAACAGCGCCACGTGATGACCTCGATCGTTCGCGGCGGGCTGCTCTCATCTATTTGGGCGGTCACGATCGGGGATTACTCCGGGTTGCTCGTGATCGATCCGACGACGGCATTCAATGTGGCGACGATGAGTTTCTCCCGGGACGATGAAGCGAGTGCGGATCAGGGCGCGATCGGCATGCTCGATCGAGCGGGAATCCGCCGTGACGGGATGAGTGAATTCTTTGCGCGGCTGGCGGAGGAGGAGGGCGATGTCCCGGACTGGCTCTCGACCCATCCCGCGTCGGGTGAACGGGCGGAAGCCGTACTCGCGGGCGCGCCGGCCGGAGCCGAGAATTTGCCGCCTTCTCTTGACGAAGCCGCCTGGGCATCGCTCGCCGGCGCCTGTACGGACACCGATGCCCCGGTCATGGACCTGAGCGAGTTGTTCTTCTGAGCGAGCCCGACCAAGCCCCGCCCGATGTTAGGGCGTGCCGATTGTGGTTCGATGCAGGAGCCGATCGTGGCCTTCGTAGCCACCGGTCGCCGCATGCAGCACGCTTCGGTTGTCCCACATCACGAGCATGTTCGGCTCCCACGCATGCTTGTACTGAAACTCTTCGCGGGTCTGCCACGCGTAGAGTTCCTTCACGAGGGGGATCGCTTCTTCGGAGTCCATCCCGTCGAAGCCGATGATATATCCCATCGCACCGAAGACGGCGGTCTTCCCCGTCTCAGGGTGGGGTCGGAAAATCGGGTGGGTTCGCTCTTCGAGCGCAGCATCGGAAGCCCGGATATCCATGCTCCGGCCCGCGGCCTGGTCGGATTCGCCGTAGGTGCCATTCTTTGAGTACGGGAGTTTCGCCGAGTGAATCGCCTGCTTGCCTTCGAGTCGGCTCTTGAGCTCGGCGGGCATTTGCTCATAAGCGAGATGCTGATCGGCGAAGAGGGTATGACCACCGATCGGCGGAACCGTGATCGAACGCAGGCACGTTCCCTGCGGCGGCTTCTCCTGAAAACTCCAATCCGTATGGAAGGTCTCGGCGAAGAGCGGTGACGTCTCGTCCGCGTCGCGCCGGATGGCGGCGATGTGTTCGCGGCCGGGAATGGGGCCGAAGAAGTCGTCGTTTCCGAAGGGACCGAAATAGAGCGTGAAGCGCTCCAGGTCATCGTCGTCGATCGCCTGGTTCGGAAAGACGAGCACATGGTGATCGAGCCAGGCAGCGCGGATTTCAGCGACCTGAATTTGATCGAGGGGCTGGGTCAGATCGACGCCGCTCACGCGGGCGCCGCAGGCCTGATCGGTGGGTTCGATGACGATGGACACGCTGGCCCTCCTCGAAATGGGGTTTGGGAGCCGAGGATCGCGGGCTTGGCGGCGTGTGTCGACCGATGGGGTGAGTCCGGCAGTCAAGTCGGTCTGAGGCGCCCTTGATTTTCGAGTAATACGTTTGTATTACATGGAGCGCGCGTACAAACCCCTTACTCCGGAGCCCGTCCTTGACTGTCCGACGCCCCCTCGCTCGCTTCTCTCGATCATGGCTTCTCGCCTCGGTGATCACCTCGGTACTCATCTCAGTGTTCTGCATGGCGATGACCGCGCTCGCCCTCGAGAGCCCGAAGCCCGGCGTCCATGCGGGCCTCGCGAACCACCAGACCGAGTTCGACGAACCCCGCGTCTTCAAGGTCTCGGAACACGTCTACGTCGCCTACGCCTACACCATGTGCAATGTCATAATGGTCGTCGGCGAGGACGGCGTACTGATCTTCGATACCGGCTTCCGGTATGAGCAAGCGAAGGACGCGCTCGCTGCGCTTCGGACGAAGAGCGAGAAGCCGATCCGCGCGGTGGTCTACTCCCATGGACATACGGATCATACGGGCGGGAGTCGCGCCTTCGTTCCCGTCGATGCGGATCCGCCGATCCCGGTCTACGCCCAGGAAAACTACGCTCGTTATCTCGCCGAAATGAATGGCGCAACGAAGCCGATCTTCACCAAGCGCGCCGTCGCCCAGCTGGGACTCATCCTGCCCGATGGCGAGACGGGGACCGTTGGCTCGGGGGGCGGCCCGATTCTTCAATTCGCAGGAACTGTCGGCTATGCGGAGCCGACGCACACGATCAGCGACGAACTCACGATCGACCTCGGCGGCGTCGAGGTCGAACTCTTTCACGCGCCCGGCGACCTCGATGATGCGCTTGGCGCCTGGATTCCCGAAGACGGCGTCCTGTTAAGCGGGGACACCGTCGTCGGAACCCACACCCATCCGATTCTGTCGACGCCGCGTTTTGAGAAGGGCCGGGATGCACGCGCGTACGTCGACACGCTGGGCCGCATGCGCGACTTCCCGACGAAGGTCCTCGTCGGCGGGCATGGCGTGCCGATTGAAGGCGAGGGGGCGGTTGCGGACCTGCTCGAGCGGACGGAGATGATCGGGCAGTACATGATCGACGAGACGCTGCGGCTGACACGGCTGGACCTCTCGGGTCCTGAGATCGCAAGTCGGATTCGCATCCCCGAGGCTTTGTCGGGCTCGCTTGAATTCGCGGACTACTACCACCGGCTCAAGTGGATCATCCGCGGCATTCATGCGAAGGAGATGGGTTGGTACGGCGGCGACGTGCTGGAGCTCGTCGACCACGCGCCTCGTGAGAAAGCAACGCGATGGATTGAGGCGTTGGGCGGAACCGACGCGGTCCTCGATCGCGCGGAGGCGGCATACACAGCTTCGGACCCACGTTGGGCGGCCGAACTTGCCACAACGGTCCTCACCGTTGCACCCGATTCGAAGCGCGCGATCGAGATCAAGGCGAACGCCCTGCGCGCCATTGCCTACGCGAGTGACAGCGCGAACGAGCGGAACTACCTGCTGACCGAAGCTGACGTCATGACCGGAGAGATCGGATGGAACGTGGTCGCCGGGGCCGCGGTGAACCGTGTGAAGTCCGCGCTCTTTGGTGCAGAAGCGCCGGAAGGCGCACTCGCCGCGCCGAGCGAGGCCTTCATCAACAACTTCGGACCGCGCATCGATCGCTCCCGCGCCGGCTCAAAGCGACTGCTTGTGTCGATTGAGGTCACCGATCGCGACGAGATGTACCTGCTCGGTCTTCGAGAGGGCGTCGTCCTTCGGGAGCGCGACCGGGGCGTCGTGCCAGACGTTCGCGTGGCGATGTCCCATCGCGCGTTGGTCCTCGGTACAGAGGGCCTCGCGTCTTGGTCGTCGCTTCGGCGGGGCGATGAACTCGAGGTGCTTGAAGGCGAAGATGCATTCGACTCCTTCCTGGAAGTCTTCGATTGGTAACCGCAGCCACAGCAGCACCGCGGGGCGAGACCCGCGAACAGCTCTTGCGGGCGGCGGAGGCGCTCTTTGCCGAACAGGGGATCGACAATACCTCTGTTCGCGAAATCAATCGCCGCGCGAGCCAGAAGAATACCTCCGCGGTCCGCTACCACTTCGGCAGTCTTGAAGGATTGCTCGCGACGCTGATCGAAGAGCGCATGGGAGCGCTCGATGAGGCGCGGCGCGAAGCCCTTGAAGCCCTTGAAGGTGAGGGCGCGACCGCGCTTGAAGTCTCCGATTATGTGGGTGTCCTGATTCTGCCGCTCGTCGACCGCGCGCGAAGGGACGAGGGATGGGCCAACTGGATTCGCGTCCTCGGTCAACTCATCTCGGTCCGTGGCCAGGAGCATCGGCCGCTCTGGGAGGGACGCTTCGACGAAACCACGCGAAGCGTACTGCGTCGGATTCGAGGTCTGGGGATTGAGCGCGCCGCCGCGGAATGGCAGCAATGCGTGGCGGACTTCATGATGTTCTCGATCGGTTCCATTCGTGAGCGGGTCGAACGGCAGGCGCTAGATGGGACCGCAGGGCTCTCGGATGCGGCGTATCGGCGGCATCTGGTAGGCGCAGCGACAGCGCTGCTCAATCATCCAGCAAGTTCAGACTAACGCTCGCCCAGCGTCCTTCCGGCATTCTCACGACACGCTTCGAGAAGCCGCTCGACCGTGGCCTCATCCGCGAGGGCACGGCCCAACACAACGGCGCCCACGCAAGTGGCGATCGCGCTGAGGGCAGCCCCCTCCGGGTCGTCCTCCTCTGCCGCCGCCCGCTCAAAAGCGGCCTGCATCTCTACGAAGGAGCGCGTGAACGCCTTCCGCGTTTTCAATGGGCCGCGCGCCACGTCGGCTGCATTCGAAACGATCGTGCAGCCCTGGGCGACCTTCTTCCGATTGCGCGGCGCCAAATAGAAATCGAGGGCCGCTCGCACGCCATCGATCGGCGAGTCGGGACTCTGCGCAATCGCACGCCCGAGCTGCCGACCGAAATCGAGTTCGCGCCCTACATAAGCCGCGAAGAGATCCGCTTTCGAGTCAAAATGCAGGTAGAACCCGCCCCGGGTGAGTCCAGCGCCCGCCATGACATCATCGATCCGGGTCGCGTCGTAGCCGTCTCGGCGGAAATGCGTCGCTGCGGAGTCGAGAATCCGATCTCGGGTCTTCTCGCGGTGTTCCTTCGAATATCCCATGGCCGAAGATTGGGGAACTCCAAATATGTTCGCCATCATATTTCAAGGCCGCTAAAGAATCCGGCGTACGGGGCGGAGGGCCGATCCGTGCGATGCTCTCTTCAGCCCGGAGGACTCAGTCATGCCGACGAGCCAGGATCCGATTGTGCTTCATCAGTTCGCATTCTCTCACTTCAACGAGAAGGCGCGATGGGCGCTCGATTGGAAGGGCCTTGCCTACACGCCGCACAACGTCCTGCCAGGCTTTCATACAAAATCAATTTCAAAGCTCTCACCGGGATCCACTTCGACGCCGGTCCTCGAACACGCGGGAACGCCCGTCGCGGGGTCTGCTGCCATCGTCGAGTACGTCGACTCGCTCAACCCGTATCGGGCGCTCTTCCCCGTCGAGCCGGAGGCGCGGGCGGAGGTTGAGGGATGGATTGAGTGGCTTGATGACGAGGTCGGCCCCGCGTCTCGCTGCGCGCTCTTTCACGAGATTCTGGATGACCCGGCTTATGCGAGCCGCCTTTTCTCGACGGGTCAACCCGGGATCAAGGCGTTCTTCTACCACGCGCTTTTCCCCAAGATGGTTCCGGTCCTACGGAGTCGGATGTCGATCGACGACGACAGTGCCCACGAAGCGCGACAATTCGTTATGGATGGGCTCAAGCGAATCGAAGAAGCAACCAGAGCGACAGGCTATCTCGTTGGTGACGCGTTCACCGCGGCGGACCTCACCGCGGCCTGCCTGCTCTTCCCGCTCTTCTTCCCACCCGAGCTCGGTTTTTCCATGCCCGACCGAGAATCTGCGGCTTATGACGCCTGGCGGGCGAGCTGGCAGGATGCGCCCGCAAAGGACTACGTCCTACGGATGTGGACCGATCATCGATAGAGCCCGTTAGGCCTTCTTGACGAAGCGGCTCCGAATCAACACGCCCATTCCATTCGCCTTCGCATCGATCTCATGCCCTGCGTTCTGATCGGGGTCCACGAGTCGGATCTTCTTGACCTTCGTGCCGGCCTTGATCGTCGACGAACTCCCCTTGACCTTGAGGTCCTTGATGAGGGTCACGCTATCGCCATCCGCGAGTGGGTTGCCGTTCGCGTCGACCACCACGGGGCCCGATTCGTCCGGGGCCGGCGCCCACTCATGGCCGCAGGTCGCGCATTCGAAACCGACGTCTGCTTCGAGGATGTCGGTCAGGGTGCAGATCGGGCAGGGCGGGAGCTCAGGCATGCCGGGGTTCTAGCACTCGCCGGGCGATCGGGCCGCGGATCGGCGCGGAAGGCGATAGGATGTGCCGCCGAAACAAATGGGGACAACGTGTCCCTCTTCACAAAGGAACCCGACCGTGTCTGACGCCGCCGCTTCGTCCAACGACTACCCCGAAAAGACCTGCACCCTCGACCGCCTCGTGCGCCAGAAGAAGCTCGTCGACGCGACGCTCGCCGGTCGCAAGACAGAGCAGCGACGCGATGGCGTCTACGGCTATCCCGGCGAGACGTTTACGCTTGAGGACCGCACCTTTGAGATCGTGTCACTGACGCACGACCGGCTGGGCGACATGACGACGGGCGACGCCGAAGCCGAGGGCTTCTCCGATCTCGAGTCGTACAAGGCGCTGATCGTCCGCATGCATCGCGGCATGGAATGGGACCCGGAGCATCGCGTCTGGGTCCATCGCTATCGCGAAGTCGCTTCCGTGAACGCCTAGCTCCCGATCCGCGGATCGAAGAAGCCGAGCGCATCGTGCATCGTGCGACTCGTCAACGTTTGCAGCTCGGGCGAGAGCGTCGCGGCCAGCGACGACGGAACCGCCAGCCCCTGATTCTCTTCCTGCCGCAACCATCCGAGCGAGTAGGTCAGGATGACGCCGTAGCGCCAGTCCTCGGAGATGTTCGCGCCCGCGCCGTGCAGCGTTCCGCCTAACCAATAGAGCACAGACCCCGCCGGCATCTCCGCAAGCGCGATCTCGTCGGGCTGCGCCTCGCGACCGGCCTCCCATCGATGGCTGCCGGGGACGAGCTGAGTCCCGCCATTGTCGGCGCGAAAATCGGAGATCGCCCACATGCTTGCGAGAATCAGGTTGGGACGGGGGAGCGGGAAGAACGAGAAGGGGTCTTCCTCGCGATGCAGGATTTGCTTACGCGCACCGGGGCCTACTTCGAGACCGGCGGTGACGTGAAGCCGCACGTGCTCGCAGTTTGCGCTGAGATGGTGATCGTAGAGCGCGCGGCTCACGGGATGGACGGCGAACTCCCGGGCCTGTTCTGAGCGCGCAATCAGTCCCGTCGTACGCCGCGTGCATCCCGGGTAGAACGAATCCGGATCATCGAGCATCGTGAGTCCGGCCGCCTCGGGCATATGCGGCTCAAGTTCGTTGCGGACGCGATCGCGGGCTGCGGCATTAAACATGTCGGTCACGACGAGGCAGCCGGCTTCATCGAGAGCGGACGCCAGGTCCTCGGTCGGGTCGGACGCCTTGTGCATTGGGATCTTGCTCACGAATCTGCTCCTGCCTAATGACTCGGTCTCATCGCCTGTGTTCATGTCGTGCGCCGTGCGCCGTGCGCTGGGCGTATGCGAGCGTGACGCACGAGAAGAACGATTCGGGCCGTCGACGACCGCTTGGGACCGCGTGGATCCGCGAGGTCCGCCTCGTCGAAGGAACTCTAGGGGGTTGGGCTGGGTTCTCGCCCGCGCGCCCGGGTGCCCGAGAGTGCTGGGGTTCCCTTTCGTACATCGTACGATACGTTATCGTACAACGTACGCCTCTTGGCGAACGAGGAGGAACCTGGATGGCACTGAGTCGGGAGCAGGTCGTGAGCGCTGCGGTCGCCTACGCAGACGCGCACGGCCTTGCGTCCCTCACTATGCGCGTCCTCGCCCGCGAACTCTCCGCAGGCGCGATGTCGCTCTACCACCATGTCGCGAACAAGGACGATCTCGTCGACGGGATGGTCGATCTGGTCGCCGAGGAACTTGCAGAGCCGCCGCCCGACGCGGACTGGCGAGCGGTGCTTCGAAGGTCGGCCGTCTCACTCCACGAAGTTCTCGCGGCCCACCCTTGGGCAAGTCAATGCTGGACGTTGCGCGGGTCGGGCGCGGCGAAGCGACGGCATTCCGAATCGATGCTCCGAGCCATGCGCGAGTCGGGCTTCTCGGAAGAACTCACCTGCCGCGGCTTTCACACGGTCACGATGCACGTCGTGGGCTTCACGCTTCAAGAGACGGAGCTTCCGTTTCATGACACGAGCCGCCAATCGGAAATCGCGGCGTCGATCATCGCGGAGTTTCCGGAAGACGAGTCGCCGTACTTCGCGGAGCACATTCGGCATCACATGCTCAAGCCGACGGAGCGAGACGATTTCATCTACGTGCTCGACTTGATCCTCGACGGCCTCGAACGGGACTGGAGCGCGGCGAATCACGAGTCGGCGTTGTGAGCCGGCCGGGGACCTCTCGGACTTCCTCGTGGATGTTCCTCTTCTTCGCGATGACGCTCTGGCCAGCGACCGCCGGGGCGGGGCGGCTTGAGCCTGCCGCGGACTCGCCCGCCTGGATGCATCTCGGCGCGGATCTGCTCCTCGTGCTCCACATCGCAGGGGGAGCGATCGGCATCATCTCAGGCGCAGTCGCAAGTCTCTCAAAGAAGGGAGCTCGAGTTCATCGCGCGTCGGGCTGGGTCTTCTTCATCTCGATGGCCACTTGCTATGTCGTTGCGGCCGGCGTGGCCCCCTTCCTTGATGAGGGCTGGCGGACGAACACCGTCGCCGCCGTCTTCTCGCTCTACCTCCTATTGAGCGGAGTGCGAGCCGCCCGCGTCAAGAAGCTCAAAGGCGGGCTTGAGGCTCGGATCGGCGTTCTCATTGCCGGATCCGTGTTCGGAATCGGAGTCCTCTTCGCGATTCAGGGCGCGAGTCACCCGACCGGAACCCTCGACGGATCGCCACCTGAGGCCTTCATCACCTTCATCGTGGGCGGCCTCGCGGCGACCGTCGACGAGGTTCGACTCCTGAGGCGAGGGGAGCTCCGCGGCCGATCGCGCCTCGTCCGACACATCTGGCGCATGTGCGCCTCGTACTTCTACGCGTCGGGCTCATTCTTCCTGGGCCAACCCCAGGTCTTCCCCGGGTGGTTCAATGCGACGCCGCTCCCGAGCCTTTTGGCATTCTTCCCGCTGCTCGTCATGGCCTGGTATCTCTGGGTCTATCGAGCGAGTCGCGGGATTTCATGAGGAGACCCGAAGAATGAAGCCCCTCGCAATCACCGTGGCTGGATACCTGGCGCTGATTCTTCTCTTCGAAGTGATCGTCGTGGTCCTGGGAAGTCGCCAAGCCACCGAAAATGAGCCACCGGAAGCACCCTTTGTCGCGATCGAGAACAGGGACGAGAGCGGCACGCATAACGTGGTTGTCGCCGCAGTCGAGGTCGACGGCGCGCTCTATGTCTCCGCGAACCATTGGCCTCGACGCTGGTATCACCGACTGGTCGAGAGCCCGGAGGTCGAGGTCACACGCGACGGCGAGCGGGCTTCCTACCGGGCCCTGCCGGTGGATGGGGCCGAACGCGAGCGGGTGCTGAGTGAATACACCTTGCCGTTCATCGTGCGCATACTGACGGGCTTCCCGCCGCGGGCTTTTCTCCGCTTGGACCCGCGTTAGTGCCGCCTGCCAGGCGTACTGAGGGGTACTTCGCGCTCCTCGCGCTCTGTCTCGTGACATTCGTCTCGAATGCCAATGTCAATGCCAATGCAAGTACCAGCGCCCGACAATATGAGCGCGGCCATCACGCACTCCAGATTTTCGATGCCGCCGGGATGGAGGCGACCCCAGACTGGGTGATCGCCTGGATCGCCTTCGCGACGCTTTGCTTCGCGGCCGGGCTGTTCTTCGTTCGGGGGCATCGAATCGCCCGATGGGTTGTGGGCGGCTACATCACAGGATTCGCCGCCCTGGTCGCGTCGTCGATCTTCGATTCGGACGTGTTTCGCCTCGCCGGATTCAACGCACTCGTCCACGTGATCTTCTGGACCCCGTCGCTCTATCACCTAATGTCCGAGCGTCCCTTTGCCGCCGCACCTCCGACCGCATTTTCGATCTGGTCAGGCGTCATCTCAGGCGTGATGCTCTTTTCGTATGTCTTTGACGTGCCCTACGCGCTTACCTTCTTGCGCCACGTCTTTTTCGAGCTCTAGAGCAGAAGCGGAAAGAAGGATGTACATGAGTTTCGAAGGCGCTCTCTTTACGATCGCTGAAATGGCCATCGGCGTGGCCGGCTTCTCGGCCATCGTCGCTGCGTTTACAGGGCAAGGCCCGCTGACCCCAACCGATCGGCGACGCTTCGTTTGGCTCTTCACCAACTCCTTCGTCGCCGCACTGCTCGCGTACGTGCCAGTCCTGCTGAGCGAGGCATCTCTCTCTGAAACGGATCTTTGGAGAGCTTCGAGCGCGTTCATGTGTTTGGTCTGGGCCGTCGCGGCGATCGTTTGGATCATCGACGAGGTTCGCAACAAAGAACCCGATGCCCCGCGAGCACGCGGAGTCTGGCAGGGGCCGCTTGCGCTGGTCCCGTCCTTCCTCAACTTCCTACTCCAACTGAGCAATGTCTTCGGACTGATCTGGGAGCCGTCGGGAGCGGCATATACGGCGGGCACGCTTGTCTGGCTGTACGTGGGGGCGATCACGTTTGTTTCGATCGTACTCGAGCGGCCGGGGGAATAGCCCAAGGCAGAGTGAGAATGCGCATGCCGACGGCTGATCAACACCTTCCTGTGTACTAAGTCTTGCGTTCATCGAATCGAGCTGTACATTGCCGGCATGTTGATTTCACGCTTCGTATAAATCGTCCTCCACTTCGGCCGGCCTAGCCCGGGCGGAGTGTCGCGAGTCGTGCGCGTTCTTTTCCGCGCCACCGAATGACTCGCTCGAGAGTTGATGATCCCGACTGCTCCTTTCTGTGGGTGCCTTTGGTGCGGACCGTTGTGTCGATCGTTTGATCGGCCCGCCGCCCAGCCGTCTCACGTGGAGCCGTCTTGCAAGCGAGGCTGAATCCATGCGATTCCATTCGACACCAATCGACGAACATGCAGAAGTTCCCCTGAGTGATGAGGGGCGACTCGAAGAACTGATCTCTCACTTCCAGCCCGACGGCGCATCGGCGAGTAAGCAGGAGGAGCGCCCTAACGAGCGGCGCAATGCCTGTTTCGTCGTGTCGATCTATCGACCTCGGGAGGAAGCTTCCGCTCTGGCACAGCTGGATGAGGTCACAGCCCTTGTCGAAGCTCAGGGCGACCTTGTTGTTGGCAAGCAGAGCCATTTACTGGTGAAGCCAGACGCAAGAACCTGGATTCGAAAGGGCGTGGCCGAGCGCATCGGGAGAGAAGCGATCGAATGCGGCGCCGACTTGCTCGTCCTCGACGCGGAGTTGAGTCCGTCGCAGGCGCGCAATCTCGAAGACGCGACGGGCTTGCCCGTTTGCGATCGCGAAGCCGTGATCCTGAATGTCTTCGAACGCCATGCGACCACCCGGCGGGCGCGCATTCAAGTGGAGATTGCGCATCTGGAGTATCTGCGGCCGCGGATCAGAGGCATCGGTCTCAATATGGATCAGCAGGCGGGCGGAATCGTCGGAAGCCGCGGGGCGGGCGAGACCGCATCGGAGCTACTTGCGAGACGACTCGACCGCCGACTCGCAGAGCTTCGTCGCAACCTGGTCCAACTCAAGCGCTCGGACGGGGTTCAGCGAAAGCGTCGCGAGCGCTGTTCGCGAATCGTCCTCGTCGGTTACACGAATGCGGGGAAGACCTCGCTCATGAACGGACTGACCGCAGCCGGTCTCTCCGCTCGAGATCGTCCCTTCGAGACCCTCGACACGACCTCCCGTTGTCTGACGCGCCACGGTGGGGACGTCTTGCTGAGCGATACCGTCGGCTTCATTCGGCGATTGCCCGAACGACTCTTCACGAGTTTTGAATCGACCCTCGCCGAGGTGGCGAACGCGACGCTCCTGCTTGTCGTGGTCGACGTCTCGGACCCGGAGCGTTCGGAGCATCTCGAAACGACGCGTTCAATCCTGCTCAAGCTGGGGGCGGACGAGGTTCCCCGGCTCGTAGTCTTCAATAAGGCCGATCTGCTGACGGAACCGACATCCGACACGGACCTCGCTCGACTTGCCGGCGACGCACCCTTCGTCCGGCTGTCGAGTCAGGCGCCGGAGGACATCGCGCATTTGAGAGAGCAGTTGATTGAGATGGCACACGCCGAACATGTCCGGCGCGAAGTGTTCGTGCCGTACGCGCTCGCGGATGTGACGCGCCTCATTCATGCGCGCTGTCGCGTGCTTCGAACGCGCTCGACGGAGCATGGCACGCAGTATCTCGTTGAAGGCGAGCCCCACGTTATTCGTGACATCGCACGCGCGACCCGAAGGAGCACCCGATGAGTTCGCCCAATGTCCTTGAACTAAGAAACGTCGCGATCAACGCGCCCGGCGGACGACCGCTCATCCGAGACCTCAGTCTGATTCTTGGCCGGGGGGAACGTGTTGCGCTCGTCGGGCGCAATGGAGTCGGCAAATCCACCTTGATACGGACGCTCGCTGGCCTGGATGCCCCGGCCTCCGGGCGTGTTACGCGGGTGGGTTCGCAACATCTCGTTGCCCAGCATGCAGACGACATCAGTTCGGAGTCCTCGCCGGAGAGCCGAGGGGAGCGCCGTTCGCGGCTCCTCCAGGAGGCATTCCGCGCCGAGCCTGACCTGCTACTTCTCGACGAACCGAGTGATGGTCTCGATCGCGTGGAGCTGGCGACGCTGGTGAGGCACCTCTCCGAAACCACGAGTGCCCTGATCGTGGCCTCCCACGATCCCGAAGTCCTTCGCTCCTTTCGAGACTTCTTCGTGATGACGGAATCCGGCTGCCGGCTCTATCGCGGTGACTATGATTCGCTTCTCGCGGACCTCGTTGCTGAAAATGAGGCTCGGGAAGAGCAGTACGTCCGGAAGTTGAACCAGCTGTCCTCCGCCGAAAAGAAGAGCCGCAGCGACCTCCAAAGGCGAACCCGCAAGAAGCATCTTGGACGCGTCCGCGAAGTCGGTCGTGCCCCGTCACGCATCAAGCTCAATGACAAGCGGAGTTATGCGCAGGAGAAACAAGGGAAGCGTGCTGTTCGACGGGAGGCGCGGATCAAGACAGAACGTGATTCGGCAAGGGCGACGCGCCGATCGCTGCCTGTGTCTCTACCGCTTGAGATCGCGCTCCCTGACTTGCGACCCGCGACAGGAAGGCCCGTAATCAAACTCGAAGACGTCACTGCGCACGCCGGAGATCGAATTCTGTTTGAGAACGTTTCCCTCAGCGTTGAGCGAGATCGACTGGGCGTCGTCGGCCCGAACGGGTCGGGGAAATCGACACTCCTCGAGATCATGGTCGGGGAACGGGACCCCAAACAGGGAAGGGCACGGCAAGATCTGAGCCGGCTCGGGTACGTCGCGCAGAACTCGAAGAACTGGTGTTTCGAGGAGAGTGTTTTCGACGTACTCATGACGGGCGGATGCGTCGATTCGCCCGAGACGGCGATCGGTTGTTTGCGCGCGCATCGGTTCCCGCTTGCTCTTGCGTCGCGACCGCTGGCTTCTCTGAGCCCGGGAGAGCGGGTTCGGGCGGCACTTCTTTGTCTTTCGCAGCGCGAGCCCGCCGTGGAGGTTCTTCTGTTGGACGAGCCTTCGGACCAGCTCGACATCCTGGGGCGAGCGGCGCTCACCCGTGTTCTGCGGCAGTGGAGTGGCGGACTCGTTGTGGTAAGCCATGACGAGCGGCTTCTCGACGAGTTGGGGCTCGAACGGAGACTGGAACTCGTCTAGCGACTGAGCGATTCGAGCCATGCAGGCGCCACCTACGTAGGAACGCGAATAGGAACTGTTCGGAGATTTCACATCCTTTGGGTCGTGGTGGGGCCATCGTCGCGGGCCGCAGGGCTCCCGTTGGGCCGAATCCCCCGCCGTACATCCCCGATAACTGATTTTATCAGCGATGTAAAACAGGAAATCGCGGAGGAGGCGGCAGCCCTGGCTTGGACCTTATGTCCCGGGATTCTGGTCGAATTCTTGGCGCTGGAATCGCGCGAGACGGTGCTCAGGCCAGTTCAGTTGAGAAACCCGGGCGATAATGTCCACTATGTCCCTAGTTTTTGGAAAGCTCTCGCGTCTCCAGCCACTCGAGCATCAGGAAGAGTGCGCCGAAGGCCGCACCTCCAAAGATGAGTGCGTTCGACAGCACGGTCGAAAACTCGTAGCTCGGGTCGCCCATTGAGAGAGCGTGTCCAACGCCATGAACGGCAAGGAAGGCCGAAAGGCCGATTCGGGAGAGTCGCCGAGTTCGCTCAACCGTGCTCGCTACGAGCGCGATGATGCCAGCGAAGAGAGGGATATGGCCGACAACGAAAACGAACTCGCCAGTTGAGTCCGAGAGCATCCGGACAAGCGGGAGCACACGCCACTCGTGGTTGGTCATGCCGTCGAGTTCGTGTGTGAGCAGGCATGAAAGGCCGAGATAGAAGACGATATCTTTCACGCCTCGAGACTAGCAGCGCTCGGCGTTTCTAAGGCTTCGCGGTTGGTCGACCCGCAGAGCGCCACGCACCCATGTCCCCAGCCAAGTGTCGGACGTTGGTGAAGCCGGCCTCAAGGAGTGCGGTAGCTGCCTTGCCTGCCCTTCCTCCCTTCTCGCAGTAGACGACGACGGACCGGCTTTTGTCGTCACCCAGTTCGGCGATGCGACTCTCGACGGCTTCGTGCGAGATGTTTATGGCACCTGGCACGTGCCCCGATGCGAACTCTTCTGCGGTTCGAACGTCGAGAATCAGAGTCGAGGACGGCGGCGATGACAGCAGCTCCTCGGGCATGATGTCAGTGACGCCTGAAGACGGTGCACCGCAAGCGAGTAGAAGAGCCAGAACTGTTAAAGGGAAAAGGGTTCTCATCGGTAATTCTCCATAAATGAGCGGTCGATTCGGTTTTTTAGCCACATCATGGCGCGCCCCTCAAGAGCGACACCCCATTTCGAACCAATGGCAGTTCCGTCTCCAAGATTCAGGAGGGAGAGGAAGTCGTCCTGCGGTCGATATTCACGCAGCGGCATTCCTTGTAGAAGCGCGCGGAGGTTTCCGTCGAGAATCGGTCCTGCGCGCACAGCGAAGACCCCGGCCTTCTTCATACCCGCAAGGCTTGCACAGTCTCCAACAGCGAACAGATTTCCGTAGCCGGTGACTTGGAAGGTGCGCTCAATTCGAATGAAGCCGCGCTTGTCGGTCGGAAGAGCTGAAGTTCTCCCCAGGTCATGTGACGCGGGTCCGGTGACCCATAGGGTGGCCCCGGTTCGGTGGTTCTGGCCGTTTGAAGTCGTCAGGCTGTCCCGAGCTACAGCTGAGACTTGAGCGTCTCGCAGAACTGCGATTCCGCGTCGTTCGAGTGCCTTCTCGACGCGTGAACGGACTGCGGGCGGATTCGATGAAAGCACACCTGAGTCGCTCGTAACGAGTGTGACTTGCGTCTGCCCAGCTTGGACTTTCCGGAGTCTCGCCTCGAGACAGAACGCAAGCTCAACACCACCTGCTCCTCCACCAACGACGTGAATCGGAGCCGTCCCGTCTATGGATTCGAGAAGTTTGTCGACCTCTGCCACCAGTGTTGCGATAGGTCGAGACGCAAGTGCGAACTCGAGCACACCCGGGCAATCGGTGCCGGAAACAGTCGAGCCGATGTCAATCGAGGCCACGTCGAAGGGAATCGATTGTCCACTGTCCAGGGTGAGCGAGTCGCGCTCGATGTGGGTCACGTTGCCTTCTTCAAAGTCGACGCCGGACTTCTCGCAAAGAGCGCGTAGGTCGATTTCGAGTTCAGCCTGTTTGTATTGACCGGCGACGAATCCCGGCACCATTCCCGAGTAAACGGGAAACGGGTTTCGGTCGACAACGGTGAGCTCCGTTTCGGAAATAGGCGCTTCGCCGTAGCGACGAATCACTTCAACGTGGGCGTGTCCGCCGCCGACGAGGACAAGCTTACGCGGCATGATTAGCCGACCGGGCTGCCCTTCCAGGCTGCTCGAGGACAAGGTGATAGACGCCCATTCCAACGACCATTGAAGCAACAAACAGTGCGACTTTGCCCGAGCCTGTGACGAGAGAGGCAATTGCGGGGCCCGGACAAAAGCCGGCGAGTCCCCAGCCAAGGCCGAAGAGGCAAGCCCCTGCCAACAGTCTTGTATCAATTCCGTTTGCGGCTTGAGCGGTGTACCCGCGGACGCGGTAGGCGATGGCTGATACGAGAAGAGCTGCGCCCATGACAAACGCAAGACTCGGGTCCCACGCGCCGGCGGCGTCGAGAAAGCCAAGCACTTTGGCTGGGTTTGTCATCTGCGCGACGGCGAGGCCGGCACCAAAGATGGTTCCTGAAAGAAGCGCGCTTAGAGTTCGATTCATGCTGACGCTCCTAGGACGTGACGAACGACGAAAACCGTCGCGCCGGCAACTGCCATAAACGCAAGCGTTGCTGCAACTGAGCGGGTTGAACCTCGAGACATTCCGCACACGCCGTGCCCGCTGGTGCACCCGTTCCCAAGCCTCGTCCCAAAGCCAACGAATAGGCCGGCTAGGACGAGCATCGGCAAACTCGCATCTATCTGTGTTTCGAGTGGACCACCTACCTGGGCGACGATGACCGCTCCGATTGGTAGTCCGGCGATGAAGGCAATTCTCCAGCCTCTCTCATCGCCTGCCTCTGGCCACATCGCTTGCCCAAGGATTCCACTAATGCCAGCGACTCGACCATTCGCGAACAGAAGAAGAGCCGCAGCGAGACCGATGAGAAGGCCTCCGATTGCGGCTGATACCGGTGTGAACTCGGTCATATTCCTGCTCCATGGCTGTAGTTGAGTTCGTGGTGAAGCTCAGAGGCGCGCTTTGACCCACGGCCTGCGAGCACCCCGAGTCCCAACATGAGCAACGCAAATACCATCTGCGGCCAGGTGGTGGGAAGGGCTGGGGAGAGTGTTGATGCGACAAGGGCGCCCTCCCTAACAAGAATGAAGCAGGCCATCGCCATTACGAAGCCAGCAAAAGCGCGCCTGAGGGAGTCGGGCTCAACAAGCGTGGCAAGCCGAGAGCCTCCGAATGAACCAACGATTGCGGTGCCTGAGACCATCGCAACGAGGTTGTAATCGACGTCGACGTGGCTCACATAGCCGAGGAATCCAGATGCACTCTTGAGCACGATGATGAGCAGCGATGTTCCAACTGCCGCCGTCATCGGCAGTCCCGCCCAGAGAGCTAGCGCCGGAACGATAAGGAATCCGCCGCCTGCACCGACGAGACCCGTGAAGCTTCCCACCGCGAGGCCTTGGAGCATGAGGTTTCTTGGAGATAGGAGCACTTCACCACTATCCGCTTGAATTTCCTTTCTGCCTCGCCACATCGCAGTTGATGTCAGGAGCATCATCGCGGCGAAGAGTAGTAAGAGCAGACCACCGTCGAGGAATATGCTTGCTCGGCCACCGAGATAAGCGCCCACCATGCCGGCACCGCCGAAAAGAAGACCCTCTTTCGGACGCACGTTTCCTGCTCGCCAGTGCTGGACCGCACCCGAGATACTTGCAATGCCGACGATGAGAAGCGAGCTCGCGATGGCCTCCTTTGGGCCGAGGCCAAAGACGTAGACGAGAAGCGGCACGGTAAGGATGGAGCCGCCGCCGCCGAAAAATCCAAGCGAGACGCCGATGAGAAGTGAGAGCGCGATACCGAGGGCAAACATTCTGACCTCAGAGCACCGCGAGAGAGCGGCGGAAGGACGCGAGACTCAGCTCGAGGTCAGGCGGGTTGGCGGAAGCAAGCGTTTCACCGACGTAGCTGATGAGGTCTTCCACGGCGCCGTGCGTTGGCGAGTCGAAGGGGATAGTCACGCGCGCAAGCCGCTCATGGAAGGTGTCACGAACGGCTTCTGCGGTGAGCGGTCCCACCATGGCCGTCCAGGACACAAGTTGTTCGACGAGTGCGGCGAGGTTCTCCGGCTCAGCATGGAGCACCGGTAGAGTCGCTCGATTCCAGCCAATCATGCCGCCCGCAAGGTTCGTAACTTGCTCACAGCCAAGCTCTTCAAGTATTTCGCAGGCCTTGCCGGACCGCTTTCCCGAACGGCAAACAAGAAGCAGTGGGCGGCTGCCCTTGAGCTTATCAGCATGGTCTTTCACGCTGGAAAGCGGAACGTGTTCGGCACAGTCTATACAGCCAAGAGGACCGCGGAATTCATAGTCTTCGCGAACGTCAATGACGCGGTATCCGTCGAGGGAATCAAAGGCTTCTAGAGCAGCTACTTCGGGATAGGACATGGCTAGGCTTTGCCTCCGAAAGCGTTCAGGGGAAGTTTGAGAAAGGAGATTCCGTTCTCTTCGGGTTCCGGGAATTGGCCAGCCCGAATGTTCATCTGCACAGCAGGCAGCATGAGTGCTGGCATCGAGAGCGTGGCGTCGCGTGTGTCTCGAAAACGAACGAAGTCTTCCTTCGAGGTCGAATCTGAGAGCTGAACGTTTGACGCTCGCTGCTGCGACAGCGTGGATTCGAATGCGACCTCTCGGCCGCCGGGTTGGTAGTCGTGGCAAGTGAAGACCCGAGTGTCTTCAGGAAGTCGCGTGTAGAGCTCGTGAATGGACGAGTAGAGTTCTTCCGCAGAACCGCCGGGAAAGTCGCAACGAGCCGTGCCGTAGTCCGGCTGAAACAATGCATCACCGACGAAGAGCGAGTCTTGGATGCGGTAGCTCATGCAGGCCGGGGTGTGTCCGGGAGTGTGGAGCGCTTCGAGCTCAAAAGGTCCGACGTCGAGCATTTCTCCATCCTGGAGCAGTAGGTCGAACTGTCGTCCGTCACAAAGGAAGTCGTCGCCGAGGTTGAAGACGTCGCGGAAGACGCGCTGGACTTTGACAATGTCCGCGCCCATGACGGTCTTTGCCCCAAAGCGTTCTCTGAAATAGGGCATCGCCGAGAAGTGGTCCGCGTGGGCATGGGTATCGAGGACGTAAGGAACGCTGATTCGCTCCTGTTCAAGGAAGCGAGCAACTGCATCCGCTGATTCGGTCCACGTTCGACCGCTGGCTACGTCGAAATCCAGAACGGAGTCGATGACAACGCCGATTCGTTCGACCTCGTCGTATGAGACGTAGGTGAGCGACGAGGTTCGCTGGTCGAAGAACGCCTTGACCTTCATCACGTTTCACTCCAGAGCGGGAGAAATCCGCCCGATGAGGTGAGACGTTGCATGAGTCATGCCATGAGTATGGCCGAAAATCTCTTATTTTCCGTCGTCATGGCCTGCTCTTGCTTCTACTGGCACGTCTCATATGAAACGCTATACGTTTCATGACGTCTCATGCGAGACATTTTGAAACACGGAGTCTCGATTGGCAGAGCCCTTGGATTCGCTCCTGGAAACGATTGGGCCCGAGGCTGCTTTTCGGTGTCTCGCTGAGCTTTTTCCGGATGCCGCCGTATTCGCCGTCGATGCGGAGCGCAACATCGTCCATTGGAGCGACGGGGCACAGAAGCTCCTCGGGTTCACACGCGAAGAAGCGATTGGGCGGCTTTGCCTGAGCTCGATTCGTTGCCGGACGTGCACCATTGGCTGTGGAATCGCTAAATACGGCACCGTCACGGGAATACCCCTTGAGCACTACCGCGCCGACGAGCGTTGGATTCCGACGAAGAAATACGCAAAGGGATTCTTTACAGACGAAGGCGAGTTTCTTGGCGGAATCGAGGTGCTCGTTGCGACAGGCCCTTCTCAGGAGGAAGAAGGGGTGCTTGGCGAGACTGTGCTCCTTCCGCCCGACGCCGACGAATTCCATGGTCTTGTGAGTCGTGACGCGGCGATGAAGCGAGCGTTTCAAACGATTCGAAACGTGGGTGAGACGGACGCCACCGTTCTCGTTCGCGGCGAAAGCGGTTCAGGCAAAGAGCTGGTAGCCCACGCGATTCATCTCGAGAGCCAGCGAGCGAAGGGTCCTTTCGTTGCAGTCAATTGCGCAGCGCTGACCCCTGGGCTGCTCGAAAGCGAGCTCTTCGGGCATGTTCGGGGCGCATTTACAGGTGCTGTGAAAGACCGAAAAGGGCTTTTCGAGCAAGCCGACGGCGGCACTCTGTTTCTCGACGAAGTGGCCGAGCTCCCAATGGAGATGCAAAGCAAGCTTCTTCGCGTGCTTGAAGAGCGTGTCGTAACCCCGGTTGGCGCATCCAAAGAAATCGCGGTCGATGTTCGCGTCGTGGCAGCCACGCACAGGGCTCTGCGCCGTGAAGTTGATGCAGGAAGGTTTCGCGAGGACCTGATGTATCGCTTGCGGGTGGTTCCCATCTTAATACCACCGCTTAGGGACCGCGGTGGAGACGTCGAAGTGCTGCTGCGCTTCTTCCTGCGGCGCTTCAATAAGGCCGGGCCCCGGCACGTTGAGACGATTGCGCCGGACGCCATGCGTGCGCTTCTGACTCACCTCTGGCCTGGAAACGTGCGCGAACTCAGAAACGTGGTCGAGTATGCGTTTGCCGTTGGTCGGGGCGAGGAGCTGCTTCTCGAGGAACTACCGCCCGAATTCGATGACGAGGAAAGCGCTGTAATCCACGACGAAGTCGACGGAGAGCAGAGCGAGCTTGAGCGTATCCGAGAAGCACTTCAGCTTGAGGGGGGCGTCGTGAACTCTGCTGCGAAGAGGCTTGGCATGAGTCGTGCAACGTTCTGGCGAAAGAGACAAAAGCATGGTCTCTAGCCAGGAGGTGCAGCATGTCGAATATCGAGCGATTCGGTCCCGTGTCGGACGGCGTTTTCCGAGGGCTCTTTAGCCTCATATTTCTCGTCGCCGGGCTCGGCCACTTCCTCCAGAAGGAAGTGATGCTGGCACGCCTCGAGGCCGCACCGCTGGGGCATCTTGCCAGCCTCTTTGGACCGCCGGACATGTTGATGCCACTAAGCGGCGTAGCTCTGATTGTTGGGGGCCTGGCGGTCGCGTTCGGATATCAAACGCGCATCGCAGCCGTCGGTTTGTTTCTTACGCTGATTCCAATCACTGTAACGACACATCTTGGAGACCCAGGGCATATAGGTCCGCTCTTTAAGAACGTGGCTTTGATGGGCGGGCTAGTTCACTTCGCCGTGCGCGGTGCCGGTGCCTATAGCCTCGACTCGCGAATCGATGCCGGCTCTGAGATTGAGGTGCCAGCATGAGTGATGGCGCGGAATCAACCGTTTGGCGGCGCTTGTTCTCAGACCATCCCGCATCGCTGCAGGAGAGCTACTGGCAGCATTCGCGAGCAGCTTGCCGAACCGGAATTGGACTGCTCGGAATGGGAGCTGCCTGTCTTTGCCACGCCGTTGTGCCGGGAGTGTTCAAGGACACCGCGAGCCAGGGAGTTTCAAGGCTTGCGGGAGAGATATCCCGACGGCGATGTGGGCCTGGCGATATAGATGGGAGTGGAGTGTGAGCGCAGAAACGACATTGATTCACGACGAAGAGCGGACGGTTCCGCCATTCTTTGCCCGGGCTTGGCGATTCTCGCGCGAGCACCCCCACATGGTGGGGCTTCTCATCGCGTGCACCATCGGCGGTGCTGTTTTCGGTGCGGTGGTCCCAATGGGAGAGCTCTCGGTCATTCGCAGAGTGCTCGGGGGCGCAGTGGCTGGCTTCTACTTTGGACTCTTCCCTCTGGGCTACCGTCTACTCGACTAGGAGAACCGAATGAGAATGGTCGTGGGACCCGTGCTGTTGCTGCTGTTGGTCGGGTGCGCCAAGCACATCAGTCGGCCAGAGCTCTTATCACAGATTCGGTCGGAGGCGCGGCCAAGCATCGTTGACGTTCGCTCGCGCGGAGAGTTTGAGGCCTCTCATGTCCCAGGCGCCGTGCATATCCCGTTCTACTCGCTGCTTGGCGGAGAGGAAGACCTTCCGGGAGCAGCAGATGAGAGTGAGCCCATTGTCGTTTATTGTGAGCACGGTCCGCGCGCCGGCATTGCTAGGGCTCAGCTCTGGTTCATCACGGACCGACCGATTCGCTTCCTCGAAGGCCATATGACCGCCTGGAAAGAAGACGGACTTCCAACAGAGACTCTGGAGACAACCATTGAGTGAGCAGACCCCAGAGAAAGGCCCGGCAGTAAGGTTTCCGCCTCCGTTCGTGCCGTTGATAGCCCTGGGCGCCGGCATGCTGCTCCACTGGGTCCAACCCTTGTCGACGACGACAGTCGTCGGGAACGGGGGACGTTTCGCCATCGGCGGAGCGCTCGTTTTTGCGGGCCTAGCATCTATGGGGCTTGCGATTGGGTGGTTTCGGAAAACCGGCCAGGACCCCAAGCCTTGGACAGAATCGCCCGAACTCATCCTTGAAGGCGTCTATAAGTGGACTCGAAATCCGATGTATCTCGGAATGGGCCTGCTTCAAGCGGGGCTGGGCGTTTTCCTCGGTAGCTTGTGGCCGCTGCTGCTCGTTCCCGTAACCTGGTGCGTGATATATCTCATCGCCATCCGACACGAAGAAACCTACTTGTCGAAGAAGTTTGGGGAAAGCTACGACGGATACCGTGCATCAGTGCGGCGGTGGCTCTGACTGCAGAATGAGCCGAAAGCGAGTGCATTACATCGCAGCGCTCCGTGACCAGTCACCCCTCCCATCCAAGCTTTCTACTTGTCATAATGCGGCTTATCGGCCATCGACGTGCAGTACCTAGATTGGAGCCGCACGACTCATCTATGTTTAGAAGGGCCGCTGCTCCGATCCTATTAGGCGATCTGGATGACCTCCTGAGCACCTAGATCCAAGAAGGTCGAGGTTGGCGAAGGCAGTGGCGCGGCCTCATCAGAATTCGGCTGACGCAATAGAGCGCAATTCGAAAAGCCCCATCCGTCCGCTGTACCATCCGCAAAAGAAAAACGGCGTCCCGATTTCTCGAAACGCCGCTTCTTTTTGGTAGCGGGGGAGGGATTCGAACCCCCGACCTCCGGGTTATGAGCCCGACGAGCTACCTGGCTGCTCTACCCCGCAACAATCTTTTTCGATCGACCTGCGATCTAGACTTTCGTCTTCGTTTCCAGCTCTTGCACCAGGAGGCTGGAACGGGAGCCGGATGGTATGGGGGTTCGCGCGTTTGTCAATTGGAGGAGGGCGCCTTTTCCTCGTTCGTTCGCGAACTTGCGGCGGAAATCTGCGATCGGCCCGACAACCGCCGGAATCAGATCATCGCGGGGATGCCCGCCCCGAGCCAGAACTCCCCGACGCGCTCCCAGCTCTCCTCGCTGGGCACGATGTGCTGGGCCCCAGCCTGGATGTCGCGGAGGGTGCGCTGGAGCCGTCCATCGCGGAAGAGCGCCGCTGCGCCGCCGGCTCGGAACGCCATTTGTGCGGAATCGAGCGCCGCTTCGTAGGCGTTCGTCGTCGCCGCAATCAGCTTCGCGCGGTCTTCGATCTGAACCCCGTCCTCCGACTCGAACGCCGCTCCCAGCTCCGCATAATTCGCCAGCACGAGGGCCCGCGCCGCATCGAGTCCCGTCTTCGCCCGCGCGAAGTCCTTCTGAAAAGACTTCCGTTGCGCGAGCTTCGATTGGCTGGCGAGACGCTGTCGCCAACCGGCGTGCTCGCCGATCTCTTCGAGGGCGCGACGGCCTACACCCAGGGCGAAGCCGGAGTGGGGCGCGCTCGCGATCGACATGAGCGGCAGACTGTAAAGCGAATGGCCGCGCAGCGGCACGAGCGCACTCGCAATGAAGCTCTTGCTGTCGGGGAGCAGTTGGGCATCGAGATGATAGTCGCAGCTCCCCGTCCCCTGAAGCCCCGCGACGTCCCAGTTCTCGACCACACGAACGTCTTCGCGCGGAACGACGAAGGTCCGCATGCGCGGCATTCCGCCATCCATGACGGGCACGTCCCCCGAGAACTCGACGGCGGTACACGCGACGTGATCCGCGTGCAGAATGCCCGAGCCGAAGCGCATGTTCGCAGTGACCCGCCAGGCGTCGCCTTCGCGATCGGCGCGGCCCATCGGCGGAAAGCCGCCGGCCATCAATAGCCGCGCAGGATCGCCGGAGTAGATCTCCTCGAGACCTTCCTGGGGAAGGGCCGCGGCGCACACGCCCGTAATCAGTCCGTTCATGCCGAAGCACCATCCTGTCGAGCCATCGAGGCGCGAGACTTCTTCGACGACCTGCACGATGTGTTGCGGCGGAAGTTCGTGGCCGCCGAGTTCCTTCGGAAGGAACGCCAGCATCAATTCCGAATCGCGGATCGCGTCGACGACCTTCGGCGTGAGCGTCGCCGCTTCTTCGCAGGCCCGCGCTTCCCCTTCGACGACGGTCGCAAGGCCGCGCGCCCGTTCGAGCGCCTGTTGAAAGTGGGCGTCGAGGGACGAATCGTGAGACCCCGAATCGGATTGGGTGGCCACCATCCAGCAATCAAAGCGGAAGTGCCTCGCCGCGTCGATGGGGGCGCTACGGGCAGCCTCAGCTCGGGCGCTCGCATTCGATCGGCAACTTCGGTGCAGAAGCGCCAAATCCCCGCCACTTCTGACACACTGTCTCCACGATGATCCATGGAGGCATTAACCATGCTGAAGGTCAACACTGGGAAACGATTCGGGAGTCTGCTCGTGGGAGCGCTTCTGGTCGCGAGTTTGGCCGGGCCCGCCTTTGCCGGCAATGTGTACTCATGGGTGACAGAAGATGGCACCTACGCGTACACGGATGATTCCAAGCGAATTCCGGCGAAGCATCGCAGCGAAGCCAAGAAGCGATCGATGGGAAAGCTGACTCGCTATGAGCGGTATACCGAGATCTCTTCAGACCAGTCCGAAGCGTACGAGGATCGACTTCTCGCACGCCGCGACTCGCTTCGTGAGATCACCGTGGCAGCACCTCAGGGTGCGGTTGCGGGGGCAGTGGCACAACGGGGATTGGCGACCGATTACACGGTTGCCGTAACCGGTGGCACCACACGTTCTGGACGGAATGGCGTTTCTCTCAAGGTCCCACTCGACTCGCAGGCAGAAGCTGCCGACGAGCCGACGGTCATCGAGAGCCGCCGCATGAAGCCGTCCGACAGCCTGGCCACGCGACACTGGACGGTCATCAAGAAGGGCGACCGAGTCGTGTCCGTGATCAAGGGAGAACGTCGACAGCGACCGCTGAAGGCGCTTTCCGAGAGCGACTTCGACCTCTAGGAACCTTCGGGAACCTCTAGGCCGAAATGACACGTCCCGTGGAGGCCATGCCTCTACGGGACGTCGTCTGCGCCGTTCGCCTAACAGGCAATCCCTGCAGGCTTGAACGCGCGATACTCCGACAGACCAAGAAGGTCAGTCGTCGAGATAGAGCGGATTCCGCCCATCCGGATCGACTTCCGCCGGATCCGCAGCGGCGGGTTGCGACCGTTCGATGGGCTCATCTTCCACTTCGTAGAGCCAGCCGGGTGGGACCTCGGACTGGCGCGCTTCAACGAAGATCGATTCGATTTCGCGCTCGACCGCTTCGAGTTCCTGCTCCGCTTCGCGCGCCTGCAAGAGCAGGGCTTCACGGGCACCGCCGCGCGGATAGTTGCGGCGCTGTGCCTGACCGTAGTCATGGGTGAGCTTCGCGATGTTGTCGTTAAGAATCGCCCGATTCGACAGGAGCGTGCGATAGCGCGACTGCCAATGGTTTCGCTTCGCAAGAAGTTCTTCTTCGTCCATTGCCGACGCGGCAAAGGGGAGCGCGAGCATGAGGAGCGCAAGGGCGAAAGCAGCGGCGGTATGTGAAGTGTTCGAGAGACTGGGAATACGCATGGGGCTTTCCTGATTCGACTATGCGGGCAGGCTCTGCACGCGGGGGTAGTGATCGCTGATGTAATGATCGAGCTTCTCGATCGTCTGCGCGTCGATCTCGAGAAAGCGCAGGCCGATATGATCGACTCCCTGCGGATCGGTCTCCGACCAGACGACCTGTGCGGTCGGCGTCACAACCGTGCCGTTTCCGTCCAGACTAAACTGGAGCGACACCTCTTCAGCGAGGGTCATCGGTGCTGCCGCATCGACGTAGAGGCCGCCGCGACTGACGTTCCGGACGACGCCTTCGAATTGCTGGCCGCGGGTTGAGATCGCGACGGGTTGGTCGAGTTCGGCACGGGGCAGGCCGCGTGGGGTCTCAAAATCCGTTAAGCGCCGAACGCACGCGATCAGCCCGTCTCGTTCAAGCGGCTTGAAGAGCACGTCATCGCTGCCGGCGCGAACCGCCTCCGCGTGGTCGAGGCGAGAATCCGGGCGCGCGAGCAAAACGACGCGGGGATCGCCCCAGTTGGGATGCGTCTTGAATCGGCGGCAGAGCTCCGCGCCGTCCATATCCGGAAGGTGCATATCCGCAATCACGACCGCGGGCGGACGCTCATCCGCGCATTGGAACGCGGCCGATGCTGAATCCGCCAGATCGACCGGGCCGCTGCGCGACAGGAAGACCTGGCCGAGCTCACGAAACATGGGGACGTCATCGACCAGCAGAATGCGCGACGCGTTCGACATAGAAAGGGGACTCCGGGGGACCGGGAGAAACGTGAACGGTGTTAGTTTGCCGCGAACTGCGACAGGCCTTCGAAGGTCGAGACGACCTTCCAGTGGTTCGAGATGCCGTCGCGAGACCAGACCTGCGTTTCGCCGACTTCGACTTCGTAGGGAAGGCTGGGCGTGTAGATCGTGTACGTGACCTGAACCGTCGCGGCCTGCTTGTCCTTGTCGAGTTCGACCGACTCGGATTCGAAGTCCGTGAACCGTGCGTCTTCGAGACTCTTCATGGTCTTCACGAATTCGGCGCGATGATCTTCGGCGACGAACTCCTTGGCCTTCTGGAACTCGGAGAAGCGAACGAGGACGGTGTACCGGCGCTGAGATTCATCGAAGGTCAGCTGACGATCGAAGGGATCGCCTATCCGGATCTCGCCGAAGGCACAGCCGAGGGTGGTGCTGACGAGAATCAGCAGCGTCAAAAGGCCGAAGGTGCGCAAGCGAGCTGCAGAAGATGGGGATGACACGGTCATTGCGAGTCTCCAAGGTGACCGGGGACACGCAGCATTCGCTCCAGGTGCCCGGCCGTGAATGTCATTCTCTTCGGCGGTTCTCGAAGAGTTCTTCAGCGCGATTGTGGTAGGATCGCCCCCGCGGGTCGCTTTTCTCGAATGAGACGGCAAAAGAGGCCAGAAGCAGCGCAGGAGCCTCCAATTGCCGCAGCCACTCAGACACCTCGGGATCGATCTCGGCGGCACCAAGGTCGTCCTGGCCCTCGGAGATGAGGCCGGGGAGCCCATCGCCTCCCGGCGGCGCGCGACCTCGCAGTCCGGGGACTGGCGACGGGATCTCGACACGCTGATCGAGGAATCCCACGCACTTCTGGCTGAAGCCAGCGTTGAAGCAAGCGCGCTCGGTCGCATTGGGGTCTCGGTTCCGGGCCCGGCAGATCCGGCACGCGGGATCGTGATCAATCCGCCGAATCTGCTCGGCTGGGAGAACGTCCCGGTCGCCCAGGTACTCGCGGACGCGCTTGGGGCGGAGACGCGGATCGAGAACGATGCGAACGCGGCTGCGCTGGCCGAGGCGAAATTTGGGGCAGGGCGCGGCGTGCAGGACCTCGTCTATCTGACGATGTCGACGGGGATTGGCGCGGGCATCCTGGCGGACGGGCGACTAATTCAGGGCGCTTTCGGGGCCGCGGGCGAGATGGGGCATATGCCGATCGCAGGACCGGGGCCCTTTGCGGAAGCGCCGATCTGCGCGTGTGGATTGCGCGGTTGTTTCGAGGCCTACGTCGGCGGGAATGCCTGGCGGGATCATCTCCGACGGACGGCACCGGCGGACGGGCGCGTGGTGGAACGGGCGGGCGGCGACGTCGCTTCAATTCGTCCGGAACATCTCGTCGAGGCGGCACGTGAGGGCGACGCGTGGGCGAGAGCTGAATTCGACCGATGGCTTGACCGGCTGGTCGACGGGCTCGTCCCGGTCGTCATGACGTTTGACCCCCAACGAATCGTGTTAGGGACGATCGCGGTCGCGGCAGGAGAGGCACTTTGCTTTACGCCGCTGCGGGTGAAGCTGGGGGAGCGTTTGTGGTCACACCAGCTCGACCGACTCGAAATCGTTCCCGCGGAACTCGGGGCGGCGATGCCTGAAAGAGCGGGGCTCGCGGTCGCCCTGGCGGGCAGCGAGTCGCATTAGCTCGCGCTATTCGGCGGGCGGCGGGACACTGGGCCAGAGGCTGCGTGCGGCCTGTTCGTCGAGCTCGCTAATCAGAGACTGGAGCGGGCCTACGCCAGCGCCCGATGCTTGTGCATTATCGAGCAGACTCATCACGGCCGTCCCCACCGCTTCGCTGGCTTCGGCGTGAACCTTCGTCTGGTCGCCGATCTCGCGGATCATTTCGCCGATCGCGCCGATCGCATCGGTGATATGGCGGCTTGTCTGACGCTGTTCGTCCGTCGAGCGATGGACGAGCAGGCAGCTATTGAGTGCACTCTCTGAGTTCTCGAGCATCGCTTCACTGGCGCGGCGCTGTTCGGCGATCGCTTCACTGATCTGCTGGATCTGCGTCGACGTCTGCAGCGTCGCTTCGGCGACGCCCTTTGAGTTGCGCGACTGTTCAGCGGTCGCACGGGCGATCTCGCTCACGCGTTGACTCGCCTCGCCGCAGGAATCCTGAATCGATTCGAGGGCGACGCCGGCATCGCGGGAACGTTTAACACCTCCGGCGACAGCTTCGATTCCGGCCTTCATCGCGTCTACCGCCTGATTCGATTCCTCACCGATCGCTTCGATCAGCTTCTCGATGTCGTGGGTCGAGGAGGAGGTGCGGCGGGCCAGGGTTTTTACGTGGTTTGCGACCACGAGGAAGGCCTTGCCTTGCTCACCCGCCTGCGCTGCGATGATCGCAGCGTTCAGCGAGAGCAGCTTCGTCTCGTCGTTGATCTCGTCGATCGCCGACAGGATGCTCCCGATCTGGGAGATCCGCGTGACCAGCCCGTCGAGTCGGTTCATCGCCTGGGACGTGAGGGAGCTGATCTGCTCGATGTCCCGAATCGTGGCGTGCACCGCTTCACGACCGCGGCTCGCTCCCTCGTTCGCCTGTTCGGTCAGACTCGCCGCCTCAATGGCGTTATTCGAGACCTCTTGAACACTGCGATCCATCTGGGTCACCGCCGCCGCCGTCGTCTCCGCCATCTCCTGAACCTGTTCGGCTCCGGAAGAAACCTGGCGAATCGAGGCGCTCATCTGATGAACGGAACTCGTCGATGCATCGACCAACTCATGCAGCGTCGCGGTGTTATTCGCGACCTCATCGATCGAGCCCCCGAGTTCAAGAATCGCCGAAGCGGACTCGTCCGACGACGAGAGCAGTCGTTCCACTTCCGCACCGATTGAGGTCATCGTCTGGCGCATATGCGCGACCAGCGAAGCCGTCTCTTCGACCGCTTCTTCCTGGGCATCCGCAGCACGCGCGATGGAACCAAAGCGCGCCTCAAATTCTTCGGGCAGCGTGCGGGTCTGTGCGACGAGGTTCTGCGCCTCGGCGATTGCGGCCTGACGTTCCGGCCAATCGCGATTCCACGCGGCCACGGCCTCGCGCCATTCCGGCGTCGCCGAACCGCCGATCGGAGCTGGGTCGAGGTTCCGCATATGTCGGGTCAAGGTCTGAACGGCTCGGGCGGTCTCAGCGCGCTCTTTCTGAATCCGCGCGAACGCGAATCCAGAGCCGATCGCCGTCAGGCCAAAGACGGCCAAGGCCGAGAGTCCGGCCAGCGCACCCGTGCCCGAGATCACGAGCGTTGCGAATAGAAGCGCTTTCGCGTCCCCGGCCATGCGCGCAAGCCGCTCGAGTACAGGCTCTGCCGTGGATTCCGGGTCCACTTGCTCTGGATTTTTCCCATGTCGCATGGGGCATTGCATCGGAGAAGCGGAGGCGACCCTTGAGCAGGCACGATGCAGAATGGAAGCCCGGACTAGAGCCGGATCGTTGAAATTCGTTCGACCTCGCGAAGCAAAGCGTCGAAGGTCCCGTTCTCAATGGCGATTCGCGCCTCGGTCAGAAGATTCAAGTAATACGTGAGGTTGTGGAGCGCCGCGAAGCGCGACCCGAGGGCCTCACCGGTCTTGATCAGATGCCGCAGGTACCCCTTGCTGTGCTGCGTACAGCCGGGGCAGGCGCAGTTTGGGTCCGCAGGGCTGTCATCGTTCGCGAAGCCCGCGTTCTTCAGGCTCAGCGTGCCCTGGGACGTGAAAAGCAAGCCATGACGTCCATTCCGGGTCGGCACGACGCAGTCGAAGAGATCCACGCCCGCGGCCACACCATCGAGCAGATCGAGGGGCCGTCCCAGGCCCATCAGGTAGCGGGGTCGATCGACCGGAAGGCATTCGTTCGCCGTCGTGACCGCAGCCTGACGCTCTTCGCGCTCCTCGCCGAGGCCAAGTCCGCCATGGGCGTAGCCATCGAATTCGATCGAGGCCGTCGATTGCGCGCTGGAGCGCCTGAGCGACTCCGATGCGCCGCCCTGGACGATCGCGAAGACGGCCTGGTCTTTCCGCTTTCGCGCCGCCTGCGCCCGTTCAGTCCAGCGCAGGGTGCGCTGCATCGCGCGCTCCATCTCCTGCGTGTCTTTGCGCTGGTCGTCTTTCCCGTGAATCGGCAGACACTCGTCGAGCACCATCGCGATATCCGACCCCAGCGCCTCCTGAATCTCAATCGCGTTCTCGGGGGTGAGCTGTCTCCGACGGCCATCAAGGGGCGAGGTGAAGGTGACCCCGGTCTCGTCGATCTTGGCCCGATCCGAAAGCGATGTGACCTGAAAGCCCCCGCTATCCGTCAGCCAGGGGCCGGTCCATCCGGTAAACCCGTGCAGTCCGCCCAGCCCATCGATCGTTTCCTCGCCGGGGCGCTCGTGCAGGTGATACGTATTCGAAAGCAGGATCTGAGCACCCGCGGTCTTGAGCTCCGCGTTACTGATCCCGCGCACCGCGCCATAGGTCGCGACAGGCATGAACGTCGGCGTCTCGATGACACCATGAGGTGTCGTCAGCGTGCTACGGCGCGCGCTGCCATCCGTCGCCACGACTTCGAGACCGAAGCCTTCCGCACGGGTGATTGCGCTCATGAAGGATCGCCCGCGACCGTGTGGTCGCTCGAAAGGGCGGAGAGTCCGGGGGCGATCAGCATCGCGTCTCCGTAGGAGTAAAAGCGAAAGCCGGCGGCGATCGCGTAGTGATAGGCGTCAAGCAGGGGCTGCCGGCCGATCAAGGCGGCCACGAGCAGGAGGAGCGACGACCGCGGAAGATGAAAATTGGTGAGCAGGGCGTCGACGACACGGAAAGGCTTCGACCCAGGATGCAGGAAGAGGCGCGTCACTCCGGTGCCGGGTGTGAGTTGGCCCTCGTCATCGACGCAGCTTTCGAGCACCCGCGCCGTCGTCGTCCCCACCGCGACCACTCGCCCGCCGCGTGCCCGCGTCGCTTCGATCGCCTCGACGGTCGCGCGGGGCAGGTCATACGCCTCCTCATGAAGGAGCCCGGTCTTCATGGCTTCGGCATCGAGTGGTCGAAACGTGCCGGCCCCGACGTGAAGAACGACTTCCGCACGCTCCACGCCGCGCGCCGCCAATGCGTCGAAAAGCGCGGGCGTAAAATGAAGCCCCGCCGTCGGCGCCGCGATCGCGCCGGGTTCCCGCGCGTAGACCGTCTGATATCGAGAGAGGTCAGCATCGCTCTCCCCATCTCCGTCGCGTCGGATATAGGGCGGGAGCGGTGCTTGCCCCTCTGAGTAGGGATCGACGTCGGGGGCGAAGCGAAGACTGACTTCGCCGCGATCGTGAAGCGCTTCAACCCTGGCGGGCAATCCATCGCCGCGTCCCAATACGAGTTCGAGGCCTTCGCGAACACGCCCCGTACACTTGATCAGTGCGCGATAGCGGGAGGGATCCTCGGGGTCGGCGCCGAGCAAGAGCGCCTCCGCCATACCGCCGGATTGTTTCCTTCCGACGAGTCGCGCGGAAAGCACGCGCGTCGCGTTCACGACCAGTAGATCGCCCGGCTGAAGCCATTGCGCGAGGTCGCGTACGCGATGGTCCCCGTCCGCGTGAGCGACTTGTCCTTGCTCACGATCAAACAGCAGGAGTCGCGCTGCGTCCCGCTCTGCGAGGGCATCCTGCGCGATCGAGGCGTCGGGCAGATCGAAGTCGTAGTCGTCAAGAATCGCGAGGGGGTCGACCTCGGGCGAGACACCTTCGCTCATGGCGCGGTCCCGGCGAGTGCCTCAAGGAGTTCCGGTGCTTCCGCGATCGCGTCATCCGAGAACAGGACTTCACCGGGGAAGCCTTGGGCCCGCAACTGCGCGAGTTGCTCAAGCGCGCGCGCCGGCGAATCATCGAAGAGCCAGACACCCAGCCCAGGCCAGATCCGGTCGCGATCAGGGGATCCCGCAAAGCCCTCGAGCTGATATCCGAGGAGCCGGTCGTCGAGGGTGTATGCCATGGGAATCGCGAGGTCGAGGGAGCCCGTCGCCAGCCAGGCTCGCCAGTCCTGTGCGAGGGAAAGATAGGCGCGGTCCGCATAGGCGATCACCGCCGCGGAGATCGTGATTCCCGGGCGAGCCTCCCGCGTCGCAGTCGCGATCTCCGTCACGAGTGTGCTGACCTGCTCGCGTCGCCACTTATCCCAGGAATTCGCGGAGCGAACCGTTCCCGGGGCGGCGCCCTCAATCGGATCAGGGCGACCGGTTTCCGCGCGGTAGCGCGCGCGACTGATCGCTCCGTAGCCAAACTCGAGACCGACTCCGAAGCGGGAGCCAGGCGCAAAGGGAAGGACGCCCGGATGACGGATGTAGTCGAGATGAAGCCCGTCGAGATCGGGGTAGCGCGTCACCAGGTCGCGAAAGGTCGAAACGAGGGCGTCTCGAACCGTCGGGACCGCGGGATCGAGATAGAGCCCTCGCGTCCCCATCCGGTAGTACTGGCGATCCGGCTGGGGCAGATCGAAGTCTGGATAGTCGAGCACCGAGCGTCCCAACCGATCGACGAGCAATGCCTCGCGCCCGAGCTGCTCGATCAACTTCGCATCCCGTCGCGTAGACAAGGACAAGACGTTCACCCAGGCATGCACAGCGAATCCGCGCGCATGGGCAGCGTCGACGAGCGCGCGCAGGGGATCTCGCCCCGCTTCCGCGTGGCTCGCCGCGGCCGTGCTGCGCTCGATGCCCGGCCCGGCCGCGTAGAAGGCGCGGCCCCCGCGATAGACCTGAACGAAGAGGTCCGAGGCCCCCAGTTGTCCCGCGCGATCGAGCAGGGGGCCGATCCGACTCGGGTCATCGAGCACGCGATAGCTGCCCTCGGCCAGCACCCACAGCCCTCGGCGATGAGGCTCGTTTCGAACCGGGGCGAGGGTCTCCCCCTGCATCTCCGGCGCCGGCCGCACGCCTTCGGCCTGCATGCCGGGCACCGGTGTCGATCGGATCGGCTCAGGCGGGCCCTCCGGAACGCAGGCGAGCAGAAGCGTCGCAAGCAGGGCGATCAAGCCCGCGCGAACGCAATGAGAATCCGATTGAAAGAGATGGAGAGGCAACGCGCGCACACGTTAACTTTGCGTGCCCTACAGCTCAATGCGGGACACCTACAAGGGCCCATCTATTTGAATCTCGCGGTTTCTTCGCCGCGAGCCATCGCTTCGATTGACAGTCGGTCGAGGCGAGCCAGAATGAAGACCTCCCCCCGCTTTCGGACGAGGAGCCGGATTTGACCCGCGCTTCGAAAACCGCATCGTCGTTCCCTCGCAGCCTGGTCGGCCTGGCCTCGATCGGTCTCTTCGTGACTGCTGCGAGCTTTGCCTTCGCGCGCACGGATACGCCCGTCGTCGT
>Ga0316209_1000985_pt1 | contig 35879 bp, 30 predicted proteins | sample 6monopyrite_MG_FD_204945 | JGI IMG/M metagenome (GOLD analysis project Ga0316209, IMG submission 204945) | Microbial mat bacterial communities from mineral coupon in-situ incubated in ocean water Damariscotta River, Maine, United States -... | ecosystem: Environmental > Aquatic > Marine >...
ATGCCTTGGGCGCTGGCGGTCCAGGCGGCCCCTCTTCCCCACCACGGAACCGTTCCGTCGAGGTCAGGGCCGCCGTCGGGACAGTCTGCACGACTACCCCGACCGCTGCGACGCCCATAGCATCTAGAGGTCTTGGACTTCGGTCACGAGGTCCTGCAGAGCCTGCTTCGCATCACCGAAGAACATCAGGGCGTTGTCCGCTTCGAAGAGTGGGTTCTTGATTGCCGCGTAGCCGTGCGAGAGGGAGCGCTTGATGACGACGACCGTCTGCGCTTCCCATACGTTCAGGACCGGCATGCCCGCGATCGGCGAGGTCGGGTCGTCGTTCGCGCACGGGTTACACACGTCATTGGCACCGACGACGATCACGAGGTCCGTATTGCTGAACTCTCCATTGATCGAGTCGAGCTCGTGGAGCTCTTCGTACGGCACGTCCGCCTCAGCCAGCAACACGTTCATGTGGCCGGGCATCCGACCCGCGACGGGGTGAATGGCGTACTTCACGTCACAGCCCTTGCTCGACATGTAGTCCGCCAGCTCGCGCACCTTGTGCTGCGCCTGAGCAACGGCCAGGCCGTAGCCGGGCACGATGATCATCGACTGCGCAACGTCGAGCAGCTGCGCGACCTCTTCGGCCGAAGTCGACTTGACGTTCGTGTAGCCGGTGTCCTCCTTCTCGGAGGCCTCCCCGAACTTGGCGAAGATCACGTTGGGCAACGAGCGGTTCATCGCCTTGCACATGATCATGGTCAGGATCAGACCAGCCGCACCGACGATCGAGCCGGCGACGATCAAGAGGTTGTTTTCGAGGACGAAGCCCGTCGCGCAAGCCGCCAAGCCCGAGTAGGAGTTGAGCAGAGAGATCACGACCGGCATGTCCGCTCCGCCGATCGGCAGGACCAGGCCGATGCCGAGCGTCAGAGCCACCAGCGTCAACAGGACCTGGGCGGTGAGGATCATCCCGTAGGAGTCCGCGGCGAAGCCGCCCCACCAGCACAGGAGCAGCGCCGCGATCAGGAGCACGACGTTCATCGGCTGCGAGCCGAGCGGCCCTTTGCGGCTGACGTTGACCTTGCCCGAGAGCTTGCCGTAGGCGACCAGGCTTCCTGTGAGCGTCACGGCTCCGATCAAGATCGAGGCCACGATGGCGGCGGCATAGTGGCCACCTCCAGCAGAGACGGTTCCGATCGCGAATCCGTCGACCATCGCCGAACCCGGATCCCCCATCGTGGAGATGTAGAAGGCCATCGTTGCGAGAGCGACGAGCATCGAGCTCGCGCCGCCGAGGCCGTTGAAGAGCGCGACGAGCTCCGGCATCTCGGTCAGAGGCACGCGCGTCGCGAGCAGGAGCCCGATCACCGCACCGACCACCAAGCCCGAGATGAGGATGAAGCCACCGACGACATCCCAGAGGACGATCATGGTGACCATGACCGCTGCGAGCATGGCGAGAGAGGCCAACCAGTTTCCGCTTCGCGCGGTCCGAACTCCGGAGAGCCGCTTGATTCCCAGGACGAACAGGAGGGCCGCCGCCATGTAGACGTATTCGGCCGCTTCAGAGCCACCAGCGGATTGCATGAGAAGAGCGAGTGCCATGGATCAGCTGCCCTTCTTCTTCTTGGAGCCAAACATGCCGAGCATGCGGTCGGTGACGACGAAGCCGCCGACCACATTGACCGTCGCAAACACGATGGCGCAGAAGCCAATCGCCTTGCCCCAAGCGGGATAGTCAGAGCCGACGCAAGCAATCGCGCCGACGAGCGTGATTCCACTGATCGCGTTCGCACCCGACATGAGCGGCGTGTGCAGAGTCGGCGGGACCTTCGAGATCAGCTCGAACCCGAGGAACATTCCGAGCAGGAGGACCCAGAGTCCGATCACGATGAACCGGACGTTGGACCCGTCCCCTTGTGTCGCTTCGATGAGTGCGTAAGTCATGACGCCGTTGCTCCTTCGCCCGAGAGGGCCTTCGCTGTCGGCTCGTGCCGCACTTCTCCTCCGTGTACCAACAAGCAACCGGCGAGGACTTCATCCTCGAAGGCCCGGTCGAGTGCGCCGCCTTCACCCGTGAACAACTTCGACAGCGCGAGCACGTTCTTCGCGAACAACTCGCTCGCGTGCATCGGGACCGTCGTCGGCAGGTCGGGCAAGCCGATGATCGTGACGCCTTCGCGCTCGACGATCTCACCGCGCTCGCTCAGAGTGCAGTTTCCGCCCGTTTCGACCGCGAGATCGACGATTACCCCACCCGTCGGCATCGACCGAACCATGTCGTCGTCGACGAGCACAGGTGCGGGTCGTCCGGGGATCAGCGCGGTCGTGATCACCATGTCCGCTTCCGCGACACGCTTCTTCACCTCTTCGCGCTGCGCCGCCAAGAACTCAGGTGTCTGCTCCTTCGCGTAGCCGCCTTCATCTTCCATGTCGGAAGCACCGGGCACTTCGATGAAGCGACCGCCGAGGCTCTCGACCTGTTCCTTGACCGCCATGCGGACGTCGGTGGCTTCGACGATGCAGCCGAGACGCTTGGCCGTCGCGATTGCGGAGAGGCCCGCGACGCCGGCACCGAAGACGACGACCTTGGCGGGTCGCAGTGTTCCGGCCGCCGTCATCATGAGCGGGCAGAGCTTGGGCAGGTGCGACGCGGCGAGCAGGACCGCTTTGTAGCCGGCCACGGTCGCCTGCGAGGAGAGCGCGTCCATGGACTGCGCTCTACTGATTCGCGGCACCAAGTCCATCGCGAGCCAGGAGACCTTGCGGTCGCGCAGCTTCTCGACGATGTCGTGATTGGAGGCGGGCCAGGCCAGGCTGACGAGGATCGAACCTTCCGGAAGGCGATCGCACTCCTCGAGAGTCGGAGGCTGAACCTTCAGGACCATGTCGGCCTGGTCGTAGGCGGAGTCGTCACACAACTCGGCGCCAGCTTCTTGAAGCTCCTCGTCCAGGATCCGCGAGCCCTCACCGGCTCCGCGCTCGACTCGGATGGTCAGACCGGCTTTGACTAGCCGCTTAACGGTATCGGGGACTACGGCCACTCGGGTTTCCCCGTCGCGGCGTTCCCTTGGAACGAAGACGCTCGACATGCTGCTCTCTGGTTTCGGTTAGGAAAGGGGCGAGCAGTCTACGGCCGAAGCTTGGCTTGGCCTACCCGTGGAAGGCGGAACTCGGGGCTCCGCCGCAACTTTTTTGGACCCGATTGCTCCGTAAAATCGTTCGGCAAATCTTTCCCGATTCGGCCCGAGCCGCTTTGCCAGTTAGCGCCTCAACTCCATGAAGAACCTGGATTTGAAGCCTTTTGTGGTCCCTGGCTGCGATCGGGTCTCAGCTGGGGTCAGCGGCTGAAAAGAAAGTCGCTCTCTTTCGACCAGGCTGAATACCGATATACCGCGAGCAGCTTGTGTAGTTCCCGGAGCATGTGCTCGGGGACTTCCGGTCCAATCGCCATTTGGCGAGCCGTCGGAGGCGCAGGCAGGCGTTGCTCCACTCTCAGAGAATGCTCACCAGGAACGTAGTAGGACAGGAACTCCTCCAGGCGCTCACGCGTCAGGGAGCCGCACAGCCACTCACCTTTCCAGTCGTGAAGTCTCAGTCGAAATCCAGGCAAGTCGTTCAAGAGCCCCAGCCAAGCGTCGAGGCCGTCGTGCTTGATTCGGTTGACCAGGTTCTGCCCGTCGTACCAACCCTCCGAACGCATTCGAAAGCTGACCTCGAGCGCCTCCGACTCGATCGCGAGGCACAGGTAGGCGTTGCGGTAGGCCGCGTCGAGATCCTTGGCGAGCTCCGCGCCGAGCACGGAACGCAGCCGCTTCTTCTCGGCCTTCGAACGACAGACGTACGCCCAAATGCGGTGGACGCGCATGTGATTGAAGACGGTCGGATTGTGAAGACTGGTTCGGGACTCGAGCTTCAGACCTTCGTCGGCAAGGCTCAGGACGACCCGCTTGCCGAGCGTGGCCAGCTTCCGACGCGTAACGAGTCGCCGATCGTTGAATTGAGGGTCCCCGCCGCAGGCCGACGAGAGGGCGTGAAAGTCGCCCTCCTCGAAGGCGAGCTCGCCACTCAGGGGGCGCGGCTGGACATCTTTGGGTTGAGAAGCGGTCATGACAGCATTGTTGCCGCTCCCTTGGCGTCAGAGCTAGTAGAATGCTCGCGCCCCGGATTCGTTCGATGAGCTGCGACCAATGAATACGCGGACAACGACAGGGGCCCTAGAGGCCATGCGTTTCGCGCACTTCAATTTCGACCCCGCGTCCGACCGCCTGGGAGAGGGACCTCAGTGCGAGGTCTTCCGCGCCGTGGACTCACGGCTGGACAGAACTGTCGCTCTGAAGATTCTGCGCCCGCACGTCGAGTTCGATCCGTCGGCCGTCGAGCGCTTCGAGCGCGAAGCCCGCCACACCAGCTCGCTCGCACACCCGAACATTGCGACGGTCTTCGAGTACGGCCAGGAGCGCGGCACCTCGTTCATCGCGATGGAGTTCTTGGAGGGCCGCACGCTCGACAAGATCGTCAAGGACCGCGTGCTCACCTTCTCCGAGGGCATCCGCGTCGGCCTCCAGGTGACCTCCGCCCTCGACCTCGTCCACCGCCACGGCCTGATCCACCGCGACCTGAAGCCCGGCAACGTGATGCTCCAGGTGGACGGCTCGGTCAAGCTGCTCGACTTCGGTATCTGCCGCAGCAAGGAGGAGCCGACGCTCACTCAGGACGGCATGTTGGTAGGTACTGTGCTCTACATGTCGCCCGAGCAGGTGCAGGGCGGCGACCTGAAGCCGGCCTCCGACATCTTCGCCCTCGGCTCGGTCCTCTACCACGCACTCACCGGCGAGCTCGCCTTCCCGGGCAAGTCGTTCCCCGAGGTGTGCATGTCGATTCTGGCGTGCAAGCCGAAGTCTCCGTCGACGGTCCGCGACGGCTTTCCGCCGCTGCTCGAGGAGTTCCTGCTCAAGTGCATGCACGCGGATCCGGAAGAGCGCTACCCCGACGCGGCCGCTGCACACGGCGCGCTCCTGGCCATCGCCGACTCGATCCAACTCCAGAACCGCGGCCCTCAGGTCAAGGCGACGATCCGCGGCGCGATGTTCATCCCGCCGCTCCTGGTCAACGGCGGGGGCGAGCAGATCGAGCTCTTCGCTCGCGCGATTCGGAAGGACCTGGAGAGCGAGCTCGCGCGCTCGACCGGCCTGGAAGTCGAGCTCACCGATGGCGACCTGCCGCCCGAGAGCGCCGGGGCCTACGTCCTCGAGGGGTCGCTAGAGCACGAAGGCGCTCGCGGAATCGTGAAGTTCCAGGTCGGGCGCCTCACCGAGGAGAGCCGCATCTCGTCGATGTTCTCGGACGAATTCGAGCACGAGGACGAGGACGAGTGGGGCCTCCAGGCCCAGCTGGTCGGGTCGATTGCACGCAGGGTCAGGAGCAAGCTGAGCGAGCTTGCGCTCAATCCCGAGAACGCGAAGCCGCGCGATCCGGAGCTGGCCGCGAAGCTGGCCCACCAGGCGCACGCGACCCTGCACTGCGGAACCAGCCGCAAGCTGATGGCCGCGATCAGCACTTTCCGCCGCTCGCTCGAGGCCGACTCGACCTGCGCCCTGACGCTCGCTGGCATGGCCGAAGCACTGGTCTTCAAGTTCCTCTACTTCGACGGCGACCGCACCTTCATCGACGAGTCCCGCGAGTGCGCGCGTCGCGCCCTCTCGCTCGACCCCGGCTGCGCGGAAGCCCACACCTCGCTCGGCTTCGCACATCACATGACCGGGCACGACGAGGACGCCATGCGCGAGTACCGCCTGGCGATCCAGATGGACAACAACGAGTTCATGTCGCACCGCCTGCTCGGCGCGCTGCTCGCTCGCGAGGGCAACTACAAGGCGGCCTCTCCGCTCCTGCGCCGCGCCATCGCCCTGCGCCCGACGCACATCGGCTCCTACGATCACCTCTACACCGTGCTGCGTCACCTCGACCGCTACGAAGAAGCGCTCGAGGTCGCCGACCAGGGCATCGCCGTCGCCCGCGATCGCCTCGCGCAAGTCGAGTCCGACCAGGAGGCTCGCACGCACGCCGCCCTGCTGCTCGCGCGCCTGGGTATGGCTCGCGAGGCGCGGGCCGAGGTGAAGAAGGCGCTCGAGCTCTCCCCCAAGGACGGCTACACCCTGTTCCACTCCGGCTGCGCTCTGTCGATCCTGGGCGACACCGAAGCCGCCCTGCCGCTGATCAAGTCGGCCATGCTTCGCGGCTATTACTTGCGGAGCGAGCTTTCAGGCAACACGGATCTGGATAACATGCGCGGCATGCCCGGATTCCAAGCCCTGATCGGATAGGAGCCTCCTGGCCGCCCCGACTACTTATTTCTGAGGAGCCTCCGTCTCTGGACCCCAAAACCTCACGCCAACGTCAGGTTTTGATAGGATCACGCATCTGCATCCGACACGCCGCCCTCTCAACGGCTAGGATTCAGCGAAACCCTCGCTACACCCCTCTCGAACGCTGACACCATGAAGGTTCTCCATATCACGCGCATGCTCCCGCAGGAGATGCTCGGCCCCATGTATCTGAGCCGGTCCCTCAAGGACGCGGGTCACGAAATGGAGTGCCTCGTCCTGCCGGATCCCCGCTGGTTGCACAAAATTCGAGAGTTCAAGCCGGACATCATCACCTTCTCGTTGATGACGGGCAGCCACAACCAGATCTTCGACGTCAACCGCCTGCTCAAGTCGAAGTTCGAGTACTTCTCGATCATGGGCGGGCCCCACGTGACCTTCGTTCCGGACTGCGTGACGGACCCCGCGATCGACGCCCTCTGCATCGGCGAAGGCGAGGGCGCGATCGTCGAGTTGGCCGATCGCTTGCAGGCCGGTGAGGATTGGCACGACGTTCAGAACATGTGCTACGCCGGCGAGAACGGCGAGGTCATCAAGAACCCGCTGCGCCCGCTGGTCGACGACCTGGACGCTCTCGGCTTCCCCGACCGCTCGATGCTGTACGAAGCCTCGTCGGTGTATCGCGACAGCCCGCGTAAGGTCGTCGTGACGCAGCGCGGCTGCCCGATGCTCTGCTCGTTCTGCTTCCACCACGCCTGGAAGAAGAAGATCTACGGAGCGCGCAACAACAAGTACGTCCGCAAGCGGACCGTCAGCCACGTCATCGACGAGGTCAATGACATCCGCTCGAAGTACCCGCTCGACTTCGTCCACTTCCTCGACGACATCTTCAACCTTCGCGCCGACTGGCTCGAGGAGTTCTCCGAGCGCTGGCCCAAAGAGGTCGGCCTGCCCTTCGACGTCATTCTCATGGCGAACATGACGAAGGAAGTGCACATCAAGCAGCTCAAGAAGGCGGGTTGCGTGTACGCGCGCATTGCTTTCGAGGCGGCCAACGACTACATCCGCAACGCCATCTTCCGCAAGAACACCGACCGCCAACAGCTGGTCGATGCCTCGCGCTGGATCAAGGAGCAGGGCATTCGCCTCGGCTCGCTGAACATGCTGGGTGGCCCCGGCGGCACGATCGAAGACGACATCGACACCATCCGCCTCAACATCGAGTGCGGCGTCGATCACCCTCTCTGCTCGATCGTCCAGCCCTACCCCGAGTTCGAGCTCAACGAGATCACCAAGAACCTCGGCATCGCCGTCGCGAACACCGATGACTTCCCGGCGAACTTCAATCGGGAGTCGAGCATCATCGTCGACGAGAAGCAGTCGATCGAAAACCTGCACAAGTGGTTCCCGATCCTCGTTCGCTTCCCGAAGCTGCTGCCGCTCGCGCGTCGCACGATGGGCTCCAAGATCCTCTCCAAGCCGCTGCTCTGGATGTACATGCTCTGGTCCGAGTGGCTCGTGACCGAGCAGAACAACATGTACCAGCAGGCCCAGGGCCTGAAGGGTTTCAAGCACTGGGGGCCGTGGGACTTCAGCAAGCGCGTGCTCACCAAAGGCACCGTGCGAATCATCGGCACCGTCGGCGGCAAGGTCGTCTCGCGGATGGCTGCGCGCACGACCACGAAGCTTCAGATGGGTGATGAGCGCGTCGTCGCTCACATGGATTGAGCGCCACCCCGCCGATCGAAAACAATGCAGCCGAGCCTCGTTCGCAATCGACGGGGCTCGGCTGCTAACGTGTACGGCATGTCCTCCGCTCGCCTTCGCCCGACCGCAGTCGCGCTCTTCCTCGGTGCCGCGCTCGCCTGCGTCGCCTGTAGCGCGGAGGATGCGGAGACGAACCGCCCGCGCAACGTCGTGCTCTTCGTCGTCGACACCCTGCGCGCGGATCGACTCGGGTGCTACGGCTACGAGCGCGAGACGAGCCCGACGATCGACAAGCTCGCGGAGGCGGGCACTCTGTTCGAACGCAACTACGCGCAGGGCTACTGGACCGTCCCGTCCATGATCTCGATGATGAGCGGCCTGTACGTCACGGACGACGAGACCGCTCTGACCGCCGATGCGCCGACGATGTGCGAGAGCCTGCAGGGCGCGGGCATCACGACAGCAGCCTTCGTCGGGAACCGCGTACTGACGAATAGCCGGGGCTTCGAGCGCGGTCTCGATCACTTCGAGGGACCGGACCCGAGCGGGCGCGCGCAGACGCTCGTGAATCGTTTTGCCAAGTGGTACACGGCGAACAAGCAGAAGCTCGCGCGCGGCAAGGGCTTCTTCGCCTGGATCCACCCCTTCGATCCGCACGAGCCCTACCGCCCGAAGCCTGAGTTCCGCGTCTTCGACGGGCCGAGGCCTGGCGAGGAGAAGCTCCGCGAGCTGTGGGAGCGCGAGGCGCAGCGCGTTCGCGAGATCGACCCGGACGGCGAGCACCCGAGCTTCGAGGAAGCCGTCGCGGGGATTCGCGAGGAGAGCAACCTGTACGACGGCGAGGTGCTCGCCGTCGATGCTGGTGTTCGCCGCCTGATCGAGGTGCTGCGCAAGGCCGGCGAGCTCGACCGCACGCTGATCATCTTCGCCGCGGACCATGGCGAGACGCACTGCGAGCACGCCGACTACCCGCAGAGCGTCGCGGCACGCTTGAAGAACAAGGGCCAGCTCGATCGGGGCGTGCGCGACCTGTTGCTCGCCGGACACCGCGGCTTTCGCGACGACGTCTGGCGCACACCGCTCCTCATGGTCGGCCCGGGAGTTCCGGCGGGAGTGCGGGCCAATCACCTGACCGCGAACCTCGATCTCTATCCGACCATCCTCGACATCTTCGACGTGCCGGCGCCTCGTCACCTCGCGGGACAAAGCCTGTGGAAGTCGGGCGACGCGAACTATGCCCAAGTCTTCGGGCACAGCTTCGACACGCACGCCGTCATCGCGGAGGACGGCTTCAAGCTGATCGAGCACAGCTACGCGCGCTTGCAGGAGGAGGCCGATGGCACCAAACCGATCGAGCTCTTTCGACCGACCGAGGACCCGGACGAAGTGATCGACTTCGCCGACAGCTCTACCGAGACCGCGGAAAAGCTGCGCGCGCTGATCCACGCGTGGCAGCTGGAGCACAAGCGCTCCTTCATCTCCGAAACGAGCGAGGAAGCGCGTCAGACCTTGCTCGACCTCGGCTACACGGGCTACTAGTTCCGGGCGATCGCGCGGGCCCGCTTCGTTCACCGCGCTCCCTCGTTTAGACTCGCGCCGATGGAACGCCCGCTGGTTGTGCTGGATACGGAGACCGCGACGCAACACGGTCCGCCGCACCTCCTGGAGATCGGCGCGGTTCGCGTGCTCGACCACGAGATCGTGGACCACTTCTCGTCGCTCGTCCTGCCGGCCGTCGTGATCGAGCGCGAGACCCAAGAGGTCCACGGCATCACGGACGAGATGACCCGCAGCGCGCCGGACGTCCCCACCGTGCTGACCGAGTTCTTCGCGTGGCTCGGCGAGGACTGGCTCGTCGCGCACGACGCGCCGCAAGACGCGCACGTCCTGGGCTTCGAGTGCGCTCGCCACGGGCTGCGCCCTCCGATGCAGCCGATGCTCGACACGCTCTCCATCTCCAAACGACTGATTCCCGAGTCACCCGACCACTCGCTCGAGTCGTTGATTCAGTATCTCGACCTCGACCACGACGAGCTGCACCGCGCTCTCGCCGATGCGGTGTCGTGTTGGAAAGTCATGGAGGAGTGCCTCGAGCGCGAGCGCGCGGAGTGCGAGGGCGAGCCGTCGTTCGAAGCGCTGCTCACCAAGAGCCGGCGCTTCACGACCATCGCCAGTGCTGGCCCTAGCCACCCGAGTCTCCCCCGCCGCCTGCGCCAGCTCGAGAGCTCCGCCAAGGACGGCGGGCAGGTCGTCCTGCACTACGGCGAGAAGGACCAGCACCCGATCCCGCTGCCCGTCTTTCCGAAGCTGGTCTACAAGCTACGCGATCGCGGCTACCTCGAAGGCGAGTGCGTCAACGCGGGCATCCTCAAGACCTACCGCCTCGACCGCATCCATCGAGTGACACTCGCTTCTTCACCGCGCTGATTCGCCGACCGCGTCGCGGCCTAGCATTCCCCGGCTTCGCCACCGGCCAGCTTCCTCCTTCGGAACTCATCGACGGGTAGTCCGCCAATCCCCCAGTCTTCGAGTTCGACTTCATCGAGCACGACGAAGGTCGTCGCCGGGTCCTTGCCCAGCACTTCGGACAAGAGCTTCGTAGTTCCATGAATGAGTGCGGCCTTCTGGTCTCGCGTCACGCCTTCGCGCGTGACCTTGATGTTTACGTAGGGCATGTCGGGTTCCTCAATTGGCTTCGGTGTCGTAGTGAAATACTTTGGAGATGATCTGCCAGCCTGCTTGGCTGTACACGAAGGTCAGCAGATCCGTGAAGTGCCGATCGCCGATGGCACAACGAACTCGCGCGCACGCGTGCTTGTCGCCAGCGAACTCGATCGACTCGATCAAGTCTCGGCGCGGCTCCCCCCGGCTCGCGGGCGAAGGCCGTTCGGCGACGATCGGGAGATACTCGTTCATCGTTCTGTACACGAGCTCCTCCTCCGTCGCCGTTACGTAGATGGCTCTCGAGTGCAGGGCCGAGCGCAGCTTGTCGACGTCACTGAAGTGGAGCCCGTCGAAATAGGTCTGAAGAACCTGCGCGACTTCCTCGAATCTCGCGCTCATGCTGCGGCATCCTCGGCGGCTGTCGCCTGCTGTACGGACTCGCGCTCGCCGATCCGCGCCAGGAATGCCTCGATCCGAGGCCAGGGCGAGGTATCGACGCCAACTCCGCCTGCCCAGGCCAGGACGACATAGGCGTACGCGTCGGAGATAGTGAAGGCCTCGCCGTGCAGGAAGTCATCTCCGGCGGCCAACTTGCCCTCGAGGTAGTCGAACCGAGAGCCCACGTGCGCGACGGCGGCGGCGCGCTCCTCTTCGCTCAACTCACCTTGCGAGAAGAACGGCTTGAACGCCTGGTGGAGTTCGGCGGAAACGAAGTTCAGAAGTGATTGCGAGCGCGCGCGCTCGACACTTCCAACGGGAGGGGCCAGCACCGCGTGCATGTGCTGATCGGCCAGGAATTGCAGGATTGCCGCGCCTTCCGTGAGGACTTCTCCGGACTCCAACTCGAGGGCCGGCACGTACCCGTTGGGGTTGATCGACTTGAAGTCCTTGCCGGAGGCCGTCAGGCCGGTTTCGGGGTGCACTCGATCGAGGCTGTACTCGAGACCGAGTTCGTTGAGGACGATGTGTGTTGCCTTCGAGCAGGCGCCTTGTTTGAAATAGAGCTTCATTAGCTTTTGTGGAGCGCGCGCAGTCGTGCACTTGCTCCAGTGTTGGTTGTGTGGTTGAAGTAGAATGATGAGTCGTTGCGCGATGCTACGCAGGAACGACTCTTCCGTCCCATCCGGTTCGACGTCTCCCCACAGAATGGGGTTACCCTCCGGTAACCGAGCTACCTCTCATGTCACTCGACCTTCGCAACAACCGAAGCCCCGATCCGCCCGAGCCGTGTGCACTGACGCACTGCATGGCGGTCATCGGTGGAGCCTGGACGCCCAACGTAATTTGGAGCCTTCGAGCGGGGCCTCGCCGCTTCAACGAGTTGCGAGTCGATCTCCCGCCGATATCGGCGAAGGTGCTGACGACGCGACTCCGGGAGCTCGAAGCGCGCGGTGTCGTAGACCGTCAGAACAAGCCGACCTCACCGCCTTCGGTGGAGTACTCGTTGACAAAGCTCGGTGCGCAGCTCATTCCCGCACTCGACGCGATCGTCGAAGTCGGTCACAAGCTGAAGGCCCAAGGAACCGAGGACGGATCGAGCTTCTGATTCAACCGCCGTCGTTTTCGAGGCGGACGTCGAGCTCGTAGATCGACCAGTGGAAGCTCGGGTCGGTTCCGGTCTGGGTCACTCGAATGAAGCGCGCCGACTGCTTCGGGAAGGAGATCGTCGTGATCCCCAGGGAGCCGCGGACGCCACTCGCGGCGGTCTCCCAGCTCTCGCCGTCCAACGACACAGAGACATCGAGCGTCTCGGCGCTGTCCCAGAGTGCCCACGAGTTGTCGAGGACCAAGGACGTGAAGCTCTCCACCCGTTGCATGTCGACCTGAAACCACTGGCCGGCGTACCGAGTGTTCGAGAGGTCACGCCAGCCGGTCCAGTGATCGCCATCGATCGCGTACTGCGCCGAGACATCGATCGGTATCTCAGCGGATGTGAAGCGGTAGGTCGTAGCCGGGCTGGAGGCGCTCGCGGTCCAGTCGTGGTTGTCGAGGACGCGAGCCGTGGAGCGCGGCGCCGGCGGCGCCTTGGGCGAGCCGGTGAACAGCGCGCCACGCCCCTCGATGGACCACGAACCCGCGGTGACCGAGAACAAGAGGTAGTCCTCGTCTTCACCACCCCAAGTGAGTCCATCGACCCCACCGCGGTAGGTGCCGTCCCAGAGAGTCACATCTCCCGCGTGCACCGACTCGAGTTCACGAAACGCGCCTCTCGGAATGCCGATGATCGCTGTAGATGCAGGTGGCGCAGTCACGTCCAGTGTGTAGGAGCTGGCCGTCTTGACGACTCCCATCGAGACGTCGCCCTTGATCGTCGGCACCGTGACGCGAAGAGTCTCGAGGAAGGCTTCCTTCGGAAGCACCTGAAACTGCTCCCATCCGGGCGAGGTCGGTGCGATCCCCGCGATCGACTTCGACAACAAGAGCGCGGGAGTGTTCCAGCCGTGGTTGAGCGATGAGTTCTCGTCGAACTTCACGCCTCTCGACGCCCAGGTGCGATCGTAGTGCTCCCAGAGAGTCGAGAAGTCGCTGGAGATCATCGTCCTGTAGCGCTCCGCCATCCGGAGCAGCGCTTGCTCCTCTCTCCCCATCGAGCAGAGCGCCTCGAACACCCACCGATCGAAGTAGCAGCTCGCGTTGCGCTTCTTCGAGAGCACGTTCTCGTAGATCTCGTCCCACTTCGAGGGCGCGGCGAGCCCGACGTGCACGGCCATCGCGTTGGCCCGGTCATCCGGCTCGCTAACGTCGGGAGAGATGTAAGCGCCATTCCTCCAGAACAGCTCGTCGAAGCTGCTCCGAATCTCCTCGAGCTCGCGGTCGATGAGCTCGAGGTCGAGGTCGAATTCCAACTCCGCAGCTATCCTTCTCAACGTCTCGAGGCAGTTGAAGTAGAAGCACGTCTCGATGACCGCAGTGTCCGCACCGGGCTCGCCCCAATCGAACCAGGTCTTCCGCCTTCCGAACCGGTAGGTCTCGAGGAGAAAGTCGCGGGTCTGTTCATACACGGCTCGCAGCGACTCGAAGTCGCCCGTCTGCATGTAGTAGAACCAGAGCCCCGAGTCGCCGAAGAACTGGAGCACCTGCCCCGGGTAGTAGATCGGCTCCAGCTTGGTCCTCACCAGCTCCTTGCACAGCGCGTGAACCTTGGTGTCGAAGACGTAGAAGCTCTGGCTGAGTTGCGCAGAGCCATCCCCCCAGAAGGCCACACGCTCTCGATCGGGGCAGTCGAGGAACGACTCCCGCATGCAGAGGTAGGCCGTCCGCGCGGCCTTCTTCCAGAGCACGTTGAAGTCCTCGTCATTGCACTCGAAAGATCCCGCGAAGCTCGTGTCGTAGCCCGTCTCTCGAAACTTCACCGCGCGCACCGTCACGCCGGCGGGAATCGTGTAGCTCGCTCCCTCACCGCTGACCCAGTGCACAGCCTCGGTACTCTGAACTCCGAACCGAGTCGTGAAGCTCTCGATCGGAGTCAGCACCTGGACCAGCGGGTTGGTCGATCCGAACGAGACGATCTGTCCGCTCTCCGCCTCGAGCTCGATCCACGGCTGGAACTGGCAGTTGTAGGGCAGCTTGCAGATCAGCTTCCAGGGCGCATCTTCCGCGTGCGGGAGGGATCTCGAGACAGAGACGTAGTCCCGCAGCCCGTAGTCCTTGATGCGCGCCGGTGGATCTTCGGCGATGCTCGATGAGCTAGCCGTCCAAGCGATCAGCGCGAGCAGGTAGAGCATCGATTAACCCCGTGAAGCCTTGAGTGAGAGTCTGCAGTCGCGCCGGATCGAGACTCCGGGATTGCTGGCCGCCCCGTCGGTTCCTCGCGTGGACGCCGCTCTGATTCTACGCCTTCAGAGGCCCATTCGAGCACTTCCACGGTGGTTCGCACTCCGCATCTCCTCAGCCGCTCGGGTTCCCAGCGGAGGAGCTCGCCCTCGGTGCGAAACCACCACTGCCCGAGCGCCCCTGGGATTCCGCCCGAAATCCCGTCAAAATCTCGGGCAAGAGACGGGACGCCGCGAACGAAATCGGATTAGGATGCGCGGTTCCAATCCCTCGAACGAACTCCGATGAGCCCCTCCCAACAGCCCCTTAAAAACATCGCCATTGTCGCGCACGTGGACCACGGCAAGACCACTCTGGTCGACACCATGTTCCAGTTCGCCGGCACGTTCCGCGCCAATCAAGCCGTGCAAGAGCGCGCGCTCGACAGTGGCGACCAGGAGCGCGAGCGCGGGATCACCATCCTCGCGAAGAATACCGCGATCGAATACAAGGGCACCCGCATCAACATTGTCGACACGCCCGGCCACGCAGACTTCGGTGGCCAGGTCGAGCGCACGCTCAACATGGCTGATGCCGTGCTGCTGCTGGTCGACTCGTTCGAAGGTCCGATGCCGCAGACGCGCTTCGTCCTGAAGAAGGCCTTCGAGGCCGGTCTGCGCGCGCTCGTCATGATCAACAAGATCGATCGCCCCGATGCGCGCCCCGCCGGTGTCCTCGACGAGGTCTTCGATCTCTTCGTGGAGCTCGGCGCCGAAGACGAGCAGCTCGACTTCCCCGTCATCTACGGCTCGGGTCGCGACGGCTACGCCATGCTCGATCCGGACGAGGCCCCGAAGGATCTCGAGCCGCTGTTCGACCTGATCCTGGAGAGCGTGCCGGAGCCCGGCTACGACCGAAACGGTCCGCTCCAGTTCCAGGCCGCCACGATCGACTACGACGACTTCCTGGGTCGCATCGGCACGGGCCGCGTCATTCGCGGTGTCCTGCGCCAGGGCAAGCGCCCGGCGCGTTGCCACGCAGGCACCGAGTGGGCGCCGACCGCACTCGTCAAAGGCCTCTTTCGCTACGAGGGCTTGAACCGCGTTGCCGTGGACAGCGTCGAAGCCGGTGACATTGCCGTGGTCGCAGGCATCGAAGAGCTCGCCATCGGCGACACGCTCTGCGATCCCGAGCATAAAGAGCCTCTGCCCGCGATCAAGATCGACGAGCCGACTCTGTCGATGGTGTTCCAGGTGAACAACTCGCCGTTCGCGGGACGCGAAGGCACTTTCGTCACCAGTCGCCAGATTCTGTCGCGCCTCGAGCGCGCGGCGCTCGGCGATGCCGCACTCCAGTTCTCCACCACCGAGACCGGCGACGCTTTCGAGGTCAAGGGCCGCGGAGTCATGCACCTCGGCGTCCTGGTCGAGAACATGCGTCGTGAGGGCTACGAGTTTGCCGTCGGCAAGCCGCACGTCATCACCAAGGAAGTCGACGGAAGACGTTGCGAGCCGTACGAGCGCGCGTCCATCGAGGTGCCCGCCGACTCCGCCGGACGCATCATCGAGTACCTCGGTCGACGCCGCGGTGAGATGCTGCACATGGAAGCCCTGGGCTCTCTGACCAAGGTCGAGTTCGCCGTTCCCGCGCGCGGCCTGATCGGTGCGCGTACCGCGCTCCTGACGCTCAGCCAGGGCGAAGCGATTCTCAGCCACGTCTTCGAAGACTGGCGCACCGACGGCGGCCCGATTCCCCGCCGCACGAACGGCGTCCTCGTCTCGTCCGCCACCGGCTCGGCAATGGGCTACGCCTTGTTCGGCCTCTCCGACCGCGGCGAGTTCTTCGTCTCTCCTGGCGACGAGATCTATGAAGGCATGATCGTCGGCGAGAACAACAAGACCGGCGACCTGCCGCTCAATGCATGCCGTGCGAAGAAGCAGACGAACATTCGCTCGGCCAACAAGGACCAGTCGGTCAGGATTGCGCCGCCGCGCGTGATGTCTCTCGAGGAGTGCCTCGAGTACATCGAGGACGACGAGCTGCTCGAGGTCACGCCCAAGAGCCTGCGTCTCCGCAAGCGCCAGCTCGACGCGGACAAGCGACGCAAGGCGTCCAAGACCGTGCCGGCTTGAGACAGCTCAGCCCCTGAGACGGCCTCTCGGCCCCCCACGAAGCGCGCCGACGGTCACCCGCCCCGGCGCGCTTTCATTTTAATGCGAATGCCGCGCGTCAGCGCGGGTACCGGTCCGCGTCATGACCGCTCCCGCCCCGCACCTGGACTCTACCCACGCCGAGAGCACGGCCTCGCAGATCGCCCGTGAGTTCCGCGCTCGTCTCATGAACGCCCTCGGCCCGGCCCTCGCCGCACTCGTCCTCGACTTCGCCGACCTGATCACGTTCGGTCCGTTCGGCATCTACGGCGGCCTCTTCATCGGCGCCGCCGTCGGCTGGTGGATGAGCGGCTCCTACGGCTTCGGCCGTCCGGGGCGCATCGCCGTCGCGCTCTCAGCTGGCATCTACTGCATGCTGCCCGCGACGCACTTCCTGCCGCTCGCGAGCATCCTGTCCGCGACGGCGCGCTTCCTGGAAGATCCGCCCGAGGCGAAGAGCTAGCGCCGGAGCTCTTCCCAATCTTCCGAGTACGGACCGCGCTCTTCACCCGTCAGTGAGATCAGAGCCTTGCGGGCGGCGAACTGAACACGTTCATCGCGATCGTCGAGGCGCGAGATCAGAACGGGCACTGCTACGGACGACTTCAAGCGAGCTAGCCCCTTGCAAGCCGTCGCTCGAATCTTCGGGTTCGAGTGCGTGAGGCATTCCGAGACCGCTTGGGCGAGCTCATCCTTGTGCAGGTAGTGCGTGGAGAGCTCGCGAATCGCTCCGAAGACATCCGCGTCGTCGGGGGAGCTCAGCTTGGCCATGACCGTGCCAACCCGCGAGTACCACTTGGACTCCATGTCGAACCACGTCTTCCAGGTCTGTGCTTGATCGTTCAGGCGCACTCCCGTGATGCGTTGGAGCGCCCAGACCGCGTTCTCGCGCTCACCGGTACCCTCCTCACTCAAGATCTCGATCATGCGTGGGACGCTCTCGAGATCTTGAAGGTCTCCAAGAGCAAGCAGCGCCGCCTTCCGAATACGCGCATCTTCAGTATCGAGCATCTCACGGACGGTCTCCGTGATCGGCTTATCGATGAACTCCACTCTCGACGGGCCAAGCAGCCGCACCTGAGAGAGAGCCAAATGAACATGGTCGGGCTCCCAGTAGAGAATCTCGCCGAGGAACTCGAGGCCGCGAGGATCCCGTGAGGCACCGATTCCGCGAATAACGCCTGTCAGGTGCTCGGGCTTCCAATCCCTCCAGCTCGAGAGCAGGAGTCCCTGCGCTCTGTAGTCGCCGCGAATGATCGATGCCACCGCTTGTTGGAGCGAGCGCTCGAGTCGCTTGCTCCATTGCTCTTCTTCCAGTCCCGCGAGAAGAGCTCGGATCGTGCTTAGTTGCCCGGACTCACCCGTCGCTCCGTAGACTTCGATTGCGGCCGCAACCGCAGACCCGCCCGATGAAGCCGTCAGCATACGAGACGTTGCGGCCATCGTCGTCGCCGGTTCGCTCTGACTGAGAGCATCCAGAATCAACTCGTGTTGATAGATGCTCAGGGTCTGGGAGGGTTCGTCCTCCAGCGCTGGCACCCTGCGGTCGCGCAGATACGAGACCAAGTCATCGGCAGTCAGCGCGACGAGCTTGGTCAGGTCTGCGACCGGATCCGCAAGCGGCGGCTCGGGCTCCCGAATCGATCGCAGGATCCAAATCGCTTGGTCACGCGGCGAACGCGCCGGTTCGGCTTCTTCGAGTTCAGTGGGGACTTCGGCGCTCTCCTCTTGCGCGTACTGCACCGACCCCGTGAAAGTCAGTGCAGCAAGCAGAGCGAGAGCGCGCGACTGCTCAATAGCCATCGGGTGTTTGCTTCGGGGTACTGGAACTGGAGACCCAAGCGCTCGTCGATCCAGACTGGTAGGGCGCGCCCCGCCAGAGCGACATGGTGTAGGCCGTGGAGGCATTCGCATTCGCATTCGCGAGAGCTTCGTCGTAGTGGATCTTGCTGTTGCTATCCAGGTGCACCTTGTAGGCGGTCAGTGCGCCGAAGAGCTCGAAGTTGCTATTGATCTCGACCGAGGCGTTGGGAGCGTAGATCGTTCCGTACAGCTTCGCGTTGGAGTCGAAGTCAACGGCGTCGAGGTCCACACTGGTATCGGGGTCAATGACGTTGTCACTCTCCAGGTTGATCGTGACGTCAGCAGGTGTGTAGGTCGTCGAGGCGATCAGCGTATTGCTGTTCATCACGAAGTCGTCCATCACGAAGAACTCGACGCCACCGGCGGTCGCATCGATGATGAGCTCGGCATTGGAAGACAGACTCATATCGTCCACGACGATCGTTGCCGGGCCGACAATGATCAGTTTGGAGTTTCCGTCGAGCTCGAAGAGGTCGAAGTCATAGTCACCGGAGGGCAGGGTGGTAGTTCCCGATGCGATGTAATCGCCCGAAGAAGGAAACACCGGGATGTCCAGCGGATCGAGCGGGAGCGTCTCTGATGAAGGCGTAGTCGATCCCGAAACCACGGCACTGCCTGTAATCGACGCTGTACCGGCCGGACCGGGGCTGGCATCGCCGTGGACCGAAGTGTTCGAGTCCATGCTGATATCTTGGTTGGAACCGACGTTGCCGTTCTCGAGGGCGTACTTCTTGGTTCCGTTGCCGTTGACGTCCTGATCCTCGTACACACCGAGTGACGAGTCGTAGCTATCGACGCGCGCGTTGCTATCCATCGTCATGCCGACGTCACCGAACGCGGCCCAGATGAAGTTCGTGTTTACCTCTTGATCGACCAGCACTTCGATTCGGTAACCGACGCCCTTGTCCATTCCCGTGGCGACCAGAGATTTGCTGCCTCCGCCCATGTCGGTCACATCCACCCACATGTCGGATTGCTCGTAGCTAGCCGGAGCTTGCTCTGAGCCAACCACACCTGTTCCGCCGTTCTGAAGGTCGAACAACGACTGCGAGATCGCCGCTTCGGCGACATACATGGCCGACGTACGCTCGCGAGTCTCACGCAAGGTGTCATTCGATGAGTTCGTGACCGCCAACACCGAGAGCGAGAGCCCACCCATCGCCACCAGGACGAGAGCGACCATGACCATCGCGGACCCTCGGCGCTCTTGTGCGCCACTTCTGTTTGCATATAGCTTCATATCAGTTCCTCATCCGAATCGAGTTCTCAACCGTTCGCGACACTGTCTTGCCGTCCTTGTTCACTTCTAGCAGCGTCAGTCTGACAATGAGCAAGTCGCCAATCGTCTGAAGACAAAAGCCTGACTCATCGTCCATGTCGTTGCCGTTGTCGTCGGCCAGGTTGTCGAACTCTCCGTCGAGGAACTCCGCAACCCCACTGCAGATCACCGTGCTGATTTGACCCGCGCCGCCGACGTCACGCGTAAGGACGACCATTCCCTCGTCAACGAGACCGTCCCCATCGTTGTCCAAGTCGTCGTCGAGCTCGCTCGCCTCCATCTGATAGGAGATCTGGGTCAGCGTCCCCCACGGGACCTGAAACAGCAGCGTGTTCGTTCCGTCGAGCCCGGGAGACGGCACCATGACTCCCGCAGGACTGACCCCTTCGATCTCCCTCAGGAGGCGATCGGACACCTCGCTCGAGCGCGAGTCCATCTTCGAGGACAGAGTCGTAGCCGTAAACGAGTCCTGTCCAGCCGAGTTCAGCATGGCCATCCCGCCCATGATCATCGCCAGCATGGTCGACACGATCATCAGCTCGACCAGAGTCAACCCCGCTTGCCCTCGCGCTCTGGCGCCTACTAAGGTTGCTGTCTTCATTACAGGTCCACCAATACCGTCTTGAATTCGAGGCGAGCGTTCCCCTTGGGTGTTCGCCATGCCATCCGAACGACTACGGGAAGCAGCTGATAGTCCCCGCTGTGATCGTTTCCGTCCGTAACCCCATCGCCACTCAGATCCCGCGGCGTTCCGAAGACCGGATTCGCGATGTCTTCACGAAGGACGCCCGGCGTGCCGCCGGCGACAGGGAACAGGATCTGTCCGACGATCCCGTCGGCATCCGCTGCAGTCGCTTGCAGGCCATCGGCCGCGAAGGTCGCGCCCACCGCCGTGCCCACGCCCCCGGGATCATCCGCAGGGTCAGCATTGAAGGTCGCGAACACGTCGCCGAAGTCCGTGCTCTTGATCGACTCCATGATCACGCGACCGCGTTGAGCGGCGATCGCCATGCGCTTGTTGCTCTCCGCAGTCATCGACGACTGCACGATCGAGTGCAGGTAGCCGGCCAACCCAACTGAGATCAACAAGACAGTGATCATCAGCTCGATCATGGTGAATCCACTTCGCTTGCCCGAACCGTTCCGATTCGACACACCACGAAGGAATCGCGAGAGCCCCACCCTGTTTTCCCCAATGTTCATTCCTGTTTCAGCCTTCCCAAGCTGAGCCCGGACCTATTCCGAACACGACCTTCTCGACTCCCGCCCCACGAAAGTTCAGAAATTCGCCGAAGATCCCCCACCACAAGCCCTCTAGCCCCAACCAGCCAATCACGTAGATTCGGCACTACATTGGGAAGCCGTCTCTCTCATTCCAGCCCTTAGCACCGCGTGTCGAGCGCTCTCCGGTCTCGACCCGATCGCCACGAACAATCCACGTCGCCCACCTCCACCGAACGAACCATCCGTTCGCTCGGTCCATCGCGAGCTCCCCGCCTCACCATTCCCCTCCTTGCTACCCCGCGCACCGGCACTCGAATGACGCCAACTACCAGATCAAGCCAACATTGCCACCCCGCAAAGATCGACGCCGAACCGACCCCGTTGCTAGAATCAACCACCCCAAGAGCGGGCGTAACTCAGTTGGTAGAGTGTCAGCTTCCCAAGCTGAATGTCGAGGGTTCGAGTCCCTTCGCCCGCTCCACATATCTTGCGAGACGGGCGGGAGTTAGGGCCGCAGGGGGCTTTGCGGGTTCGTAGGCGGCGAGGGGGTGTGGCAAGTTAGCGCCTCCTTCGTGCGGACGCCTGCGGGGGGGGCAGAGCATGGAACCAGCTACCCGGCACATGAATACGGCGGACGGACCGCTAGTGGTTGTTGATCGCTGCGTGCTCTCCTTCAGGCGAGTCGAAGAAATCGTGGGCGCGAACGCACAGTTCGTGCTTACTGATGCGTTCTTCTACGAAGCCGCTACGGCCTCTCCCGAAGCGGAGGGTCCGAAGTTCAATGGGTGGGCCAGCCGATATGCTGATCGGCTGTTCCTCAGCACCCATTGGAGTGAGGTTTCCCAGCAAGAAACTCAGCCGGGCCGGTGCGTCAATCCGCGGTTCATCGTGCGCGAAGAATCAACTGGTTTTCGAGAGGCCGCGAGGACTGGGGATCTCGATTGGAGCTCGTTCCAAGGCGAAGAATACGACAAAGACGTGGAGGGCCGTGAAGGCTACATAACTCAATTCGAGCAGCTATGCTCAGGCTTCGCTCGCCAGGTTCAGGAAGCGTTTCCTGACTGGAAGCAGCGCGCTGGCTCTCTCGAAACGCAGCACTTAACGATCCGGCAACCGGAGTTCATTGCTAGTTTCGTCCAAGAGCACAACGAGACTAAGCGTGGACCCCAGTGGCACGCTGCCCTTTCAGTTTTCCCAGACCGCCACGCGGCTGGAAGATGGGCCCGTCTATCCGCGTGGTACGCACTGCAATACTCACTGGGGTTGACGAAGGATTTTCGCAACAACTACCACGACGCGGAATACGCATTCGCTGCATCGTACGTCGGCCGACTAGCAACTCTCGACAAACGCCTCATAGCCACTATCGAGGCGGTCTTTCCCGACGTGCAGATTCTAACGGCCTAGGCTCACATTGGAGGCGCCGCCAACTCTCCTGTCCCTCCCGAAAACTCAGCGCACCGGGTTCAAAACCGGATCGACGTTCGTTTTAGCAAACCTCGCCAGACGCGCAAGTCGAATTCGAACGCCGCGCGAGCGGTGAGCCTACAACGCTCCCCCGTCAAGCCGCGCACGCAAACCGAATCTGCTCAGGCTGCGGCGTGTGAGTACCGGTGGTGAAGACCACCGAGCACCGGCGCTCCGACTACATCACCTACCGAAGCGACATCGCGCGGTTCAGGTGCGTTCCCATCTAGCGACTGATGCGTGCGCGCCTCGTTGTAGTAATGCACGTACTCAAGGAGAATCCGACTCAGGTGCGCCTCGCCAAGCGGAATGATGTGATCGGTGCACTCTCGGCGAATCGTTCCAATCACTCGCTCAACGAAGGCGTTCTGCCACGGTGACCGGGGTGCGCTCACGATCTGTTCGATGCCGAGCGAGTCAACGCATCGCTGAAACTCCCAGCCAAAGATCGCGTCACGGTCACGATGCAGATACTTGGGCACGGCATCGTAAGGAAACGCCTCGACGATCTGACGCGCCGTCCATGCCGCAGTCGGATTCGCCGTTACGTTGACGTGTAGGATCCGACGCCGGTCGTGCGAGAGAAGCACGAAGCAGAACAAGAGATCGAAGGTCAGCGTTGGTACCACGAAGAAGTCGCAAGCAGCCGCCTCCGCCATGTGGTTCGTGATAAACGCCTTCCAGCTCTGCAAAGGTTCCGTGTTGCGGCTCTTGACCATGTACTTCGCGACGGTCGATTCGGCGACGTCATGACCCAGCAGTGCGAGCTCGTCCCGAATCCTCGGTGCGCCCCAGAGCACGTTCTCTTGCGACAATCGTCGAATGAGCATGATAAGCGCCATGCTGATCGGAGGGCGACCGGGCTTCGCTCTGGACTTTCGTCGCCAGTAATACGCGAAGCCCTTGCGGTGCCAGCGAATGACAGTCCGGGGCTGCACGAAGACCAGCGCTTCCTTCCACTCCTTCATCATGCCCATGATCGAAAGCCAGAAGATGCGGTCTCGGTCTTCGATCTTGGGCCGAATAACCGTCCGCTTGTATACGGCGAGCTGTTGGCGGAGGGCAATGTTCTCGAGCGCGAGTTGCGTGCGGTCTTTCAGGAGCAGCCGGAACAGGCCGGCGAGAATCGACGGGTCAAACATCACGAGATCATGATCGCGAGGCTCGTGGACGCGCAACTCTGTGCCAGCTAGAGTGCCTCAAAGCCACTCAAACGGGCGCTGGTGAGGGTGCACAGGGTTTTCGGTAGGTTCAGGGAGCCTTCACGCAGCAATCTAGACTTGGCCTACGAGATCGTTCAGCTGAACTTCTAGCGTTCGAAGAGTCTCCAAAACATCCTCGAGCGGAGGGGGCTCCTCAAAGAACATCTCGTCCATTAGCCGGTAGTCGGCCGCGAGTTCGCCCAAGAGTTCTCCCTCGGGCACAATTCGAATCCCGCTCACCGTGGCATCCTTCGCGAACTTGTCGTCGGCGAAGACGAATTTGTGATGAGCGACTTCCTCAAGCAGGCTTCGAGTGACGCGTTTCATCGTCTTGTCGTCGGCAGCGAGCATGGCGACGTCATGGGCATGCCTGGACGCCGTCCTCTTCAAGTTTGCCCGGGCAAATTGAGAATGAAGTATCAGAGCCTTTTCCAGAAGCGTTCGCTCAGGCGCCTGCGCAACCACCTCACACCCCACTCGAGCGAATTCCGGGATCTCATCGGCGACGTACGGTTTGACGCGCACGCTACGCGTGGGGTGGTGGTCCGACCGCGCGCCTAGCTCGAGAAGCACAATCGGCTTCACATACGCGCCTGCTCCACCGTATTCAGCAACTGTGAATGACTGCGGGTACTGAAAGCGAATCTCCGTTTCAGTTCCCGTGTGCTGCAGCTTGAGTTCGATTGGTTCTCCTAGTGACCGAAGGCCTTCCCTCAGCATCGGATAAACGACCTCTTCTACGTACGCCTGCACCTTGGGCGTGAACGACTTCATCGCTTTTTGAAAGCTCTTCCGACTGCTCTTCGTTGAAGGGTCATCCTCCCCGCCAAGCCCGATGTCCTCGCGATGCAGGCTGAGATCGATGTCTTCCGAAAACCTTCTGATCAGGCCGAAGCACTTGGAAAGCGACGTGCCCCCCTTGAAGAGCAAGCGTGGCCGATCTTCAAGCCCGAAGATGCGGCCAAGCGTCCAGCACACCCAGAAATCCTTCTCGGCAATGATCGGGGCGAGGCCGAGATTAGCCGCCGTCTGAGAAAAGACTGCTCGCCGATCTTCTGCGGACAGCTGCGCGATCTCTTCCATCAGCTAGGCCGCGTCTGACTGCTCGCCGTCGATGAGCTTGTACAGAATCGGGTGCATCCATGCAGGCACGTTCCCTTGGATCCGCCTGATGACTCCCATGGTCTTATCGTCCATGGTCGAACGCAACTGACCGATCACGACATCATCAATATGGTCGCTCCCCATGTGGCGGATTGCGCGAACCATCAGCCCTGCTGTGGAGTCCCCCTCGATTAGCTTGGACGGCGCCGCGTGTTTGAACCTGATCGACTGTTTTCCCACATGGATGGTTCGGGACAAACCGCTCGTCAGATAGAGGGTGCGCGCGGGCACCTGCGTCGAGAGCCCCAGCAAATTTGCGGCTGCAGCGCCCGACCGGGCGATCACTTCGCCGGTTGAACGCGCCACCGCTGCCGCGATGACCTGCACGCTAGGCGCGAGAGCCCCGAACCGGTCGTGGACTTTGGGGTAGTCGTACAGGCCTCGCCCAACACGGCGAATCACTCCCTCTCCTACGAGTCGATGCAGAGCCACATCAACGGCCCCACGCTGACCAAGGTCGAGAAAGTCCTTGGGAACGAAAACGGCCCCACGCCCCCACCCACGAATGCGGCGAAGGGCCCGAGAGGCGGTGGATTGATATTGAGCGCCTGTCATGGTGTAAGAATTTATACCATACTTTTCGAACTTCCAGGGGCTTGTTCTTGAGGCTCTTGTGCCCCCAGGTGCCGATAGTGGCTTCACGCAGACGAGAAGCCCCGACGGAGGCGTAAATGGCGGTACTGGCGAGCCTTGCGTACCTGTACCTCCCGAAAACCCCGTGCACCGGGGTCAGCACCAAGTCGACTCTCTATTGCCCAAACCTCGCCAGGCGAGCAATGTGAATTCGAACGCTCTGCGAGCGGTGCGGCTACGACTCTCCCCCATCGCGCCGCGGGCTCAAGCCTCTCGATCAAGCAGCCGTTCGTGAGTAACGGTGATGAAGTCCACCGAGCACCGGCGCACCGACGACCTCTCCAACCGAAGCAACGACGCGCAGCTCGGGTGCGTTTCCATCCAGCGACTGATGCGTGCGCGCCTCGTTGTAGTACTTGACGTACTCGCGAAGCACCCGCCGCAGGTGGGCCTCGCTCAACGGAATGATGTGGTCGGTGCACTCTCGCCGAATCGTCCCGATCACTCGCTCCACAAATGCGTTCCGCCACGGTGACCTGGGCGCGCTCACGATTTGCTCGATGCCGAGCGACTCCACGCACCGCTGAAACTCCCACCCGAAGATCGAATCACGATGCAGGTACTTGGGCTTCAAATCGAACGAAAACGCTTCGACCATCTGGCGCGCCGTCCATGATCGAAAGCCAGAAGATGCGGTCTCGGTCTTCGATCTTGGGCCGAATAACCGTGCGCTTGTATACGGCGAGCTGTTGGCGGAGGGCAATGTTCTCGAGCGCGAGTTGCGTGCGGTCTTTCAGGAGCAGCCGGAACAGGCCGGCGAGAATCGACGGGTCAAACATCACGAGCTCATGATCGCGAGGCTCGTGGACGCGCAACTCTGTGTCAGCTAGAGTGCCTCAAAGCCACTCAAACGGGCGCTGGAGAGGGTGCACAGGGTTTTCGGTAGGTTCACCCGCTTCCCAAGCTGAATGTCGAGGGTTCGAGTCCCTTCGCCCGCTCCACGCAAGGGTCTAACGTGGCGGAAGTTAGGGCGGCTGAGGGTAATGCGGGTTCGTAGGTGGCAAGGGGGTGTGGCAAGTTAGTGCCACCTTCGTGCGGCAGCAAACGCGGCTTAGACCCCTGAGAACTTCCGAGCTGAACCGTGCGGCAAGCATTCGCATCTTGCGTGAGGACGGAAACCCATGCTCAAGCTCAATTCTGCACAGACTCTCTCCTCCATCGCCACTTCCGTATTGCTGTGCTCGGGATGTGCCAGCATTGTCGGAAAATCCGATTACCCGGTGTCGTTAAACAGCTCACCCCCTGGGGCCGAAGTGCGGGTATCCGATGAACAGGGTACCGAGATCTTTAGAGGGACGACGCCTACGATTGCTGTTCTTCGAAGTGGAGACGGTTATTTCAGCGCGGCTCATTACAGCTTGCATTTTTCCGGGGAGTCTTCCGAAGAGCGCACGACGATGCTGTCTCCCGCCATAGACCCCTGGTACATCGGGAATCTAATCTTCGGTTCCTTGATCGGATTTCTCATCGTCGATCCAGCGACGGGTGCAATGTTCAAATTGCCGGATTCCGTGACCGTCTCAGTGATTCGAGAAGGCACCCCGATCGTCCTGAGCGAAGCTTTAATTGATGAGCTTCGCAGGATGCAAAGATCTTTGAGAAAGGCGGAGAAAGTTTCCCTCGATGACGCTCTGTCTGCAATTCACTCCCCACCGACAACTCGCGTAAAGTCAGGGGGAAGCGAGGAGCTCCGCTGGGAGCGAGATGGCGTCTGCCTTCTATCCCTCGAAGTTTCGAACCACGCAGTCAGGAGCATCGAGTTCGAAGATTGAGAGAATGGTCGACATTTCACTCAGCTCCCCTCGGAAGCAACAAATGTCGGTAGCTGTTGTGACCTTGCCCGCGAGCACGGAGACCACACCAAGGAATCTGCGGAACTAGTTGTCCTCAAACAGGCTCCCGCCGACCCAGTCATTAGCGCCGAGCGCCGAACGATTCAGTCCTCCGCTAACCGTCGCCGCGTCTACGTTGGACGTGAAATTCCCGTCTCCCCCGACAATCGCGCAGTAGGACCCGCCGCCCTGAGAATCCCCGAAACATTCATTGTTGGTTCCGGCCAGAATGGCTGAGTTGTTTGCAGTCGTGTCGTTGTTTTGCCCGCCAACGATCACTGAGTTCTGCGCTCTCGCTGTGTTGTTATTACCCCCTAGAACAACAGCTCCATTCGCAGTGCCGCCTCCTCCCGGAGAAACCGCTTTGTTTCCTCCTCCGCCAACTACGACTGAACTCTGCCCCGCAGAGAAGTTGTAAACGCCTCCCACCACGATTGCTTCTTGACCGGAAGCGTGGTTCTGCCCTCCTCCGAGGATCGTACTCCAAGGCCCGCTTGCGCGATTCCTGCGACCACCGTAAATCGAGCCGTACCGACCTTGGCCGATATTCTGCTCTCCTACGAGCACGCCTCCGTACGAAGTGTAGTTGTTCCGCCTACCAACGATCAGATAGTGAGAACCCGTTCGATCATCGGGATCAATGCCGTTGCCTAGTTCCTGGTAGCCCACGATCAGATTCCCCGAGCCGTTCGTAGACTCGGTCGCACCCATCCCGTTCACCACTTGCACGTTCACGCCCGTAAACCGAATGGTCTTCATCAGCCCGCCCAACCCATCATCGAGCTGAACAATGCTCATCTGGCTCAGAATGTCAGCCTGTTCGTCCGTGAGCGTCTGGATCTTGCTCATCTGGCCGTCGATACGACTGGGCTGGATCTGAGTGGGAGACTGCGCGGATGCGGCTAGCAGGCCAAGAGCGGCTACAAAGAGAGCGACGCTAGTGGGCTGGATCGTGATTTGAACGGGCTTCATCGGGACTCCTTGGTTGCTGAGAAGGACCAAGGTGCATCCGATGGTCCGACTCCGACAAGGGCACCAAATCGTCACAATCTCGGCCTTCTTCGCCCCCCCATCGAGAATAAGCGCCGAGAGCCTCCTTCCGCGACCGAATCACTGTCATAGCGGGATCGCTCTGCGCTCCTTGAGCGCGTTCGGGGCCGCTCGACATCCGCGGCCGAGTCGCCACGGGATGGCGCTACCCGGAGCTGCTCGAGCGTGCTCGGACCGTTCGACTCGCCGACGACCGGGAGCTTCGAGTCCTCGACCTTCCGGCCTTGATCGAGGTCAAGGAGCTAGTCGGCAGAGAGAAGGACCTCGCGGTCTTGCCGCTCTATCGGAAGGCGCTGAGCGAGCGTGATTCCGGCGACACGGGGCCGACGCTCTGATGTTGTTTTCGATTTCGTGCCCGGTGGAGCAGTTCAGCAAGCCAATCCGCCAGCACTCCGTTCGGCAAACGGAACTGCACTGAAGCGCTCACTCTTTCCGAATCGAATCCGGGTCGGCCAGGCGATAGCTCGTACTGCGCCCCCCACCGGGGTTTCGAACCAGGACGCCGCGATTGAACAGGTCTTGCATGTCGCGGAGCGCCGTGTCCGTCGAGCATTTGGCCAGCTTGGCGTACTTGGACGTCGAGAGGTGCCCGTCGAATCCGTCGAGTAGGCGGTTGAGCACCGTGCGCTGGCGTTCGTTGACAGGATGGCGATGGAGTCGGTCCCAGACGTGCGCTTTGTGCAGCACCGACGCCAGCGTCTCGTCCGCTCTCGCGATGGCTCGATCGAGACAGCCGAGGAACCAGTGCAGCCATGCTGTGATGTCGAGGCTCCCGCTCTGAGAGGACTCGAGCTGTTCGTAGTATTGTTTTCGCTCTACTTCGATTTGTGCGGAGAGACTGCAGAAGCGGTCCTCGACTCCGTCCGCTCGAGAAAGCGCCAGATCACAGATCGCTCGCGCGATTCGACCGTTGCCGTCTTCGAAGGGGTGAATGGTCAAGAACCAGAGATGAGCGATTCCGGCTTTCAGGACGGGGTCGATCGGTGACAGGGAGTTGATCCACTCTAGGAACGCCTTCATCTCCGATTCGAGTCGCGACGCTGTAGGCGCTTCGAAGTGAATGCGCGGCTTGCCTATCGCGCCGGAGACGACCTGCATGGCTCCCGCTTCCGCCGTCCTCCAGTCGCCGACCACGAGCTTGCCGAGCGCGTTTCTTCCCGTCGGAAACAGAGCTCCATGCCAATTGAACAAGCGCTCGGCCGTGAGCGGCTCACGGAAGTTGCGCGTGGCATCGAGCATCATGGTGACGACGCCATCCACTTCGCGGCCCACCGTGGGCAGCCCGGCGGTCTCCAGGCCCAACCGACTCGCGATGGACGAACGAACCTCATCGCTATCCAGCACCTCGCCCTCGATCGCCCACGAATTGACGACTTCACTCGTCAGAGACTCGAGGCTCGCCTCGGTCCGAAGCTCGAAACCCAAGGCCTCCATCCTGCCCAGGTGCTTGCCCTGCCGATGGCGCACCGCGCCGAGCTCTGCCGCGAGAGCCGCGCTGTCCCAGATGAACTGAGGCCACCCCTTCAACTCGCGGATGTAGGTCATTTCACCGCAGATCCTGCGGTGCTTATCGGCTCACCGCCAGCGCAAGTGGATCTAATCTCCGCATTTCCTGCTGTGTTTGGAGCGCCTATTCGCCGCAAGGCCTCTCTCAAGCACCTGCAGAGCACCTTCGACCGCGTGACCTCCCGACCAAGGGCTCATCGCGCTCCGCGGGACGAGCCAGACCGACATTCAGCCAAGCGTAGAAGTCCGGGTAGCCTGGTACCCAATCTCCACCGATGCCCTCTATTCCCGAGCGAGAGGTTCCGCTTCCCAAGCTGAATGTCGAGGGTTCGAGTCCCTTCGCCCGCTCCACGCATCTCGCCACCCCTGGGCCCGCTCTCACAGCGGCGCGCTGAGGGCAGGCGCGCCGAGTTGGACCCAGTACAGGCCGGTGTAGACGAACTGGATTGTCGAGAAGGTGATCGGGTTGGCGCTGAAGGGGCCGGTGGTCTTGAAGATGGGGTCGAAGGAGACGGCGTAGTTGTCCGCGCCCTGGTAGATGATGAGGTTGAGCACGGCGCCGAGAGACGCGTTGACGGGCGGCTGAACCACGGTGTTGTCCGACAGGGTGTGGAGGACCGTCAACCCCTGGCTGCAGTCGAGCGATAGCGAACCGCCGAACGACTGGGCCGTCTGCATGCCGTCGACGAAGCCTCCGGAGACGGACAGCGTGCCCGGGGCGCCTCGGTCGAGGACCACATCCGCGTTTCCCGTGCTGGGGTCGGCGAACGAGATGCTCTGGTTCGTCAGCACCGTGTCTCCGAACGCGCGGTAAGTCGATTGGGTTCCTTGGGCGAAGGCGAACCTGGTGTCTCCCGTGGCGAAGTTGAGATTGAAGACGTTGTTGTCGAGGTCGGCGTTGCGCAGTCCAGGTCCACCGACGATGGCGGTGAAGGGGCCCTGGATACCCGAGCCGAACTGGTTGTGCTCGATGATCGCGTTGTCGACACCCTGCGGCCCGTCGAGCCGAATGAACTGATCGTCGGGTTGAGGGACCCCGAACTGCAGGACACGGCTGAACTCGTTTCGTGCGATGGTCAGGTTGGCGGCGCGATCCGCGTACACGGAATACGGACGGTTGCCTTCGAAAGCATTGCCCTCGATCAGGTTCCCGTAGGGGGTGAAGCCCGTGATGCCCGTTACGTAGATGCCACCTTTCGAGTTCGGACCGCTCCCATTGTACGCGAAGATCGAGTTGGTCACCTTCACCAGTTCGGCTGCGGCGTAGAGGCCGCCCTCGGCGTTGAGCTCTACATCGAGTTGATCCAGGATCACGTTGTAGGGCAGCTCGTTGCTGAGCGAGTCCAGGCGGATCCCGTAGCCGCCGTTCTGAACGATGAGCGATCGCTCGATGGTCCAGGTCTTGGGCAGGGCGAAGTCATTCAGCTCGGCGAGCAGCAGGATCCCGTCACCCGCGTGATCGGCCACGCGGCAGTCGGCGATCCGCCCCATCCAGACGTCCCGGATCTCGAGGCCAGCCGACCCGGTTCCCGTGGAGCTGATCAACTCCAGCCCCTCCACGGTGAGGAACCAGCCCCATTCTGACGCTGGGTTCTCAGTGCCGAACAAGAGGGACGGCTCACCTGCTGATCGGTTGTCGATCACTGTGCGCCCCGGTCCGGCGCCGCGGACGGTCAGGGCGCGGGAGTTGAAGCCGTTCTCGCTGAACAGGAACTCCACCTTCGCGTCGAAGACATACGTGCCCGCCGGCAAGAAGAGTTCGGCGCCACACTCAGCCGCCGCGTCGAGCGCTTTTTGCACGCTCTCATCCGTGTTGCCTCCCCACCACTGGGGCACGACCCGAGAGACGCTGCTCGGAGCAAAGCGAACCCCACTACTCGGGACGGCGCCGGTATCCGTGAACACGCGGGTTTGGGAAGCGAGAAACGCTCCGTTCACTTCCAGCGTTTGACCGCCAAGGTCGAGCGCGCCACCACCGTGATGGACGAGGGCTATCTCAGCTGGAACCGTCACGTCGTCTCCGAGCGTGTCGGCGGTGTCGAGGAAGAGGACGGCCCGCTGCGCGCCAAGCTTGGCGATCGCTCGATGCAGACGTCCCTTCCCGAAGTCGCCGAAGCTGCTGAGCCTGTAGTGGTCGCTGGGGCCGGAGGGCGCACCCACGAACAGCAACTGGCGCCCCTTCGGTTCGGCAGCGACCTGCTGGAACGCGCCGAGAGTGAGAACGGGAAGGACGCCGAGAAGGACGCTGACGACGAGGAACGAACGCTGGATCTGCATGAGGAGGCCTCTGGTCGATGATCAGGCCATTCTAGGCCATCGCTTCAGAAGTGGGTCGAGAGGCTCCGATCGGGGGGGCCGCTCCACAGATGGGAAGTCTTGGGAGTTGCTGTGAGGGGCACGGTTCGCTCACGCGCAGTTTTTCTCGATTTCTCCGCGCGCCTGCGTCGCCTTCGCGATTGAGGTCACTGGAGCACTCGCTCCAGCACCAGAGCAACCTCCCCCGAGAGCACGTCATGCATATCCTCTCCCAATCAGCACTCGCCCTTGGCCTCGCAGCCTCCCCCATTAGTGGCGCTCCCGACAATCCCGCGCCCGCGTCCGTCCACACCGTCGATCTGAACGGGGACGGCCAGATCGATCTGCTCGAGAGCGGCCAGAACCGCCAACTGCGGGTCTCTCTTGGACTCGGAGCAAGGAGCTTCCAGGTTGTCGAACAAGAGCTTCCGAGCGCGGAAGTCACAGACTTCCTGGCTGCGGATCTCGACGGCGATGGGTTCGTGGACCTGTACATTGTCACGCCGGGAGCGAATCTCGCCCTGCGCGGCGACGGAACTGGATTGCTCAGCGATGCGACGGACCTGTTCGGCCTGCGCGACGAGGGTCTTGGACAGAGCGTCGAGCTACGCGACCTCGACGGAGATGAATCCGCGGACCTGCTTCTTCGCAATCAGAGCGGCGACGTGATCTTCTGGGCCGTTCCGGGTGGTTTCGAACGCGATGTGCACATGCCTTTCGTTCCGATGGCGGACAGTGTCCGTGCACTTTCTCCTGTAGCTCCGTTGTCCGTCAGCTTCGGGGCACTCTCTCCGTCGCACGCCGACGACTCGAGCCAAGCTACGGGTACGACGACACACGGTGGTCGCACCGAAGTCTCACCGACCGCAACCCCTGCTTCGCCGGACGAAGCGCAAGACCCGGTCGCGCCCGCTCCCCTCGCACTCACGACCACCGTCCCGAGCTCCGCCTCACTTCGAAGCTCTCAGAAGTTCGTGGCAGCGCTCTCGCAAGAGCAACTCGATATCCTGAGCTATCAGACCCTTGTGGACTTGCCCGACGGACTTGGCGGAACGGTCAAGACGCTGCGCATCAGCGGGATCAACGTTCAAATCGTCAACGGACGCGGCGCCACCAATGGCGCACCAGGCGCTCCAGATTCGATCGACGGAACCGTCAATGGCCTCGGCAATTTGATCATCGGCTACAACGAGCTCGGCAATCCGAATGGCGATGATCGCACGGGATCTCACAACCTGGTGGTTGGACATGGCCACAGCTTCAATGGCTTTGGCGGCTTGGTAGCCGGGCACGACAACTTCGTGACGGAGTCCTATTCCACCGTCTCTGGAGGCCAGCAAAACGTGGCCTCCGCAGACCACGCTTCCGTTACCGGCGGAGCTACGAATACCGCGAGCGGAGACGGCGCCAGCATCAGCGGCGGATGGTCCAACGTCGCCTCGGGGAGCAGGTCCTCCGTCTCGGGAGGATTCCAGAACCTGGCCAGCGGCTCCTACTCGAGCATTGTTGGCGGACAGTCCAACGTGGCCAGCAACCAACGCACCTCTGTGAGTGGCGGGTGCTTCAACACCGCGAGTGGGACCTACTCGAGCGTCAGCGGTGGAAGGCTCAACGTCGCCCTGGCAACGGTCGCCTCCGTCAGCGGCGGTGACAACAATCTCGCGAGCGGCTCTTACGCGAGCGTTAGCGGCGGGCGACTCAATACGGCCAGCGGTTCGCGCGCCTCGGTTAGTGGAGGGGAATCCAACATCGCCAGCGGACTCCGTGCATCGATCAGCGGTGGCATGAGCAACCTCGCGAGCAATCTCCGAGCCTCCGTCAGCGGTGGGCGACTGAATACCGCGAGCGGCGCGTACGCGAGCGTGAGCGGCGGACAACAGAATCGTGCCACCGGGTCGCGCGCTTCGGTGACGGCCGGGCTACAGGGCCTGGCGAGCGGGACTTACTCGAGTATCACCGGTGGCCAGACCTGCACCGCAAGCGGAAGTCGTGCAGTGGTTAGTGGCGGCGCCACTCGCTTCGCGACCGGCACGTGGGATTGGACCGGCGGTAGTTACACCGCGGGCTACTAGATTCGAGTCGAGAGAGTTCAGGGGCTCGACGATTCTCGATCGTCGAGCACCTTTGTCTTCGGCTATATCCGGCGCCGCTGAGTTCGACTGAGTCCTCGGGCTCACCCCAATCGAACAGGCGAATTGCGATCCGGGAGAGTACGCGCCATCGAAACGCCCGCTGTTTCTGCGAACTTGTGCGTTTGACAGTTCGCTTGCAACCGGCGAGGATTCGGGCCTGACTCGGCAAGGCGCTCCTTGTCCGAAGCAACTGATGATCAACTCGAAAATCAAACTGTGGTCGATCTTGATCTTGGCTGCGCTGACAGCCGCTAGTCGACCTTCAGAAGATGGTGAAGTGAGCTCAGGTGAGCAGCCAGTGAATCAGGCTGCCGAACCTACAGGCATTGTCCAGACACGCTTCTGCGGACCGGATGTCACGCCCAGCCCCGCGTGCCTTGCAGTGGCTCCATCGGGTGAGGTCTTCGTTGGCGTGGACGGAATCGGTTCTCTTGGCAAAGAAGAGGGGCGTGGCCGAATCGTGCGGCTCGTGGATACGGATGCGGATGGAGTCGCCGATGAGAACACAGTCTTCGCCACGGTGAACAATCCTCGAGGCATCCTTCCCGTGGGAGACTCGGTCTATGTCTTGCACACGACATTCTCTGAAGAGACTCATGCCGCTTCAGGCATGGTCTTGGTGGCGTTCGAGGATCTCGATCATGACGGGGTCGCCGATGGACCGCCCAGGCCGCTGATTACGAACATCTCTTCGGCCCAGTTCGTTGCCGAGCGAGGCACGGATCATGCGACCAACGGAATCCGGATGGGCATCGATGGTTGGATCTACATTGCCGTTGGCGATTTCGGCTTTCACGATGCAGTCGACGCATCCGGAAAGCGGATGACGCAGCTCGGCGGCGGAGTATTGCGCGTGCGACCCAATGGAACCGAGACCGAGGTCTACACCCATGGTCTGCGCAATATCTACGACGTTGCCATCGACCCCTACATGAACGTATTTACTCGTGGCAACACGAACGATGGTGGTGGGTGGAATGTGCGCTTCACTCATCACATTCAGAGTGCGGAGTACGGGTACCCGTCGCTCTTCAAGCACTTCACCGAGGAGATCGCTCCGGCCCTCGCGGATGTCGGCGGAGGGTCGGGAACCGGTGCATACTTCATTCACGATCCGCGTTGGCCCGAGGGCCTCAATCACGTTCCGGTCATGGCGGATTGGGGCAGGAGCAAGCTGTTCCTTCATCGAGTAGCGGCAGATGGTCCGAGCTTCACCCAGCAAGAAGTGGAGTTCCTGGACGTGAGCCAGGTGACCGATGTCGACATGGACGCGTCGGGTCGCATGTATCTATCGGCGTGGGACAATGCAGGCTATTACGGCAGCTCCGAGCATGGCTTCGTCTCCCGCGCAACGCCTGCAGGGTGGACCATGCAGGCTTACGAGCCCTCGAACACGGTGGACTTGGAAACTCTCGAGCTGCGCTTGCGATCGGAGAGCTCGGTAGCTCGTCTTGATGCCAGCCAAGAGCTCTTGACGCGACCAAAGGAAGCAGCCCGAGCCTTGGCGCTCGCGGTCGCGAAGGATACTGAGGCAGCACTCTATGTTCGCGTCGCAGGCATCTTCACCTATGCACAAATCGCTGGAATCGAGGCCGTGCCCGAGCTGGTTGAACTCACACAGCAAAGTTCGGTGCGCGAGTT
>Ga0316209_1000986_pt1 | contig 35802 bp, 31 predicted proteins | sample 6monopyrite_MG_FD_204945 | JGI IMG/M metagenome (GOLD analysis project Ga0316209, IMG submission 204945) | Microbial mat bacterial communities from mineral coupon in-situ incubated in ocean water Damariscotta River, Maine, United States -... | ecosystem: Environmental > Aquatic > Marine >...
TTTAACCAAACGCATGATGTTCAGTTAGATGATTTTTTAGAAAGTTGGAAAATATTACCTGAGTTGAAAGCTCCACTAATACATCACCATAATTGTGATAAGGCGGGTTTAGCGATTTTAGATGGACAGTTGTGCAGTGTATTGAATTGTGCCGACTGGATGTCTGCAGTTTATACCGCAGATGATAAAAGCTATGTACTTAATCGTTTTCGGAAAATTCTTGCTGAAGATTTTGAGATGGAGCCCTATCGAGCTGAAAGTTTATTAGAGTCGATTCCCGATGAAGTCGATTTGAGTTCACTTATTTTAGATATGCCGGTAGGAGAGCATATTGTTTTTTCGCAGATACTTTATCAGGCTAATATTCGCCTTAATGAAGATAATGTTAATTTTCAGGAGTTAACACAGAGACTTGAAAATGCATTGGACGAACGAGATCGATTGGCAGCTGAAATTAATCGAGACCTTAACTTAGCGCGCGAGATACAGCAGAGCCTATTGCCAGCATTTCGAGATGATAACTACCCTGTTAATGGTATTAATATATCAGCCAAAATATTATCGGGTGATTTTTATGATTACTTTGAGCTGGAAAATGGTGATATCTATTTTAATTTGGGTGATGTATCTGGTAAGGGCGTAAATGCAGCTTTGCTAATGGCCAAAACCAGTAGTCTATTCAGATGCCTGGGTAAGCGTATTAGTGAACCGGGAAAGTTGCTATATGAGGTAAATAATGAGCTTTGTGAAACCTCTGTACATGGTATGTTTGTAACCATGGTTGCCGGTTTATACAGGCCAGCAACAGGTGATATAAAGTTGGTTAATGCGGGCAATCCACCCGCCTTATTATTTACCGAAGATGGCTTGTGTAGAGAGTTTGAAGCAACTGCGCCACCATTAGGCGTGTTGCAAGGTACCCTTTATACTGAATATACATTTAATTTACATAAGGGTAGCTTATATATTTACTCGGATGGCGTAACAGAAGGTTATATAGATGAGAACTCAATGTTAGAGTTGAGTGGTTTATTTAAATTAATTTCGATTATGGATAAAAAGCAGCCAGCGCAAACGCGGTTGAAAAATATCGTTGAGCAATTTACTAAAAATTCACAGCCTTTACGTGATGATGTAACTCTTTTATTAATAGAAAATATAACCGCATGATTCGATTAGAACGTATTCATTTATTATCTAGAGCTGACAAGTTACAGCCGCTGCGTCATTTTGTGCGTGAACTGGCTGCGCAACAAGGTTGTTGTGAAGAGAATTTAGATTGCATGGTAATGGCTATTAATGAAGCCTGTATGAATGTCATACAACATGCCTATGGTGGTAGGGAAGATGGTGAAATCATCGTTGAATTCTGGAAAGACGATGAAGAATTACTAGTACGAATATATGATTTTGCTGAGAAAGTAAATTTAGAGGGAATTAAGTCTCGAGATTTGAATGAAGTTCGTCCAGGTGGCCTGGGTGTGCATATCATTCATCAGGTAATGGACAGTGTAGAGTATAAAAATCAGGCCGATTCAGTCGGCAATGTATTAGAAATGCGTAAGCAATTAAGTATGCCTGTTGTATGTGATGCGGGTACCTTCGAGAATAATAAAGCAAAGAACTAATTATGAAATACCCTGTAACCCAACATCTAAATTATGCGGTACTACAACTTACGGGTGAAGTAGATTTAAGTGAATCACCTAATGCAAGAAAACAGATACTCAATCATATAAAAAATAAGAGTAATTTACTGGTCGATTTGTCATCAGTTGAATATATTGATAGCTCGGGTGTGGCTAGTTTAGTTGAGGGATTTCAAACGGCTAGAGCAGAGCAGCTAGAGTTTGCTTTGGTTGGTGTCAGTTCATCGGCAATGCAGGTATTGCAATTGGCTCGTTTAGATAGTGTATTTACCATTTACGACTCATTAGATGATGTGAAAGAGTAAGTGATATATAAAACGCATAAATGAAAAGTAAAATTGAAAAAGTCGGGCGCCTAACCATAAATGCAGTTGAGGAACTGGGTTATGGCTTAATGATGCTATATGAGTCAGTTTATTGGTTGCTTTTAGGAAAGTATCATAAGCAGGCCGTGGGTATGCCGCTTATTCTTTCGCAGATTATTCAAATTGGTGCCGCAGCCACCCCCATTGTTGTTGTGTTGTGCTTTGCGGTTGGGATGATGCTTTCTATTCAAGGCCTGGAAACTTTAAAACCATATGGTGCACAATCGCAAGTAGTCACAGGGATTGCTTTATCTGTTACCCGGGAATTCTCTGCCTTAATTACGGGTATTATTGTTGCCGGTAGATCAGGCTCGGCAATTACCGCGCGCATCGGCACGATGAAAGAGTCACAGGAAATAGATGCCTTGCAGGTTATCGGCATTAACCCGGTGCGCTACCTTGCAGCACCAGCGCTCATTGCCATGATTATATCTATGCCTATTTTAACTTTGTTTGGTGACTTAATGGGTATGCTAGGTGCTTCAGTGTATACACTTTATGAACTAGGCATGCCAATACAAGTATATATGAGCCGTAGTTTTGATGTCATACAAACATTTGATTTAGTGCAGGGACTAACCAAGAGTATTGTTTTTGCAGTACTGATTGTTGTGATAAGTGTAATTAATGGTTTTCAGGTTAAAGGTGGTGCAGAAGGTGTTGGTCTTGCAACTACTCGTTCAGTGGTTATGTCGATTAGTGCTATTGTAATTGCCGATATGATTTTTACGTTTTTCTTAACTCGAATGTAAATGCTGTTTTAATTGCGAATTAACAAATGAACCAGAACACATCTAAAAAAGCGATTCAAGTTAAAAACCTGGTCACGCATTATGACGGCAGAAAAATATTAAATAATGTCAGTCTGTCAGTGAATCAGGGTGAAATCATGGTAATTATGGGGGGCAGTGGTTCAGGTAAAAGTACGTTACTGCGCTATATGCTAGGTTTAAAAAAACCCACCTCCGGTAGTATAGAATTACTGGGTAATGATATTACTAAAATGACCAGTAACGAAATGCACCAGATGATGAAAAAAATTGGTGTTTCATTTCAGGGCGGTGCTTTATTTGGTTCAATGTCAGTGGCTGAAAATATTCAGCTACCTCTCAATGAACACACAAATCTGGATCAGAAAACGATGCAGATTATGAGCCAAATGAAACTGGAAGTTGTCAACCTGGCGGGTTTTGGCGACTTAATGCCATCGCAGTTATCTGGTGGTATGGTAAAGCGTGCTGCACTGGCAAGAGCTATAGTTTTAGATCCAAGGCTGTTGTTTTTTGATGAGCCATCGGCCGGTTTGGATCCCGTGGTATCCGCGGAATTAGATGAATTGATTTTGCGCCTTAGAGATGCCATGAATATGACTATAGTAGTAGTAACACATGAGCTTGATAGTGCATTTAAAATTGCCGATAGAATTACGATTCTTGATCGAGGTGAAATTTTAATGTGTGGCACGGTTGATGAAGTGCGTAATAGTGATAATCAGCGTATTTATAACTTACTGCATAGGCAACCACGTAAAGATACGGTAAATGTAGATGAATACTTGCATCGCCTTACAGGGCAAAACCTGAATATACTTTAATAATTGATTAAATTAATAAGTTAAGAATTTATGAAAAAAGAAAATACAAATTATTTTATGGTTGGCCTTTTTGTAATATTAGGCTTTTTGTTACTGTTTGCTATGCTGTTTAAAATTACTGGCGATCAATCAGATGCGGATGAATATTTTGTAGAATTTACCAATGTTACGGGTATAAAGGATGGCGTAGTCGTTACTTATGGGGGGTATGCAATTGGTGCAGTAAATAATGTGGAGCCACTACTAGAAAATGGTCAGATGCGTTATAAATTGAGTTTAGCTATTAAATCAGGTTGGCGCATTCCAGCAGATAGCAGCGCACAAATTGTGATGCCAGCCATTATTTCCGATAAGCAAATTGAAATTACCCAAGGTCAAGCAAAGAAAAGTCTACAACCAGGAGATACTATACAAGGAGCCGAGGCAGTTGATGTAATGGAGCTAGTAGATTCTATAGGGCAAAAATTAAATAAATTTATTCCAGAATCGACCAAAAATGTTAATCAATTATTACAGCAGTTAAATTATTCCGCAGATCAGGTTGCGCTATTATTAAATCAGAAGAATGTTAATCATTTAAATAGCTTCTTTAAAAATGCTGACTCCTCAAGCCAAAACCTGTCTGAACTGACTGCAAGCTTCAGCCGAATTAATAAGCAGTTAGATAGCGTGCTTGATAAAACCAATATCATGCTGGGTGATAATTCAGATGATATACGTTACAGCATTATAGAATTAAAAAAATCGATGGATGTAATTTCCGGGCGTATAGAATCAATCATGTATAACCTTGATGCAACCAGCCAAAACATGAACGAATTTAGTCGTACATTACGTAATAATCCAGGTGCGATTTTGGGAAGCACGCCACCAAAAGATATCCACAGTGACAAATAAGGAAGGCATAGTGATAAGAATATTTTTGCTAATTTTATCGGTAAATTTTCTAACGGCTTGTGGCTTAGGTGGTGGTAGTGTTCCACAAGATCATTATTATAAATTGCCGGCGCTTGATATTAATGCACAGCCTGAACCTCGTTTTGAGCAACTGGTCATTAAGCCTGTGAAGGCAACCGGCCTTTATCATGATCGGGCAATATTATACATAGAGCAGGATAAGCCTTTAGAGCTGAAACGCTATCACTATAATTTTTGGTCCGAGACACCGGCTAACTTACTGCACAATGCATTATTTCAAGGCTTAAGTCGCAGTGCTATATCTAAAAACATTAGTCATGATATTAATGCTTCTCGTCCAGACTATATTATTGAAAGCCGACTCGTGAGCTTTGAGAGGCAGATTCAGAAAAATAATGTAACGATTCAGGTTGCGCTGGATATTAGTGTGCGCAGTGGTTACGATGTTAGTGATCAATGGACAAAGCGTTATTCTTCTCAGAAAAAATTAGTTAGCACTGCAATGCATCCCTCTGCAGAGGCTTTTGGGGCGGCTGTTCAGGATATTTGTGAGCAATTAATTAATGACTTACTGGTCAAAAATTGAGCATATATATTTAATTGTTTTTATTAAAGAAATCACCCATTAAGCCGATATGTTTTAGTAGATAGATATATAGGTGAATTAAATGTACATGACCCACCAACAGGCTGTGCAACAGCAGGGAACGTATTATAGATTTAATGGTGCGGTTTTCAGTGATGCAAGTTTTGGTTTTATGCCAGCATTTAAAAACATTAAAGATCAGCAAGTTCATCTTTCAACTGATATGGATGGACAGCTTTCAGTCATGCATATTCTTGATGGTTTACCAGACACCTGGATTGAAGAGAAAGACGAAAAGGGCAGAGCTTTAACGTTAAAGGCAGATATAATTGCTGGTTTTATGCGTAATTCAGAATTTTATACGTTGAATGAAATTATTCAAAGTGTCCGCGATAGTTAAGTATTTTTATAATTTATAGTCGAATTTATAGCTGTAATTCTTTCGTAATATCTCCACCCCATTGTTGCAAATTCAGTAAAACTGCTTTTTTATCAGCACTTAATTCATTGTTATTTAAATGCTCATTTATAATTTCTTTAAATGATGTGTAGCTTAGAGTGCTTTTGCTGTCGTCAGTAAAACGGTGCAGGCGGTATTCATTCCAGCGACTTTTTTCTTCAGCCGAAAGTGTGGCAGGAAAATTTCGTGCTCGATATCTAAATAGCATTTCGTCTAAGCGCTGATCTTCAAAATTAAACTGAGCTTTAGCCAAATCTTCTGCATTCATTTCATGTAGTTGCTGCATACGTTGTTTGTCATCTGCACTAAAGAATCCACCACTATATAAACTCTTGTCTGGATCTGTTTCATTGGGAAAAGGCTTATGGTTATATATTTTTTGTAGTTTCGGTTTTATAGTTTCTAATACAGATTTTAGTTTTTCAAGATGATCTAAATGCAGAGTTCGGTCTATTTGCGTACGTTTCGCAGAAGCCTCATCCAGTGTACTCAGTGGGGCTATAACAGGGCATTTGTTAATGTGAATAGTCTTCAGTGGAATACGCGCTACACCCTCAGCTAGCTGATCTCGAGGTGTGTACAGACGTTCAATAATTTCATCTGCAGATAGTTTAATTAAATCTTCGGGTGAGTAGCGTAAATCATATGCCACTATGCCATTTTTGTTCGTAGGGTGCTGAGCCAAAGGATAAATCATCGCACTATTACATATTTCACTAGAATACATTCCCGAGGTATGTAAAACGGGTTGTGGGCTGTGTAAGTTAAGTAGCTGAGATAATTTCTGCTTATTTTTGTGTTCAAACACAAAGTTAAACAACCTGGGTTGTTTGTCTTTTATAAGTTTTGCTACTGCAATTGTCGCATGCACATCAGATAAAGCATCATGCGCGGCTTCATGGCTAATGCCATTTTCTTTTGTAATTAACTCTAATCGATTGCTCGCAATGCCTTTATCGTCAACTGGCCAGTTAATGCCTTCGGGGCGTAATGCGCGGGTAATTCTTACCAGGTCGATGATATCCCAACGTGAGCAAGCATTTTGCCATTCTCTGCTATAAGGATCGAAAAAATTACGATACAGCGTGTAACGAGTGAATTCGTCATCAAAACGAATATTGTTAAAGCCAGTCACACAGGTGTTTGGTCGGGAGAATTCCTGTAAAATTTTTTCAATGAAATCCGTCTCTAGCAAACCGGTTTTTAAAGTATCCTGTGGTGTAATACCGGTGATTAAGCTGGCATCAGGATTAGGCAGAATATCATCTGCTGCTTTACATAGTATGTCGACTGGCTCATCAATAATATTGAAGTCCATATCGGTTCGAATACCGGCAAACTGACTGATGCGATCTACACGTGGGTCGATGCCAAAGGTCTCGTAATCGTACCAGTAAAAGCTAGGTGAATTCATATTAATAGTTGTTGTTTTTTTAAAGCCTAGAGTGTGATTTGATTGACAGAAGGTGTCAATTTTATTTTGCAGAAGGGCTTAAAAATAAGCTCTATATTTACACATACCAAGTATGTGTAAATATATGAAATATTGCAGTAATGAAATGTAGTCGCTGTATTCTCTTATGAGATATTCAAGTCCACTTTATGAATTACAAAGAGAGTTTAGAGTCTGAGCTAAATCATAGAGTTAAGACTGGTCGGTTGCCTTCCTGAAAAACTGGTTTCTAAATACACAGGCAATCCAGAAACCAAAGGTATACATTAAGCCTATAATTGCGACCCAGCTTAATAAAGTTTCCTGAGCCTGACGAGCTTGTATACTGTCATAGGTACCCGTAATGATCATGTAAGTGGAGATTATCGTAACGGTTAGTCCTAATAGCATATTGAAGCGTAATGCACGCTGTAGTTTGCGCAATAAGGCCTCTGATAAATTCATGACTAGCTCCAATATTAAAATATGATAGCCACGAATATATGAGAATTATTGAATGCTAGTTTTGATATGTATCAAGAGTTATTGGCTTTAAAAATGGAAATAACATTATCTAGATTATGTGTCACATTTCCAAGGTCCTGTTCTGCTGTACGTAATTCCCCAGTATTGTCTGCTGTTTGAGCTGATATATTACTGATTGAGGATATGCTATTGGCAATCTCGTTAGCGGTAGCACTTTGTTGTTCACTGGCAGATGCAACCTGTGTAAGCACAGAGTTTATGTTCATGATTTCATTTTTTATCTGATTGAGAGAAGACGCAACTTCAGCAACCTGTTCGCTATTGCTATTTGCTTCCTCTATAGAAGACTTCATTGCAGTTACAGCATTATCAGCACCGATTTGCAATCTATCAATAGCCTCTTTGATTTGATCAGTAGATTCTTGAGTACGACTGGCCAGGGTTCTAACTTCATCCGCAACAACGGCGAATCCACGGCCTTGTTCACCTGCGCGAGCAGCTTCAATGGCTGCATTCAGGGCAAGCAGGTTAGTTTGTTCAGATATTTCACGTATGACATCAAGAACCACGCTGATGTTAGTTGTGTCTTCCTGTAGCGTTTGGATAACTTCGGCTGAATTGTTTAAATTTTGTACGAGGTGTTGAATGCCTGACATGGCAGAATTTGATTTGTTCGATCCGGTTTGAGCATCGCTATCGGCTTTTTGCGCAGAATCGGCAGCAGAAGCAGTATTTTGCGCAACTTCATGCGATGTTGATGACATCTGTTCGGCAGCGGTAGCAACCAGCTCTGTTTCATTATTTTGCTGTAATATATTATTTGATATTACCTGAGTTACTGTGGTTAAGTTTCCAGATGTATGGTGTAAGTTGCTCACAGATGATTTAATTTCATCAATAATGTTTTTAAGTTGCTGGCTGAAATGATTAACCGTTGTGGCCAGTCTGCCAATGTCTCCGCCACGATTCTCATTCATACGTTTAGAGAAGTCACCATTAAGAATATTGTTTAATATTGTGTTGAGTTCTTTTACCGCCGTATTAATTTGTTTGCTGGTAAAGCGTGCGGCAAAAATACCCACAAAAACTGAGCAGATTAATGCCACTGTAATATAGGCAATAGAGGCTTTTGTTTTGGCAATTAAATCATTGTTTCCTTTGTCGACCCGATCTTTTTGAATGTTGATCATGGTGTTAATTTTAAGGCCTATTTTTGCGCTAAGAGGATTTATCTCATTATTGATAAGGGTGACATCCGCACGCCATTTACCCTGTTTATAAATACCAAATACACGTCTAATATTATCGAAATAGGCTTTTGATATAGGGTTAAGCGAGGCAAGCCCTTCTTCCTGTTCAAATGTGAAAAGATCCGATTTTTCATTTAGCTGATTTAGTAGTTTAGTGCTTTGTGACATGTATAAACTAATTTGTTCAATACGTGATTCATTAGGGTTTGACAGGAATGTTCTAAATAATGAAACAGCTGTCATCCATGATTGCCTTAAATCATTAATTTGCTGTAAAAAAATTCGTCTTTCAATGGAGACGGATTCTTCAAATTCGGAATCCAGCATCTCATTAAATATTTGCATGGCCTGTTGATGTCTGGGATTGATTTCTGAGTTAGCTATTTTGAGCCCTGGATAGTTCTCAATGAAATTTTTGTTAAGGAAGTCTATTCGTTTTTGATGGGCAATAAATTGCTCGATATACTGATTCAAAATTTCAGTTTCTTGCTGCATTTCCTGGTTTTCCTGTACCGCAGGCAGCTGTTTATACTCTACAATTGAAGTTTGTAATTGTTTTATATTGTCATTAACTTTAGTTTCATATTCCGGTGTTTTATTAATGATATAGAGCCCCATAAGGCTGGTGGTTGATTCTATGCTCTCTTTTATGCGCAACGCAGATAACATAGCGGGTTGCGAGTATTCTGCTATGTCTGTTGCCTGCTCTTGTAGTTGTAGTAGCCTGTAAAATGATATAGATGCAATAATAAAGATGATAATAAATAAGCTGATGAACCCTATCCATATTTGCTTTCGTAGGCCGAGTTTACTGATAGCATTCATATATGGGACCTTTTTAAAAATTATTAGTATTTGATTTTATTGATTTTATTGATTTTTACAAAAAATAAGCTCTTTCCCTAGTGACTTATTAGTAATATATAGCCTATTTTTTTTAAACATTCAGCTAGTGATATTACGGTATATATCGGCCACTTTTAGAGGAAGTTGAGCAACATCATCAATAACTACATAGCTTGCAGTGCCATACATGGTTTTTAAGTAATCTCTGCCCTCTTTATCAATGGTGATGCAGAAGGGGTGAATGCCTTGCTGGCGGGACTCTAGCAGGGCGACACGTGTATCTTCAATGCCGTACTCACCACGATAACCATCATAATCTTCAGGTTTACCATCAGAGAGGGTAATGAGGATTTTAGTCTTTGCTTCCACTGCTTCGAACATTTGATTGAAGTGGCGTATAAATACGCCGAGGCGGGTATAATCTTTGGGTTCTATATTGCTAATACGGCCTTTCGTTTTGTCATCATACTGATCTTCAAATGTTTTTACCGGGTATACTTCGCAACGTTTGCGCGTGTTGCCTGTAAAACCATAAATGGCATATCTATCGCCCAGTGTTTCCAGTGCTTCACAGAGCAATATCAGTGATTCTCTTTCGGCATCATTTATCCAGCCTTTTGTAGAGCCACTCATGTCGACCATAAAAATAACCGCAATATTGCGTTCTTCTTTATGCATTTTGGTGAAAATATTCTCCGACATTTCCAGGCCGCTAGCCGTATCTGCCCAGGCTTCGACAAGTGCATCTATATCGATGTCATCACCATAAGGCTGTTTCTTTAATGTCTTGTCTTCTCCGCGTAGTATTTCAAATGTGCGGCGTATGTTTTTCACCAGTCCCGAATATTTACTTAATGTTTCTTGAATGAATTTAGTACTGCCGGATGTGATCTCGACTTCGCGCAAGGCGCACCAGTTTTTTTTATAACGCTGGCGACGGTAGTCCCACTCTTTGTGTAAAAATGCGCCTTCTTCATGGTAAGTGCCGGCCCATACATCACTACCAGTTGTGCTATTTTCATCAGGTAAAATTTTGTAGTTTCCGTCACCCGCGGCAACCAGATAGTCATCAGGGATATCACCAATGTCCTGAATGATGGAGCTAATTAAGCTCTCTACACCATCCGGTGGTTCGATAGGATCACCATCGAGTTGTAATTCATAGATGAAGCCTTCTGGCATATTTGGATCGGGCAGTTTTTCAGCCGTGATAGTATGTTCTCCATCATTTTCCTTATTGCTTTCACTATCATTTTCTTGCTTGTCTTTTTCATCAACTAATTTTGCGATGACATTTCGAAACAGGTCCTTTTCTTTTATGATGCGTGCTTCACGAATAAGGCCAACCTGTTCAGCGTTTATACTTGCTGCATAACTATGTAGTTTCGGTAAGGGAAGGTGAATTACTTTAGAAACTAACTGTAGTGAATCTTCTGCCGAACTATTTTCTGATATTTTATGCGGTGCAATACTAAGAGATATCTCATGGATGCTTGTATTGTCACTTAATGTGTTCAAACGTTGCATCTGCCTATGGATGCCAGGGAGCTCATTTTTTATTTTATAATCAAGTCGAATAGTTTCTAATACATGAAACCAGTTTTCTGCGAGAACTGGATCTTCGTATGTAGAGAATGTTTCAATAAGATCATGACGCCATGTGCCGAACCAGTTTTGTGCCCATAGATTAACTACAATACATTTATATAACTGAAAATTATCTTCTTTTTCAGTGTATTGATTTAGCATGTTGGGAATAAAGATGGTTTCGGTATCTGTGTAGCTTTTTTTATCTATTTCTATTTTTAGTTTTCGCCCATTAAGTCCCATTACAAAATGCTCAAGCATATTGCAGACTTCCTCAAAGGCTATTCCAGTAAGTTTTTGTTTTGCATGGCTGGCAATTGATTCGAGTTGATCAAATATTTCAATCGCGCTATATAAACCCTTGTTATCGAATGCGTCGATGGCCTGGTCTAACCACATTTCAATGGTATCGATTTCCATTAAGGCGACTGCGCGTTCTAATCTTAAACATAGCTGATAGGCTAAGCCGGAGTTGGTGCTATTAGCTTTACTGACGAGTTCAAGAAGCGTGTCCTGTGTTTGAATATCAAACTGCGTCAGGTGATTTATAACGCTTTCATCAACCTCAATAAACAGGTCATCAAGGCGTTCTTCTATTTCATCATAGGTGAAAGGAGGTAGGCTCACGGTTGCGTGTCTTAATCGCTTTTAATAAATTAAAAAAGCGATGAGCTAAGTTCGTTAATAGCGGCAAGCATTTCTGCATCATCGGTAAGTGCCTGTGCAATACAGCTGTGACAAGCATCAACTGGTGATATGCCACTGGAAATAAGTTTTCCTGCATGCACCAGTAACCGTGTACTCGCGCCTTCTTCCAGGCCGCTGCCTTTTAAGTTACGTGTCATGTGCGCAAACTTAACTAATCTTTCAGCTAATGCCTGATCTATATCGGCTTCAGTTTTTATAATCCGCGTTTCCAGCTCGGCAGAAGGGTAATCGAACTCCAGAGCTACAAAGCGTTGTCGAGTACTTTGTTTTAAATCCTTTAAAACACTTTGGTAGCCCGGGTTATATGACATAGCCAGGCAAAAATCTTCGGTTGCTTCTAGTAGCTCGCCGACTTTCTCCATGGGTAAAACCCGTCGATCATCGGCTAAGGGGTGAATCACCACCGTGGTGTCTTTACGCGCTTCAACGACTTCATCTAAATAGCAGATTGCACCATGCCTTACTGCACGGGCTAGTGGTCCATCAATCCATTGTGTCTCGCCACCAGAGATTAAAAAACGCCCGACTAAATCAGAAGCAGTTAAATCATCATGACAAGATACAGTGATTAAAGGTTTTTTTAGTCGCCACGCCATATGTTCCATAAAGCGGGTTTTACCGCAGCCTGTTGGGCCTTTAAGGAGAATAGGGATTTGTTGCTTATAAGCCGCTAAAAATATATCTATCTCAGAATCGATTGCCTCGTAATAGGGCTCTTCCTCGATGAAGTTTTCTTCTGGCTTAAGGGCGCGTGCTAAATCGTTCATTAATAACTCCACCAGCGTAAGAGTGAAAGGGGGAGCGCTGGCTATTGAATTTTAAGTTTAGTTTTTATCTATTGAATGTACCTGCCGAGCTATGGAAATACAACCCATGCTTCTTAAGGCTACATAGAAACTTTTAAATGATAGATAGATTTAGCTTATTTGCTGCATTGCAGGTATGGAATATATTAAAATTTCAAAAGCACGAAAACTATAGTTGGTGCTTTTGAGAAAGTTAGTTAAGAGGCGTTTTCACCACTAATGACAACACCGGTAAAGTCTTCACTACTGTGTTGCTCATCATCGCCGAGTAAGTCTTTTTGCATGGCCTCTTCATTGATGCTGGCACCGAGATGTTTCACAACCGTACGCATATCAAGTTCAGCATTTTCTATGCATGAGGTGCCACCCGGTGATGGAGTCATATTGAAAATTCCACCAATGCCAGTATCAATCTTGGCTTCGCCCATGAGCAATTTACCATTATCTTTATCAATTAATTGTGGGCGTATGCCGCCAACTTTATTGGCAAATTTTAAATCACTAAATTTTAAAGAGGGAATAATTTTTCTAACATCTTTTAAAAATAAAATTTTTCGAATTAATGGAATTTCAAATAACATGTTTTTAAACATGTAATTACGAATGTCTTTAACGCTAAGTAAATCCCACAAAACTTTGGCAACCCGGCTATCAAAACGAAATACCTGTAAAAAGTCCGGCAGCGTTTTTAAATTGTAGCGTTCAAGAATAGGTAAAACTAAAGCGGTTGGGCCAAAGCGTGTACAGCCGGGTACCAGTACATCCGGGTCACCATGAATAGCAGCAAAGGGCAGGGCATCATTTTGTACGGTATATACCTTGCCATTGAGTACATGGGGTGTGAAATAGTAGCTGCCCGCAATAGGTAATACAGAATAATGGTGTCCATAGCCAAGATCGTGGGCTAGCTTGAGGCTATGACCACCAGCACAGACGACTAATGATTTTGCACGGTAACAAATACCGTCTGTTTCAACAATAAAGCTATCATCGTCGATTTCAATATGGTCAACATACTGGTTGTAGTGAATATCAACGGTCTTTTCAGGATGCTTTTCAGCTTCAATCTCGGCCTGCCTTACAAATGAGCGAGAAAGGGCTTCAAAGTTAACCGCAGTGTATTCATCGGTAGAGCCCAGTGCGATAATTTCATCATCACGAAATTTATCACCATCCATTGAAACATTCGGTTCTATGCGTGTAATAGCTTTTTTATCGAGCAGTTTCAAATTGGGGTAATGCGGGCCAAATGTCTTAAAGCGTTCTTTTAGGAGTTGGCACTCAGCACTACCGACGCCGAGTACCATCTTTGAGTACTTAAAAATAATATGGTGTGCGTCAGGTTGAGCAACTGCGTAATTACGCAGCATACTGGCGGCACGTTGCACCTTTAAGGCCTTTTCTAAGGTGTAGTTAGTCTCAATGTCACCACAATGCAGTGTTTGGCTATTGTTGCTGGAAAGCGAGTTCACGCGTGCCGGTGCAGAGTATTTTTCTATAACACCAATATGCTTTATATCAGTGTATTTGGTGCTCAGGTAAAGCAGCGCACTACCGGAAACGCCGGCGCCTATTATCAACAGGTCATATTGGTTGCTTGACATAGAGTTCTCAAGAGATTGATTTTAAATACAAATTGACAGGGATTTTAGCCTAGATTGGCATTGAATTGGGGTAGAATGCGGATGATTTTAATAGTTTGGTAAAAAAGACATGGCGATTCAGTGGTTCCCCGGGCATATGCACAAAGCACGCAAAGAGATCAAAGAGATCATGCCCAAGATCGACATGATTATTGAGGTGCTTGATGCGCGTATTCCATATAGTTCTGAAAACCCGTTGGTTAAGCAGCTACGCGGTGACAAGCCTTGCATTAAGCTATTAAACAAAGCTGATTTGGCTGATCCTGAAATTACCCAGCTATGGATAGATCACTTTCAGTCTGAGCGTAATATTAAAGCCACGGCTGTCACGCAAGAACAACCTGAACAAATTAAACAAAGCCTGCAATTATGTAAGCAGTTTTTCCCTGAGCGTAATTTATCAGTGCGCCCAATTAGGGTGTTGATTATGGGTATTCCCAATGTTGGAAAATCCAGTGTTATCAATACTCTGGCCGGGCGCTTTATTGCCAAGGTGGGGAATGAGCCAGCAATAACCAGGCGACAGCAAAAAATTATACTGGATAACGGTATTGAACTCATGGATACGCCGGGTTTTTTGTGGCCAAAAATTCATAATGTAAATAGTGGTTACAGGTTAGCCGTAACAGGGGCGATTAAAAGCACGGCAATGGCATATGACGATGTGGCCTTTTTTGCCATTGACTACTTTCTGAAGGCTTATCCCGAATTATTAATGAAGCGTTATAAACTGAAAGAATTGCCCCAAAATGACCTGGACGCACTAGACGCTATTGGCCGTGTGAGAGGTTGTTTACAAGGTGGCGGTACTATTAACTTACATAAAGTCTCGGAATTGCTTATTAATGAATACAGGGCGAAGCAACTCGGGGCAATGAGTTTGGAAACACCCGCAATGATTCAATCAGAAACGGCCGAACTTATACAAGATTGATGCAAGCTCGGTTATCTTCCCAGATAACTGAGCAGTGACATTGAACTCAACATCTTCTGCATAAGTGTTGAGTTTAGAATGTTGGTAGCACCAGCATATTTTAATCGACCTGCGGACAGGCTTCCTTTTACGCAGTGATGACTTTGTATGATCCAGCAGTAAATTCGGACTTACAAAGTACCGGGTTATAGTCGTTCTATTTTTTACTTTCTACTATGGTTTAATTTTTTAGTGAACACCTCGATGCTGCATATTTTGTGAACCATTCATGATGTTCATTGGCCTGTTGCGTTGCATATTGTTGGGTTGCCTCAATAACTTTTCTGTAGATTGCCCACGGGGCAGTTTTGCAGCATTAATCATGCGATCCAGTGTGACTTGAGTTGCGCCGGATTTTAGTAGATGCATAATTTTTATATCACTTTGTTTACCTGGAACGACTGATTTTTGTGGGATAGGAATTAGCTGTTCGTGGTTATTAAAGTGTACTTTCAACTGCTTGTTGTTAACTTGAGCTTGTACTATCCAGCGTGAAGCTTGCTTACTAAACGGCAATGCCATATGTGTGCGCAGCAGGTCCCGCATATTACCCGCAGGGGAGGTATGAGTCGCCTGAATGTGGGTGGTGCTAATGCGGAAACCCGATACAGCTATTCTGTCGCCCACGGCAGGGAGTTTATTATTCTTATGAATAGATGTAATTGTTTGCCCTTGTACCGTGAAGCTATGAGTTTTCGGATTGACGAACTCAACATCGCCAATAACCTCATGCCGTACATTGATAATACGGGCGTTAGTGTGCGGCTGGGCGTCAGTGGTAAGTACTTCAAGCACATTACCAATCACCAGCTGCTGGTAATCTGCTGCTATACCATTCACGGTGAATGGCGTTTTGTTGTCATATTCAATTTCGATACCGTTTACGAATATACTACCAAAGCCCGTTACTTCACCCACTATGCCAGTGCCCCCTATACCACTACCGGTGCTGGCGATTAAACCGGTACCGCCCAGGCCAATATCCTCATCCTCATCATTGCTCGTGGTAAAGCTGGTCTGCGTCGATACGCAGGCGGCCAGGCTTATTATGAGCAGGAAAGCGAGTATTTTATTTAGATGAAACATTACTTAAGCTCTCCATTTTTTTTAAGCGATGCCTGAAACCAGTAAACACCCAGTCGTATTCTATAGTTGGCATCATCTTTCAGTTTGTCTGTATCGTAGAGTTTGATTGCTTGTTTATTCAGGTGCTGCAGCAGCTCGTTACCTTTTTTATTGGCAATACTACGTAGCTTGTTTACGGAATTTTCGGTTAATGATGCATAATAAACACTGCGCTCGATCATAGGGTTATCAGTTACTAAAATATTATTAACGCAACTGGCCAAATGATCATGTACATTGTGACCTAAGTAATAGGCCATATCGTTAAACTCCTTATTGCTTACATAAGCCGTGCGGCGTAACACAATGTAATCGTCTTTTATGCTGACCATGTTTAAGCGTAACCATTCATCCAGAATAACTTTAGGCCTTACATCTTTATTTACACTACTAACAAGTTGTTCAAAACCTGCTTGATTATTATTTTTACTGCGTAGCAGTTTTCTGGGTTTGCCTTTTTTATCAAGGTACTCGGGCATGCTGATCCAGCGCGCGACGATTTCACCATTAAGTGATGCAGCATTATTAATCGTTTGATCCGGTGTGTTGCTTTGTTCGCGTATACGCTTGATATCTTTTCGATGTACACCAGTGAGTACAAAAATTCGGCTGTCGCTAGGTTGGTTGCCATTTTCTGTAAATGTTTCATTCGCCACATCAACATATAGAATTTTCATCAAATCCCGGAACTGAGGAAAGGTCAGCCCTTTTTCTATTAACAGGCGAATTAGTGGCTTACACAGCAGAGTGACTGCTTTGACAAGGGCTTCCTGTGTTTTGTTGTATCCGTTTTGGCTCATATCTAATCCGACTAATTCTATCTGCTCTGCTTCTGTTGGCGCTGGGGTTGAAAACCGGCTCACATTCTTATGACTGTTCTGTCATTTTTAGTCAGTATAAATTGATGTGGGAAAAAATACCACATGTTGTTCGAAAATTAGTGGGAAATATTCCCATCTTAAGCGAGTGAATATCTGCAATTGCTAATAAATATTAAATCACCGGTAATATATGAAATTGAAACAATTGAATAAATCAATATAGCCGCTAGTAAATACAGTCAAAAACAGGCCGGGTTAACTTGCATGATTATGATCCTGAGAATCTGGATATAACTACAATGGGTTCACATTATGCAGATTTCCATCCGGATGGGATGAGTATTTATATTGGCTCTGCTGCAGGACATATCTTTGTTATTGATAAAAATACACTTGAAATTATCACAATGACCAATGCGAGTATGGGGGCTGGGCACACAACTTTTATACCCATGCGTAATATCGCTATTATTACTAATCACAGCTCAAGTTATATGACGGTAATTGATTCGCCTAATTATCAGTTTGTTAAAAATGTGGAAGTAGCTAGTTCCTCCTCAGTTGATGATAAATCTCAGGTACATACCTCTGGTGTGAGTTTAGATATGAAATATTTTTATAGTGCTGCCAGTTATGATGGGGTGTTTTTTAGGATCGATCTGGATAGTTGGAAGTAAGTAAAATTTATATAGGTGGAAACCTGTTAATGGGTAGCTTTATCTGGAGTGGTGAAGTCGTAAATATGTAATTTATTAATCAATTAATGACAATATTAAGGCAGGAAATTATGTTATTCCCTGCTTTTTTTATGCGTAGCGATTTTAGTTTTTAAATGTGTATGTGATCTATGTCAATTTAATCTTAGTGAGTGATGGTTCCGTGGTGTAATGTGTTGACGTGGGAATAATTCCCACGCATAATGCCGGGCAAGTGGGAAGCAATCCCTTGTAAACATTAAAAGGTGAAAAAAATGAAGATAAGTAAAGTAAAATTAGTTATTAGCGCAGCATTAGTTATGGCTGTATCTACAGGCATGGTAAAAGCAGAAGAGACGGATATGACGCAAACACGTGCTCAGGAAAGAGTTCGTACAGAAGCTAATTTGCAAATGCAAGATAATGAAAGTACACAGACTCACTTGAGAGAGCATAAAATGCAGGATGAAAAAGTTCAGCTCCGCAATGAGTATAAAAGGAACATTCAGGTACGAAAAAATGATTCAAATTCAGGTGTGATGACACGACAGAATATGATGAACCAATATCGTGGAAAACACTAAGATTGATGGTGACTGTTAAATGTAGCCTGCTTTATCACGTCTAAAATGATTATTCGTGATAAAGCTTAAGTTATAATTAACATCACTAGTGTATTCCATTAACTTTTTAAATGAAGAGAGTCTAGCTTGTTATAACGTGCAGTTTAAGATTAAAATGTCATAGGCATGAAAGTTTAAATAGTATTTCGCAGGTATGACAAGCTAACGGGACAACAGTGTAATTTATTAAGACTTAAGACTATGATAAAACGAAATATATTTAATTATAAGCTATTCGTTCTATTACTTATTCCCTACAGTGTTATGGCAGAAAGTCAGCTGGATTTTAGCGTAGGTTATGAAAAAACGAGTGGTGATTATGGCCTGGAAAATACCACTGAAATAACCAGTATTCCATTGTCTATACAGTATATTGACGATGCATGGCGTCTATACCTAAGCGTCCCTTTTATTAGTGTTACCGGTGACGGTAGTGTTACCCCGGGGATAAATGGCATAATGAGAAATGACGGTGACTTTCATATGGGTTCAGGATCAGGTAGTAACTCTACACTAGATACAAATTCTGGTCTGGGTGAAATCATAAGTAGCGTGTCATATGCTTTTATGCCGCAAAATAGTGACATGTTTTATGAGTTAACGGGGTCGGTGAAATGGGGTACGGCCAGTTTTGAAAAAGGCCTGGGTAGCGGCGAGAATGATTACTCAGTCAGTTTGCATAGCCTGTATCAAAAACATGAACTTAAACCGTTTATTAATATTGGTTACCTGTTCATAGGTGATACCAGTGTAACTGACTATGACGATGTGTTATTTATGAGTTATGGACTTCTGTATTCGGCAAATCTACAAACATCATTCAGTTTTGCATATAATTACCAGCAGGCGACGACTAATACATCGGATGAGTCGCAATCGTTTAGTTTATATGTTAATCAGCGGCTTGATAAACAATGGATGGGTAGCGTGTTTTTGTTTAGTGGATTAAGTGATTCGGTAGCAGACACAGGTGTGGGTTTATCGCTAATACATAGCTTTTGAATATAAATCTAAAATGGCCACATAGACCAGCTTGATTCCAGTTGTGTTTTGCATTTTGATAATTGCGTATGGTAACGACTTGCACGTGCTTTTACTTTACGTGCTACTTTTATCAGCCAGGGTTTCTTTAAATAGGTTTTTCGCTTATAGCCGCCATGCCCTTCGTGATAGGCTAAATACTGATTATAAGTATCCCATTTGGATACCCCCAGTTTTTTATGTGTGTAATTTCCGTACCAGCCAATAAAATCAACTGCATCATCAAAGTCATCACGATCAGCGCCGCTATTATCTGTTTGCTCAATATACCAATCCCAGGTGTCATCTTTAACTTGTGCGTACCCATAGGCATCAGACTTTCGACCAGTGGGAATTACCCATAAGAAATATTCCATTTCTGTTTGTGCGTCATACTTGAAACGAGATTCCTGATGAATAATCGCCAGTTGTACGTGAATAGGTACTCCCCATTTTTTGAAGCTATCATTGGCATCGTCATACCAGCCATCTTTTTCAAAAAATATAGCGCAGCTATTGTCGAGATTTTTAGGTGGCATGGTAGAGCAGGCCGTTAGTGTGAGCAGGCCTGCTGAAAAAATAATGCTGCTAATAAAGCCGATAATTTTGTTGCTAATTTTTGTGTTTATTCTCACAGCTAATATGTCCCGCTAACGATTAATAACATAAAAATAAAAAATATCACCTGGTTAATCCCGGGTAGGCAATTTAAGGGACACTAGATTCCTGCCTTCGCAGGAATAATGGTGTTTTGTAGTTAACGGGACATAGTAACTCATTTTTAATGTCAGGGAATTATATAGGTATCATAACGTGTGCCTTTACTTTCATAGGCAAGGGTTGGTTTACATGAAGCATTTAAAATAGGAGCGCCCTTCGGGCGTTTAACCACAACTCGTTTGCCGGCTTTATTTAAGGCCGCATTTAATACATCACCAGTATCCAGATCATGGCCTAATAGCTTTTGTAACAGTTGCATATTTTTTTTTACTGATGCAGATTTCTTTTTGTCCGGATACATGGGGTCTAAATAAATAATATCAGGTTTATCTTCGTTACTAATTGAGTTTATGTAACTTAAAGCATCATTAACAATTAACGTAAAGCCCTGCCTGAGGGTGTCATTAAATTCACTGCATAAACTGGCTCGCGCAATAGCATCTTTTACCAGCTCTGCGACAATAGGGGAGCGTTCAACCATAACAACCGAACATCCAAGGCAGGAAAATACATAGCTATCTTTGGCAAGGCCGGCGGTTGCATCTAAGACACTGGGAACAGGTTTGCCCTGTTTTAAACCAATGGCTTTAGCAATCGTCTGTCCTCTACCGCCGCCATATTTTTTTCTATGACCTAAGCTTCCTTTAATAAAGTCCACCGATAAATGTACTTTATTTTCAATGTCAATTAACTCTACCACCAGGTCGCTGTAGTTGAGCGCAAGCTGTGAATGGCATTTATTAAGGTTGTCACAGTTTAAATTATTATCCTCAGAAAAAGCACGGGCTTTGGCCTGGCTACTGGGGTGGCTGTAGGTAGTAGAGATAAGAGGTGAAGTGGATTTATTGATTGGCTCTGCTTTCATAGTGTTTAAGTGTAATCATTTTGCTACAAATTGTGTATCATTGCAGGCACAAATTTTTTAGCGCCAAATGACATTAAACCCTGTAGTGAGCAAACTTATGAGTGAACAGACTTTTATTATTGGTAAAGATCGAGATCTAGAGTCATCCATATCAACAATGCAGCAAAAGTTGGTAGACCTGGGGTTTAATATTGAGGAGGCCTCATGGTTAAATCCTGTACCCAATGTGTATTCTGTGCATATTCGCGATAAAGATTGCGGTTTAATGTTTACCAACGGTAAGGGCGCTACGGCTAAGGCATGTTTGGCAAGTGCGCTGGGCGAATATTTTGAACGTTTAAGTTGTAATTACTTCTTTGCTGACTTTTATTTAGGCGAGAAGTTTTCAGCAGGTGAATTTGTTCATTATCCGGATGAAAAATGGTTTGCAATAGAGGGCGATGCGATGCCTGAAGGCTTAATGGATGAGTCTTTATGGGATTATTATGATCCGGATCGTGTGTTAAAAGCTCAAAGTATTGTTGATACTAATTCGGGAGTCGGTGAAAGAGGCATTTGTGCGTTACCATATCAGCGCCAGCGTGACCAGAAAACGCTTTATTTGCCGGTAAATATTATTGGTAATATATATGTTAGTAATGGTATGTCTGCAGGTAATACACAAAACGAAGCACGGGTGCAGAGCTTATCTGAAGTTTTTGAACGCTATGTGAAAAATAAAATAATAGCAGAGGGTATCTGTTTGCCGGAAATTCCTGAGTCGGTTATTGATCGTTTCCCGGGGATTAAAAAATCAATGGATGAATTAAAAGGGCATGGATATCATCTACGTGTTGCCGATGCTTCTTTAGGGGGTAAGTACCCGGTTATTAGCGTAACATTAATTAATCCAAAAGACGGCGCTGTTTTCGCATCCTTTGGCGCGCATCCATGCTTTGAAGTGGCTTTTGAACGTACGGTAACCGAGTTATTACAAGGCCGTAGCCTTGACCAGCTTGATGGTTTTCAGCCTCCGTCGTTTGATATCGAGGATGTAGCAGACCCTCATAATTTAGAAGCGCACTTTATAGATTCCAGTGGATTAATCTCCTACGACTTTTTCAAAAACACGCCTGATTATGATTTCGCTGACTGGAATCACAACACTACGACAGAAGATGAATTTGAATATTGCTGTAATATTATTCATGAAATGGGATTTGATATTTATATTTCTGATTACAATCATTTAAATGTTTATGCATGTCGAATTATCGTGCCGGGCATGTCGGATATTTATCCGGTGGATGATTTAGAGTGGAGCAATAATAATGAGGGTGCATTGTTCCGCGAAGAAATATTATCACTTAACAATCTGCAGAAAGAACAATGGTTAGATATTTTACAACGCCTGGATGATGGCGGTTATAACGATGTGCAGCGAGTGGCTGAATTTATAGGTATAGCACCGGATGCCGGCACTGCGTGGGCTACATTACGTATAGGTGAGTTAAAGGCTATGCTGTGTTTGGCAACAGAAGACTTTGAGCAGGCAATAGAATGGAATGACTGGTGCATACATATGGATCAGTTAGGGGATGAGCGTACTCGCTTTTATCGCACTTTACAGGCCTTGCTGGAAATTAAGCTGGATGATGAACGTGAATACGCTAGTTATACTGATAGCTTAAATTTAATGTATGGAAATGCAGTTGTTAGTGATTGTATTAAACTGCTAGAAGGTGAAGATAAATTTTATGGTTTGCACAGTCCGGGCTTAAGTTTGCAAGGATTTATTGCGCATAACAAGCTACTAGACGGTTATGCTAAATTGCATAAAGCAAAGCAGGATAATTGGGTAGTAAAATAGATTAGTTAAATAGCGAGCGCAGGGGATATACAGCTGGTTTTAATGTTTTTTTAATAGCGTGTTATTAGCTATGATGCTTAATATGTTGATTAGCTACTAAATTAGAATAGCACCATTATTAAATGATGACGCAAAAACCATGCAGATGATAAATATAAATACAGGCAACATTATTTTTACTCGATATATTGCATCTGATTGAATGCGATTTTGATGTAGATCAAAGGGCCGGTGAAAGCAGTATCTGAATTGACTTATCTATGTTTATTACGTATATATTACGTGGATGATGAATATTCAGAGTCCCCCACCTTTTGTACTTGCAGCCCTGCTGGCTGGTCGATTGTATCGTATGCTTGAAACAGCTCATACGATGAGTATCAGTTCAAGTAATGCTAAATGTATTTCTATTCGAGGAGGCGATAAAACTGCTGGATTCAAGCCGATTACTGATTTCATTAGTGACATGGCTAAAGATACTATTTCTATCTCATCCAAAATAAATGCCACGGCCTTACAATTCTCCATTACAGCTGTAAATGAAAAGAGAGCTTTTTCGGCACTGCAAAATTTCAAAAAAGTAAAAACGCGCATGGAAGATGATGAAAAATCAAATGCCATCAACTCTCTTATACAGCCACTTAACCTAAAGATAAATGTATTTAGAGAAGAACAGTCTGGATATTGTAAATATTTAGAATCCCTATTTGAAGAAATCACACAACGCATTAGAGCAGCAAGAATTATTGTGACCAATTCTCGCACCGAAGCATCCAGGGCAGGTGAGTATAAGGCTAACTTATTTTCAATTGCTGATGATCTTGAGTTCTGTAGTCAAAGTATTAATGATGAAATTAAACGCTGCAAACAATACCTGGATGACCTAACAAAAATGATAGGACAACAATGAAATCAACCGTTATATATAATGATAAATACAAATGGATTGCGTTTGGCAGAGATCCAGATAAACCAGATAAAATTATAGATACCAATCAGTATATGATTGTAGATGGTGACCGGTCTTTGTTGATGGATCCCGGTGGTATTGAAATATTCTCTTCCATGTTGGCATCAGTGCTTCGTCATACAGACATCGATAGCATTACAGACTTATTTGCATCACATCAGGACCCGGATATCATTTCATCTTTAGGTTTATGGGATGAGGCTTTGCCGAAAGCAACTCTGCACGCACCGTGGGTATGGGAAGGTTTTATACGACATTTTGGTCTGAATAATATTACTTATAATTCACTGCCGGATGAAGGTCTCACGTTAACTTTAAACCATGCAAAGCTTGTGTTTGTACCCGCGCATTACCTGCATTCTTCGGGTAACTTTCATGTATACGATCCAAAAGCCAAAATACTAATGAGTGGAGATGTAGGAGCTGCTTTAGAGCCGCCTGAGGCATCAATGTTTGTGACTGATTTTGAAGAGCATATTGAGAAAATGGAGCTGTTTCATAAGCGCTGGATGCCATCAAATCGAGCGAAACAAGACTGGATAGACAGAGTGAGAAAGCTCGATATCGAATATATGGCGCCACAACATGGGCGCATCTTTAAAGGTGAGACGGTTAAACAATTTCTCGACTGGTTCGAAAAGCTCGATGTTGGAAGCGCTGTTAAATAATATGTACTGAATTTTCACTTGCACAGCCGGTTGTGCATGGCAGAATACGCCGCATGAGCGAAGCATTACACGACCTTATCGATATCGGCGCTAACCTGACCGGCAGCGCCTTCAAAAATGATCTTCCAGCTGTAATTGATCGTGCACTGGCATCTGGCGTATCACATATGGTGGTTACAGGGACTAATCTTCAACATAGTGAACTGGCCATCGAGCAATGCGATTTAAATATTGGGATACTGTGCTCAACAGCGGGTGTGCATCCGCATCATGCAAAAGAGTGGAGTGATAGAACGGCTCATCAAATTCATAATTTGTTAGATCACGCTGCAGTTCGTGCAATTGGTGAATGCGGTTTAGATTACAAACGTAATTTTTCAGACCCTAAGGATCAGCGTAGATGCTTTGAGGCACAGCTAGAATTAGCAGCCGATGCCAGGCTGCCGGTGTTTTTGCATCAACGTGATGCACATGATGACTTTTTAGCCATTCTTAATCGCTGGAGAGACCAGTTGGTCGGTGGTGTCGCTCATTGCTTTACAGGTACGCCAGATGAGGCACAGGCATATATAGATATTGATTTAAAAATTGGTGTTACAGGCTGGCTGTGTGATGAGAGACGTGGGAAATCATTGCAGCAGGCGGTACAGAAAATACCATTGCAAAGTCTGATGCTTGAAACCGATGCGCCGTATTTAATGCCCCGAGATCTATCTACAGATACTAAGCAGCACTTACAGGATAGACGCAACGAGCCACTGGTATTACCTCATGTATGTAAGACGCTGGCTCACTATATGGGTGAAGCCCCTTCAGAAGTCGCTCGACAAACATCACTGTTAGCGCGTCAATTTTTTAATATTGAGGACTAAATTCTGCTATATATAGTCTTACTCAAGACATATTTCCTGCCTCAAAATTATGAGGCAGGTGTATACCAACATAAACAGGTTCAGCATTGAATAAGCACCGTCGACTCTACTTTTCTATCTTTATATTTAGTTGTTTTTTATTAGCCTTATTGTCACCGCAAAATGGTACTGTGCGTTGGTTAGATGCTCAGATGTTTAGTCTCTCGAGTTATTTATTGCCCGTACAATCCAGTACAAATAAATTTAGAGTAATTAAACTCGACGATGCGCGTTTACAAACACCACAGGGAATACGCGATTTTCGTTATTTGTTGCGTCAATTAAAAAAGTCCAGTGTATCTGAAATAGTTTGGCTTAGTGATGGTTTTCCACAAATGGATTATATGCCACTGGAGGAAGACGAAAATACAACAGAAAAATCAGTAGTAGAAAAATCTGTAAAGCAGACTTCGAATAATGAAAAAAATTCAGCTGAGGATGAACAGAAATGGCAGCCTACCAAAGGTGAGCGAAATAAATTAGCGTGGATGCTCGAAAATCAAAAAGTATTTCTTACTCAATATAATAACTCTCCACAAAAAAATGATGATATTGATTATAAAGAGTTCCTGCAGTACCAAACGGGTTGGCGAAAATATATCCCTTCCATTTTTTTACCTGAGCCTAAATTATTCAAGTTAACCAATGCTCAATGGCCGTATCGAATTTATCCGTTTGATTCATCTTCGGCACTTAAACAAAGTTTGATCTGGTATGCAGAAGACTACACTGTATCTTTACCTGATTTGAGTTTAGCAATATTTAGTCATGCTCAAACAGTAGAAAAAATTGACTGGGATGAATCTGGTTTATTAAAGCTAGATTCCAAAGAAATAAAGTTAGGAAAATCTGCGCAAGTTTTTAGTTATTTTTCTTCTCTAACAGGGCGGCATACCGATATTAATGCTATGTCATTAACGTCTGCTGCGAAGAAATCAAAGTCATTTTATAAAAACAGGATTATCTTGATTGGGCAGAATACTCAACAGCTCCAGGCACTGGCGGATTCTTTAAGCAGCCTGGAGTTGGCGGCCATCTATCATACACCAGTAGAAAACTGGTGGATATCACCTCTCATATTATTCGGCGTCGTCATATATTTATTAGGTTTGTTGCCACTGTTATCGAAACAGAGCGGGCTTTTTTTAGGTGCTTTTCTAATTTTAGGCGTTATTTCAGCACAACCCGTTTTATTGATACTTAAAAGTATCTGGTGGCCAACAATTAATACCTTGTTGCTTATGCTTGTTGGGCAAATAGCGGCATATGCATTTTTATCAGGTAAAGAAATACTTAATAGTGTGCTGCAAAGAGAAAACAACGCATGGTTTCAGCTAGGGCATTATCAGTATCTAAAAGGTGATTACGAAACGGCTATTGGAAGTCTGTTGAAATGCCAGCGTGGATATCAATTTGATGAAGAGGTACTGGATGATCTGTATGAGATAGGTTTAAGCTTTGAACGTAAGCGTCAATATGATCGAGCTTTGAGCGTATATTCAGAAATGCATATACGCAATAAAAACTATAAAGATGTAGAAAAACGACTTAATTCAATTAGCGGATTATCCGATTCCAATACACAAATTTCAACACCATTACAGGCGCAGAAAACACTGGTTATGCCTGAAATGGAATTGCCAGAATTTGGTCGTTATAAAATAGAAAGAGAACTGGGTAGAGGGGCTATGGGCGTTGTGTATTTAGGCCGGGATCCTAAAATAAACAGGCAGGTAGCTATTAAAACGTTGGACTACACGCAGTTTCAAAGCACAGAGCTTAAATCACTTAAATCACGTTTTTTACGTGAGGCGGAAGCTGCGGGCAGATTAAGTCACAATAATATAGTGACTGTATACGATGTGGGTGAAGAAGAAGGCTTTGCTTTTATTGCAATGGATTATGTAAATGGTGAGCCATTGTCAAATTATACGCGTGCCGATAATTTATTGCCGGTGGAAGAGGTGTATCAAATAGTTGCTGTTGTTGCAAAGGCCTTAGATTACGCACATAGCCAGAACATTGTGCATCGTGATATTAAACCGGGTAATATCATGTATAACGTAACGAATAAACAATTAAAGATAACAGACTTCGGCATAGCAAGAATTACCGACTCTGTAAAAACACGTACAGGGAGCTTTATGGGTAGTCCATCTTATATGGCACCCGAGCAAATGACTGGCACGCATGTAGATGGCAGAGCAGATATATATGCATTAGGCGTCAGCTTTTACCAATTACTAACCGGTAAGTTACCTTTTGATGCCGATAGTTTGGGTAACCTGGCGTATAAAATTGCGAATGAAAAACATAAACCAGTTAAAGAGCTACGAGAAGGATTGCCGAGTAGCGCAACGCGTATTGTAAATAAGGCGTTACAAAAAAATCCAGACAAGCGTTATGCAAACGGTGCGGATATGGCCAGTGCAATTGAGCGAGGAATGCCAGATTGAATAAATGTGAGCCTATTTTAAATGGATAATATTATATACGCGGGTGGTTCCGACAGAGGCAAAGTTCGGGAACGCAACGAAGATAGCTTTTTATGCCATAGCTTTGATAATAGTGATGTTAGCTTACTCATCGTGGCGGATGGAGTGGGAGGTTACGCTGGCGGAGCAGAGGCTAGCCAATTAGCTGTGGAAACTATGCGTGTGAGTGTGGAGAAGGCTTTATTGTTAGCGCATAGCGGTGGGGGTTATGCAGAACAGTGGTTGCAGCTTACATTAAAACAGGCCATGTCAGATGCAAATTCAGAAATTATTCAGCAGCAAAATACAGACATAAAACTTAATAATATGTCATCAACTGTAGTGGCGCTGTTAATTAAAAGTAATGAAATGGTGCTCGGCCATTTGGGTGATTCACGTTGCTATCAATATGTTGATCAGTCGCTCAGACAATTAACAGAGGATCACACCTATCTTCAAGACATGTTAAATGCCGGGAAAATTAGTCAACATGAATTTGAAACATTGCCTATGCATAATGTGATCAGTCAGGCATTGGGTTTAAAAATTCACCCCGATATTTTAACGCAACACTTTGTGTTTGAAAAAAATACTACATTTTTACTATGCTCAGATGGCTTAACTAATTGTTTGACTGATGCGCAGATTAATAAAATACTACAAACAGTAGAGCCATTAGATAAATGTGTGGATGAATTAATTGCAAGTGCGAATGATAATGGTGGTGTGGATAATATTTCTGTTATTCTACTAATGGTAAATCCGTGAAGCTATGTTTACTGTAAAATAATATTCACATAACTATAGTGGCAGAGTACATGATTAAAACGATGCACATACATCAAGTTTCAAAAATGTGCCGTGTCTATGAATGAATAAACGATTGTAGCTGTTGAAAATCAAAGCCTGCAGACAGGCTGGCATGATAATCGTTATACATATCCGGCAAATAAATATCCTGCATTTTATAGAAATTATTATCTTCAAATTTCAGGTTGCGTATAAATTCTGCAGGTTTAGGCGGGATGCTGATTTCAAATTGTGTGGGTGATAGAGACAAACCTTTTCCTGTTACTTTCATATGGGCTTCTTTACGTGTCCATATTTTATAGAATGCATCTTCTTGTATGTTTTTATCCAGTTGAAAGAAAATTTCCTGTTCATTCTCAGTAAAAAAGCGTTTGGCTATACCAGTCCAATCTGCTTTTCTGTCAGTGTGTTCAATATCTATACCCAGTTGATGCTTTTTGCAAATTGCGAGTATTGCCAGATTGCCAGAATGGCTCAAATTAAACTGAATATTGCCTGAATTCTGTTCAGTAATAATAGATGGCTTACCTTGCTCACCAAGGTTGAAGGTGATTTCATTGGCGGATGTATCGACGTAATAGCTAAGAACGGTATGTAAAAAACCGTGTGAGGCAATATAGTTTTTACGGTGCTTATAAAATTTAAAGCGTTCGCTACGTTCTTTTTCGGCAGCAGATAAAAGCGGGTATAAATGCTTTAGCCTTGCCTGATGTAAATTTAAATAATTAAGCCAGATATGAACTTCACTATCATCTAAGGTTTTATCGGAATCCTGACTATGCCAATTTTTCAAACGTGGATTCTCTGTTATGGATTAAAGTGTAAATAATAGGAATAAGTAGTAAAGATACAAATAGAGAAAATGACAGGCCTAATACAATAACAGTTGCTAAGGGCTGAAGCATTTCAGAACCTTCATTTAATCCTACGGCTAACGGCATCATACCAAATACGCTGGTTAAGCTGGTCATTAGTATTGGGCGTAGGCGTAAGCTTGATGCCTGAATAACCGCTTCAAATATTAGCATGCCTTGTTGACGACATATCTCAATTTGTTCAACTAAAACAATGGCGTTATTTACCACAATACCAGTCAGCATAATAATGCCCAGTTTGGCTGGCATGGTTAATTGCCCGGCTAAGTAAAAATCAACAGCAAAATATACACCTATTAATGAGAAGGGCACACTTAATATAATTACTAAAGGATTTGTAAGTGACTCATATTGAATGCTCATTACAACAAAAATTAAAAATATTGCCAGTCCAAGGAGTATGAGTGCCATAGACTCACTTTCGCGCAGGGTATCTAGTGCACCGCCATCATATACGCTGTAACCATCCGGTAGTGATAAGCTTTCAATACGCTCAAATACTTGTTGTACAAGTCTGCTGTAATCGGTATCTGGATCTAGCGAGGCTGATATCTCATTCATGCGTAACTGATTATCACGTTTTATCATGCTGGGCTCAGGTGACATACTGATATCAGCAACATCTAATAGACGAATACTATTTTGCTGGTTAAGCGTAATGATAATATTTTTTAAATCATCTATTTGGTTGATTTTGTTACGCGCCATTTGTAGTCGAATATTATATTCTTTATCGCCATCTAAAAATTCCGTGGCAATTTCGCCATTAAGAGCAAGTCGTATAGCATTACCTATGTCTTCCGAACTTACGCCTAAATCAGTTGCACGTTCACGATTAATCTTAATAACAAGTTCATTGCTCTGATCTTCATAACTGTGTGCTATATTTTTTAATTCAGGTATGTCTTCAATGGCTTTAATGATTTTATCGGCACTCTCGGTAAGGACACCAATTTCTGGGCCTTGTATGCGCAGGCTGAAATCATCATCACCAAAACTGGTGCGAATACCGCGTACGCCTTTTACCCGCATGCGAACTTTGTAACCAACCAGTTGCATTTTTTTAATTTTTTTATTGACCTTAGTAATCCAGTCTTTACTGCTAATTGAATTACGCTCAGCAAGCGGTTTTAGTTGGACAGAAATGCTCCCACGGTGGCTGTTTTGAATTTGTGTGCGGCCAAATACAAAGCCACCGGAGGTAACAAAAGCAGATTGTACTTCTGCCTGTTCCAGTATCATATCTTCAATTTTAGATAAATTCAGGTCGAATTCTTCGAGGCGTGTGCCGGGTTCAGTGGATATACCGATGGATATTTTTCCTTCATCCATCGCAGGGAAAAATAAGTTCTTTGCATTGTTTAATTGATAAGTGCTAATCAGCAGCATGCCTATAAACAGGCCGAGCACCCAGAGTTTGTTGTTTAATGTTACCTGTAATAAGCGAATATAGTTTGTTTGTAAGTTTGAAAATATACCGCCAGTTGTTTGCTGGCGAGGTGGCTGTATTTTAGCACCAAGCGCGGGCACTAAGGTTAAAGCAACAATTAATGAGGCAACGATGGCGGCACTAAGCGTAATAATAAGTTCGCTAAATAATAAACCGATTAGGCCACCAATAAATAAAAAGGGTAATACGGCCACCAGGTTAGTTGTGGTAGATGCCGTAATAGCGCTAGTAACTTCTGCTGCAGCATTGTGTGCGGCTACATTTGGTGCTTCGCCCTGTGTTTGGTGGCGTGAAATATTCTCCAGCATCACGATGGTGTTATCAACTAATAAGCCTATGCCCAGCGCAAGCCCACCCAGTGACATAATATTTAAACTGATACCCCCCAAGCCCATAATGATAAAGGTAATAAAGATAGCCAAAGGAATGGCAGTGGAAATAATTAAGGTGCGGCGAATGTCGCGTAAAAATAAATACACGATGAGCATGGCTAATACCGCACCACTGATAGCCGCAATACTGGCATTGTTGAGTGCGCGATTTACATAGATGGACTGGTCATCAACCGTTTCAATGCTGATATCATTAGGCAATAGTTGTTGTGATTTGAACCACGCCAGTTGTTGATGAATCCGCTGTGCAACATCAACCGTATTCGCTTCGGGCTGTTTTTGAATAGAAAGTTTTACACCGGGTTGTTTGTTCAGACGTATACGTAAGTCTTCATCCTGGTGGGTATCAAGAATTTTGGCCACATCTTTAAGGCGTATGGTTTTATCAATATTGCTCTGGTTTTCTTTGTGCAGGAGAAGTTCGGCAATGCTGTTAACCGAATTAAAACGGCCTTCTGTACGCGCACTAAGTTTACGCGTGTTCATGTAAAGGATACCGCTGGAGGTGTCCTGATTTTCCTGTTGCAATAAGGTTTTAATATCAGCGATTTTAAAACCCGTCGCCGCGAGTTTCTCCTGATCGACAATTACCTGTATTTCACGCACCAGGCCACCACCCACTTCGGTGGATGCTACGCCTTTGATGTTTAAAAACCATTTGGATAATTCGTAATCTACCCAACTGCGAAGTTCTATAGGGTCACGACTGGATGAACTTACAACCAGTTCCATGACGGGGATTTGTGACGGGTCACGTTTGTAAATTATCGGTGCATCATCAGTGGCGGGTAAAAATCGCTTTGCTCTATCCAGGCGTGTGCTTGCATCCTGTAATGCTTTATCAATATCGGTGCCATAGGGAAAACTTAAATTAATAGCGCTACGCCCAACAGATGTGTCAGATTGAATACGTGTTGCACCTTCGGTGATGGCCAGTTGTTCTTCCAGTTGGCGGGTGAATTTATCTTCCATGATTTGCGCCGGTGTACCGGACTCTAAAATACGTATACGTACATCCGGGTAAATAATGTCGGGCAATAAATTAATATTTAAACGATCTAATGAGAATAAACCGACAATCAGAACACTAAGCGAAAGCATAATAACGGCAATGGGCCGTTTGATAGACCAGCTGGCAAGACCACCTGTACGCGTTAAATTACTCATAAGCGGTTATTGATTTTTGGCATTGGGTTGATGTTTGGTTTGCAGGGCTTTGGCATTTATATCCTGTACTTTCATTTTGTTTTTAAGACCAAAGAAACCTTTACTAATAATGCGTTGTTGAGCGGCTATGCCTTCTAACACTTCGATCAACTCACCTTGCTGTATGCCGGTTCTAACGGCTACGCGTTCTGCCTGGCCGTTTACGAGTGCGAATACAAACGTACCGTATTTGTCGTGGCGAACGGCATCATATGGGATCATTAAGCGAGATTTATTCTGTGTTTTTATACTAACCCTGGATAACTGTCCTGGCCGAGCACCTTGAGGAACTGGTGTAATGACTATTTCAATAGTACCGCGACGCGTTGTTTTATCTATGGTTGGGTAAATGCGTTTAATTTTACCTGTAAATAGCTGCTCACCCAGGGCATCAATTTTTATTGACACCGGGTCACTTTCTTTAATTAGAGGGAGTAATAATTCACTGAGACTAATTTCAGCTTTTAAACTGGAGGTGTCGACCAAACTCAAAATAGGGCTGTATGATGAAAGTACATCACCTGATTCTGCGAAACGCTCAGATACAAAGCCATTAATAGGTGACTTAATATGGGTATAACTGAGCTCCGTTTGTTTTAGCGACAGTTCAGCGGCGGCAATCTCTTTTTGTGTCATGGCGCTGGCGATTTCGCTATCCGATGCCAGTTTACGCGGAGCCAGATTTTTTAAACGGCGTAAATCGACTTCAGCCTGTTTCAGTGTGGCCTGTGCTTTTTTCACTTCAGCTGCGGTTAAGGCGTCGTCTAATTTTGCCAGTGTAGAGCCAATTTCAACCTTGTCTCCGGGGTGTACGGCAAGTTCAGTTAATATCCCCTGGGTCTGGTTGGTAATGCGAACTTCCCGAATGGCCTGTAAGGTGCCGGAGAGTGTACGACTAATCGCTATATTTTGTTGTGTGGCAAGGCTTGTTTCAACTAGTTGTACGGGGGGGCTGCGTTTAGCTTTTCCCGTATCTGAGTCGCTACAGCTACTGAGTAAAACGCTCAGTGAAAGCAGGGCCAGTGAAAGTATCCGTTGAGAATTTGCAGGCTTTAAAAACATAGGTTCAGCATGGGCATAATAGCTTAATGATTTAAGTGGATTGTACCTAAGATTGTAGATAATATGTTGGATTTTTCTGCACCAGAATCCCCCTATGATACATACAAGTAATCGTCCTACCGAAGCACCGCACGCAGAGCGTAAAGACCTTGTTAATTTAAAGCGTATGTTGCCATTTTTATGGAGCTATAAAGGCCGCGTGCTTATTGCCCTGGTATCACTTATGCTGGCAAAAATGGCGACGGTGAGTATTCCACTGGTACTGAAGGAAATTGTCGACTCATTAGATGCCCGTTCATTAAATGATGCCTTATCCAAAACCTCGGAAATATCTCCGCAGATAATCGATAAGCTTCCACTCGAGTTGCCGCTTCTACTGTTACTAGGCTATGGGGCCTTGCGCTTAACCAATGTGTTATTTAATGAATTGCGTGACGCGATTTTTTGCCGTGTGCGGTTTCGCGCGATGCGCGATATTTCAATCAAAGTGGTGAAACATTTATATGACTTATCACTAAATTTTCATTTAGAGCGTAAAACCGGGGGCATCTCGCGTGATCTGGAACGCGGCGCTAGAAGTCTTTCATCTATTTTAAATTATTTAACCTTTAATATTATTCCCACTTTAACGGAGTTTGTGTTGGTCGCAGTCATTCTATTTGGTCAATATGATGCCAAATTTGCACTGGTGACCTTTGGTACGGTGATGATTTATTTAATCTACACGATGATGTTAACTGAATGGCGTATGCACTTTAGGCATGAAATGAATGCCTATGATTCAGAAGCCAACTCACGCGCGGTAGATGGTTTAATCAATTATGAAACGGTTAAGTATTTTAATAACGAAGACTATGAAACAACCCGTTATAACGAAACACTGGAAAAATGGGAAGACTGCGCGGTTAAAAGCACCAGCTCAATGGCGTTGTTAAACTTTGGCCAGGGAGCAATTATTGCAATCGGCGTTACGCTTATTATGGTGCTTGCGGCTCAGGGTGTAGTTGACGGCAGTATGAGCCTGGGTGATCTGGTATTAGTTAATACAATGATGCTGCAGTTATTTATACCACTAGGCTTCCTCGGCATTATTTATCGCTCGATGAAACATGCGCTAGCGGATATGGATCTGTTATTTAAACTATTGGATAACGCCCCACAAATTAATGACATAGAACAGGCAAAATCATTGCATGTAACACAAGCCGATGTTGAATTTAAAAATATTCAGTTTTCTTATAATGCAGAACGGAAAATATTGCATGATGTCAGTTTTAAAATTCCCAGCGGACATAAAGTAGCGGTAGTTGGGCCATCAGGTGCCGGTAAATCAACGTTAGCCAGGTTGTTATTTAGATTCTATGATACTAACGAAGGTGAAATTTTAATTGATGGGCAAAACATACAAAATGTTAGCCAGGCCAGTTTGAGAACACATATAGGCATAGTACCGCAGGATACGGTGCTGTTTAATGAAAGTATTTTTCACAATATCCAGTATGCCAGACCCGGCGCGACAGAAGGTGAGGTGCGCCATGCCGCAAAGCTTGCCAATATAGATAGCTTTATTGAAGGTTTGCCGGAAGGATATGCAACCATTGTTGGGGAGCGTGGCTTAAAATTATCCGGAGGTGAAAAGCAGCGCGTAGCAATCGCTCGTGTAATCCTTAAAAATCCACGTATTCTTATTTTTGATGAAGCAACTTCGTCTCTTGATTCACACTCGGAACAAATTATTTTGCAATCATTAAAAAGCGTAGCGGAAGAACACACAACCTTAGTGATTGCGCATCGACTATCGACCATTGTCGATGCGAATAATATTATTGTATTAGAGCAAGGCCGCATTGCCGAGCAGGGAACGCATCAGGAGCTATTGGAGAAAGCTGGCTTATATGCCAGCTTATGGAATATGCAGCAAGATGAAGATTCTTCGTTTGCTGTCTCAGGTGCTAGTTAAAAC
>Ga0316209_1000988_pt1 | contig 35794 bp, 28 predicted proteins | sample 6monopyrite_MG_FD_204945 | JGI IMG/M metagenome (GOLD analysis project Ga0316209, IMG submission 204945) | Microbial mat bacterial communities from mineral coupon in-situ incubated in ocean water Damariscotta River, Maine, United States -... | ecosystem: Environmental > Aquatic > Marine >...
TGGGGCAATTGATTTAGGATTGGGCTGATTTCAGTTGTACAAATTTTCGGGATGCGGTCTATCACGATCTTCGTTTTTCGACAACCTCCATTTGTAATCCACACCAAATCATATAGACCCATTTTTTTGTACTCCATGGTGATCGAGATTGACTATTGAATTAACATTGTGTCCTTGTATTCATACAAGCCCACGGACGTGAGGACGTTTTTTATAACGATATTGACCCTCCTGCTTTCGCTCACTTGGTTGAGCGGACAAACCCTACGTTATGACGTGATCAAAGGGAACAAAAATCTAGGGGCTTTGGTTGTGAAGCGAACGATCAGCGGGAAAGTAGAAGAGATTCAATTTGATAGTGATGTAACGTTCCGAATTTTGTTTGCTTTCAATTTGCAATTCTCGCAATACGAAAAGTTCTACGATGGCCAATTGAATTGGGGTAAGGCGATTAGTACGCTAAGCGGGCGCACTCAAAAAGAGTCAAAAATAAAGTCGGATAAAGAGGGCTATCAACTTACGCTCGATGGAGTGACTGTACCCATAAATAAACGCATCGATTACTCCGTATCCCAAATCTATTTTACAGAACCAAGAGACGGACAAACTGTTTTTTCACAGCAATTCGGTCAATTCATGCCCTTCAAAAAAGTAGGTGACCACAAATATTTGATGTCTTCACCTGATGGTGACAATTACTACAGTTATGTAAACGGGATTTGCGTGAATGTACGAGTTGAAAGGGACTTTGCTAATTTCGATTTTGTGATGCAACCAGAGTCATTGCTGGCTGTAGAGACCAAAGCTGATTCCTTGAATATCGGCTCAAACGATTAAAATCAGTTATCAGGATTCGTCTACCCCTGCTTATTGAAAAAGGAATCCACGAATTCCATTTTGTTAAAAACTTGTAAGTCTTCCACCCTCTCTCCAACTCCGATATACTTTACAGGAATTTTGAATTGATCAGAGATTCCAATTACTACGCCCCCTTTTGCTGTGCCATCCAATTTGGTAATTGCCAAAGAGGAGACCTCAGTGGCTTTGGTGAATTCTTGTGCCTGAATAAATGCATTCTGTCCTGTACTGCCATCCAACACCAACATCACATCATGCGGTGCTTCGGGGATAAATTTCTGAACTACTTTTTTGATCTTGGTCAATTCATTCATCAAATTGACCTTGGTGTGTAGCCGACCCGCCGTGTCAATAATCACCACATCAGCATTTTCTTCCAGGCCTTTTTTCGCTGTTTCAAAAGCAACCGCCGAGGGATCCGTATTCATACCTTTTGACACTACCTCCACACCCACACGCTCTCCCCACAGAATCAATTGATCCACCGCTGCAGCCCGAAAAGTATCCGCAGCACCAAGGATCACTTTTTTGTTTAATGCCTTAAACTGGGCAGCAAGCTTGCCAATGGTGGTAGTCTTGCCGACACCATTCACCCCCACCACTAAAATCACGTAAGGGCCATCACTTTTGGGTAATTCAAAATCCTCTAGGTCAACCGTATGGTTTTCTGAAAGAAGACCTGCAATTTCCTCTCTAAGAATTACATTGAGCTCACTTGTATTCATGAACTTGTCTCTGGCCACTCGCGCTTCGATTCGATCGATGATCTTCACGGTGGTTTCTACACCCACATCGGAGGTGATGAGCACCTCTTCCAAATCATCAAGGACCTCCGCATCTACTTCCGATTTGCCAGCAACAGCACGGCCAAGTTTTCCGAAGAAATTTTCCTTCGACTTTTCAAGTCCTTTGTCGAGTGACTCTTTCTTTTCTTTTTTGAAAACATTGAATATTCCCATGTGAGGTGAAATTAGATCGAATTGAGTACAAACAAAAAAGTCTCCCAGGCCTTAAGCGCGGGAGACTTCAATTTTTTTTAGCAAGAAAATTTATCCTTTTGCCAGAACGTTTTTCACTTCAGCTTCCGGCACCATTTCTTCTTTAAATGAATACGAACCGCCATCATTCTTGACTGCTCGTATAACCTTGGCGAATTTTGCTCCACCTGGTTGTTTTAGGGTTGCTACTACTTTCTTAGCCATGGTTACTTAATTTCTTTGTGGACAGTATATTTTCTCATGATCGGATTGTACTTTTTCAGTTCAATTCGCTCAGGCGTGTTTTTTCTATTCTTGGTAGAAATGTACCTTGACGTACCCGAAAGACCGCTGGTCTTATGCTCTGTACATTCTAAAATCACTTGAATTCTATTTCCTTTTCTGGCCATTAGTTTGTCTTTTTCTAAAAGGACTGCAAATGTAGATAAATATTAATTATTAATCAATCATAGTTTGCGAGTGTTCACATAATAATCTAAATCAACCTCAATGCCGGATCCAGAAACTTGCTGCCATTCCCCAGTTGGATTTAGTCGTTTGGTTTGATCGTTAATCAAAACATCCACAGGCATGGTGAAGGAATCTATAACATCAGCCCACCTATATGAAACCATACCCCCTTCCACTTTGTACTCCAGGGTGGGTATTCGATGGTCTCGCAAGTACTGATCGAAAAATGGGCGAAGATTAATTCCAACACTTTTCGAGATGTAATTTTCCACCTGCGTAGTTGTCACCGTCTGATGGTAGAACTCTTTATTCAATCCCCGCAGGGTTTTTCGCCATTGGTCCTCGTTATTGACAATTTGACGAAGCGTGTGCAACAAATTACTCCCTTTGGTGTACATGTCTCTGGAGCCCTCTTTGTTTACGTCATAGTCACCAATAAGAGGTTCTTGGTTGGCTATCCCCCGTCGGGTGCCTATCGTATATTCACTGCCTGCCTTTTTCCCAAAATGGTATTCTGTGAATAAACTTTCTGAGTACGCCGTAAACCCTTCATGGATCCACATGTCAGCAGCATCCTTATACGTGACATTATTGGCAAACCACTCATGACCCGTCTCATGAACTATGATATAGTCCCATTTTTGCCCCCATCCAGTTCCACTGAAATCATGCTCAGATCGCCCTCTTCCGTTGTACCCATTTTTGTACTTATTTCCATAGGTTACCGAACTTTGATGCTCCATTCCCAGGTAAGGCACCTCTACAAGTTTATAACTATCCTCGTAGAATGGATAAGGGCCAAACCAGTGTTCAAACGCCTCAATGGTGCGTTTCGCTTCCTTGAAGTGCTGTCTGGCTTTTGTTTCATTCTCACGTAGCACCCAATAGTCCATATCCAGTTCCCCTTTTTCGCCATTGTACTTCTCTGAGAAATTGATGTAATCACCTACATTAACGTTTACTCCATAATTGTTGATTGGATTCATCACCTTCCAAGCAAATGTTTTAGTCCCATTGTCCTCAGTTTGAGTGTCAATAAGTCGTCCGTTACCCACGGCTGTCAAACCCGCAGGAACATTAATTCGAATTATTTGACCCTCATCTGGTTCATCGTACCCATGGTCCTTACATGGCCACCAGAGGCTTGCACCAATACCTTGATTAGAAGTTGCCACGAACGGTTTTCCGTTGGCATCCTTTTCCCAACTAAAGCCACCATCCCAAGGAGCATTGGCCGCCTCTGGGGGAGTACCCTCAAATTCAATGGTGAGTTCTTTGATCGCTCCCTTTTTCTGCTCATTTTCCAATTGGATGAAATGCGCATAACCCTCATCAATCACTTCTAGCATTTTTCCATTTTGGGTGACCTGAGATATTTTCATTGGGGACTGCAAATCGATCTGCATCACATCCATCGACTCAAGGACTTCATAACGAACAATATTTTTTCCTGAAATGGAGCGAGCATCCAAGTCCACAGAAACAGAAAGGTCGTAATGTTTCAAATTCCACCAGGCACGCGCTGGCGTGATCGATCCCCGTAGTGAATCTTGACGGGTATAGGCAGAGCCTTTTTTGAATGTCTCCGTTTGCGCATGGCTTGTCAGTCCTGCCAAAAGGCATGCGGCAATAAATGTGATTCGATTCATCGATGAAATCTCTTTTGATTGCGAAGATATTCAATCCTGCCAGACTCATATTAAACTATTATTCAAGCGGCACAAAAAAAAGCCTGATCGCGAGTACTCGGGATCAGGCTTTCATTTCCTCTGGTGGTCTCGGCCTGAAATAGGTTGGCTAAAAAAAGTCAAAAAAGTCAACTTAAAACAGAACAATCAATTGTGAAATGACATTTCAACTAAATTTAGGGTCTATGCGGAATACTGTGGGTAATTTAGTTTTCACTCAATTTTTTTTGAGCAATAATTCCCTCCTTTAGGGCTGAGATCTAGCATCAGAAACATATGAAGGCTTCAGCCCAATTTCTGTTTTTGAAAAGGGCTAAAGCCCTGATTTACAACCAATAATCCATAATCCCCCGCCCTAAAGGGTGGGGCAATTGATTTAGGGTTGGCTGATTTCAGTTGTACAAATTTTCTGGATGCGGTCTATCACGATCTTCGTTTTTCGACAACCTCCATTTGTAATCCACACCAAATTATATAGACCCTAAATTTATAAACGAGTCAACCAAATTCAGGATGGGGCAGAAATCATTATTCCACCACTTCTCCTGAAAACCAAAGCTGCACATATTCATCCGATGCAGTCGTCTTGACTTTCACACTTTTCTTGAAAACACCCAGCTTGGCCGATTTGAAGTTTGCTTCGATAGTTGCTGTTTCGCCAGTCTTGATTTCGTCTTTTGAAAAGTCCACAACCGTACATCCGCAAGAGCCTTTGGCTTCTAAGATTTGTACGGCTTCCTCACCCGTGTTTGTGAATTCAAATGAGAGCTTCTGTGTCTCATTTTTTACAACTTCTCCCAACTCCACGTTGGTTGAGGTCCAGGTAATCGGCACGACATGGGCGACTACAGCTACTGCAATTCCCAAGAGCATCATTGATACGGTTTTTTTCATTTTATATAATTTTTGTTTGACCCAAACTTGAGAAGATCAGATGCAATACCTTGTTAATGGATTTCAAACAATTGTTAACAAAAAGTTAAACACACAATGAGCACGAATTATCCCCGTATTTTTACTCTGTGAGTAAGAACAGACCCATACAAATCATGATTTTGTTTGCGGCTATTTCCCTGGTGGGCATAATAGTCGTGCAGGTATATTGGGTCTCACGTGCCATTGAGGAGCAGGAGCAGGCGTTTGACCACAATGTGCGCATGTCACTCCGATCAGTAGCCGACAACATGTGCCAGATTGACGGAAACGAACTGATCGAGTACAAACCGATTGATCGAGTGTCGAGCAATTACTTTGTTGCCCGTTTGAGGTATAACATCGATATTTCAAATCTCGAAAGACTCATTTCCACACAATTTGAAAACAGAGGGGTGAACATTGATTACGAATATGGTGTGTACAATTGCGAGACTGATCGCATGGTCTTTGGAGAATTTGTAAGTCAATCGAGAGGGAAAATTGAAAAGAATCATAAGCCCAAACTACCCGATCTAAAAGAAGACGAATATTACTTTGGTGTGTACTTCCCAAGCAAGACGGCCGGCCTATTGTCCAACATGAGCCTTTGGAAATTTATGACCGCTGGCACAGCCATTATGGTTTTGTTTTTCGGGTATGGATTGGTGGTGGTGCTCAAACAAAGGCGCTTAAGTGAAATACAAAATGACTTCATTGACAATGTGTCTCACGAACTCAAGACGCCACTGGCCACTCTGAAACTCGCCGCTGAGGTAATCATGCAAAATTCCAGCCCAGAAAAATCAAAAAAATATGCGCAAATAGTGGGTCAGGAAACGGCTAGACTAGAAGCTCAGGTAGGGCAAATACTGGACACCTCCATGGTCGAGCATTCAGAAGGTGCTATTCTAGAAAAAATCGAAATGTCCGCTTTTTGTTCAGGGTTGGTTGAAAAATTTCAACTTGAATATGAGTGCGTAAGTTGGAACATTGCTCTGGACTCTTCTGACACAATCATGGATAGTCATCCTCAGAAGCTGGAAACAGTTCTGAGAAATCTCGCAGATAATGCGGTAAAATATGGAAATGGAGAAGTTGGGATTTCCTCAAATTCGAGTCAGCACTATTTTGAAATTACCATTTCTGATAATGGAGAGGGCATTCATAAAAAATATCACAAAAAGATCTTTGATAAGTTCTTTCGCATCCCAACCGAAAACCGCCACGATGTAAAAGGGTTCGGTTTGGGGATGTATTTGGTTAAAGAAAATTTGAGACAAATTGGCGGCTCCATTTCGTTGACGACCGATGAAAACTGGACGACATTTCAACTAAAACTACCCCGACAATGAAAGGAAGGATTCTCTTTGCCGAAGATGATCGCAATCTTGGATTTGTGACCAAAGAAGGCTTAGAAGAAGCTGGATTTGAAGTGATCTGGTGCAAGAATGGGGAGGAAGCGTGGCAGGCTTTTGGAAAGCATGACTTGTGCTTGATTGACCTAATGATGCCGAAAATGGATGGATTTACACTAGCCGAAAAAATTCGTGAGAAAGACCAGTTCACACCCATCCTTTTTTTGACAGCCAAGTCACGCGAGGAAGATCGTTTACGAGGTTTTGAAATTGGTGGTGATGATTACATCTCTAAGCCCTTTTCCATGCAGGAGTTGGTGTATCGGTTGGAGGTCTTTCTGAAACGAACGGGTGACCGTCAGGAAGACTCAAACGATTTTTTGTTTGGTGATTGCTGCTTCGATCTCAAAAATTTGCTCCTTACAGTTTCTGATCAAACCCATTCGCTCACCCAACGAGAGGGAGACCTGCTGGCTTTGCTCGTCGCAAGCAAAAACCAATTGGTGAAACGTGAAGAGATCCTCGAAAAGATATGGGGAGAAAACGATTATTTTATGGGAAGAAGCCTGGATGTGTTCATCTCTCGGCTTAGAAAATATTTAAAAACCGACACAAAAATTGAGATAAAGAATCATCACGGGGTGGGGTTTGTTCTTGTTGGTTAAAAATCCCTTTTCTCAAATGGGCTCACTACCCTAATTCCGGCAATCAATTGGCCATGGCTCAAATCTTCACTCAGCAAATAATTGCAATTGGCTTGCTTTGCGGCACTAATAATCAGGGCATCCCAAAAAGAGATTTTGTTCAAAATTTGAATATCAATTGCCCGTTCGATGGTATCGAAATTGTTGACGACTAGTTGAAAGCTGCTTAAATCAGAAATAGATGACTTCACTTCAATTGGGTCTTTTCGGAATTTTTTTGTTAGTGCAAAATAGAACTCCTGAATTACTTGAGTTGACCATACGACCTGATTACCGATATCAAGACCATTCACAAATTGGCGACAATCAGCTCTCTTATCTGGTTCAGATTCGCTGAACATGTATACCAGCACATTAGTATCGAGAAAGAATTTACCGATCATACAAATCTTCTCGATTGAATTTTATCCGTGTATCTATTCCAAGCGTTTTATCGTACTTTTCAAGTCGATCAGTCAACGAGCCTTCTTTCTTTTCTATCCTACTTCTTAGTAGTTCACGAATCATTTCGTTCATCGAAGTACCATTCTTTTGAGCAAATGCTCTAGCCTTTTCCACCAACTCCTCAGGCATTGATAAAGTCACATTCTTCATTATCACACTTATTATGTGTGCAAAGGTAATGTGAAAATTTTGATCGATTTTAATTTTCTTCAAGGAACAATTGCAGTGACTTCATCAAGACCTTCTGGTTTCAAAAGGAAAAGCATCCGAATGATTGACAACATAATCCAGCGATTTTGCAAAGAAACCTTCACCAAATTTCTGTGTCTTTATCTCGCACATTTCAATTGCCATGAAATCAATGACTAACTGATGAAAACATCCTTCCTACTCCTCTTCTCTTTTCTTTCCACATTCTCTTATGCCCAAGTCGATGATGACAAATATGATTACATCGGGAATTTCGGAGAAAACGGACACGCCTCATGGGCACTTGTTCGCAGTGGGGAGTTGTATGGCTTCATTGATCGTCAGGGGAAAGAGGTAGTCAAGTTGGAATTTGAAAAAATTTATGAATTTGGCTCCCATGAGTCTAACTGGGCAAGTGTTGTGAAAAATGGGCTGTATGGTTTTCTTGATAAAACAGGCAAACTAGTTGTCCCCCCAAAATATGATAAGATCAATTCCTTTGGCAATTCCAGACCAAATTGGGCGTACGTGGAGAAAAACGGCCTGGCGGGTTACATTGACAAAACGGGCAAAGAGGTGGTGCCGACAGTCTATGACAAAATCTACTACTTCGGTTCTTCTGGTGTGCCGTGGGCGAAGGTGGAAAAAAATGGATTATTCGGTTTTATTGACAAATCGGGAGTTGAGATTGTCCCTGCGAAATATACCGAGATCAGAACCTTTAGTGGCGACTGGGCCAAAGTGGAAATGGAGGGCAAGTATGGCTATATCGACAAAGCGGGGAAAGAAGTAGTTGTCCCTCAATACACCCGAATTCATAGCTTCGACTCCTATCAATACAACTGGGCGAAGGTAGAAAAAAATGGTTTGGAAGGCTTCATCGATCGATCGGGAAAAGAGGTCGTCCCGGTCAAATATGAAGAAATATACCGTTTCAATCGGGAGAAAGATCATTGGGCACTTGTCCGATTGTTTGGTAAATATGGCTTTATCGACAAATCAGGAAAGGAAGTGGTGCCGCCCTTAATGGCAGACTTAGGTGGCCGTGGGAAATTCCATGAGCTAAAGGATTTGTTCTCTTCAGGGGGCGTACATATCGGAAGACTTGGATCGGTGAAGAAATATTATGTAACGAAATTCGAGAACGGCCTGGCTGCCATCAAAAGTAAAAAAACAAGTCGTTTGGGCTTGATCAACGAAAACATGGAAGTCGTGGTACAGCCCGAATTTCGTAAAATTTTAGTAGACGCAGAGGGGAATATACATGTGTGGTAGAACAGTCCACGGTGGTCAGTTAGGCAGACCACAGTTTGGATTCTTCGTTTCAATAAGCTAGGAATTTACCTTCTCTTTTGCTACTCTCGAACGAATCGCTTCCGCCACATAATTGTTCAAAGACACCTTTGCTTCCATCGCATCTAGGGCTGCTTCTCTATGGAGTGCTGCGGGAATTCTAACATTAAAACTTCCTTTGAATGGTTTTTCTGCCGGGATACTGGCTTCTTGACAACTCGCTAAATAAGAGTTAATTGCTACTTTGAAGTCGTCTTCTAAATCCTTTCCTGACTTGCCTTCATAAGAAATAAGTCCTCGTATCCCTAGCACTTTTCCATACAGCAAATCATCTTCGGCACTGTATTCGATGCTCCCTGTGTACCCTTCATAGTCCAGATTTTTCATAATTCTAGTATATCCTTTACTTGCTTCATTTGATACTTCTTCAGTATTCCCGATGGGTGCGGCTTATGCAGCATAATAGGAAGTCCGCCATCATTCACAAACATCACCCGACTACCAGAAGTCTTTCCTTTCTTCACTTCGTAGAATTCGAAATACCCTAGCAATTTCACCATTTCATCATAGTGAAAATCAGATGGCATCTTTAAAAAACGATGAACTAGTTTATCCTTCTTCGACACAACGCAAAGTAACTATATATAGTTGCGAATAAAAATAAAATCGAGATTGTAACGGAGGGGAGGTATTATGGTGTCAGTTGCGAACCCCATAGATTGAACAATTAAATTGTGCATTCCTGAGTCCAGTTCAAGTCTGTAATTTCCTTCCAAATCGGATGTTGCTCCCAAAGATCTGGCTGGAAGGAAATACCCACTCCGGTAAGTGCTTCCAAATCTCTTTTAAAGAACACCTTTCCCTGAACAATCCCAGTTTGACCGAGAACCGACAGGGTCATGAGCAAAGTTGCTATAGATACCAATCTTCTCACAAACTTAATTACCAAATCATCACATCTTCAAATCCACAAATTAGCACATCCTTTTTCAAAAACTCTCCTCAAACAATTTCTTCATTTCGTCCCAGCTTGCACTATCTGCCGCCGCATTATAGGCTACAGGCATTTGAGGGAATTTCTTGGCAATCTCATCAGCTCCCTTGCTCGTGAAACTATGCACGGCTCCCTCGTAAGAGACATATCTATAGTCTGCTCCGGCACTGTCCATCTTGTTTTTGTACTTAGTCACAGATTCGCTAGTAATAAATGGATCATCGGCCCCATTGCAGACCAATATTTTTCCCTTCACACCACCCGCTTCTGGCCAGATGGGTAGGCCTACACCTCCGTGAAAAGCTGTCACGGCATCCAGGTCATACCCCGCATTGGCCATGCTCAACACAACTGACCCGCCGAAACAGTAACCAATAGCTCCGATTTTGTCCGCATCCACATTCTCATTTGCCTTTAGCGTTTCCATTGCACTTTCGAATCGCACTTTAGCTCCATCAATGTTGGAGATGACCTCCATCATAAACGTGCCGGCATCTTCAGGGTGTTCGGCCAATTTTCCATCTCCGTACATATCTACGGCCAGTGCCACATACCCCAGCTCCGCCAACATGTCGGCTCGTTTACGTGCGTAATCGTTGTGTCCCCACCACTCATGCACAACCAAAATACCGGGTCGTTTGCCCTCCACATTCGCATCATAGGCAATGTATCCATTCATTGTAAGAGAGTCTGCCGAGTAGCTGATTTCTTTGCCCTCCACTTTTGGTAGTTTCAGTTCTTCAGTTGCTTCTTGGGGTTTCTTGGATGGACTACAGGCCACAATTAGTACAAGCATGGCAATAAGTGAGAGTTGACTAATTTTCTTCATGGGATGGTTATTTTTTCTAAAGATAACGTTGAGTTAGTAGATCGTGCATAGAATTTTTTAAATTTACTGCATGAAATATCTAGTTATATATGAAAAGAGTGAAAATGGATTTTCTGCCTACGTGCCAGATTTGCCAGGATGCGTGGCAGTTGGAGATACACAGAATGAGACAAAGGACTTGATTTATGAAGCTATAAAATTCCACATCGAAGGTCTAAAAATTGAGGGATTACCCATACCAAAATATACAGCTACCAGAGCGGAAACTTTAGTTTTCTCTTAACAAAGATGAAAGTCTCCGAAATCATGAAAATTATCGAGCAGATGGCTGGGAATTAATTCGTCAAAAAGGAAGTCATAGACAATTCAAACACCAATTAAAAAGAGGTTTAGTTACCATTGCTGGGAAACCATCAAAAGACCTTCCAACAGGAACGCTGGACAGCATCTTGAAACAAGCTGGTTTGAAATAATACTTCTTAATTACCACTTACATTTGCCCGCACCCAATTCAGCCTATGACCACCGAACAACTCTCTGGACTAATTGAAGAAGAAATAGGCGGACTACAATTCAAGTCTGAGCCCGAAAATCTTTATGAGCCAATGGCTTACATATTTGAGCTGGGAGGCAAGCGAATTCGTCCATTGCTGGTGCTACTGGGCTATTCGTTATTCAAAAATGATCCAGAGAAGATTATCAAGTCTGCGCTTGCCGTGGAGGCCTTTCACAATTTCACGCTCATGCATGACGACATCATGGACAAGGCACCCATCCGACGTGGACAGCCCACCGTGCATGAGAAATGGGACGAAAGCACAGCGATACTCAGCGGCGATACGCTTCTTATTCGAGCGTATCAATTACTACAAATTGTTGAGCCTACACATTTGCAGGATGCGCTGAGATTGTTCAATCAGTGCGCGGTAGAAGTCTGCGAAGGCCAGCAGATGGATATGAATTTCGAGCATAGAACGGACGTGAGTGAAGCAGAGTATCTGGAAATGATCCACCTGAAAACGGCGGTATTGTTGGGCTTCTCACTACAGTTTGGTGGCTTGCTCGCTGGGGCAAATGAGGAAGAGCAGCAGCAATTAAAGGAGCTGGGTATTCAACTTGGTCTGGCATTTCAACTGATGGATGATCACCTCGATACATTTGGTGATGAGGCCACCTTTGGCAAACAAATTGGCGGAGATATTCTGGCTAACAAAAAGACCTTTCTGCTGATTTCTGCATTGACAAATAGTTTGCCTGAAGGTAAGGCCCAACTCACGCATTGGTTGACTAAAATTAATTTCAATGAGCAAGAAAAAATAAAGGCGGTAAAAAGCATTTACAACGAAGCGGGTGTGCAGAAAGCATCTCAAGAAAAAATAGACTCGTACGAGTCCGGTGCATTGGAAATTTTGAGTTCGCTCAATGGTGACGAAGAGATCAAAGGCAGTATTCGGGCGTATTTGTATCAACTCAAACAGCGTGTAGAATGAAGGAAATCGGAGATTTTCTAAGTGCTGTCTCCAATTGGATCTGGGGCTTGCCTTTGGTAATTCTGCTCATGGGTGGGGGGCTTTTTTTTCTCTTCTATTCCAAATTTCTTCCCTTCCGATATTTGGGTCATGCCATCAATGTGCTCAGAGGAAAATACGATGACAAAAATGATCCCGGAGATATCAACCATTTTCAGGCCTTGTCGGGCGCACTCGCCGCGACGGTGGGCATGGGCAATATTAGCGGTGTGGCACTGGCAATTGTCGCTGGCGGGCCAGGTGTCCTTTTTTGGATGTGGATGAGTGCCTTTGTGGGCATGGCATCAAAATACTTCACTTGTACTTTGGCGGTGATGTACCGCGGCAAGGACTCCAATGGAGAAGTACAAGGTGGCCCCATGTACGTGATCACAGAAGGGTTGGGCAAAAACTGGAAGCCATTGGCCCTCTTCTTTTGTGTCGCTGGTTTCTTTGGAGCCACCCCTGTTTTTCAAGCCAACCAAATTGTGGATGTCGTCGGTGCAATTGTTCTTGAGCCAATGAATATTTCACTTGACAGCAATTGGGCACGGCTCTTCATCGGGATCGGAATTGCTATACCAGCGGCATTGGTCCTCCTCGGAGGTGTCAAACGAATTGGAGCTGTGGCTTCTAAGCTGGTACCCTCCATGGTTCTGCTTTACAGTGGATGCGTACTCACAATTTTGGCAATCAATTATGACCAAATCTTACCCTCATTCGGAATGATCTTCGAGCAGGCACTCACGCTGAAGGGCGCAGGATGGGGAATCTTTCTAGCGTTGATGGTCGAAGGTGCTAAGCGAGCAGCCTTTTCGAATGAAGCCGGAGTAGGCACAGCCCCATTGATGCACGGCGCAGCAAAAACCACCGAACCTGTGAGAGAAGGACTGGTCGCAATGCTTGGCCCGGCGATTGACACGCTGATTGTTTGCACCATGACAGGGCTCGCAATTCTGGTCACAGGGCTTTGGCAAACGGATTCATCTAGCGCGATTGACGCCATCCTGCTGACAGCTGCAGCCTTCGGACAAGGCCTTGGAGGATTTGGCACTGTCGCTTTGACATTATGTGTTCTTGTATTTGCCTTTACGACCATTTTTAGCTTTGCGTACTATGGCCGAAAATGCCTCTCGTTCCTTATCGGAGCAAAGTACGGCGCACTTTTCGATTACTGGTATGTGGCCATTATCCTGATTGGTTCTGTCGCTTCGTTGGATATTGTGGTCAGTGTGATTTTCATCGCTTACGGACTGATGGCAATTCCCACAATGGTTTCGGCTATTCTATTAGCACCCAAAGTGATGGAAGCGAGCAAACGGTATTTTGCTGCCTTCAATAATTCAAACAAATAATCTAGGGGATTAAAATGCTCCGTATATCTTTGCGACCCTTATTAAGAAATTCTATTTAAAGAAGTTCTAACGAACCGATGAGAATTATTATAGCAGGAGCCGGAGATTTAGGGTTTCATTTATCCAAACTTCTGGTTCAAGAAGAGCAGGACATTATTCTGATAGATGAAGTAGCAGATGTCCTTGAGCATGCCTCTGGTCATTTGGATGTCCAGACCATCAAGGGCAGCTCGACTTCCCCCAGAGTACTAGAGGAGGCTGGCATTGGCAAAGCAGATTTACTAATTGCCGTTACTTCGAATCAAGACACAAACATCACTACATGTATCATTGGCAAGCGGCTTGGCGCAAAAAAAACGATTGCTCGGGTTTCCAATATTGAGTACATTCACCAGCGAGACAAACTTGACTTGAAACGGTCAGGGATTGATGATATTGTCTCGCCACAGTCTTTGGCGGCTAAGGAGATCAAACGATTATTGAAGGAGTCGGCAATGACAGATTCATTTGAGTTTGACAAGGGTTTGCTTACACTAATGGGTGTTTCGGTTGATGATATGAGTCAATTGAAAGGAAAGACGATTCAGGAAACTGCTTACCTGAATCCTAATAACAACTTTATAGTTGTGGCCATTCTTCGAAACAATGAAACGATTATTCCTCATGGTGAACACAAATTTGAGCTGCACGACCATGCGTATTTCATCGCACAACCGAATGGAATTGAAAGTGTAATGTCCCTTGCCGGAAAGGAGAGATTTGAAATTAAGAATGTCGCAATTTTAGGCGGTACTCGTGTGGGCGTTCATACGGCTAACCAGCTCAGTAAAAAATACAAAATCAAGCTGATCGAGCGAAACAAAGAGAAGTGCCTGAAGCTCGCTGAGCAACTACCCGATACGATGATCATCAATGGTGATGGCAGAGACGTGGATCTCTTGAAAGAAGAGGGTATTGCCAATATGGATGCCTTCATAGCAGTGACAGGAAATTCTGAGACGAACATTATCTCTTGTCTGTCGGTGAAAAATCTCGGGGTAAGAAAGACAATTTCGTTGGTTGAAAATGTGGATTATATTCATCTGTCTCAGAATATAGGTGTAGACACACTCATCAATAAGAAGCTCATCGCAGCGAACTTTATTTTCAGACATATTCGAGAGGGTGAAGTATTGAATCTAACGAGTATTCATGGAGTAGATGCGGAAGTTTTAGAATTTGAGGTCAAGGAAAATTCAAAAATATTAGGTAAGGAATTGAGAAAGCTCGGGTTTCCAAAAACTGCCGTCGTAGGTGGAGTGATGAGAAAAGGTTTGGGATATACCGTACGAGGAGATTTCACTTTCGAGCCAAAGGATAGAGTAGTTGTGCTGTCAAGACCCGAGTGCATTCATAAAATTGAGCGCTACTTCAAGTAAATCATGCATTTCAACTGGAAGGTAATCGGAAAGATCATCGGCATTCTATTAGTGATGAATGGGATTTTCATGCTCTCTTGTATTCCATTTAGTTTAAGTGATCATGATGGAGATTGGAAGGACATTCTGCTGTCGGCATGGATTTCCTCCTCATTTGGTGCCATTTTGCTCCAAACCACTCGCAATCGAAAAAACAATGAGCTCTCCAAACGGGATGGCTATTTGATCGTGGTTTTGGGCTGGCTGAGCATGTCGCTTTTTGGCACCCTCCCCTACATCGTAAGTGGGGCCATTCCGAATTTCACAGATGCATTTTTCGAAACGTTATCCGGCTTTTCCACCACAGGGGCTACCATTTTAGAAGACATAGAATCTGTAAATAAAGGCATTCTTTTCTGGCGTAGTTTGACACAATGGATTGGGGGCATGGGGATTATTGTCTTAGCTGTGGCGGTGCTACCCATTTTGGGAATTGGAGGTATGCAGCTATTTGTTGCGGAAGCTCCAGGCATCTCCCCAGACAAATTGCAACCCAGAATTAAGGAAACGGCCAAGCGATTGTGGTACATTTATCTGGGACTGACGGCAACAGAATTCGTGCTGCTTTGGGTCAGTGGTATGACCTTTTTTGATGCGATCAATCATGCACTCACCACCATGGCCACTGGTGGATTTTCGACCCACAACGATAGCATTGCAGCCTTTTCCAGTCCGCTCATACAGTACATTCTTATCTTGTTCATGTTTCTGGCCGGCACCAATTTCACCATGACCTATTTTGGCTTGCATGGTCGATTTCTCAAAGTGTTGAAAAACGAGGAGTTCAGACTTTATCTTGGATTTTGTCTCCTAATTTCACTAGCTGTCGGGTTGGTGGTTTACGGATTGGGCCAAGACTCCTGGGAGCAATCCTTTCGTGATGGCGCTTTTCAGGCCGTGTCCATCATCACTACCACAGGATACATTACTCAGGACTATACCGCCTGGACGCCCTTTGTGACTGTCTTGTTTTTCATCCTCATGTTTGTGGGGGCCTCCGCTGGATCCACAGCCGGGGGCGTCAAAATTGTTCGCCACATTTTGTTGATTCGAAATAGCATCCTCGAACTCAAAAGACAAATCCATCCCTCGGCAATTATCCCCGTTCGGTTCAATGGCAAGGCGGTATCTCAGGACATTATTTATAATATTCTGGCCTTTATTATGATCTATATTTTGGTCTTCGCAATGGGTTCTATCGCTATGGCTTTGATGGGCGTGGATTTTGTGACGGCCATTGGCTCAGTGGCCACTTCACTGGGTAATATTGGCCCGGGAATTGGATCCGTTGGGCCTGTGGATAATTTCGCTCATCTGCCAACAGGCGGAAAATGGCTCTTAGCATTTTTAATGTTGCTCGGAAGATTGGAATTGTTCACCGTATTGATTTTGTTCACACCTTATTTTTGGAGAAAAAGCTAGCCCATGCATTCATTCAGCTACATTATTTGGAGTCCTGACCCAGCTATTTTTGTAATCCCCGGTTTGGATCATCCCATCGTCTGGTATGGTTTGTTGTTCGCCCTTGGGTTTATTATTAGCCAGCAGGTCATGATGTGGATATTCAGGAAAGACGGCAAGCCAGACAAGGATGTAGAAAAACTGACGGTTTATATGGTGCTGGCTACCATCATCGGGGCTAGGCTGGGGCATTGTCTTTTTTACGATCCCGGATATTATCTGTCAAACCCCATCCAAATCCTTAAAATCTGGGAAGGTGGACTGGCGAGTCATGGAGGCGCCATTGGAATTATTTTTTCCTTGTATCTTTTTTCGAGAAGAATGCCGTACTCTTTTTTCTGGATCACCGATAGGATAGCGATCGTTGTTTGCCTCACCGGATTCTTGATCAGATCCGGAAATCTGATGAATTCAGAAATGGAGGGGCTTGAGACAAAAGCTAATTATGGCTTGGTCTATGGCCGATACACTGAAAGTTTTCTTAGCATAGACGAGGATGTGGAATCGGTGGATTTTCGAAAAAGGGATGCAGTGAATTCCGAACAAGCAGGTCGTGTGCCAATCACGGCGGTCGTTCAATACAAGGAGGGCGTCAAATTCGATTTAACAAAACAGCAATCTGTCGAGGGAAGGATTGCACAGAGCCTTAATAGTCGGGAGAAAATACGCCAGCACATAGATTTTGGTGGACTGCCACTAAACTATCGCGTCTACGAAAACACCAACGGCCAGGCCATTGTAGAAATCTACGGGACGGGAATCGTGCGCCATGCCTCGCAGATGTATGAAGCGGTATTTTATCTACTTCTGATGGTGGTTCTCTTTTGGCTCTGGTATAAAAAACGAGACAAGATTCCAGCAGGATTTAATTTCTGCATGTTCCTGATTGTGCTTTGGTCAGGGCGATTTTTGTTGGAAAATTTCAAAATGAATCAGGTTGATTTTGAGGAAGGAATGACCCTGAATATGGGACAATGGCTCAGCGTACCTTTGGTACTTTCTGGAATAGTCTTGCTGATCTGGACCTACAAAAGAAAGGACTTTAAGACGATGAGGGAAGGGTGAAGAGGCCAGAATTATTTCAAAATGAATGGCATTCGAGAGGATGCTTTCTTTTGTTGGGTTAAATTCAGAACTCACATCTCTGAATGTGATTCAGGCTATTCAATAACTATCCTTTTAGAACCTTCACGGCCATAGATTGTTGGAAAATACATCAGCTCAGCTTTCGCTGGATTTAATGTATAAGAGCCGGAGTATCTAGGCATCAATGGGATTTCAAATTCGTAGGTTCCAGCCTTCAGCACCTCAAAAAAAATGGCTACTCTATCTCGATAATACTCTCGATGTACGGCAGGCCATTTGGCTTTGACTTTATCTCCATAACTACAACCTGCTGGAATGGGTATTTCCAACATAACGAATTCTGCATCTTTTTTGACTTCAAGTCTTACCTTCATGGTCACCAGAACGCCTTTCTTTAAGTTGTTATGACCTGCCTCTAAATATGTATCTACCACAAAATCACTTTCCACCCTTAAAGGGTCTTCATTGAAATTGCTTTGAAATACAGTTAGATATACTGGGCCAGACCCCTCTTTTTCAAATTGTATTCCGTCAGAAAGAACTGCCTTTTCTTCAAATGGGAATTTATCAATACTCCTTTGGAAATCGTCACTAATCCGCAAAGATGAAGGCGTATAATCTTGGCTTGTTTGAAGAATTTCTGGTAAGATTGATTCAACGATTCTTATGCCTTCATAGGTGTTTCTCCAGTATCCATCTCTTCGTTCACCAAGAAGATAATTTACGATTCCTTGCTTCTCCTCTGAATATCCATCCTCATTTTTGAGAATTTCGAGAGCCAGTAAAGTTAGAAGATTAGAGTTTCGATAAACCCATAGGTCATTTGATTCCCAGTAGATACCTCCTAACATGGTCTCCTTTTGATTTGTCCATAAACTATCAAGCGTATAATTATTCAAATTGAGTTGCTGCTTTAGTCTGATCAGTTTGAATTGGTCTTCCAAATCAAGTGACTTTACATCCATGTTTTCAAGAGTCGAGAAGTAATCAATCTTAGCATCAAGGAGCCTGAGCAGATCGACGGTTTCAATTTTGTTCTTTTTAGAATCTTCCAATTGAGCAACTAGTTCATTGATGATAAAGTCCTCCTTTAGTGGAACATCATATCCTTTCTCTTTAGCACTGAGCAATGCCCTAAGAACGTGATTTGAAATCCAATTAATCGTGCTTCCTTCAGCCCACCAGCCCCAAAGTCCTTTGTTGTTGGATGAATTAATCAATCGTTTGATATGTCGTTTAATTTGATCATCATGTTTAAAAGGCTCATCTAAATACTCTCTGATTTCTTGCTCGGCTAACAGTGCTTGAATCTTAGAAGCTGTCTGCTCATTGCAAGCATGTGGATAGTCACGTATCGTTTCTATTTCCTCTAGCAAAGTGGGCAACCCATTACCCTCTGCTCGAATAATCACATTACCCATTAACGAATCCGCTAGCAATTCATATATCTGAGGTTTATCGAGGACTTTGAATATCCCTTTTGTTTCGATAATCCCCTTTTTATAAATAGCCAGTTTTCTGATTTCGCCATCTTCATAGCCATCCTCCGCTCGAATACGATAGGTCAATTCCAAAGTATCCAATGTTGATGCAGGGATCATGAGTGAATCCATATGTGCCTTTGGCACAATAACTTGATTTTGAATCAACTTTCCATTAATTTCAAAAGAGGTTTCTAATTTCAACGTATCCGTTGTGTAATTCAGCGCACGCCCGATAATTTGTGCAGAATCACCTTTGACTAAAAATCTAGGTACTGACAAAGTCCCCATTACTGGCTTGAAGGATTTTACTTCTTTCTCTGATTGACCCGTTTTCGTATTGCCTTTGGCAGCTAAAAAGTAGGTTTTCCAAGAAGTGATATCGTCTGGGAAGGTGACATGGAAAGTTGCCCTTCCATTTTGATCTGTTGTTAAGGTGGGCTGCCAAAAAGCATAATCGGAAAAATTTCTTCTAAGCGGATTGGCTTGAGTAATGTCAGGGAAACTTGAAAGACTCATGACTTGGGCACCACCCATTTTTTTTGCCTTTGAATCATTTCTTAGACCAATAATTACTACTCCATTCACAGCTCTTGATCCGTATAGAGCCGTCGCTTGATCTCCTTTTAGCACTTCCATACTCTCTATATCATCAGGGGTCAGATCTAGCTCCTTTCCATCATAGAGAACCCCATCAATCACAAAAAGTGGTGTACTCAATGCACTAATACTAGACATCCCTCTAATTCGGATACTAGGCGAAGCTCCTGAAGCTCCTGAAACCATAACTCCCGCCACTTTCCCCTGTAATGCCCCAGCAAAGCCAGAGGCTGATACTGTGGCCACTGAACCTGTTAAACTACTTTTCAGAGTAGTACCATACCCAATAACGATTACTTCCTCAAGTCGTGTAACATCATATGTCATTCCTAAATCTATATACGATCGCGATCCTACACTCACCTCATTTGTGGTCATGCCCACTGACGAGAATACTAAGATTGCATTTCGGGGAACGGAGATTTTATACCTACCGTCAAGATCCGTGGTAACTCCAATTGTTGTCCCTTTTATCACAACGTTGACACCTGGCAAACCTTCTCCTGAAGCATCAGTCACAGTTCCCGAAACAACATTTCCATTTTGAGAAAGTGAACCCCTTCTAGTCAAGTTGTATATCGATTTTAAGTTATTGAAATCTTGGAGGCTCTTACCCTCGTAATAAACTGGTATAGCTAGATCACGAAAAATTTCATTAAAATATTGGCTAACAGAATCTGATTGCTGAATTGCTATTGAGTCCAGTCTTAAATAGAGTGTTGCATCTGCTCGAACAGTGACATTTCGTTTCTCAATAAAATTGTTGTTTCCCATCAAAACATAGGTATGATATTCTCCAACTTCCAAATCCCGAAAAATAGGAGTTGAACCTCCATAAACTCGTATAAATGACGGGTCAGATTTTTTGAAGATCAAATAGTTTTTTGGACTCAACTCTTTTGGATATGGATTCCATAGGGCCATTGTTCCATTTCCCTCAGACGTCTCCATTGGGTATTCATCATATTCATATCGAGCTTGTCTGCCATTCTCGACTTGCTGAATGAAATTTTTAATATCAGTCTCCCTGAAAACAGTCTCATTCAAATGTGGAGCACTCTCGCCTAAATGAAACCGAAGGTATTTCAACTCATCGGATTTCATTTTTATTAAATTATTTGAGAATTCATACCTGAAACCGCCCTCAAACTTGAAATCGATTTCATACGAGTCCTGCACCACATAGGACGCATACGAAAATGGTTGGATTGGACCAATCAAAACACTCTGTCTATTTCGGGAATTCCAAAAGACGCTACTGTCTTGTCGAACATACGTTTTATATCCCAGTCTTTGAATTCTGCCCATGTACTTTTTCACAAGGCGTTTTTCGCCTTCAGTAATTTCGGGTGTTTTTGTACTAACATCTATTCTATCTTTAGCCCCACGAATATCGATCGATATCATCGTTTTTAGTCCATGCCGGATATTGAATGAGTCCAGTTCAACTTCATAATTTGCCGTTCGTATCTTCAGATGATGGTAGCCTTTTCGAACCGCAAAAGAATATTGTTGTTCATGCTGAGCCATACTGAAATAGATTGGTACTTCATCCAAATAGATGATATGGATTGGTAAAAGTGCTCCGTCCTTTACTACATACGGAGCAAACTGAGTAACTGAATCAGAGACCTCAAATGACTCATTGTAAAAACCATTTTTGGGATATATGAACTGGTAATAGCCTATGGAGTCCAAGGTCATTTTGGCATTCCAGATTTGCCAATTGAGGTTTGTTTTTTCAGTACGCTTATCCAAGACGTTATTCTTCAACTCGAAATTATTGATGAGTTTGCGATCTGGATATGTCTTTTCGAAAGCTGGCATTTTGGGAGGTGAATAATTTTTGAATTGGCTAGTTACCCCAAAGGCCGTAATGTCTGCTCCCTCTACCGGTTTCCCTTTGTAGTCAGTAACTGATACATTAATGTCTTGATTCTTCCCTGGATAGATAAGGGTCGGCATGTTTGATTTAATCTGTAAATTGGTCGTTTCCAAAGAGAATTTATAATTTCTGTCATACGCCTTCCCTGCCCAGACGTATTGAATTGACAGGAAGTAATCATTCTTCGTAGTGGTCTTGATTTTTAAATCTAGTTGCTCACTGGAACCTCTTTGTATTTCACTACTCTTTCGATAGACATAGTACCTAACATTTAGTTTTCTAGGGTTTGTCAAACCAATTCTCAATGAATCCGAGTCACGATTAGCAAAGACATCCACAAGACTGGATTCCGCACTAACATCAACTGTATCGGTCACAGATTCAGATTTAATAACATACTTTGAGATTAGAGGATTGAGTTTGAATTTACTTGGAAGTTGCACCCTGCTGGACTCCACTACTCTAAAATTCATATCAAATCCAACAACAAGAGCATTTTCACTAATTACTGAATCTCCTGATGATACGTTTAAATAAATTGAGTCACCTTTTAGGTTATACTCCGTTTCTATTTTAGGCAGTAGATATTGAAATCTTTCGACTTCTTTATGTACTTCAAAGTCTGCTGTTTTAAACTCCGCAACTAAATCGTATTCAATATCAGAAGCAGAAAAAACAGAAGCAGGTATGCTTATTTCTGTCTCTCCCGATGGGCTTAATCGTTTTGAATTTGACCAAAGAATATTTTTGAGATAAAGAGTGTCACTGGTCAACTCATTAATAATTACTGGATAAACCGAGATTCCAACCGTTGCATCGAGCAGATTAAGACCGTTTGCATCCGTGCCCTTTACGTAGGCAGTTAGAGAATCCCCTCTATGGATTTTTGACTTTGCCAGTCTTAATTCGAAGCTGGCTTTATTAAGTTCATAGTCTTCATAATCAAACGATTCATTCAATATTGATTCGCCATTTTTTACAAAATGAATTTTTACGTCAGAATCCAATTTCAATTTCAGACTATCATTAAGTACGAAATTGGTCGAGTAAAACCCCGGATTGTAAGGTGAAGAGACACCAATTTTTGTTGCTTTCTTTTTATTAAGCCACCATCCAGACCCAACCCATACTTCAATATCCTTATTGACTAATTTGTTTTTGTGATTCAAGATGTAGGCCTTGACTTTTACGGTATCACCTAGTCGATATTTTGGCTGATTGATCGCAATAAATCCAGAATAATCTCTATTTCTCTTACAATTATCATCATCAAGCAAACAGGCGATAGGCCGAATGAAGCCTTGCGGATCTCCCCAACGAATAGTCTGGATAATGTCGGAAAACGGTTTTTGAATGTAGTAAAATATGCCTTTGGGACGTTTGTGCTTTATACTCTTATAAAGATCAACAGGAGATTTAACTACTAACGCCGTAGGAACAGTTATAATCTTGAGAGGAAAACTATATGCAACTGAATTGAACGCCCTTTTGATTTTGGAAGACTCTATTTCTCGATCAAGTCCAAAGTAGGAAGTAGCCCCATCATACGTTACTGTTAGGATTCCTTTTGAATTGCTTCTTTTTATGCGATACGAGTTGGTTTTGTTATCGAACTTAAGCTTCTTCGCCCCAAGACTCATGTTTGGATTATTAATCTCCTTTCCTTCCAAATTGTAAAGAACCAAGTTGAGGTCAGTTGCATTATTCAGCACCCTGATTTCGACATTAGAAATGGTAATTAATTCGTATTCTAAACTATTCTGTACGGCAACAGTCTTTAAGTAATTCCCGTAAGGCAAATCAAATCTGAAAAGACTGTCCGTGGGGTATTCATACACCAGATTCTTGAAATAGGATTCATCAACTTCTTCTAGCCCTCTCTCAATTATTCTCTCCGTCTGCTTAAAATCCAATCGAAAAAGATAGGTTAAATAGCTAGACTGTCTACTCTCTCCTGGAGCCACTTGCCCGAACAAGAGTGTCGCTAGCAAATACCCCAAAATAAAAAATTCTCTCCGCCAATGCATATGTCTGGACAAGATAACACCTTGAATTGCAATTAACCTAATAGCGCATGAATGCTCGAAACAATGATGAACTTATTTGTCTTTACGTTGAGATTCAGGATGAAAAAGAGGGTGAGCCCTACCACATCTCCTCCTTCAGAAACCTCGCCGTATCGCTCTCTTCAATCAAGATTACTTCTTCCGGCGTACCTGTGGCAATGAGCTGCCCACCAGCATCGCCACCTTCTGGCCCCAAGTCTACAAGGTAATCAGCCACCTTGATCACGTCCATGTTGTGCTCAATGACCAACACGGTATTGCCTTTGTCCACCAGCTTGTTCAGAACAACGAGCAAATGTGAGATGTCCTGAAAATGAAGACCTGTGGTAGGCTCATCCAGAATATAGAATGTTTTTCCCGTGTCCTTCTTGGATAGTTCAGTGGCTAGTTTTACTCGCTGCGCTTCGCCTCCCGATAAGGTGGTTGCGTGCTGACCAAGCGAAATGTACCCAAGCCCAACGTCATTTAACGTCTTGATCTTTCGGACAATCTTCGGATGATTTTCAAAGAATTCTACCGCTTGCTCCACGGTCATATCGAGTACGTCAGAGATTGACTTTCCCTTGAAGCGGACCTCCAGGGTTTCTCGATTGTAGCGCCTTCCCTTGCAGGTTTCGCATGGCACAAGCACGTCAGGAAGAAAATCCATTTCGATCACACGCATACCACCCCCTTGACAGGTCTCACATCTTCCGCCTTTCACATTGAACGAAAATCGTCCGGGCTTGTAGCCACGAATTTTCGACTCAGGAATTTCCGAATACAGTGTTCTGATATCCGAAAATACACTCGTGTAGGTAGCAGGATTTGATCTCGGCGTTCGCCCGATGGGGGATTGATCCACTTCAATCACTTTGTCGATGTGCTCCATCCCCGTGATCTTCTCGAAAGGAAGTGGCTCAGCTCGAGATTTGTAAAGGAATTTTTTGAGCGAGGGGTAGAGGGTCTCATGGATAAGCGTGGACTTGCCACTGCCCGACACACCCGTAATGCAGATCATCTTGCCAAGCGGCAAAACCAAATCGACATTTTTGAGATTGTGACCGCTCGCTCCGGTCAAAACGAGCTGATGTCCGTTTCCTTCTCGTCGTTCGGCTGGGATGGCGATTTTCTTTCGACCATTGAGATAGTCGGATGTGGACGTATTGTTTTGAATGAATTCTTTCGGGTCTGAGGCCGCCACAATCTGCCCTCCATGTCTGCCGGCACCCGGGCCAATATCCACAATGTAATCACTCGCCAGCATCATGTCTTTGTCGTGCTCCACCACGATCACGGTGTTGCCCAAATCCCTCAGGTCTTTCAGTGACCGGATCAACTTCACATTGTCTCGCTGGTGCAAACCGATGCTTGGTTCGTCCAGTATATAAAGCACATTCACCAGCTGCGTACCGATCTGTGTGGCCAAACGAATGCGCTGTGCCTCCCCACCTGACAAAGTCCGAAGCGGACGATTCATGCTCAGATAACCAAGCCCAACATCCAACATAAAGCCCAGTCGCTTTCTGATTTCTTTGAGAATTTCGGTGGCAATTATTAATTGGGTTTCTGATAATTTTGACTCAATTCCATCGAGCCAATTTTGAAGGGCTTGCAAATCGTAATTGGCAATTTCGCCCAGATCTTTCTCAGCAATTTTGAAATGCAGAGATGCCTTTTTCAAACGTTTGCCCTCGCACGTTGGGCAAATGGCACTATCGGTGAAGTCTTTGATCCATTTCTGGATTTTGTCTGTACCGGTATCTTTTTGTTTTTCGAGAAATGGAATGATCCCTTCGAATTTGGTATTCCAATCTGTGCCAGGATATTTCACCGATTCTACTGCAACAGGCACGTCATCGCCAAAAAGGAGTAAATCCATCACCTTCTGCGGAAGGTCCTTTATTGGAGTCGTTAGGCTGAATTTATTTCGTTTTAGGATCGCTTCTATCTTTTTGAAAATCCAGATATCTCGAAAATCACCGAGTGGCACAATGCCTCCTCGCGAAATGCTCAAGCTCTCGTCAGGAATGACAGAAGCTCTGGAAATTTCCTCAATCACACCTAAGCCTCTGCACTCCTGACAAGCTCCATAGGGTGAATTGAAGGAAAAATTATTTGGTGCTGGTTCGTCGTATGACAAGCCTGTCTCGGGATCCATCAAGTTTTTTGAGAAATGAGAAACTTGCCCATCATCTGCTTGAACCATCAAGATTCCATCTCCCTGTTTCAAAGCCGTTTGGATGGATTGTTTTAATCTGTTCCAATCACTTTTGGTAGGCACCACCCGATCTATGACCACTTCGATATCATGTGTCTTGTATCGATCCAGCTGCATCTTAGGTATTAAGTCTTGTACCTCTCCATCTACCCGAACTTTGGTGAACCCCAATTTTCTTGTCTGCACAAAAAGTTCTCGATAATGGCCCTTTCGTCCCTTTACAATGGGTGCTAAAAGGATGATTTTCTTTCCCTCATAATCTTTCAAGATCAGGTCAATTATTTTTTCCTCTGACTGCCGTGCCATCTTATTTCCCGAAAGATAGGAGTAGGCCTCACCCGCTCGGGCAAAGAGCAATCGAAAGAAATCGTAAATCTCCGTGACCGTACCGACTGTCGATCTTGGGTTTCGAGAGGTTGTCTTTTGCTCAATGGAGATGACCGGACTCAGCCCATCAATCTTGTCGACATCCGGACGCTCCATATCGCCGATGAAGGAGCGAGCATACGCTGAAAAACTCTCCATGTAGCGTCGCTGACCCTCAGCATAAATAGTGTCGAACGCCAGTGAGGATTTGCCGCTACCGCTAATGCCCGTGAAGACGATCAGCTTATTCCGCGGAAGCGAGATATTGATATTCTTGAGGTTGTGCTCACGCGCCCCATAAATATCAATTCGTTCCTCGATCAATATCGGCAATTCTTCAACGTCCAACTGAAATCGATTTTAGAAGTTAGGAGAAAGCAAGTACTTGCTGTAAAATTCATCGATCACCCCAACGGCCTCCGTGGCATCATCCACAATGTGGAAAATGTCGATATCACCCGTGCTGATATTTCCTTCAACAAGCATGGCATCTTTGAACCAATCCACCAGCCCACTCCAGTAAGTGCGCCCGACCAAGACAATAGGAAATTTCCCAATCTTATCTGTTTGGATCAGGGTAATCGCCTCGAATAGTTCATCCAATGTTCCGAACCCACCAGGCATCACAATGAACCCTTGCGAGTACTTGACGAACATCACTTTTCTGACAAAGAAATAATCGAAGTTGATCATCTTGTCCTGATCGATGTAGATGTTGCCTGTCTGCTCGAACGGCAGCTCGATGTTCAGCCCCACGGATCGTCCTCCTTCGCTATTAGCTCCCTTGTTTCCAGCCTCCATGATACCTGGGCCTCCACCGGTGATCACCCCGTATCCATGTCGCACGAGTTTGGCAGCAATCTCTTCTGCGCCTTTATAATAGGGGTTGTCGGGTTTGGTTCTGGCAGAGCCAAATATGGACACACATGGGCCTATCTTGGACAGCTTCTCAAACCCATTTACAAATTCGGCCATCACCTTAAAAATCACCCAAGAATCTGAGCTCTTGATTTCACTCCAATCTTTGTTTTTGAAGGCTTTTCTAATAACCTCCTCTTGTTTCGCTGTAATGTCTTTTTCTTGTTCACTCATAATTTTCACTTCAATAAATTCGCTAACGCAGCATCAAGTTCGGGGTAATCAAAGGAATACCCCTTCTTTATAATTTTATCTGATTTCACCCTATTCCCGCCTAAGACAACTTGAGCGAGTTCTCCAAAAACCATTTTCAAAATAAAGGCAGGGGCGTTGGGAAGCCAAAGTGATCGGCCAAGCTTTTTTGCAACTGCTTTTGTGAAGTCGGTGTTCGTGACTGGATTTGGAGCCACGGCATTGTACGTGCCAGATAGATTGCTATCAAGTGCAAATAAAATCATTTTAACCAAATCTTCCGAATGAATCCAACTCAACCATTGTTTTCCATTTCCCAAAGGTGATCCCATGCCCATGCGAATGGGTTTTGAAATCTTGGACAATGGGCCTCCCGCCGGATCAAGCACCACCCCTATGCGCAGCTTTACTACCTGCGTCACAATTTCCTCAAAGGAATCTATAGACGCCTCCCAATCCATAACGACATCCGAGAAATAATCGCTTCCTCGTTCGGTTTTTTCGTCCACCCACGCATCAGCTGTGTCCATACCGTAATAGCCAATGGCGGAAGCAGCAATAATTCCTTTTATTCCATGGCCTTTGGATCGCTCAAAAAGCAAACGGGTGTTGGCGACTCGACTATCGTAAATGATTTTCTTTCGTTCCTTGGTCCAACGCTCATCTGCCACGCCTGCCCCTGCCAGATGAATGATGTGATCGACACCTTCGAACGCTCGACGATCAATGTACTTGTCTTTCAAATTCCAGTAGAAAGCTCCCGACTCTTCTGCGCGCACAGCACTTGTGGTGAGAATCGACACTTTGTGTTTTTTCTCAATCAATCGTTGGGTTAATCTCGATCCGATCAATCCCGTTCCACCTGTGATTAATATCTTTGAAGGCATGAGCAATAGTAGGCAATTCTGGATAAGTAGTGCCTTTTATAAAAGACGCTAAAAAATCGAGTACTCCTTCAAGGTGACAATTTGCTAACTGAATACACAACGGGTCGATTGTTAGGCCAGATTTTCGATATTTGTTGAATGTCAAAAGTCAGCTTTGAAATTGAGCCAGATGGCGAAGCATTCCATACTTGGTGTCCCGAATTACCCGGGTGTCATTCGCATGGTTGTACGGTCTCTGAGGCAATGGGGAATTTAGAAGATGCTGTTAAACTTTACTTAGACGTCCTGAAAGCATGAAACAATTTTTCACTCTTAGCCTGGTTCTTTTCTCACTTATCCTTTGGGGTCAGTCGTTTGATAAAAAAATAACGTCGGACAAACTAAAATTGCCAGATGAAGAGGTGGCGGGCTACTCCACATCTTTTGATTTTTCTCAAGAAAAGATACGACTTGCCTGGTGGAAATATGCGAAGAAATTCGCCCTCCCCAAGAACATGCGGACGCATTATGAGATCACCATTCCTGCAACAGAAAATGCACGGTCAGTTGTGATCTTCACCCAGTCGCTTGGAGAATCAAAACCCTCCACCTTCAAGCTCGGGATCAAGACTAACGACATGTCGAAGGAGGAGAAACAGAAATATTCAAAACAAGCAAAAGCCATGCTGCTGGACTTCAAGCGGTGGTACTACCTGCGACACTATGAGGAACAATTAGAAAAGCTAGAAAAATCTCTCCCCTCCTCAAGCTCAGTCAACTGGGACGCTTGGATGGAGTATGTCAAAAAAAGGGAGGAGATTTTGAAGAAGGTGAGGGGAGTTTAACCACAAAAAAGCCGCCTCCACTCAGAAGACGGCTTTATCCAACAAGGTATTTTAACTATTGTCTGGCTGTCGCAGACGTCAAAGAAGGAAAAGAATAACCTGTCCATGAAAAGACGCTCTCGTCTGCTCCGGTACTCACAGCACTCGTTGTGATTGTAGTACTATTGGCTCCACGCTTCGTGTCGTTTATGTCACCATTCACCACCAATTGATCATTTACCCAATACGTGATTGATGCTCCATCGCCCGCATCTCCTTTGCTATCCGTTAGATCGATCAAATCACTAAATGTGCCAAAGTCCCCACTATTTTCAACAATGGCTAACATCGCATCAGTAATTGTAGCCATGCTACCTCTTCTGATTTTTACAAGATCCGCAAACTCAACGGATGGATCGAAGGCACCATTTACGATAGTTAGTTTGTCTATGGTCGGATTTGACTGACCACTTTGTGTTGGGTTTAACCCATCCAAATTTCCGTCTCCTTCAATTCCTCGAGTGTCTTCAGAGATTGCAGTAAAGCCATTTTCTCGGATGCCGTACCAGTTGGTTCCCCCGCCAGTATAACCTTGCGTCCAGTCGAACATGTCATCTCGGGCGTTGATCACCAGTAGATTATCTACTTCCACTGTACCGCCGAAGAACTCAATTCCATCGTCATCTCCTCCGTCAATCACGATATTATTTATCTGTGTTCCATTGCCAACTGCATAAAGTGTGAGACCATTGAATTCTTTTTCCCCATTGATACGAGCACCAGTGTATTCTAGTGTCACAAAAGTGAAAACACCAGAGTTATCAGCTGCATCTGTTCCTCCATAAGAAAGCGGAAGCACTTCAGTCGTCGATGTTCCACCACCACTGATGGGTGCCAAACCATTAATCAATACGCCACCCCAATCACCGTTTCGAGGATTAGAGGCTGATGATGTAAAAGTGATTGGATCAGTAGACGTACCTGATGCCTTTAATTTTCCTCCCGTCTCCACAACTAGGTAAACATTCGTCCCACCAGCACTCGCTTTGATAGTTGTCCCTGGCTCGATTGTTAAGGTAGCTCCATCTTTCACCGCCAAAGGGCCTGTCATAGTCCATGATGTAGATGCGTCGAGCGTAATATCTCCCGTAATATCCCCAGAAAGATCATCAGCAATCAAATCCTTATCTGATTGAGAAGATATGATTCCATCTCGGTCATCAGCTGGTTGTCCAAAATCGTCCTCGCCACAGCTCATTAAGAAAATTGCGCTTGTTACAAGGGTGATAAATAGATTGGTAATCGTTTTCATTTCAGTTTTAAAAAGGTTTGTATGTTTAGTATAAATAAAGGTTTGTTACTAGTGTAATTGATAGCTCAGGCTAAGTGAAAATTCCGTTCCTCTTTGGAAACTACTGACCAAGAGTTGCTCACCTGTGCTGGCATTTTTCGATACTTTTTTAATCGAAGGGTTCAGCAGATTTTTAATTCCCACTCCCACGCTCATTCGTTGGCTTAGGCCAATCTTAGATATCCAATCCAAACGAGGAACGTTGACGTTTACAATGTCATTCACCCCTGAGGTGCCAATCGTATAAATCCTGTCTGCGAATGAATTGAAAATCAATGCGCTGGTAATGCTTGATCGATTCCCCTCTTTCCTAAAAGTCAAATCCGCATTTACAAGAAGTGGAGAAGCCCCCTCCAACTTAGAAGTAGAATTGGTAAATCTTGGCTGCAAATCATCAAACTGCGTGTCAACTAATTGTTGCTTGGTAAAAAGATAAGAGGCATTCAAACCTGCTTCCAGGTACATCTCTGCCGAAATGTTCCAAACGGTTTTTCTGAGCTCCATTTCCAATCCCATGACATCTGCATCCCCAGAATTCACATAAGACATCTCGGTGGCTGCCGATTCAACTAGCACTCGGTTGATTGAATTTTTTACTTGCTTGTAAAAACCCGTAAGGGAGATCAACTCGCCACGGCTGAAGTAATGATCAAATTTGATATCCAAATTGTACACATCCGACGGGATCAGATCGGGATTTCCAAAACTGGAGAAGTCAATGTCCTCGTATAGAAAAGGAGCGACTTCCTTGAACTGCGGCATGGTGTACGTTTGGCTAGCTGCCAATCGGATGATGTTATCCTCATTTAACAAGTACCTCACGTTCAAGCTTGGCAACACATAAGTTTTAGAGATACTCGTCAAATTATCTCCATAAAATCTTCTTCGATCCTGGTTGAAATCCCATGTTACATCTTGGCTGACATTCTCTAATCTCAAGCCTCCGTCAACGGTCAAACCAGGAGCTAGGTCATACGTTACATTTATAAATCCAGCATGGATCGTGCGTCTACCCTCGTAGGTATCAGGGGTAAGTGCACTAAAATTTCCTGCTCTTCCTCGATTTGTTACGATTTCAAAAACGCCCGTGTTGATCGCTTCTTGATTGAACACCTCATCCACGTTATTAATATCTATCGATGGCCTCTCTCCTAAAATACTAAAAGAAAATTGTTTGTAGTCAAAGCTTCTATCCGTTTGTCGGTAGTTGTATCCAAGAGAAATTTTGTTGTTGCTCTCCTCATTGGCATCTAGTTGGTAACTGGCAATTGCTTTTCCTACAATTTCAGTTTCATCTAGTTCAGAAAAAAATCGATGATTGAGTCCGGCACTTCCTGCGGCTACTTCAAACGTGTTGGTCGCATCATCGCGAATGAAGGTATTCGTTCGACGATCCGGCTCATTTCCTTTTACAATGTTTAGCCCCGCTCCCAAATCAAGCTTGATTCGCTCTGTCGGTTGAATTTCAGCAAGTAACTGATTGACGATTAGCACATTGTCATTGATTTGTTGTCGACGAACAAATGCGCTCTTGCCGTCTACTTCAGATAAGTTTTGTGCTTGACCAACGTATTCGCCAAGCGATTGTGAATTATTATGAATCACCAAATTATTATAGGTGATTACATCTGTAGCATTCAGCTCAAGGCTGAAATTTCCCATCAAGGACTGAGCAGCATTGTAATCATACTGCTTCGTATCATACATGCGCCCAAATCCTCCATTGGCTGCCAATGAAGAGTTGGCTATGCCTTCATTAAAATTGTATTTCGACCCGGACGAAGCGATCACCAACGCATTAAGCGTTTTTTCTCGCAGATAAAACCGCTTTCCACCTTGAATAGAAAAACTTGAATTAATAGCTGATCCCTGAATCGTCGGATCAAATCCATTATCGAAACTGTACGTCTCCAAGTCTCTAATTGGGCTTGTTTCCGAAGCTCCGAAATAATTGGCTCCTTGAATTCTTATAAAATTCTGTCCCACAACCTGTCCATTCACCCCAGTGGATAGACTCACAACGAGCTCATCGTCCTCAAACAATTCTTTCGAAACGATATTGATATTTGCTCCACCCACATCTCCGTATAGTGAGGTTCCAAATGTTTTATTGACATCTACACTATTGATGATATCACTTCCGAAAAAATTTAAATTGATGTTTTTGTACTCAGGATCCTCTGATGGAAGTGGAAGACCATTCAGTGAAGTTGAATTGTATCGGTCTCCTAAACCACGGACAAATACATTTTTCACTCCTTCTTGTTTACTGACGCCAGAGACCTTCGTGACCGCTCCTTCGGCAGTACTTACACCCTTTCTTGACAGTTCCTGTGCGCCAATACTTTGTTTGATGTCAGTGGATTTTCGCTGCACACTTATCAACGCCATTTCAGATTCCTTGTGTGCCTTGGCCATAACCACCACTTCCTCAAGAGCGATATTGTTTGAACCAAGAGAGAGGCTTACGGCAGTGGAGTGTCCCGCTTCGATGAGAAGCCCTGCCTTTTCTGTTGGTTCATAACCAACAAAGCTGGCGACTAAAGTATAGGTACCAGGGATCAAGCCATCAATTTTGAATTTACCTTCCAGGTTCGTAATCGAGCCATTGGTTGTTCCTTTGATTACTACAGTCGCAAAGGGTAGTGGTTCACTATTTTGATCAGCATCCGTAAGCGTGCCTACGATCGATCCAGTCATCAGGCTGCTTTGAGCCATACAAACTACGCTCAGGAGCAATGTTGATAGAGAAAAAAATACTTTCATTTTTACCTTGTTAGATTCAAGGCAAAAGTGATAGCAGCATGTAATCCGGCTATGGCCGAAAGGTTATTAAATTATTACCCCTCGGCTGTGTTTATGAACTGTATGTTAGGAATGTTACGTGAATGTTATGCTACTTACTAATCTGCACTTTCGACAATAGCGACTTGATAATATCGTGTGTGGTCACATTATCGGCCTCCGCTTCATAATTGAGTAGAATTCTGTGATTCAGCACATCATCGGCAATCTCCTTAATATCTTCCGGAAGAACAAAATCACGTCCCTCAAAGAAGGCTACTGCTTTGGCGGCTCGATTAAGATTAATTGAAGCTCTGGGCGAAGCACCAAATTGAATGTATTGCGCCTCGTGATCCATCTTGTATTCCTTAGGGTTTCGTGTAGCGTACACCAATTCAATGATGTATTTTTCGATGGATTCCGAAACCGTCACATTGTTGATTTCCTCACGGATAGCGAAGATGTCCTCTTTAGTCAAGATGGTTTTCAAGTCCGCTTCAAAGGACATGTTGGCCATTCGTCGCATGACTTCTAGTTCTTCTTCTTTGCTTGGATATTCTACAAATACCTTGAGCATAAATCTATCCATCTGCGCCTCAGGTAGTGGATAGGTGCCTTCCTGATCCACTGGATTTTGAGTGGCCATGACCAGGAAGGGCCTGTCCAACTCAAACGTATTGTCCCCAATAGAAACGGTCTTTTCTTGCATGGCCTCAAGTAGCGCTGATTGCACTTTAGCGGGAGATCGGTTGATCTCATCTGCCAAAATCATATTCCCAAAAATGGGGCCCTTCTTCACCTCAAACTCAGCTTTTTTCTGATTGTATATCATAGTTCCCACCAAATCGGACGGCAGCAAGTCGGGCGTAAACTGAATACGCTGAAAATCAAGATGAAGGACATCTGCTAGCGTATTCACAGTAAGTGTCTTGGCTATACCAGGCACCCCTTCCAAAAGGATATGCCCCTGTGTGAACAACCCGATCAGCAGTCGATCGACCATTCGTCGTTGACCGACTACTACTTTCCCCACCTCGTCGATCACCAACCGAATCTTGTGCTGATGTTCTTTTACAATGTCAACTGTTTCTGTACTTGCCTGCTCTTCCATGCGTAATAACTCGTAAATTTTTGAAGGTGCAAAAATAGACCTAGAATTGGAATCTCAAAATGAAGTGATAGCAATGGAAAAATGAGGGTATTAACGGAGGTTATAGGCATTTACCTGCCCCATCATATAGAACATCTCCAGAGCAATCTGCCGACATCTTGCATCGTAAACGTCTTGTTCCTTGGATGTTCCGTCCGATTCTTTGGGATCTTCATAGGTGATAGAAATTCGCTGATCCATTCCCATCACCAGTGGACATGCCTCATCCGCATCTGCACAGGTCATGACTGCACAGAACCCTCGATTTGGATTGTATTTGTCGTTATACTTTTTAGAAAAGGCTTGAATTCCCCGATGGGAATCTGAAAATCTCACCAAATACACGGGGTTTTTTCCGCCCGTTCTATCAATCTGACAGCCTGCTCTTTCCAATGCATCTATTGCATTTGGATGAAATGCTGTGGCCTCCGTCCCACCCGAAAACGCCAACATATCATCAATTCCATGGTAATGGGCCGCAACAGACGCCCAGATCTGAGCCATGTGACTCCTGCGACTATTGTGTGTGCAAATGAAAACCAACTCGGCCACCTCATCCATCCGATGTTTGCGTGAAATGTAGTCCGCTATACCACGCAAAATCCCTTGTCGCATTGCGGGCAGGGGTGCGCTTCGCTGAAGCGTATTCAAAAACGTCTCTAATTCGGGATATAATTTGTTCATTTCAACAACATGCCAATTTTTCGGCCTTCACTTATATTCTGTGGAACAACAAACCTCCTCGTCTTTCACTGATACGGGGATCATTGAACTCCACGTCTTCGTGAAAGTAATAAACTTCCCACTGATATCCATCAGGATCAGCCACCCAATATTTGTCCTGAATCGACGATATCAATTAACGATGAATAAAAGTTTTCAGTATTCTAACAACACTCTTTGCCAGCATTGAACTGTGCAAACCACGATTCAAAATTTTCTTGTACTTGTGCCCACACGTCTGAATTAATGCAGTAGCACGTGGAGGCTTCCAACACTCACGTTGATATTACTCAAATTCTTAAGCTCCTTCAAGTGCTGAGATATGGTGGCTTGCGCCAAACCAAACTCGCTCACAAAATCATTGGTGATGCACGTATTGGTTTCAGTAAATGTTCAATGATCGCAATCCGTGCCGGATGCCCAAACGCCTTAGCGATCACAGCCATTTGGTTTTGTTTTTCGGTAAATAGGGTCTGCTGAGAAACTAAAACCAAGGCGAAATCTATAACTCCATATTACCAAGGGTGGATTTTGAGGCGTATTGCGAATTTTAGGCGCACACAAAAATTGAAATTGTACTAAAAACCCGTGCACATTAGTGGTATGGATCGGCCTCATGAAAATGGCGTTAAGAAAATCCGCACACTGCCGACAAAAATACACCATTGCCCGAGCAAGCTGGTGCGGCTGGAAGTTTGGTGGATTTTAGGCATTGGAACGGATTTTTAGACTTTTTCATGCAGCCTTGATTTACTCATACGCACTACCTTGCTCACGATCCCTCATGAACCTTCGGTTTCTTTG
>Ga0316209_1000990_pt1 | contig 35631 bp, 39 predicted proteins | sample 6monopyrite_MG_FD_204945 | JGI IMG/M metagenome (GOLD analysis project Ga0316209, IMG submission 204945) | Microbial mat bacterial communities from mineral coupon in-situ incubated in ocean water Damariscotta River, Maine, United States -... | ecosystem: Environmental > Aquatic > Marine >...
ACTTTAACTCTGCGGAGGGATAAAAAACCATACTAGGTTGCTGGCTATAAAACAGGACATTAAGTAAAAAAATACTTAATAAACCAACGAGTAAAAATTTGATTATTATTTTTTTAAATTTCATTGGCTGGATACTTAGATTCTTCCATTAAATTAGTTTAAATAAATCTGTCCCGGTTTTGCGTAGTTTTAAAAGCCCGCTTCATGCGGGTTTTTTATTATCCTAAATCTTAAAAATCGCACTAAATAGTTATTACTATTTAATTTTTCAACCGCCTCCAGAATATTAGCATTTACTAATGTTAAATTTGTCTTTACATCACATTAGTACCTGAATTAACATTTAATGTTGTTCATGTTCTAAATTATTTTAATAAAAACAAATATATAGGGGTTGCACCGTGTTGGGTATTGATTTGTTTGCAGGTGCAGGCGGTATGTCAGTTGGAGCCTCAGCAGCTGGCATTGATATCCAACTTGCTGTAGAGAATGATCCTCATGCAGCAGCCACATATGGGGCTAATCATTCATCAGTTGAATTATTTAATGATGATATTCGTAAATTACGTGATATAGATGTAATCCGCAGAAAACAACAACTAGTTGTTTTTGGTGGCCCACCTTGCCAAGGTTTTTCAACCTCAAATCAAAAGACAAGACGTATCGATAACCCAAACAATTGGTTGTTTAAAGAGTTTCTGAGGGTAGTTCGTTTTGTGCAGCCAGATTGGGTTGTTTTTGAAAATGTAAAAGGTATTCTTGAAACAGGAAAAGGTGTCTTTGTTGAACAAATTGTTCAAAAATTTGAAAGGCTTGGTTATACCGTGACGTTTGATGTTTTAAATTCAGCTGATTTTGGGGTGGCACAACGTAGAGCACGGTTTTTTCTAGTTGCTTCTAGGAATGGTGTATCCTTCAAATTCCCAAAACCTTTAAAGTCAAAAGCAGTCACAGTCGATGACGCTATCTCTGACCTACCAAAGTTGTCTAATGGTGCAAATGAAATATTGTTGCCGTATAGAAAAGGGGCAGTATCAGCTTATGCTAGATCTCTAAGACGTACTAGAAAATATTCAAGCAACCACTTAGTGACAAATAATGCAAAACATATAATAGAGCGTTTCAAGCACGTTCCGCAGGGTGGAAATTGGGAAGATATACCCGCTAGATTAATGAAAAATTATAAAGATAGAACACGTTGTCATACGGGTATTTATCACCGATTATGTGCGAAGGAGCCTTCTAAAGTAATAGGTAACTATCGTAAAAATATGTTAATTCATCCGTATTTCGATAGGGGATTATCGGTTAGAGAAGCTGCAAGACTTCAATCATTTCCTGATTGGTTTGAATTTAAAGGCAGTATTGGGTTTCAACAACAACAAGTTGGAAATGCTGTTCCACCATTACTAGCGAAAGCATTATTCAATCAGCTTACTAAATATTAAAATATGATAACAAATACAATACTTGAAGAATGGTTTACCAAGAATACAAAGGGATTCATGCATTTCCCGGAGTCTTCAGCAGACTATGTGCTACGATATCAGTCAATAAAAGATTATCTGGTTAAACATGTTTATCCACTGATAGGAGCAGCAACTTCTGCAGAAGATGGGGGCATATATACAGATCATGGGCCTGAACATTTTGATCAGGTGATTAGGTATGCTGCCACATTGCTTGGTTTGGAAACAGGTGATGAAAACATAGTATTGAATGTGTATGAAGTCTATTTGCTTTTAACTAGCATTCTTTTGCATGATGCTGGAAATATATATGGAAGGAATCAACATGAGAAAAAACCATTTGAAATACTCCTTCAAATGGGTCCAACAATTGCCGCTGATAATATTGAAAAAAAAATAATAGCAAAGATAGCGGAGGTGCATGGTGGTCGGAGTGTAACAGGTGATAAAGATACGATAGGCCAAAGATTCATTCAAGAAGAAGAAATTTATCTTAATACTCGCTATCGACCAAGAATTATTGCATCTGTTGTAAGATTTGCCGATGAAATCTGTGAAGATAGAACTAGGGCTGCCAGATTTTTATTAAATGGTGACCTCCCGCCAAAAAGCGAAGTATATCACCAATATGCTAATTCAATAACATCCGTTAATGTTGATAAGCAAGATAGAAGCGTACGTATACAATATGACATTCTGGTAACAGAAACACAAAAAAAATTCGGAAAAAACAATGAAAAAGTCTATTTAATTGATGAGATATTTGAACGATTAGAAAAAATGAACTGTGAAAAAAATTATTGCCGTAGATTCGCACCAGAAATAATCAAAATTGATTCAATAAAGGCTGTGGTTAATCTTTTAGATAGTGACTATGAGCTCATTGATCAATTATCCATTACTTGTGAAGAGTTAGGGTACCCTATAAGTACAATTAATTTGTCAGGTAATCATAGTTCATGGGTCGGTTCTTCACTTAAGAAAAGACACGAGGGAGTATCAAATGCATAAGCACTTTGAAAACCCTTTTGAGGTTAAGACCCCTGAAGTTTTGACCTCACAGGAAGCGGCTGAATTATTTGTCGATGTATTTACTGATTTCGGCAAAGTTAAAGATGTAGGGCATACGTTTATTCATGGAGCTCGAGGTACAGGTAAGAGCATGATGCTCAGGTATTTAGAGCCTGATGTTCAGATTGCAGCTGGAAATGTAAATCATATAAAGGAACTTAACTATTATGCTGTTCATATACCGATAAAAAAAGCATGGTCTGACTTAACTGAATGGAATTACCTTACAGGAGCATCATACAATGCCATAGCAGAACATATGATGATCGTGTATATCTGTTTTAAGTTGTTTCAATCATTAAGCGAAACAATTGGTAAAATTCAAAATGTATCTATAGGAAAGACAGAAGAGAGGTTTTGTAGACTATTGGAAATGTCTGGATATACAAAACGGGAAGGAGATTCTGTAAATGAAGATAACTTTTTTGAGCGGTTAGAAAATATTTTTGAATTTGAATTTAGAATTATCAAAAACTATCTAAGACAATTAGCGTTCAAAACTCCTAATTCTCTCCCATATCAAGGACCATTGTTTTCATATTTAGATGTTTTGTTGCCAATAGTTGATGAATTAAAAACAATTGACATAATTCCTGATGCCCCATTTTTTATGTTGATCGATGATGCAGATCAACTAGATGAGGGTATGCAGAAAATATTAAATACATGGGTGTCTTGCAGATCTACAAATACAGTTTGTTTGAAGATAGCGACACAGTTGCGTTATAAAACTTATAGGACGTTGGATAATAAGCTTATTGAAACGCCTCATGATTTTACAAATATAAATATAGGAACAATTTACACCCGAAGCGGTAGTAAATATCTAAGTCGAGTGAAAGAAATTGTGGAGAAGCGTTTATCGCTTCATGGAATTATGCAGCCTGTAGATGCTTTTTTTCCTGAGAATCCAAAGCAAGTTAAAAAAATCGATCTAATTAAAGAAGAAATAAAAGAATCCAATCTAGAAGGAAATGGTTTAGGTGGTTTTAGAACAAGTGATGACATCACTCGATACGCAGTACCTATTTATATGTCTAGACTTTCAGGAAAAAGTAAGTCGTCTGCTAGTTACAGTTATGCGGGATTCAAAAATTTAGTTGATATATCTTCTGGTGTAATAAGATGGTTTCTAGACCCAGCTGCAAAAATGTATAGCGACGTTTTTAATATTAGTAAAGCAAGACTAAAAAATGTTATAGATGATAATGGAGTCCCTAAGTTCATACCTGATGATATACAAAATAAAATAATTTTGGAATGGTCATTGGAATATATGGATTCTGAATTTTCCACACGTAAACGTGAGGAAAGGAGAGATGATTTAAATGTTAGTAAATCTGAAGTTGGTAATTATTCTGATTCAAAGGTTTGCAAGTTAGAAAACTTAATTAATTCACTTGGTAAAGTTTTTCGAACTCGATTATTAGATGAAAATGCAAAAGAGAGAAAATTGTTGTCAATTTTGATAACTGATTCGATACCAGCTGATTTAGAAGAGGTGTTAGAACTTGGTTTTGAGTGGGGTTATCTACAAAAATCGTCAATAGGCTCCAAAGAAGGTTTAGGTCGAAAGCCAAGATATACCTTGAGCCGACGTTTGGCACCTTATTATAAACTCGATCCATCCGGTTATGCATATAGTCTGTCAGTAACGGTAGATATGTTGCAACTAGCTATTATAGATCCGGATGCTTTTGTAAGACAAAGGCTGAGTTCAAAGAACGATTTATTGGAAAATGAGTCGGGCACACAAATAAATCTTGAATTGGAACTATAAAGTGTCAACTAGACTAGATACTGAAAATTTATCAGAATATTTTAGACGGGAAAATATTAATACTTTTCTTTGCTGTTCTAGTTTTGAGGACAGATGTCTGGTAATACCTGAATCTCTTAAAGATATCTCTCCCGTTATGGTCTATATTTTTGAGAATGTTGAATACTTAAACGAAATATCAAGTAACTCAAAGAAATTGCTAGATATTTTTAATAACCAAGTTACACCAACTCCAATATATAATACAGACCCTATCAAAACTAGTATGGCATTTATTAATGTGATAAATGAAACACTTACGAAGAATGATGAGATTAGACTTGCATTAGATATAACTACTTTTACCAGAGAATCTCTTTTAATTTTAATAAGAGTCATTGATGATTTTAAGGATGTTATCAAAAAAATCACCTTGCTTTATACCCCTGCTAAAAGTATGAATGAAATATGGTTAAGTAAGGGTGTTGATGAATTTAGATCTGTTCTTGGATTTTCTGGAGTTTTCTCACCAAAGAAGCCTTTGCACTTAATGATTATGGCAGGGTTTGAGCTTGAAAGAGCCTTATTAACTATAGATGAGTATGAACCTGCTTTTATAACTATTGGCTTAGGATCAAAAGATGAATCAATAAGACCTGAATTCTATAAAAAGAATAAAATCTTTGTTGATGATTTAGTTAGTATATTTGGTAGTCAAGTTAGAACGTTTACATTTTCTCTTATTGATCCAGTTTCATGTAAAAATAGTATTTTGAATTACTTATCTAAACTAGATAATTATAATACTCTTATTTCCCCAATGAATAATAAAATTTCAACTATCGGTGCAGGGCTTGCAGCTTTAGAAAATAAGGATATTCAGCTTTGTTATGCACAAGCTCAAACTTATAATTTTAAAGGGTTTTCCACGCCAGATTCTAAAGTGTATGTTATTGACATTGAACTTGATTCAACTTCAAATTAGAAGTACGAATAATTGGCGGCAGCAATAAAAAGGGGCAGCCCCTGACGGATCCCCACGAAATTGCTTATAATTCGCATCCCTCATTATTAATGAATTTTCTAAGGGTGTCATTTATTTCTCTACACGTTAATAAATTTGCCGAGGAAAAAAGGATTTGCCAGCCGAGATCAATATTCGATAAAACATCTCTGTGTTTAACAGTGTTCGCCTGAAATTGATAATGACGCTCATTTTCTTTTGCACACTGTCCGATGAACCATAATCCGATGCTTGCAATATAAACGATGAGCAACAAAATATTTAAACGTTCAATATTTCGAGTACCCGTGTCATTCAGACTAAATCCAATACGTTGATTCTTGGTATCACAAAAACTATTTTCTATTTGTGTACGCTGGCTATAGAGTTTAATAATGGTGTTTGCACGACGATTCATTGATGATGCAATCAACCAGGGTTCTCGTCCACGTTAATATTTGGGGTCAGAGTCTGAGGTATCCCCACGAAAATAAGTAAAAAAACGATCAAAAACAATTACTTAGCTATTTCCGATAATTATATTGAACCCACACGGCGTTTTCTGATCAGATCAAGTTACCAAGCTAGATTAAATCAGGAGAAAAACGCCATGCAGGCTCAACAAGTGTTACACAAAATCTTAATGAATACATGTTCAAATATGCATAAAATGCGTCGCGACGCATTACAAACAAATGTGTTGGCAGCTTTAACAGGGCGGAGCTTAACCGTCACTGATTTAGGTCGGTCAATATCAAGTAACACCACTCAAAAACACGCGATTAAACGAGCTGATCGATTACTATCAAATGTTCACCTCCACAAAGAATGTACCTCGATTCAACAGGCACTTGCACGACAGTTGATAGGGTCACAAAAGCGCCCCGTTATTTTGATTGACTGGTCTGACCTGGATGAATATAAGCAACACTTTTTATTACGTGCTGCATAGGCGGTCGATGGACGTTCGATGACATTATATGATCAAGTCCATACCATAAAAACAAAAGAAAAAAGGTTAACGCATCAACAATTTCTTTTTCAACTTAAAAGCTTATTACCCGATGATTGTAAACCGATCTTGGTAACGGATGCAGGGCTTAGAATAACCTAGTTTAAACTTGTTGAATCGATGGAATGGGACTGGCTCGGTCGTGTGCGTAACCGGCTTTATATGCATTGGACACAGGGTGGCCCTTGGTTTAAATCAAAGCAGTGTTTTGAAAAAGCAACGTCACGCCCCACTTATCTCGGTGAAGGGATCTTAACGCGAGCTAATCAATTTTCGTGTCAGCTTGTTCTCTACAAAGGGAAACGGCAAGGTCGCAAAGATAAAACCCGTCTAGGCGAAGTGGCTAAAAATAAACGCAGCCGTCAACATGCCGTTGGACAACGTGAACCTTGGTTGTTAGCCACCTCGTTGCAGAATAGTTCAACAATTGCGAAAAAAGTGGTTCGATTATATCGCCTTAGAATGCAGATTGAAGAAGGCTTTCGTGATATAAAAAGCCATCGCTTTGGTTTGAGTTTAACGTATCAACGAACCTCTTCGATTAAAAGACTTCAGATATTATTACTTATCGCAACACTTGCAATCGTTGTACTATGGCTACTCGGTATGGCGATGGTGTTAATGGAAAAGCATTATCAATTTTAAGCGAATAGTCTGCGTCAAAGAAAAGTGCTATCGGTGGTGTTCATAGGATTACAGGTTATTTACAATACGAAAACACGGCTATCAAAAGATGATATTGACGCCGCGTGGGTGCAGCTCAATGTCATTCAAGAACAGTTTGCTGAATAAATTCGTGGGGATCCATCAGACTCTGACCCCAAATATTTACCCCAGATACTTTTAATTTATTTACATTAGGTAGTTACAACACGCTGACTCGCTGGCAATCGTACAACATAACGACCGGGTCCTAACAATGCCTGCACAACTGTTGCACCTACTAAAAATAGAGGATACTCCCAACCACCATTTTCACTTGTAAATACCCAGCCATTTCCACTATGTACATATAACGCGCCTATCAATACCGGTACTAATGCCACCGCTATCTGGCGAGTATAAATACCTGCAACAAGCGCAATACCACCGGCAATTTCAGCAAAGGTAACCACATAAGCCATCCAACCCGGGAAACCCATCGCATCAAAAAACTGGACTGTTCCAGGTAAGGTAAAAACCATTACCTTCAACAAGCCATGAGCAATAAACATTACCCCCAAGCTAGTACGTAAAATCAACGCTGCCATATCAATATTTCTGTTTTCCATTATGTTCTCCTTTTTAAATAAGTACTAACTAGTACTATTATAGTAAATTTTTTTAAATAAGTACTTCCCGCAATTTTTTCAAACTTTCAAAGGCTTGCATTTGCGAAGTCTTATCCATTCGATCAAATCGTTCCTTCAACAAGCTTATCTGACGTGGAAACTCCTTCTTGAATAGCTTGTTACCTTTCACTGTTAGAACAACCTTTGTGTAACGTCGATCGTCTATCATTGTCACACGGCGAACTAAATTTTTTTCTTCCATGCGATCAATCACTCCGGTTAACGTTCCCTTAGTAATCAGGGTTTGCTCACCTATTTCCTTAAACGTTAGCCCGTCGGTATTACCTAGCGTAAATAGCACATCTGCCTGAGGTACTGTTAAATCTCTACCGCGATATCCTGCTGCATCAACTGCAGCCAATGCCTGATAAGCACGAACCAACTCCCTCATAAGAGGAATAAAGTCCTGTTTTCCTGCATTTTTCGCTGTAATAGATGACATTCAACAACCTATAATTAGTTCTAACACGAACTATTATAGTCCTAACTAGAACTAAGTCAACCATGAATTTAAATCCATAGGAAATAAATATTGAATAGTGGTTTAATTTTATTACTTAAGAAAATGAATTCAAACCCGATGAATACTAATGAATATTGTAGACATGAGTTTTAATCTGGCCTCAAATATCAAATATAAAAAAGCCAGCTCAAGGCTGGCTTTCTTAGCGAGTTGCTAGTCTTAAATTAGACCATACCAAGACGCATGCTTTCCAACGCTATAACAAAGCCAAAAGTAACAGCACTAACCACTAGTGAAAAAATCATAACAGTTACTCTATGATTCAAAGATTTCATTGCATTCTCCATAAGACAAACTGTTTAACAATATACTTTCCCAACTCCCACGCAAGACAGCATTTAACGAGCAACCAAGCAATCTGGTCGGGAATTTGGGAGGCAGAGTTTTAGGAAATTTCTGGTCAGAGATCAACCATGTAAAATGTAGGTTTATTTATGTAAATCTGTCTCGGTTTTTAAAGCTACAATAGAAAAGAGGGGCAGAGAATTTATACTCCGCCCACAAATATCTATATAACGATTGATCAATCGTTTGGCTTATTTTTATTGTTATATCGAATTAACGATGAGAAATATAATGTATTATCAGGTTCAGTCTCAAGATTGTCTGCCATGTAAATTAAATATGTTCCTGTCTCATCAAACACCTTACCTCGCATTGCTTTACCATCATTCCAATAACGTGCTTCAAGTTTAGCCGTATCTAAATTGAGTTGTTTTAACGCTGCAAACTTTTCTTTCGGCATAAGCATATCATCTGCACCTTCATTTTCAACATGTAGATAAAACCATGTCCCATTAGGTGCCTTGATTGCTAACTCTTTTGGATGTGGAATCGGTAAGGTAATAGATAAAATATTATTTTTATAAATATTCTTTGAGTTGAACTTAAGTATTTCATCGTCATGCAATACTTTATTTGCTTGTTTAGAAGCCGCACCAGCTGAAGTTGCTGTTTCTGGTTGAAAGCTTGAATCGCATGCAACAAATAATACCATTGCAGCTAAAATTAGAAATATGTTTCGTGTGATAGTAGCCATGGCAGAATACTCTTATTTAAACTGTAAATGAAAATGTTCAGGTGTACCTTCAACTAAACATTTCTTCGCTGTAGCCTTACAAGCTTTCAGAAATGCTTTTTGTTCTGTCTTACTCATATTTTTCTTTCGTATATCAAGCGCCTTAGAGCTTAAGTGTTTAGAAAGATATTTCCCATTCTTAATTTGAGCTTTAAGAACTTTTTCCATTTCATCAATAATAACAGGTTTCTTCTTTTTTAATTTAACAGCATCATCGTAAGCTTTTTTTACCGCCTTAGCCTCTTTTTGAGCTATATAGTCTTTTACATTGCCGCCTTTATTAAATCGAGTATATAAAGCTTCCGCTTGTGATTTAGCAGTGCGTTTGCCACTAGTTACAACAACATCTTTTTTAGTTGATGTATAGTAAGCGTCTGCAATTGTTTTTAATTGACTTTTAATACCAACGGGAACTTTAACAGAACCTTTGGTTGAATAATGCTCAGGCATTTCCACGTCTCCTTGTGTTGAATTGAATTAACTAGTTCCTACTATCACCAGACTACAACAAATTACTATGACTCGTCACAACTTAATACCCAAAACCAATAAAATCATGTTCGAAAATAAGAAAAAAGAAATACAAGGGGGCTACCCCCCCCTTTTTATTACAAGCTAGCTAATATTTCATCAAAAACAACTTTAACTTCTGCACCAAGCTGAATAATCTCGGGGTTATCAACCGATTGAAACAAAAACTCCGGATCAATCATACTCACTTCAACCTCACCATCTTCAAGATCATGCAGCACAATAGAAAATGGTAACAAGGTGCCTAATTTTGGATCGGTGCTAAATAATTTTAATCCTACCTTTGGTGTGTTCGTTCCAATGATCGTTATTTTTGGAAGGTCGGCATCAAGCTTTTGTTTTAACGCACCCTGCACATTAATATCTGCGGCAATCAAATAATCTTTTGCATGTAGATTGCTTTTGAGATTCTCCATTACCGTTTCAAAAGAACCCGAAACCATTTGGCTTATATAAAATGACATACTTATTTACTCCATTCATTGTTAGTTGTATTTAAGCAATACATTAATATATTCTTATTTATTTGATAATATCGATTAAATGACTAATACTTATTCCCTCTAAGAATAAATGGTAAAGTTCATGGATAAAATCAGTGCAATGCAAATATTTCGTCGTGTGGCAGAATCCGGTAGTTTTTCTGCCGTATCACGTGAAATGCACCTGTCGCAACCGACTATCAGTAAACAGATTGCAGCACTTGAGGATAATTTAGGAACCAAACTATTAAGCCGTAGTACTCGCCAACTAAATCTTACTGATGCCGGACAGCGCTATTATGAACGTAGTTGTCTTATTCTCGATGAGCTAGCCGAAACTGAAGCCGACATCCGTCAGCAACAAAACCTTCCCACCGGTATATTACGCGTTAACATCCCCATTGCTGCAGGACGCATGAAAATTCTTCCCTGTATGTGGGAATTTGTTAACACCTATCCAGATTTAAAAATGGATACTATCTTTGATGATAGCTATGTCGATCTGGTGAAAGAAGGTGTCGATGTCGCAATACGAATCGGGGAACTGGCAGACTCCTCTTTAGTGGCAAAAAAAATAGGCACCATTCCACGTTACATGGTTGCAAGCACTGCCTACCTGGAAAAGTTTGGTGAACCAAAAACATTACAAGATTTACAGCAGCATAATTGCCTTATATATAACTTGCTCAACACGCGTAATGAATGGCATTTTGATGGTAAGCACGGCAAACAAAAAATGAGTGTACAGGGTCGTTTTTCTTCTAACAGCCCGGATGCAATACGTCAGGCTGTATTGCAAGATCAGGGCATCGCCGTAATGCTTGGTTGGCTTGTTGAAGATGACATTGCCCAAGGTAAAATGAAAGTTATCATGGAAGATTATATTCCGATCGCATTGGATATTAACGCCGTCTATCCTCAACGACGCTTTATGCCCGCAAAAGTCAGTTTATTTATTAGTTACTTACAAGAAAAGTTACAGTAATAAATTCTTCCTCCAATAGTCCCAATCAACGCTTCAATTATTCTATTCTTGAATAAGTAATATTCCCTTTCTGATTATTATTCGTTAATTTTATATCGAGTAACATAGTCCACATCTTAATAATTAAACATATTACAGGGCGACACTATGGACGATAAACTAATACAAGAAGTTGATCAAAATGAAATACGCACACATCAAGTATTAATTCTGGTCGGGTTGCTAACTGGGTTTATTACTGACCGTTGGGAATGGGTCGCCGTTCAAGCCGTCGTATTTCTGCTTACCGTCTTACTTCCTTCCTTCGGTCCTTATATGTTGCTTTATCGAAAAGTATTGCAACCACTTGGCATTCTTAAGTCAGATATTCGAGTCGACGTACCACAGGCACATCGTTTCGCAATGAGTATTGGCTTTTTAGTCACTGCCTTTTCAAGTTACTTACTCTATAACGGTAATAGCCTGTTTGGCTGGTCACTCGTATGGCTGGTAATTACTTTGGGCATCGTTGCTTTAGCCGGTTGGTGTGCAGGTTGTTTTAGTTACTATATGCTTAATCGATTAGGCCTCGGTGGTTTTTTTAAATACGGTACTATCAAAGGAACGTTCCCCGGTGCTCGACCAAAGCAATACCCAGGCTAATTCACTCAGTTATAAACGTTTAAAGTAATGTTAAATCGAATCCTTATCGCGGTCTCGATAATAGGCGCTCTATTGCTATTCTTTAAGCTCATTCGTAGATTGCAGTTACGTGCAGCAAGAGGCACATATAAAATAACGCCAAACGAAAACCAATTACTCTACTTTTCTTCTGCTGCTTGTTCTCAATGCTTAACTCAAGAGAAAATACTTCAGCAAGTTTTTGAAGAACCAACATTCACCGACATTATATTAAAAAAATATTCCATTGAAGAAAATTCCGCTCTGGCAAGACAGTGGAAAGTTATTACTTTACCAACAACAATCTTGTTATCAAAACAGGGCGACGTTAAGCAATTTAATAATGGTTTAATTTCAGCCACAACATTACGTTCACAATTTAGTGCCCTTAAAAAGTAATAAACACATTTATTCACATTATGAATAAATGAAATGCATAAAGCTGGCATTATCAAATGCCACAACATCTATTACGCTTACTGCATCTTAAAGATAAACATTAAAAGTGAGGTAACAAAATGAAAAAAATGCGCGGTGTAATCGATCCCTGGACACTAGGTTTTATAATTTCACTATTCGGTGGCGTTACAGCATATATTGTTCACCCACCTGGCGAAAACAAAATCGATGAATCAAATACCGAAAAAAAGATAATCACCTCAAAGAACACCATTGAGATAGACAAAACTACAGTTATTGTTAGTAAATAGTAAAGGGGGCAGGGCATATTAAACACTATTAAAAGGGGTGCAGCTCCTTTTATTAGTACTTCAGTGAAATAGTTTTTGATACTAATCTTTAACTTCTATTTTAATATTTTCATAGTCACTTATATCTACAGCATCCTTAGAATAAACAATATGGCGTATTCCGCCCTGTACAATTAACTTAACCACAGCACCTAGTGATGGATCAATATGCACATCAGATACAGATGAGGTTTTAGTCTGTCCACATTGATCAAATACTGGCTTGTTATTAAACATTTCATAAAAAATTTCTTTTTCTTGAAACCCCGAAACTCGAGAGTAGATATAATACTGGTTATTTTTTATATTAATTTTTTTATTAACGATACATTATCAGAAACTGCACAGCTATTGTCAGTTGAACATGCAACCATTAACCAAGCTAAAATAAAAATTATTTTTAATTTCAATATCTTAATTATTGTTATGTTTCATACCAACGTGATACGAAAATGTAACCGAAAGGTAGCAAAAGAAGAATACGCTGACAAATATACTTATTCATATTTATCAGCGTATCCTTTTTTAACTATTAAGGAGCAGGTTGAATAACAATACTACTAGTACCGGTAATAAATAAAGTACTTCCATCAGCGCTCAGTATCATTTTCTGTACTCCTGAACCCGGTGATCCTGCAAGAGTCGTTCCACTTCCTATTTCCGGAAACATCCCACCGATAGTACTTGCTGTAAGATCATATGTACGCAAAGTTGAACTAGAATCATAAGCATAGATACGAGTTCCATCTGCATTGAATGCAACCAACTCTGTGGTAATTGGTAACTGCCCTAGTAAGGTAAAACTACTATCATATATGTCTGTCGTAATTGAGCCATCAATTATAGCTATTCGATTGCCTGTTTTATCGACGACAGGATAAATACATCGCCCCATATAAGAGTTTATGCATTGTTTTTGGTTCTCATTTGCCGACAATATCGAGAATAAGCCTGTTGAGGAAGAGTATTCTCGAAGTGGTTGCGCAGGCGACACACTACCTTCAATGAAAATCACCTTACTACCATCAGCACTGACACCAGAAGATCCGTTATATAAAAAAGTGGAACTAATCCTGGTTAATTCAGCATTTAATATTGAATATACATAAGTTGATGTACTTCCACTTCCAATATAAGCTGTTGTTATTATGGCATTGCCATCATTCGTTACAACAATATTTTTAAAATAACGATTAGACGCATAAAGACCAGTAAGTGTTGTTGAATTTGTCTGAACCATATTCGTTGCATCTAAATGTAAAATTTGTTTGTCTGTAATAACGAGCAACTGACTTCCATCAGGCGATAGAGCCATTCCTTGCAACAGCGGAATAACCGTTGTGTTTATTGAGACAAATGATCCATTTGAGAATTGGTACTGCAAAATTCTATTCGTTTGACGTGAAGTCGTATTAAAATTAGAACTATTGAAATCACTTGCAGCGATAAACAATACCTCTCGTTCAGCATCATATATTGTTGCTAACACTTGTCCTGGTGATGAAGGGTATAACAAGGTACCCGCTGAAAAATTAGGCGAATCAATAACAACTAAGCTGCCAGAAAACGACGTATCACCTGAAGTATTACCTAATTTGACAGCATAACTACCTGAAGATAATACTGGATAAGTTGCTCGAATTTCTGTCTCACTTATTATGGAGAAGTTTGCGGCGGCAGTAGCATTAAAAGATACACTAGAAATATTGTCGGTAATGAAGTTATTACCACGAATAATAACATCACCTGCTACGCCAGACTTTGCAACGTGAGGCATAACGTTTTCCGCCAGAACGGGTGATTTTACTTCATAATTTACCGTTACAGTTTTAGGACTACCAGTCAGTTCTCCTGTCGAACACGTTGGATCATTAAGACATGCTCTAACAGTAATTGTAGAGGTATATGTACCCGCTCCTAAAGTAGATGCATTTACTGGATAAACCAATGCTGTACCACTTTGGGTATTATTATCGATAGTTACGCTTGAAATTGACGCTACCGCATTTCCAGTCGAAGTAATCAGTATATATAAAGTGCCACTGATGTCTCCATTAACTGTACCCGTAATCGATTGAGCCGCAACACTAGAACTAGGAGATTCAGCAACAAAATTTAATGTACTTGTAGATAACGTAAAAGTATCACTACTGCTAGAAGAGCTACTTCCGCCACCACCGCCACCACAGGCATTGGCAAACAAAACAATAATAAAAACTACAATTAGACGAAACACCGAAAGTGTATTCATTGATATTCTCCCCAGAATTTTTAATTACAAAAGCTTTTATATTTATATTTATATTTATATTTATATTTATATTTTCAATATTGTATCAGAGTAATAGATAGTGAGAGAGAAAATTACTGAGATAAGATGCAATTTGCAATTCATTTGACTGCAGAAAATAACTATATTATGAACTTATTCTAGATGAATAGAATAAAATTCCAACTGAAGTGCTATAAAAGGAGCCTGCCCCTTTTATTACTTGTACCCCCTGCTCCCAAATATTTATTGAATTACTGTTAGATATTTATCTGACATGTTTCGAGTTAGAAGATATGTTGAATGAGAATAGTAGTTTCCGTTCTTAACTCGATCAATAAACTCTATCATTAAATCTTCCTTCCCATCGTTATTAAAATCACCTGATGCAAGAATGTTAAATTGATAGAACCAGTTTTCATTATCAATTATGACACTATCACCCTTGGTTTCTGGTACTAAAAACGAGGTGTCTTTTATTGATTGTGACGTATCGCCTAATTTTTGAATAAGAGAAGATCGAATAACTTGTAAATCTAAATTATCCGTAATTAGCGTTGAGTATGTTTTAGGTAAATAGGATTTCGTTGCGGCTACAGCATTTCTTAAATTATCAACCTGTATACATATTTGATACTCAGATGCCTTTCTCATATTGTTCACTTCTTCAGATATTACGAAGCCATTTTTGAGTGAAGCAATAAAAGCTAAACATGTTTCAACCGTTTTCGTTGAACCATTTTTCTCAATCTTAAGATCTACTCGCTTAAAAGTATTTATTTGTTGATTTTGAGAGAATGCAACTTCAAGCGGCTTATTTAATATTTTAACTGGGTAAATATTCACACTCTTAGATGTACAAGCCGATAAGAAAACAACGAACACCAAAAATAATTTTAATTTATACATTATAGTTTCTTCTTATTTTTTTACTTATAGCCAATTTCAAAAGAGATTTGGAGTTTTCCTATCTTAACGAAAGAGTTACTTAGTCGCTATCCCGCAATAAATCATCACACTTATCACAAGCAAGTAGGTAATTAGTCTTCCCGCATATGACCTCTGCTGTTCCACCTGCCCTAATTTCCCATTCGCATGATGATTTTTTTAGCGATGACATTCCTTTCACGAAACAGGGAAGATAATCATATTTGTCATGCATTACTTTTGTTGTAATCACTAAACTTTTCTCAAAAAACAATGATGCTTGTTTATTTGTTAAATTAAACTTCTTACAAAAACTATTTTTCTCATCGCTACCCGAGGTAGTTACAATAATATTTGAGAACGCCAGTCTTTCGTTTTCAATCGGCACGTTCGTTTTACTGCAAGATATCGATACAAATACAACACTTGAAATTAAAATACTTCTTATAATTACCATTGTGCTGTACTCGCTTCTGAAGGTTTTTTGTATGAAACTTCTGGGTGGCGATAAACATCATGTTTATCCATAACAAAATGCAAACCTAATTCACCCACAAGCCATTTAAGTGATTTATTTTGAGCATTATTTACTTTCTCATATATTTTTTGGCTTTATCATAATCTCCAACAATTTCTATACCAACCGAATCTTTATTCAAGGGATATCGTGCTGGGTAAACTTTCTTTTTCTCATGCTTATATAAATTAGTTAGCCTAACTGAATAAGACTTACCTTTCTTAAAATAGATAGAATTTGCAGTCGCCAATTCACTTGATGTACAAACTTTAGTTTGTATACATCTAGATCTAATCTTACCTACATGATGTGTCTTTTTCGTGAGCATTGCTGTTTGATAGATTTTCCCCTTCTTATCTATTAAGAAGTGGGCACCATGAGAAGATGTTTTATATGAATTGAAAGTATGTTTGGCAGTAGGCGCGCCCGTTTGATGAACAACAATTGCCCAAATAGGCGAGATATTTCCTTTATGTAATCCTGTGAATACTTTCTGTGTTACCTTTGTATCAACCAGTTTCCCGCTTTTTAATGTAGACATAGTTCCCTCTATACATTCTTATTTAATCGTAGATAAACATTACACCGCAATACAGGTAAATTCAAATACTCCTTTGGCAAGTTCATAAAAAAGACAATCAAAGCTTAAAAATCATTCTAAGTGGTCAGAATTAAATCATTCCGCCCTCTTTTATGAGGTTTACAAACTATAAATGTTAAGTTAAAACATAGACAACGCTACACTTTGAAACACTTGGTTTTGGTCTTCCAATTAAGAAAAATTACCGAATACTGAAGTGATAAGCCTACTGGTTGCTTATGTTTGCTGGATTATAAACCAATATTAGATCGAATTAGAGGATATTAGGATATGACGGATCAAACATCTTCAATATATAACTCAAGAAATATCAATTCACTTCGTGACGAGGCGAGTGATGTAAAAGAATGTTTCACACGATTTTCATTTCAAGGAATAATTTTTTGCTCTATTTTATTAGGAATAATTGCGAAATTAATGATAGAGCAACCGCTTTTAGGCTGGTTAAGCGCGTTAGGTATTTTAGTGCTAATGGCCATATCAAAAATCGGCATACATAAATATAAAGCTTCGAATAGAAACTATGGTTTCCAGATATTCGCCAGTAGATTTAATGCAGCGTTACACAGAATGCCAACTAACCTTGCTGAAGAATTCAAGAATATTGATCATGAAGAATTAATGTATGCCTGGCGTGTAATCTATGGAACGATTAGAAAAAATCTTTATATCAGATATTCATCACGCTTCAGAGGCAAATTTAATCTTAAAGATGAATATAAAAAATCCAACTCCTGGATTAAGCTGAGCTCAAAATTTTCTGTTGACAAAGATAGAATTGAAAGTACACCTGATAAACTTTCAAGAACTTCGGCTAATGATACAATCGCCAAAATTTATTATGACCCTGGTTCATATGTTCGTGCAATGCAACAATTATTTATTTTCTTAATTGTTGCCTTTATGGGTACGATGATAATAATGAATATTTTATTTTGGGGGAATGTGGAAGAAAAAGATACCGTAAATTTATTTACGATTAGAGGGCTTGAGGCATATAGCTGGCAACTTATTAATATAGCAGCAACGACTTTATTTATCGTATCGATAATATTTTATGCTAAAAAACATATGGACGAAAGAAAAGAACTTGAAAAAGGCATCAATTCAATATCAACATGCGCCATGATCTGGGGTGCTGTTTCTATCACACATATACGATGTACAAATTTTGTAAGAAATAACTTATCTATTTCGAGCGCCCAAAGAAAAGAAGCCTATAAGGTTGACACTAAAAAAACAGATGTATCACCGATAAAAACATTTTTTAGCTATGACATGTATAATAAATTACTCACTGAAGAAACTTTAAGCTTAATTAACAGCCTTAAAAAAGATAATGATATTGAAAACTGGATATCAATAAAGATAAGTGAGCTAGGTAATAGGTTTTACCCACGTTTTTCGCCTAAAGATAATTCAACTGCAAACTTAACCTTATTCAAAAATGGGAAAGACTGCGTCGTAACAATATACGATGCAAATATTACAGATATATCTTTGAGTGGTATAAAGTTAAGCACCAATCAAAAATTTAGTGATGCTGAATTTGATTTTGCGGAAATAACTATTCCAATACTGAAAAATAAAAATATCTCTGTCGATGTTGTAACCTACGACAAGACAGAAATACGATTAAAATTTGATAATTTAATATCGAAAAATGATCTAGATAAAATACGACTAGCGGCTTAGAAAATAAATTAATTAACATTAAAGGTGTCAGCCCCCTTTAATTCAGAGGCTGATATCAAATCTAAATGATTATCAAGTGTCACCGACCCCTTTTATTAGTCTCGCCTCACGAAAAGATATCGATATTCAAGCCGTAATACTGGTAGTAACCTTTGCAAAGTACCCTCCATCATTCTTAAAAAAAATTTCTAAATGGTTACCACTCTCACTATTTTTACGACTACCCATTCCAGACTTTGTTATCCGACGTTTTTGTTTTGGGAGCGCGACGAATAAAACATTAAGCCTTATGCTTCGTAATACAGTAAAAGCCAATACGCCAAATGTTTTAGCGAAACGTGCGCGTGATGGAGTGAGTATTGATGTAACCGCGTTACTAAACGATATTAATATACCTTGTTTATATATAGCCGCTACTGACGATAAAATGGTACCCCATAAAGCGATTAATATTTTGAAAAGAAATCTTTCAAATTTAGAGATTGTAACAATCGAGGGCAGTCACTTTATTTTACAGGTACAACCTGAAGGCTGTTATAAAGCTATTAATAAATTTCTTTGCAGTATCGATGAATAATATAGAAGTGCGTTAAACTGGGGGAACTTCATCCTTAAAGTATCCATTTAGTAGTTGAAATAGTTGTTCTAAGCTTGAATAGTGACTTAATTTCATTACTTAAATATGAAAAATCATGTGGTTAACTTGGGTTAACTTGGTCCGACCGGATGAATTCCGCAGCTAAAGGTACACTCGCAAAGACATATTTTTTACTGAATATTGGTGTGTTTTTTAGAACCTATTGTTTTTGATAATTTTTATTCTTAATTTTATGGGGACTCGTCAGGGTTTATCCCCGTGCATTGCAAGGACGGGCTTCTTAAATTACTTAGCGTTTGTATTTACGCTGCTTTTCTTTTACGACTAAATCCCATTCCGGCTAAACCTAAACCCATGAGTAAAAGGGTGCCGGGTTCTGGGACAGAGGTAACTCTGTATGCCCAAACACCAGGGTCGTTATTCACTCGCCCAGAATGGCGATAGGAAGGCTCTCCGAAAAAGGCGCACCCGGTACTATCAGAGGTAGGCCCACAGAGGGTATCGATTCCGCCATCTTGCACTACAGTGGGACCGATAAGAAGATTATCGAAATTTTGTACGAAAATTGTGTTAGAGGTGCCTCCACCAGCAGTGGGGGCAAAAATCTGCATTTGTAAATTCCATCCTGACAACTGGCCGCCTGCATCTGTCCAGAACTGAAAATTCGAAGTCGTGAGTGGCGAGGACTCTGTGAACGTATTAATACCATCCGAAAAAGAAAACGACAGAGGACTCACAAACTGCGCAGAAAGGTTTGGATCTAGCACGGCAGTCAGTTCTATCCAACCGGTAACACTGTCCGAGGTCGTGTATAGATCAGACGGTGCTGTCGAACCGTCAGTCGTGACCTGGGTAAATGGATTGCCCGTGTAGTCCAGTATTATTGCATTCGCCCCAAACGGCGACAGCAAGAGTAGCCATAGCAGGCAGATTTTTTTCAGTTTATTCATTTGAACTCTCCTGGATTTTTTGTTTACGATGACAACCCGTGACTGAATATTGAGCTGCAGCATCTTTTTATCTTTATAGGTCATCGTTTACTAACAATAACTGTAGTTTTGTCTACCTCAATGGTGTCCTGCGAGGTAATTATCTTTTCTTCGATATTTGATTCATCGAGATTTTTTTCGCCAGGTGTATGAACAATAAGGCCTGTAACGCCACCGAATAGTGAAATTATAAAACCTAGAGTCCAGGGATCGATTGCTCCACGCATTTTTTTCATATGTTTCTCCATCGCTTAAAAATCGTTTAATGCAGTTAGTCAGTAATTGCCAACCGCAACAATTTGTTGATTTTCGTATCTTTAGTTGGACGTAGGATAGAGACTGCAAGCATCTGCTGTCTTTAAAGAGAACCGAAAAAATCCTAAATTTTCCTAATTGGAAGTTACAAGCTCAGTGCAGCAAACCAATAGCAACCATTGAAAATGAATTGATAGAAGTGGCAAGGTAAAAACAGTAAGCGATTAATGTGGTCGTTGTGCGGGTTTTTGATTCATAGCTTTTGACGCAAAGTATCGGCCACATCAGGCGCTTCCAGCCCGGCCGCGATGCGCAGGAAGGTGTGTGCCCTTTTCAGGTAGCTCGTGTTGTCGGACATCCATTGGCCAGCCAGTCGAGCCGCGGCCAGCTTCGGCGAGATCTCTTGCAGTGCCTGGAATGCCACTTTTGCGCGTTCGATATCGCCTACACCCACCCAGCTGATGGCGGCCACCAGATGGGGCACGGCGTTGTTGGGTGCTTCGAGTAACGCAGCATCGGCTGCCTGGGCTGCCGCTGCATAGTCTCCGACGGCGAACTGGCTAAAGCCCAAAAGCATCAGAAAAATACAGAGTGCTGGATCGCGCGGACTTAAACGCATAGCCTCCAACGTGTGAGGTACACATATGGTGAGATCGCCGTGCATGGCTTCGAATAATCCCAGCCAACTCTGCGTAAGCGCACAGTTGGGATTGATCTCGTGTGCCCGTCGCAACTCGGCCAGACCTTCATCCGGTTGCTGAGCCATTACCAGCAACATGCCTCTCCAACGTCGTGCATGGTGGTCGCCCGGTTCCAGCACGATCGCACGAGTAGCGGCATCTATCCCCTGTTCGAGTGTTGTGGGAAGCGATTCTGTCGTCAGGTGATAGGCGTTCCACCACTGCACCAATGCGATGGTGCGTAGTGCCAGAGTACAGTTGGGATCTATCGCCAACGCTTCATTTGCCAACCGAAACGCCTCGTCGCGAACTGACCGATCGTAGTCCATATTGCCCGCGACTATGGACCATCCATGTTGCGCCAGATCATAGGCATTGGGATTACCCGGCTGTGCCCGAGCATAGCGTTTATTTTCGGCCGCGCCGATCTGCGGCGCCATAGCAGAGATGATCGCGTTTGCCATTTCTTCCTGCATGTCGAAGATGTCACCGAACATCCGATCGAATTTTTCCGCCCAAATGTTCTCCCCTGATAGCGCGTCGATCAATTGCGCTGCAACGCGCACACGCTGTCCGACGCGGCGCACGCTACCCTCAACCACGTAGCGCACACCCAATTCTCGTGAAACAGTGCGCACATCCACGGCCTGCCCCTTGTAGGAAAATGCCGAATTTCGAGCGATAACAAACAGTTCCTTAAAGCGTGACAGTTCTGTGGTGATATCCTCGGTCATACCGTCAACAAAGTACGCCTGCTCCGGCTCGTCACTGAGATTAAGGAACGGTAAAACCACGACTGAAGGCTTATCTGGTAAAATGAGTTCGGGTTGCCGCAACGTTGCATGTGCCAGTATTTCCAGACCAAATCGGTATCCCCGCCCCGATACAGTGACCACCGAGTTGGCGCCAAGTGCTTTGCGCAATGCCGACATCTGTACTGTGAGATTACTTTCCTCCACCATTATGCCTGGCCATACCAAGGCCATCAGTTCTTCCTTGCCGAGGACTTGATCCCGGTGCTCAATCAGTGCCAATAGCAAATCAAAGGCACGTGCGCCCAGCGCTACCGGCTTGCCATGCACGAGTACCTGGCGCTCGTTCGCCCGCACTTCAAATTCTCCTGTTCTGTAAATCACAGTCAAGGCCTCCATAAGTTTGTGAACTCCGCTGTAGGCAACGTTCTAGGTATAAGAGGTATAAATAATTCGTAAATTACTCCCCCCCCTTTATTTGTAGCTACTCCCGATTAAAGATTATAAAATAATCTTTGAACCAAAATATTCTATTCCGTTGCTTACCTGTTAGTTCATACAATACGCCGTGCCTTACAAAGTCATTTACAAGGGAGGCGGCAGTATTAGCCTGTAACCCTAATAGCTTGGCTACCACTTTTATATCTATTAGCGGATTTTGATAAAGATACTTCATAAACGTTTGTGCATTTTTTTGACGACGGGTACTAAAATGAGGTAACACTTCACGTTCCAAGCGTTCTTTTAATACAATGATGTCTCTAAAAACCTGAATCGAACTTTCTGCAGTTTCTCGGACTCCGTATAAAAAGAACACCAACCACTCTTTCATTTTATTACTTTCACGCACAGCCATGAGCCGATCTACATATTCAGATTTATTTCGCTCAAAATAATCTGACAAATACAATGCCGGTTTATGCAATAAACCAAAATTGGCTAGATAGAGCGCAATCATTAATCTACCTAAACGACCATTACCATCAAGAAATGGATGAATAGTTTCAAACTGATAATGAGCAATAGCAATTTTGATCAAATGTGGTATTTGTAATTCATCATTATGTATGAATTTTTCCATATCACTCATCAACGCTGCTACGTCTTCATGAAAAGGGGGGATGAAAACTGCATTTTTAAGACTCGGGCCAATCCAGTTTTGACTACTTCGAAATTCACCTGGTAACTTTGTTTCACCACGCGCACCCTGCATTAAGACCTTGTGAGTATCCTTAAGCAAACGGTTGGACAATGGCAGACTGTCTAATTGACTGATAGCATTTTTAATCGCTTCAATATAGTTTTGTACTTCAACCCAGTCATCTCGCTTTTCTGGATCAATATCCTGCTCACCCAACAATGCTTCTTCCATATTGGTGCATGTACCCTCAATACGGCTAGATTGGGTCGCTTCTTTGGTAATATGCATACGAATAAAGAAATCTACATCGGGCACCAATTGTGAAAATGCATTTAACTCGCCCAAAGTACGATCAGCCTCACTCAGCAAACTCTGTACCTCACCACTGGCTATTTCCCAAGAATGATTGATTAGTTCAGGAGCAAAACTTTTGTATTCATACTGCTGCTTATATTTCCCTGCTTTATAGTCTTGTATATCCATTTTATGTCTAAAACCCACCCTATTTCCGATATACTGTAATTCTTATATAAGAAATGTACCCCTCTACTAATCTAATGTCAAATTACTAGGTAGTTTTCGATATTAATATTTTACTATGTCGAAAACTTATATAGATATTCTTACAAAACAAACAATGTATGTCATATTTGACATATATTAAATACGAAGGAGGAATTAAATGAAAACCACAAAACAAAAAGACATTGAGGCCCGTGGCTGGAAAATCGGTAGTGCGGCTGACTTTTTAGAATTAACCGATGAAGATGCCGCTTATATTGAATTAAAACTTAAATTAGCTAACCTCTTAAAAGCTACCAGAACCCAACAACACTTTACCCAGAAAGACTTTGCCAACCAAATTCATTCGAGTCAGTCACGGGTGGCGAAAATGGAAACAGGTGATCGATCTGTTTCTTTAGATTTATTGATTAAATCGTTATTGGCGCTAGGGGTTAGTAATGAAGATATTGGTAAGGCTATTATTAATTCTGAGGCGGCTTGAATAAAAACTATTTTTTGACGACTTTCGCTTTCGTAAACTGAAGTAACTCTTCGGCCATTGCAAGACGTTGTGCGGGACTTGCTTTTAACATGTCGCGTAATTGCTGCGTAAAAGTGGGAGTATCCTAGTTTGACCCCGTAAGTTTTTCGTAAGTTTTTCGTAAGTTTTTCGTAAGTTTTTCGTAAGTTTTTCGTAAGTTTTTCGTAAGTTTTTCGTAAGTTTTTCGTAAGTTTTTCGTAAGTTTTTCGCGTAAGTTTTTCGTGACCCCGTAAGTTTTTCGTAAGTTTGTTTATTAGTTAGCTTTCAATACGAAAATCTTGCTGCAAAGCTTTCCAGTGTTCACGCAAAATTACTTTATGTGCATCCGCCATGGCACTTTCGACTAGTGCTTGCGGCCATAGGTCGCGTGCTTTCTCAATCGTATCATCAAGTTGCACTTTGATAGCTCTCCATGGAACATCAACATCTTTAGCCCATCCCTCAAAATGATTCATAGTAACTTCATACCAATTCTTTGTTCTATGTAAATTTAAAGCAAATTCTTTTTCATCTTTAATATAAACTTTTGTGGTTAAAATATCATAACTTGGTGCTAATTCTGCTGTGATTGTATCAGGGTAAAAAAGTGTCCAGTTTTTTAAATGTGCGTCTCCATTTGCTAACAAAATATTCACCAGTATACGTCGAGCTAATTGTTGGACATTAGCTAATTTGTTTCCTGAATACTGATAAATAACACGACCAATGCTTTCATAATTCGTGCTGTTATATTTTTCATGAGCATATTTAAATAAGACTTGTGCAAAATCTTCAGTGTGAATTCTCTTTTGTTCTATGCCTCTATCAAAACGACGAATTGCATAAGCATATTCTTCATTCGGTAATTTAATATCAGGTAAATCTGTGAGTTCTGAAATTTTTACAAGACGCGTTTCAGGTATATCTATTCCAGCTAGACTAGCTAAATGCATAGCAGTGTATTCATTTAAAGGCACATCACTATGAATTGTTGATGGCGTTTTAACAATCCAATCACCTAACTGACCGTGTTGAGATATGTGATAGCACCCATCACGTTGATGCATGGAAAACTTCATTTGTACACCCGCTAAAGAAAAATGAAGTTTATCTCTACTTGCTACCTTGGGTATTGCCTGAACATTTGCCCTGTGATCGAGTATGCCAAACGGTATATCACTAGGCTCCATACTTTCGGCCATTATAGCACCAGGTAAATCTTCAATTAGGTGATTAAATAAAGGAAATTCATTGTTGATGTGTACTTTAAGACTTTGTGCAAACCAGTCACGTAGTGCTCCTTCAGGCAAAAGATTAGAAAACACTGGATGTAATTGTTGACTAGTTTTCCATGGTGTTGACATTGTCTTTTCCGAGCTTGGATGAGATGGATGCGTCGTCAATGTAAAGGTGGGGCGATCAACATTATTGATATATGCATCATCAAACACAAAAATATTACGACCATCTTGATATCCTGCAAGATAACCAACTGTGACTCCATGGATGTACACGCGTAATACTTCAACCATCTCTTCTCGTTTGTCAGTCATATAATTAGTCCAGAATATCTTTCCAAGGATTAGCAACTTTATTTACAAGATATTTAACATTATTGTTTTGGCTGTATATCTTGTTATAGATCTTGCTGAAGTTATCTTGAAGTTGTTCCATTGCCTTTAGTGTTGAATCATCAAGTTTTACTTCAGGTAAGTGCGCTTTATTTAATTTATCAAGCTTATCTTCAAGCTGCTGCATTGCTTTTAGCGTTGAATCATTAAGCTTTAACTCTGGTAAGCGTACTGCATTTAATTTCCTGAGATTATCTTGAAACTGCTGCATCTTTTTTATGCTAGAATTATTAACCATTGTCACTGGAATATTTTTACTAAGATTTTCTAATTTAGACTGAAGAGTTTGAAGCTCTACTAAAGCTATGTTCTTTGTTGATTGAGAATTACTCTCCTTGGGATGAACATTTTCCAATAATACCCGAACCTGGTGAAATGCTTCTTTAGGAATAAGCATTAGCTCAGCGTCGAGTCCTTCTGCAATAAGTTCGAGATTTTTCAGATTAGCATTACCCCCAGCTTCAATACGGGAATACTGTTGCTGTTCCATACCAATACGCAGCTTCATGTCTTTTTGCTGCAAACTAAGCTGCTTGCGTCGGGCTTTCATTTGTTTTGCTAAGTTCATTGGTTACACCTCAAATACAACATAAATATAGTATACACATATTAATACAATATATATATTGTTCAAGTCATATATACAACAAATACGATGTAAATAAATGAATTCAAGGATACCTCTTAATATTACAACATATATATTGTATTTATACCAAGTGGAAAATATAAGAAACTAGGGATTTAGTAAACCCCTAGCTTCATACCTTTAGCCTTTTGGTGGATGCGGATCATTACCGTGACTGTCTTTTCGACCTATTTTTCCATCCTTGTTATGAACATATAGCTCTGTTCCTTGGTTCTGACTAATTTCCCGCGCCCGATCGACTGCATCAGTCTTTTTATCATGATGTCCCGATGAACGTTGAGAACCATTTTGTTTAATATCCCAGCCACCTTCCTTGTTTGGAACCACATGTGTTGATTTATTTTTGTTACTCATAATAATTTACCTATTCAATTTGAATTTACCTAACATAATGTAAATAAAGTTAGGGCCGAAGCCCTAACCCTATAACGCTTATTACCGAGGTAACGAACGTGTGTGCGCATACCTGTTGTTCAATACCCCGAACAACACGGCGATAAGCGCAAACAGGTACTACTTTTTTTAAGTAATTCATGTCACTAATCTCCAATAGTTAAGAGATGGAATAGGAAAACATGCTGAGAATCCCATTGAACAACGAGATCATGTAGTCTAGACTACAAGTGCGTATTCGATCAGCATGAGATAACAACCATCTGTTTTGTTATCTTTTACTTTACTGGTCTACCACGGTCTTTTCAGGAATCTTGCCGGATCACCCTGAAAAGGCCTTTTTATTTTGGCCTCCGATATCGGTAAACATAAATAACGAAAGCTTAAACTCTCCTCATAGTTCATCCTCCTTCAATTCTAACTTCGCTTTTATTTTTTGTAGAATAGCATCGACAATAATCAAATCATGTTTTTCATGAACTTCAATTGTGCTATTAATACCTGGGCCACAAAATTGAATGGAGTATGTATCAGGGTTTATTTTTTGCGATTTGGCTTGTTCTTCTGAAGTTGTCACTACAATTGAGTCTTGAGCATTTAAATTTTTCTCAACATCTTTTTCAATTTCATCAGGTTCATCTCCATTCATATCTAGAAGTTGATTATCTTCACCAAGCAAACCTACTTGTTTAGCGCCTTGCGTAAAATAGCCTGATATTCGAGAAGCAGCTTGTGTTGGAACATCAAATTCACGAACCAAAATTCGATCTAAAATTTCATCTGGAACTTCTCGGCCACGGAATCGTTCGTATAAACTATGAAAAACACCCGACGATAAAAAAGCCCTACGTAATAAACTCTGTTCTTCTTCATCAGAATAAGCATGCTTGTACTGATTAAACAACTCAGTACTACTTAAATCTCCTCTTTGACTATCAATAAATCCAAACTTATCTGCAGCTGAAACTACTGCCTGAAACCCCCCTCCGATTTTTTTATTCATTTTGTCTGCGCAAGTATGCATAGTGCTACGGCCACCAAGTTCATATACAGCATTACCGACTTCGATTGCTGCAGTTAGAGATGCTCGTGGATATTCAATTTTTCGTGCCATACCAATTTCCTTAAAGTGGACGATGACGATAAGTATATACCCACTAAATAGGAAGATCAATAATGAAAGCCAAATAACTTAAAAACTATATTACCGCGAGATCCTCACGCCAACAACCTGATTTATTTAATTTATTATATAATTCATAGGCTTATATTAAAATTATATTGAGTTCATATCTTAAATAAAACACAATTATTAGTTTAAATAAAGCTATTATAAAATATACATTAAATTACCAATAAAAACATATAGTTATAATTCAGGTTTTAATTATTATGCGCTAATATTGAGTGTATAAAAAAACCCGCATGAAGCGGGCTTTTTAACAACAACTAAGATCTAAAACTAAGCCTTAGTATAAATCTCACTGCCCTGCTCTTTAAACTCCGCAGCCTTAGCCTTCATCCCTTCTTCCATTACAACCTCTACGCCAATGCCTTCCTTCGCTGCATAGTCGCGAACGTCTTGCGAGATTTTCATCGAACAAAAGTTTGGCCCACACATTGAACAAAAGTGCGCCACTTTGTGTGCGTCTTTTGGCATGGTTTCGTCGTGGTATTCACGTGCACGATCCGGGTCTAAACCAATATTAAACTGATCTTCCCAACGGAATTCGAAACGCGCTTTACTCATGGCGTTGTCACGAATTTGTGCGCCGGGGTGGCCCTTTGCTAAGTCGGCGGCGTGGGCAGAAATTTTATAAGTGATGATGCCTTCTTTTACATCGTCTCTATTTGGTAAACCTAAATGTTCTTTTGGTGTTACGTAACAAAGCATGGCACAACCGAACCAGCCTATCATGGCGGCGCCGATGCCGGATGTTATGTGGTCGTAACCCGGTGCGATGTCTGTTGTTAATGGCCCAAGTGTATAGAAAGGTGCTTCGTCGCATTCTTCTATTTGCTTGGTCATGTTCTCTTGAATCATATGCATAGGAACATGGCCGGGGCCTTCTATCATGACTTGTATGTCGTGCTTCCAGGCAATTTTTGTTAGCTCGCCGAGTGCTTCGAGTTCACCAAACTGTGCTTCGTCGTTTGCGTCTTGTATTGAACCGGGGCGTAAGCCGTCACCTAATGAAAAACTTACATCGTAAGCTTTCATGATTTCACAAATTTCTTCGAAGTGAACATAAAGAAAATTTTCTTGATGGTGTGCTAAACACCACTTAGCCATAATAGAACCACCACGCGATACGATACCGGTGGTACGTTTTGCTGTTAAAGGTACATGGCGTAATAACACACCGGCATGAATGGTAAAGTAATCGACACCTTGCTCGGCTTGTTCAATTAATGTGTCACGGAACATTTCCCAGGTTAAGTCTTCGGCTTTGCCGTTAACTTTTTCTAAGGCCTGGTAAATAGGAACCGTGCCAATTGGTACCGGTGAGTTACGAATAATCCATTCCCGGGTTTCGTGAATGTTTTTACCGGTGGATAAATCCATAATGGTATCGGAACCCCAACGGATGCCCCATGTCATTTTATCAACTTCTTCTTCGATGCTTGAACCCAGTGCCGAGTTACCGAGGTTGCCGTTAATTTTTACTAAAAAGTTACGACCAATAATCATTGGCTCTAATTCGGTGTGATTAATGTTAGCAGGAATAATGGCGCGGCCACGTGCGATTTCGTCGCGAACAAATTCAGGGGTTATCTTTTTAGGAATGCTGGCACCAAAACTTTTACCGGGGTGTTGCTTGGCAACTTCTTCTGCGTACTGTTCTAATTTTAAATTTTCTCTTATTGCAACGTATTCCATTTCTGGAGTGATGATACCTTGTTTGGCGTAATGCATTTGCGATACGTTTTTGCCCGCTAATGCTTTGCGTGGTTTACGCATGTGGTGTTCGAAACGCATGTGATCTAAATCGGTATCGGTTGCGCTGTCTCGGCCGTAAGCTGAACTTAAGCCTTCGAGTACTTCGGTGTCTGCACGTTCTTTTATCCAAGGGCTACGAATATCGACGAGGCCTTTACGAATATCGATTTCTATTTCTGGGTCACTATAAGCCCCAGAAGTATCGTAAATAGTAAGCGGTGCATTTTTTTCTACCCCTGCATCCGTTTCGGTATCTGAAAGGGTAATTTCACGCATGGGTACACGAATATCTGGGCGGCTACCTTCCACGTAAATTTTCTTTGAATTTGGAAAAGGCTGAATCGAGGCATCGTTTAGGGTTGCGGTTTTGCTTAAAAAATCTTCGGGTTGGGCGCTCATGGAAATATCCTCAATTATTCGGTCTTGCAGTCAATATGGGGCGAACGGATAGCGAGTACGGAGGTGTGATCAAGGGTTTATGCCATGAGAAAAAATAAAAACTGTGGCTCACGCTTTCCTACGCCGGTACTGACCGTTCAGGTTCAAAGGGTAATACTCTCAGCCAGTAAACTTTTACAAGTTTGGTAGGCTCCCCTAGCGATAAGCTTTCATTATCGCTGCTTGGGTGGTGGGATTGCAAGCGTAGACTAGTAAGGTTATTCAAGTAATCAGGCGTTGCTATATATAAGGTATAAAGTATATTACTATGGTTAGTGCTTACTCCTTTAATAAGTGGCGACTTAGCTTGTCCAAGCTTTCATAGTCGCCGCCCGTAACAATAGAATACCGATCTGTTTTATACTCGCCCGTTGCCACATCAACCTCAAAGCTGAATAGGCGTGGTGCTGTTTGTAGGTCCCCGCCACATTTTTCGTTATGCACTTCTCGTACGTCAATACGCTTTATACCATTAACGGTTTCATCTTCTTCGTACGATAAACAATCTTTCGGTAATGAGACTAGTTTGTACTGTGTCGTTAGTATTTTTGCCTGTACGACCCATTTGGAATCTTCAACAACATCTACAGACTCCGGCTCTTTATTTTGTTTTTCGCTACAAGCGATAAGTGTGAAAATTAGCATCCCTGTTACAAGCTTAAACATTTTAACTTTTCCTTTTTAAGTGCTTATCCACATAATCCCATAAAAACGATTAAAAACATACAGTTATAAGTATATATACATATTTTTTATCGGTCTAACAGAACATAGAATAGACTTTTAAGCATCGATAGCTTGCCTGAACCCAGTAAAGCGCTTAACCTTGCTCCCATAATAATATTCAACATGGAATTATCGATATGAACTTTGAAACTGCACGCTTTAATATGATTGAACAGCAAATTCGTCCCTGGAATGTGCTTAATCTGGAAATTTTAGAGCTCTTAAATGAAGTTCATCGTGAAGATTTTGTACCCGAACAATACAAGAATTGCGCCCTATCTGACTTCGAAATTCCTCTAGGTAATGACCAATTGATGTTACCCCCCCGCGTTGAAGCGCGTTTTTTACAAATTTTAGATATTCAGCCACACGAAACGGTACTTGAGATTGGTACTGGCAGTGGTTATATGACAGCTCTCCTTGCGCATTTAGCCCTTCGTGTTTTTAGTGTGGATATTGACCAGGAAATGAGCACCAGTGCAGGCCGCAAGCTAGCAAGCCACGATATTAGCAATGTAACGCTTGAAATTGGTGATGGTGCTAGCGGTTGGGATGCCCATGCACCTTATGACGTTATCTTGGTAACAGGCTCAACTCCGGCCTTATCGGATAGTTTTGAAAAAAGCCTGAACATTAATGGCCGTTTATTAGCGGTTGTTGGCGATGAGCCAAATATGGAAGTGATGCTAATTACTCGCACTGGTGAAAACGAATTTACCCGTGAAAGCTTATTTGAAACGGTTATTCCTCCATTACGGAATGCGCCAGAACCTGTGCGATTTAGCTTTTAACGTTATTTAAGCCTTACGTTCCCAGCCCAAAATGCGACATTTTACTGCTGCTCAGTTGCAGGCTTACTTACAGTCTGTTGCTGATTCCAATACGCCACCTCCTCTGCTGCTCGACGTACGCGAACCGTGGGAGTATGAGAGATGCCACATAGAAAACTCCAAACTCGTGCCTATGCGACAAATTCCTGAGTATGCCGAGCAACTCGATCCTGAAGAAGAAATTATTGTTATCTGTCATCATGGTATTCGGAGTCGACAAGTGGCTCTATATTTGGAATCATTAGATTTCACCAATTTAGTTAACCTAACTGGAGGAGTGGAAGCTTGGGCTCAAGACGTCGAGCCGGAGATGAAGCGTTACTAAAACAATGTATAACAGACATTTTGTCACCTCTTTTTTTCTTACCTCTGCACTATTCCTAACGCAGCCGCATACATACGCTGAACAATTAAGTGCTGATTCTCAGTTATTTGAAATTTATAGCTTGGCGGAAAAAAGTGACCCTACATATTTAAGTAGCGAAGCGAGTTACTTGGCAAAGAAACAGGAACATACTCAAAGTTGGGCTGCGGTACTCCCTCAAGTTAATCTATATGCTCACCGCACTAACGTCGACCAAGAAGTAAAAAGTAGCAACCCCTTATTTAATTACAACGATGATTCCAATAATGATGGCTACACGTTAACAATTAGCCAAGCCCTATATCGACAAAACAGTTTTTCACGTGTAAGCCAGGCCAATGCTATTGTACTTAAAGCACAAGCTGATTTTGATTTAGCCAAGCACGATTTAATTCTGCGTGTTGCAAATAGTTATTTTGATATTCTTGCAGCAAAGGATGCTTTAAAATTTAACAATACTGAACATAAAGCTTTAAAGCGTCGACTTTTGCAATCCGAACAAAAATTTGAAGTCGGCCTAATTGCTATTACCGATGTCCATGAAGCGCGTTCTCGGTATGACCAATCTACCGCGCAAGTTATCGTGGCGAAGAATGGCGTTCTCATTGCGCAAGAAAAATTACGTGAATTAACTGGCCAATTACATACAAATATCCAACCTTTAACAAAAGAGATAAATTTATTATCTCCTCAACCAGAAAACATAACCGAATGGATAACCCTCGCGTTAAAAAATAATTTAGCCTTACAAGCTGCTAAGCAAAATATGTTAATAGCAAAAGATGAGGTTTCAATACAACGTGCGGGGCATTTACCTACATTAGATCTCGTCGCTCAACGTAGCAATAATAATGTAGGCGGTGGTTCTTTCGGAGCAAGTGAAACAAACCAAACATCAATATCATTGCAATTTAATCTACCATTGTATGAAGGTGGCTTAACGTCGTCTAAAACAACTCAAGCCCGTTATTCTTATACAGCAGCACAACAAAATCATATTCAGGCAAAGAGATTGGCTGAGCGATTAGTTCGTAGTGCATATTTAAACGTTACTGCAAAAATAAGCCAGGTAAAAGCACTTAATCAGGCTGTTATTTCTAGCGATAAAGCATTGGAAACAACTCAAGCAGGTTATGAAGCAGGAACACGAACAACAGTCGATGTATTAAATTCGCAACGCGAATTATTTAGAGCAAAAAAAGATTACTCACGCGCACGTTATGATTACTTATTAGAAACCTTACGCCTTAAACAAGCAGCCGGTATATTAACCACTGCTGACTTAGAAAAAATTAGTCGTTGGATACATTAATGTCACTAACATCGGATACATCATTACTTTGCAACGAGAATGAAAGCGTACTGGTTATTATTGACGTCCAAGAACGTCTTAGCACAGCAATACCTGAAAAGATTTTAAAAAAAATATCCGAAAAAATTAACTTGCTAAGCCAAGCTGCTGCGCTATTGAATATTCCTATTATTGTTTCTGAACAATACCCAAAAGGCTTAGGTTCAACATTATCTAACATAACATCTAGTTTACCTGATAACGTTTTAATAAAAGAGAAAACCTGTTTTTCATGTGCAAGCAATCAGGACTTTATAACAGCACTTGAATCCTTAAATAAAAAGCAAGTGATACTTGTGGGTATGGAAGCGCATATATGTGTAACTCAAACTGCACTTGAATTACAAAGCAGCAACTACCAGGTATTTATTTCTAAAGATGCCGTTTGTTCACGAACTAAACATAATTATAAAAATGCATTACAGCGAATGCGGCAAGCAGGTTGTGTTATTACTAATTCGGAATCTATTTTTTTTGAATGGTTACGTGATGCAAAACATAGTCAATTTAAAACACTATCCAGTTTAATAAAATAATTATTAAACGTATGAATCGCTACCAAATCCTACTCAAATTATTAAGCTTACCTGTCATTATCTATACGTTATGGATAGCAATTAAAAATAAAGACCTTAGGTACTTTACTCAGCGTCTGGGTTTTAATCTTTCTAAAGCAATAAAAGACCGAGGCAATCTAATTTGGATTCATGCCGCATCTGTTGGTGAATTTAATGCGGCTATTCCACTCATTCAAAAGCTAAATACACATAACACCGTTTTATTAACAACCAACACACCTTCGTCGGCTGCTCGTGCTCAGAGTATTTTTTCTGATTCTATTCAGCATTATTATCTTCCTATTGACTGGCAAATGGCGATGAATAAATTTTTATCGAAAACAAACCCTCAACATCTTTTTATTATAGAAACCGAGCTTTGGCCTAATTTATTTTTATCCTGTAAATCTCGAAACATTCCCATTACTATAATTAACGGCCGTCTATCTGAAAAAACGGTACATGCAGCCAAGTGGATAACAAAACGATATGCCGAGTGCCTGCAAATTGTTAATTCCGTATTAACACGCAGCGATGAAGATAGCCGGCGGTTTATTAGCTTAGGTGCAAAGGAATCCATTGTTAAAACAATTGGTAATATTAAATATTACCGCAACAATAATATTAACAATGTTAAAGCCTTTAAAGCAACCCAACCATACGTTTTAGCTGCATCAACTCGAGACGATGAAGAGGTGTTGTTAGTAAAGGCTTGGTTGCAATCTCAACAGGCGATTAATAAAAAGCACATACTTGTTATTGTTCCTCGTCACCCGAAACGTTTAACGGCAATAATGACACAGCTCGCAGCCTTTAATTTAGATATCGCCATTAGAAGCAAAAATGAAAAAATAACGAACGCAACTGATATTTATATCGCAGATACCTTTGGCGAACTTACTTCATTTATCAGTGGAGCTGAATTTGTCATAATGGGAGGTTCTTTCATTAACAAAGGCGGACAGAATATTTTAGAGGTTGCGCAAGCACATAAGACTGTTGTGTTTGGCCCTTATATGTCTAATTTCCAAGACGAAGCTGAGCTCTTTGTTACGCAACAAGCTGGTATTCAAGCTAAAAGTATTGAAAATTTACCGGATACAATTGAACTGCTATTGAATAAACCTGAAGTAAATAAAAAATTTCAAAAAAATGCTACACAATTAATTCAACAGCAAGATAATATACTAGAACTTTATCTTACTGAAATAAAGCAGAGCTATCCTGAATTAAATATCTAACTTGAATAGCCTTGCAAAAACCATTTCCAATTTTCTTCATTAAAAATAATACCTGAATCCAGTCGACATGATTTTTCTAAAGATCTTTTTAAACGATTAATGCTCGCTTGCTTCCAATACCGCGTCATTTTTCTTTGACTGCATTTATCAAAATCAATCAAATAAAAACGACCACCATCATCAAGTAAAATATTTTTTACATTTAAATCGACATGATGAATGTTTTTATCATGAAATCTCCTAACCATACCACCCATAGCAACCCAATGCCCCTGCTCGAGAGTATTCTCTTTCAGTGCGGCAAGTAATAATTGAGTATGTCGGATACGTTGCGTTATAAGGTCAGCCTTATAAAACAAGCCTTCTTTAGTCACCTGTGCAGCAACGGGGCGAGGCACGGGTAATGAAC